>Ga0302324_100000373_pt1 | contig 121790 bp, 118 predicted proteins | sample Palsa_T0_1_FD_201949 | JGI IMG/M metagenome (GOLD analysis project Ga0302324, IMG submission 201949) | Peat permafrost microbial communities from Stordalen Mire near Abisko, Sweden - Palsa_T0_1 | ecosystem: Environmental > Terrestrial > Soil > Palsa > Peat permafrost | place: Sweden: Abisko... | reverse complement strand
ACGCCGCCGTCAAGGTCGTCTTGCCATGATCTACATGCCCAATCGTCCCCACGTTCACGTGCGGCTTCGTTCGCTCAAACTTCCCCTTCGACACGGCAGTACCTCGTAAAAAAAATTTATAAAAAAAACTGGAGCCCACGAACGGGATCGAACCGTTGACCTCGTCCTTACCAAGGACGTGCTCTACCAACTGAGCTACGTGGGCCGATCCTTCGTGGAGCGGGTGATGGGAATCGAACCCACGTGATCAGCTTGGAAGGCTGACGTTCTACCATTGAACTACACCCGCACTCCGCTTGAAGCCAATGGCACGATACCCACTCACCGCAACTGGTGGAGGGGGTAGGATTCGAACCTACGAAGGCATAAGCCAGCAGATTTACAGTCTGCCCCCGTTGGCCGCTTGGGTACCCCTCCTTAAAATGAGCCGCGTATTTTGCGGTGCGAGTCCCGCAGTGTCAATGTCAACACGACCCTAAATCCGCGCGCTCGGAAGCCCTGGGTGCTCCCTTCTCGGTGCACTTGACACTATCTTACGATATATATATCTTACGACATGTCATACAACACAACTGGAATGAGCATGCATCATCGTTTTCATCACTTTTTCGGTCGACACCAGGGTCGCCATGGCTTCGGCCACTTCGGTAGGGGTTTCATGGAGGGCGGAGGCATGGGGGGCCGCGGTTTCGGCATGGGCCGAAAACTGGCATCCAGCGATCTGCAGCTTCTGATCCTCGGGTTGCTGAATGAGAAGCCGAGCCACGGCTACGAAATCATCAAGGCATTGGAGGAGCGCTCCAACGGGTTCTACGTGCCGAGCCCGGGCATGGTGTACCCCGCGCTGACCTACCTCGAGGAGATCGGTCACGCCACGGTTGAAGCCGTCGGCGCGCGCAAGCAATACCACATCACCGAGGCAGGCAAGCAGCACTTGGAAAATAACCGCACTTCGGCCGAGGCGCTATTTACGCAATTCGGCAAAGTCGGCGAACGCATGGACCGCTTGCGACGGGCGCTCGATGCGGAGGACAACGGCGAGGATATCGCTGGCACCGACCAGCGCGGGTCCAAGGAATTGAAAAAGGCGCGCCGCGATCTGAAACTCGCGCTGCACGGCAAATGGGGCGCCTCGCGCGAGGAGCAGGACCGGATTGCCGAGATCTTGAGACGCGCGGCGGCCGAGATACTGGGCGAGTGAGCCCCGGTCGATCTCGCTGGCTCGCTCTGCTGGCGGCAATACCGGTATCGCTCGGCGTTCCCGTATCGTTCGGGGCCCCTGCGGGCGAGTTGCCGGCGGGCGCCACCGGCCTGCAGCCGGACGTGATTTTCACCGATTATTCGCCGCTGTCGCGCAGCCTCGAATTGGCGCGGCGCCTCTTGACCCCGCTGGCCAACCAAGAGTTGAATCGAGTCAGCGCGAACACCCACACCGCGCTGCGCGAGCAACCCGTGGATCTTTCGCAAGAATCCTTTGCCGTTTATGTTCCCCCCAATGCGCCTCCGGCGGGCTATGGATTGCTGGCGTTCATCCCGCCCTGGGACAAGGCCTACCTGCCCGCCGGATGGACATACGTGCTTGATCAGCATGGCATGATCTTCGTCAGCGCTTCCAGATCCGGCAACCCTCAGAATGTCGTCGATCGCCGTATACCATTGGCGCTTCTGGGGGCGTACAACATCATGCAGCGCTACCCCATTGATCAGCGCCGCGTGTACATCGGCGGCTTTTCGGGCGGTTCGCGAGTCGCCATGCGCGTGGCTCTGGCTTATCCCGATCTTTTTCACGGGGCGCTCCTCAATGCCGGCAGTGATCCGATCGGCACCAACGAGGCGGTACTGCCGTCCACGGATTTGTTCGAGCAGTTTCAGACTTCATCGCGTTTGATCTATGTCACCGGAGAGCGCGATAGCTGGAACATCGATCACGACGCCGACAGCGTGCACACCATGAATTCGTGGTGCGTCTTCGGCACGAGTATCGAGAAGATGGTCAACGAAGGTCACGAAGCGGCAGATCCGCGGGCGCTGAGTCGCGCTCTTTCCTCGCTCGGCGAACTCTCGGGCCCAGATCCCGAAAAACTGGCCGCCTGCAGGCAGCGCATCGCTCGGGCGCTGGCGGCCGACCTTATGAAGGCCCGAGATCTTGTCGATCACGGCCAGACTCACGATGCCTGGCGGTTGCTCACCAAGATCGATGCGCGGTACGGCCGACTGGCGGTCCCGGACAGCATCGAACTTGCCGAGCGGATCGGAACGCGCCGCTGATCGCGTTTGAGGCGCGGTCTATTTGAGATTGGATTCGAACAACCGGAAAATTCGCTTATATTCATCGAGCCACGAGTCTGCATTGGTGAAGCCATGGCGATCCAGCGGATACGGCGACATGGAGAAATTATCCTTGTGCAGTTCGATCAATCGCTCGTAGAGACGCATTGAATCCTCGAACAACACATTGTCGTCGATGACGCCGTGACATATGAGCAGCGCATCGCTCAAACCGGCAGCGAATTCGATGGGCGATGAGCGCGCATAGGCGATGGGGTCGATTTGCGGATCATTGAGGATGTCGGAGGTGTAGCCGTCGTCATATTGCATCCAGTCCGTGACCGGTCGAAGCGCTGCGCCGGCTTTGAACTCGCCGGGCGCACGGAACAGCGCCATCAACGTCATGAATCCGCCGTATGAACCGCCGTACACACCCACGCGCTCAGGATCCGCCCCCGCCTCTTTCACCAGCCATTGTTTGCCGTCGAGCAAGTCCTCCAATTCCGGATGGCCCATTTGCCGATAGATCGCGGTGCGCCAGTCCCGTCCATAACCCGACGAGGCGCGGTAGTCCATATCGAGCACCACGTAGCCCTGCTGCGCCAACAAATTGTTGAACATCTGTTCGCGGAAGTAATTGGAGAAGCGCAGATGCACATCCTGCAAATAGCCTGCGCCGTGAATGAACAGCACAGCCGGCCGCTTGCCCGATGCTTGGCCGCCCGCCGATGCTTGGCCGCCCGCACGATACAGCTTTGCGTAGATCGAACCGTCGACATGCGTGGAAGGAATCTTGACGATTTCCGGTTCGATCCAGGACATGGCCTTGTATTCGGCAGTGCGCGTATCGGTCAAATCATGCGGAGCGCCGGAGCCATCGGATTGCGCAAGCGCAATCTGTGGACGGACATAGGGCGATGAATGAGTGATCAACAAGCGTTTGCCGGAGTGCTCCAGCGCGACCTCATCGACTCCTTGCATGCGCGTAATGCGCTGCATGGCACCGCCGCCGGCGGGCAGTCGATAGACATCGTAAGCATACGGCTTCTCAGCGTTGCTGAGCACATAGAACCAACGTCCGTCCGCCGATAACTGCGGACTCGACACTTCGAATTGGCCGTGGGTCAGGGCTCGCGGATCACCATGCAGCGCCTTGGTATACAAATGCGCAGATCCCGACTCTTCCGACTGGTACCAGAGCGTACGGTCGTCGTTGAGCCAGCCGAATTCACTGAAGGAGCGTCCCACCCACGCCGCATTGGTCAGGCGATCCTGCGGCACCAACAGGTAGCCGGCCAAATCGACGCTGACGATCCAACGATCCTTGTTGTCGATCGAAAATAGCTCGACCGCCAGAGCTCCTCCGTCGGCGCTCCACCTCACATGCCGGGTGGGATAGTCCGGATCGCTGCTGACCACCTCCACACCGCGCAGCTTCTTCTCGTCGCCAGCTCCCGTAGATGGCGAATTCTCCGCCGGGTACGCCTTGGCGTTTTCTTCGCGAACAGCTTTCAACGGATCATCGTAGATGCCAGGGAGCTTGTCGATCGCCAAGGCGTGAGCCGTATGGTCCACAAGATTGAGCAGCAGCAAGGATTGCGGCGCTGGCGAGTTGCGTCCGACGCGCAGCCGCTCGGTCTCGAAATCCTCATACCCCGACTCGGTAACGTAGCGGGTCAATTTGCCTTCCACACTTTTCACGTGGGACTTCGGCTCCGTGATCACCAGCAGCCAGCGCGCATCGGGCGACAGTTCGGTGTCGAGAATGCGGACCTCGTCGCCAAGATAAAACGGCAGTAGGGGCCGGGTCAGGTCGCCCTTTTGGAGATCCTCATCGTGTGCTCTCTTGATCTCGGCGTCGTCGTGGAGTTTTTTGAGCGTCGAGAAGATGCGCAACTGCATGTCGCGCAAATCATCGGGCTTGGGGCGAGCACTTGGATCCTTTTCCGCCACGACGATGGCTGCGGGGCCGGTAACACCGCGGCTGAAGTCGTGCACGAACCAATTTTTCTCCATCCGGAAGGTCAATAGCCGCCCATCGGCTGAGAAACGCGGCGTTTCCTTGTTTTGCGGCGAGCGCGTGATTTGCGTCAATCGGCCGCTCGCCAGATTGCGAACGAATATGTCGCGGTTTCGAACGAATGCCGCCTGCTTGCCGCCGCGGTCGTAGACCGGAGGTCCATCCGCTTCCGCCATCGCGCCGGCCTCGATGACCTCGTCTCTGCCGCCGGCCAGAATGATCCGATGCAGATCGACAATGGGCGCGCCGCTACGCTTCAGTGAGTAGTACACCGCGCGGCCATCGGCCGACCAATAGGCCTGCGTCACGGGCGGCCCGATCCAATCCGGATCCGCCATGATTTTTTCAAGCGTGAGGCCAGGCTGCGCCGCGAACGCCGCCGCACTCGCCGCCAATGCGATCGATAGAAAAAGATATCTCATGGGTAGCTATCCTACCGCATGATTTTTACCCCGGCGGCGGACGTGAATCCGGAGCGGGCCGCGGCGCGGGCTTCGTATCAGGCCGCGGCGGTCTTCCGCCGTTGCCCGGGTCGGGCCGCGATGGCTTCGTCACCGGCGGCCGCGGTCGCGGCGGATTCGGTCTTGGCGGATGGGGCCGCGGCGGCGGCCGGACCACCGGCGGTCTCGGCCGTATCGGCGGCCGGTGCGGCGGCGGCGGCCGATGCATCCAGTAATTGCGCCGCCCGAACCAGGGTCGACCTGCATAGTATTGACCCCAGTAATCGCCGAGACTGAATGCGACGATGCCTATCCCTAACTGTGCGCCGAAGCCGAGGATGGGTACTCGACGGCTCTGATAGTCATAATAAAGATTGTGCGCATAGACCCAACCTCGGTTGCCCTCCCAGTCGACATCGCACCAAGTCCAATCGTTGATGCAGCCGTACAGATTCAACAAAGCATCGGGCGGAATGGTGGTGACCAAGGGATATTCGGAACTCGGTCCGGCCCGCAGGTGCACCGTCCCCTGGGTGTAGGCATTGTTCGCCCACGCCGAGGAGCCAAAACCCATCGCGATCAGGGCCGACAGCACCCATGGCAGTCGCTTCATAGAGCACCTTCGAGTGGAGTTCGACGACGCCCTGGATTTTGGGCTAATTGTTTTGGCGCCGCAACGGTGACAACCACGGTGCAACCGGTCAGGCGTACTCGTCGATGATGGATTTGGGCGGCCGCGGCACCAACGCGCCCTCAGGCCCTTCGGCCGGCGGGGTGCCTTTGTCCGCAGGCGAGTCAGATCCCTGGGGACGGCGTTCCTTGTCGTCCCGCGACGAGCGCCGGTCGGCGATGGGCAGCGCCGGGTACAGGCCGGAGTTGCTCAGGCGGTCAACTTCGCTCATGGCATGGCCTCGCTCATGGCTTGGCCACGCCCACGTCCGGTTTCGGCTTCACGAGAACGGTTTTTTCCAAGTCGGCCGGCGTCATCCGGTCGAACAACCGGTTGGCAGCGCTGCCCGAATCCGCTGTCTGGACTCCGGGCGCTGCTGCCTCGGGCGTTTGGCTGTTGGTTCTCGCCGTCGTCGTTTCACCCGGGCTCACCGCCTCCAGCACCAAAATGGCGACGCGTCGATTGGCGTTGCGGCCCTCGCTCGAATCATTCGGTTGCCGCGGATGAAATTCGCCGAAGCCGACGATCTCAAGCCTCAAGGGATCGATGCCCTGCTTGGTGAATTGATGCACGACACTGGCGGCGCGGGCCGCCGAGAGTTCCCAATTGGATGGAAAAGCGCCGGTATGGATCGGCCGATCGTCGGTATGTCCCTCGACGCGAATCGGGTTCGGGAAGGGCCTCAAGACCTCAGCCAGCTTGTCCAGCACCGGTTCGGCCGCCGGCGAAAATTCCCCCGCTCCGCTCGGGAACAGGATGTCGGTGTTGATTTCGATTTCCAGCCACATGTTCTCGCGCCTCACCGTCACCAGTTTGGCATCGATGAGCGCTTGCATGGCGTTTTGCACCTGGCGCTCCATGCGGATCAGCGCGCCCGGAAGATCGGCGGAATTATTGGCTTCGGTCTTGCTCGGATCGTGCGGCGAGGCGCTGCCGCCCGGGTCGTGTCTCTGATCCTTGATTCTGATCAGCACCGTGGGGGTAAATCCGGCCAACGGCTTATCGCCGCCCTTGCCCGACTCTTTCTCGCCGACGTTGATGGGCTGCATGCTCTTCGGCGCGCCGTGAAAAGCCGCGATCATCGAATCCGACAGAACCCGAAACTTGCCCTCGTTCACCGATGACATCGCGTACATCACGGTGAACAGCGCGAACAGCAGCGTGACCAGGTCGCCGTACGGAATGGCCCAGGCCTCGTGATTCACATGATCTTCGTGCTTCTTTTTGCGGGCCATGAGTGATCAGCGGTGAAAATAGCCTTGTAGCTTGGATTCGATATTGCGCGGATTTTCGCCCTGTGCGATGGCGATCAAGCCCTCGATCACCATGGTGCGCACCTGCGATTGGCCATGAATCACCGCCTTCAGCTTGTTGCCCATGGGCAGGAACAATAGATTGGCGAACGCGATGCCGTAGATGGTCGCAATGAAGGCCGCCGCGATTCCGTGGCCGAGTTTCGAAGGATCGTTGAGGTTTTGCATGACCGCCATGAGTCCCATGACGGCACCGATGATGCCTAAAGTCGGCGAGTACACGCCCATCGCTTCAAACACCTTGGCAGCCTGCGTGTCGAAGTGCTCCATGGTTTCCAGTTCGATTTCCATGCTGGAGCGGATCGCGTCCGGCTCGCCGCCGTCCACCAGGGACTGCAGCCCCTTCTTCAGGAATTCGTCCTGCTCGCCCTCGACCGCGGATTCCAATCCCAGCAAGCCCTGTTTGCGCGCAATGTTGCTCCACTCGACAATTTTTTCGATCATCGCGGCAGGGTTGCTGGCCGGGGGCTTGAACACCCAGGAAACGATTTTCCACGCCCGCAAGAAGGTGGCCATCGGCGTCTGCACCAGACTTGCGGCAAGCGTTCCGACGACCACGATGACGAACGCCGCACTGCCGACCAGCGCACCGGCGCTGCTGCCCTTCAAGATCGCGCCGCCGATGATTGCGATCAGCGCGAGAACGATGCCGACGATGCTTAAGATGTCCATTCGCTCAATCCGGCGTCAGCCACTCCGCTAAGCGCGCGCGCAGGCGCACCAATGCTTGACCGTGGATCTGGCACACCCGCGATTCCGACACCTCGAGCACCTCGCCAATTTCCCGAAGGTTCATGTCCTCGTCGTAATACAGCGAGAGCACGAGCTTTTCGCGCTCCGGCAGCTGGCCGATGGCTGAGCTCAAGGCGCCGCGAAAGCCGGCGTTCTCCATGTCGTCGAACGGCCCCGGCCGTTCGTCGCGGGCATGATCCGAAGGGCTCGATTCATCGTCGCTGGAACCCATTTGATCGAAACTAAACAGCCTGCAGCTCGCAGAGTCCTGCACCCGCTTGTGATATTCCTCGATGGAAACGCCGAGACCGCCGGCAATGTCGGTCGGGGTCGCGTCCTGGCCCTTGGCGTTCTCGATTCTGCGGACCACATCGGCCATTTCGCGCATGTTTCGATGCACCGAGCGCGGGGTCCAGTCGGACTTTCTTACCTCGTCGAGCATTGCGCCGCGTATGCGAATACCGGCGTAGGTTTCGAAATTCGCGCCCTTGGTGGCGGAGTAATGCTTGGCCGCGTCGAGCAGGCCGATCATTCCCGACTGAATCAGATCATCGACTTCCACGTTCGGCGGCATGCGGCTGACCAGATGATAGGCGATACGCTTGACCAAATCGGCGTGCCGCAGCACCAATTCGTGCTGCGGCACCTGATCGACAGGGACGTCATCCGGAGCAGCTGCTTTGAGGCCGCGCTTCGGAGTTGCGTATTGTGTGCTTGCTCTCATTGCAATACCGTCGAGGGAGCAATCCGAGCCCCCACCATTCGTTCGACAAAGAACTCCAGGTGACCTCGTGCCCCTTGAGGCACAGACCACTTATCGGCCTTAGAGGCCAGATTCTTGAGTGCGATGGACGAAATTGATGCCGGGTAGGCATCGACTACCGCCGTTTGCCGCTGCACGGCTCGACGCAGGTAATCGTCATACGGTACGGATCCGGCGAACTCGAGCGTCACATTGAGAAATCGGTCACATACTCGCGAAAGTTTTTGAAAAAGATTGGGTCCCTCGCCTGACCTGCGGGTCTGATTCGCCAGAATCTGAAAGCGCTGCACGCCATGTTGGCGGCTCAACACCTTGATCAACGCGTAGGAGTCCGTGATCGAGGCCGGTTCGTCGCAAACCACGATCACGACGTGATGCGCCGCCTGACTGAAGGTCATGACGCTGTCATGCAAACCGGCTGCGGTATCCACGACCAACACCTCGACCCGGTGATACAAATCACTGAATGCGCGGATGATGCCTGCATGCTCGGCCGGCGACAGATTCGCCATGCGTTGGATCCCGGATGCGGCGGGCACGATTTGCAAGCCATGCGGCCCGGTGACGATCACGTCCTCGAGGGCGCATTCTCCCTTGATCACATGCCCCAAGTGATAGCGGGTGGTGAGACCCAGGACCACATCCACGTTGGCGAGACCCAGATCCGCATCCACCAGCATGACGTCGCGCCCCTGCGCGGCGATGGATACCGCAAGATTGGCGGATACCGTGGTCTTGCCGACCCCTCCCTTGCCGCCGGTCACGGCGATCACCTTGACCGGACGCGAGGCGTTGAGCTGCGCCAAGGCATCGAGTCGATCCGGCGAGAGTCGGCGATCACCCATGGGCGCGCGCTCCGCTGGAATCGCCCGCGCGAGCCGCCTCGTTGCGAAGCGGCGAGGCCCGCTCCTTCAGCGCCAGCGCTGCGCGCACCAGCCAGACACGTTTCTTATGCGCCGCGTGCAAGTCCTCTGGGATCCGCTGCCCATCGCAGAGGTAGGCGATTTGCAGCCGATGCCGCAGCGTTGCCGATATCACGGCGCCCAAACTCGCCGCCTCATCGACCTTGGTAATGATGCAGGCGGCCGGATTTGCCCGCGCGAATGCGCGGACGATCTCGTCAAGCGCGTGAGCCTCACCCTGGGCGGGAAGCGCCAATAGTATCCGCGCCTGCGGGGCGCCGGACTTAAGCGCCGCGAGCTGCTCGACCAGCCGGAAGTCCCGCGGCCCGGTACCGGCGGTATCGATCAGTACCAGTTTCTTGGATTTGAGCTGCTGCAGAACGCCGGCCAATTCCTTGCCGCTGTTCACAGCGTGCATCGGCGCGCCGATGGCGCGCGCGAAGGTCTTTAGCTGGTCTCGGGCGCCGACTCGGTAGCCATCGGTGCTGACCAGCGCTAAATCCGCGACGCCGTGGCGCATGCACCAGCGTGCGGCAAACTTGGCAATCGTCGTGGTCTTGCCGGCGCCCGTGGGCCCGACCACCGCGGTGACGCCGCCCTTGCTGGTGGTGAAATCATCGACCACCGGCAGATGCCTGGCAAGGAGCGCCAACTTGATATGAGCCGGATCCTTCATGCTGGTGTGCAGCGGCGCGCGGGCGGCCAGCGCCATCGCCACATCCGGGGCGATATCCATCGCGGATAGTTCTTCGAGTATTCGCGCTCTCAACGGCGGTTCCCGCAGTCGCTTGTCGTTGGTGGTCATGCCGGCGAAACCGCTTTCGAGCATGCGGCGCAGATCGCGAAGTTCGCGCTGCATGGCCAATGTCTCAGCCGCCGTCACGTGCGGTGCGGCTGCGAGCGGCGCCACCGGTGCTGCCACCGGCGCTGCGGCGATCGGCGCAATGCGCTGCCGGTTGGCGTCCGAGAACAAGGCCTCGTCGTAGTCCACGGCGGCGATGACTTCGATGCCGCCGTCGCAGCGGCGACTCGACAGAATGACAGCATCGGCGCCCTGCTCCGCCCGAACTTGAGCGAGGGCGGCGCGCATACTGGGCGCTGTATATCGTTTAATTTTCATTTCAATCTCCGTCTAGGCAATCAATTGATCAGCGGCCGACCGCGGCAACCACGCGGATCCGGCGGTTTTCGGGAATCTCGTTGTAGGCGAGCACGGCGAGCGTTGGGTTCGAATGGCGCATCAATCGGGCGATCCAGGGACGAATTTTCGGCGCGACCAGCAGCACGGCCGGTTCGCCCGCGGCTTCCTGCCGCCGCGTGCTGTCGCCGAGCGACTGTTGAATCCGGTCGGCGAGCCCCGGCTCAAATCCCGGCGCGCCGTCGCCCCCCGCCATCGAGTCCTGCAGCACCTGCTCGAGCGCAGGGTCCAATGTCATCACCGGCAATTCCTGGCGCAGCCCCCCGATGTTTTGCACGATGCTGCGGCCAAGCGCCACGCGCACGGCGGCCACCAGCGCCACCGGATCCTGAACCTTGGGCGAGAGTTCCGCGAGCGTCTCGCAGATGGTGCGCAAGTTGCGGATGGGCACCCGCTCCAGCAACAGGTACTGCAGCACCTTGACGACGACGCTCATCGGCAAGAGCTTAGGCACCAGGTCTTCGATGAGTTTAGGAGCGCTCTTGCTCAAGCGGTTGAGCAGCTGCTGCACTTCTTCATGACCCAACAGCTCATGCGCATGCGATTGCAGCAGATGGCTGAGATGCGTCGCGATGACGCTGCTCGCGTCGACCACGGTGTAACCTTGAGCCTGCGCCTGTTCACGCCGGGACTTGTCGATCCAGATCGCTTCCAGGCCAAAAGCCGGATCCTTGGTTGCCGACCCCGGCAATGTTCCGGAGACCTGCCCCGGATTGATGGCAAGTTCGCGATCCGGAAATACTTCAGACTCGCCGACCGGGGCGCCGAGAATGGTGATGCGGTAGGAATTCGGACCGAGTTCCAAATTGTCGCGTATGTGCACGGCCTGCACCAGGAAGCCCAGTTCCTCGGATAATTTCTTGCGCACGCCCTTGATGCGTCCCATCAATTCTCCGCCCTGGTTTCGATCGACCAGCGGTATCAACCGATAGCCGACCTCGAGACCGATCAGGTCGACCTGCTCGACATCGTCCCAGGACAGCTCTTTTTGTTCGGGCGGCACCGATTGCGCGGCGGCTGCGGCGGCGGGGACGGCGGCCTTTCCCGCGGCGGCCCGCTTGCTGAGAAAGTAGGCACCCGTGGCGCAGATCGCGGCCATGGCCAAAAATACGAAGTTCGGCATGCCGGGAATGATGCCGAGCAAAGCCAGAATGCCGCTGGTGACCCCGAGCGCGCGCGGCTGACCCAGGACCTGGGTCATGATCTGCTGGCTCATGTCGTGCGGCCGCGATACGCGCGTGACCAGGATGGCAACCGCCACCGACAAGAGCAGCGCCGGAATTTGCGCGACCAAACCATCGCCGATCGTCAGCAATGCATAAGTGCGGCCCGCATCCGCGAGTGACATGCCATGCTGAGCCGCGCCGATGATGGTGCCGCCGAACAGATTGATGAACACGACCAAGATGCCGGCGATCGCATCGCCGCGTACGAATTTGCTGGCGCCGTCCATGGCGCCATAGAAGTCGGCTTCCTCGCGTACTTCCTGGCGCCGGATGATGGCGTCCGCCTGCGTGATGATGCCTGCGTTCAAGTCGGCATCGATCGCCATTTGCCGTCCCGGCATCGCATCCAGGGTGAAGCGTGCGCTGACCTCCGAGATGCGTCCCGCGCCCTTGGTGATCACGACAAAGTTGATGATGACGAGCACCGTAAAGACCACCATGCCCACCGCGTAATTGCCGCCGACCACGAAGTGTCCGAACGCGGCGATGACGCGGCCGGCGGCATGCGAACCGGTGTGCCCGTTCATCAAGACGATGCGTGTCGAGGCAACGTTGAGACCGAGCCGCAGCAGGGTAGCGCCGAGCAGCACCGTCGGAAAAGTCGCGAACTCGAGTGCGCGGCGCACATAGATCACCGCCAGCAAGATCATCAGCGACAGAGAAATGTTGAACGTGAAGAACACATCCAAGAGGAAGGCCGGCAGCGGCAGCACCATCATGGCGAGCACCACCATGACGAGCAGCGGCACGCCTAGGCCGTTGCGGGCGAATTCACCGAAGGTGGCCAGCAAGCCGCGCGGATTCATGAGTCTTCGAACTCATCGCCGACCTTGGGATCGGGGCGCGCCATGCGGGCCGCGGCCGTTGGATTCAAGGTACGCACTCGGAAGATGTAGGACAGCACCTGCGCCACCGCCATATAGAGACCGGTGGGGATTTCCTTGTCCAGGTCGGTCGAGCGGTACAGTGCTCGCGCCAGCTTGGGCGACTCGAATACCGGCACGCGATGCTCTTCGGCGATGCGCCGAATATTTTGCGCAACCAGGTCCACGCCTTTGGCGAGCACGCGCGGGGCGCGCATTTGTTTGGGGTCGTACTTGAGCGCCACCGCGAAGTGCGTCGGATTCACGATCACGACATCGGCGGTCGGCACCTTGTGCATCATGCGCCGCCGCGCAATGGTTTGCTGCAGTCGCCGTATTCGCTGCTTGGTCTCAGGGCGGCCGTCCAGTTCCTTCGACTCGTCGCGCAGCTCCTGGCGGGTCATGCGCAGCTCTCGTTTGAACTGAAACAGCTGCAGCGGCACGTCCACCATCGCGACCAGGCCGAGCGAGGCGCATAACCAGACGAAGGCCCAGCTCAGCAGCGCGGCCCCGCGGCCGACGGCTGCGCCGGGCGCCATGCGGCCGAGGGCCAAGACATCGCCGAACAGCCACGACACGATGCCGGCGCAAACGCCGCCGACCACCAAGCATTTGAGCAGCGCCTTGCCGAGTTCGGACAGGCCGTGAAGACCGAATACGCGCTTCAATCCCGCCAAAGGACTCAAGCGGGAAAAGTTCGGCGCCAAAGCCTTGGGGCTGAAATTCCAGCCGCCGAGCAGCACCGAAGCCAGCAACACCAGTCCGACCAGGGCGCCGAACACGGGCAGCAGGGCAAGCAGCGCGCTCATGCAAGCGTCGCCCAGCGCTCCGCCCATCGCATCGGTGTTGCGCAGCGAGTTCTCGCCGATGGACAGTCCCTGACGCATCATCTGCGTCAACCGGGCGCACACAGATCCGCCGATCGCGACGATCGCCGCGCTGCCTCCCATCATGGCTGCGAAGTTGGTGAGTTCCCGCGAGCGCGGGACCTGACCGCGCTCGCGCGCTTCCTGGAGGCGTCGTTGCGAAGGTTCTTCGGTGCGTTCGCCTCCCGTTTCGGTTTCGGCGGCCATCAGGGCACTCCCACAGCCGGCGTGGCCACCAGTTCCGAGACTGCCATGAGCGCGCTGTTGATCAGGCTGGAAATACCCGACATGATGCCGTCGAGGCCAGCAATGAGCACGAAGAAGCCGCTCATGAGCGTAATCGTGAAGCCGATGCCGAAGAGGTTGAGCTGCGGCGCCGCGCGGGTAATCACACCCAGCGCCAGATTGACGATCACCAGCGCAATCACCGCGGGGAGCGCAATCAGCAATCCGGCGTCGAACACTCGCGCACCCCACAGCACCACGGACATCAGAAAGTTCTTATCGACGTGGGCCGCGCCGATGGGCAGGGAATGGAAACTCTCGGCCAGGGCGCCGAGCAGCATCAGGTGGCCGTTGATCGCGAGGTAGGTCAGGGTGCCGAAGATCATGAATAGCTGACCGAGCACGGGTGTTTGCGCGCCGCGCTGCGGATCCACCAGGGTTGCAAACCCCAAGCCCATGGTCAGGGAAATGCTTTGACCGGCGAACACCAAGGCTTCGAACGACACCTGCACGACCATGCCGATCGACACGCCGATGAGCAGTTCGAGCACCGCGGCGAGCATTCCGGCCGCAGAGAAGATCGATAAGTCCGCCGGCACTTGTACGAGGGGCGCGATCAGAAACGCCAACGCCAAGGTCAACACGATCTTGACCAAGCCGGGGACGACCGCTTCGCCGGTGGCGGGTGCGGCGAGCACGAAACCGCTGACCCGCAGCACCGGCCACCACATGCGCCCGACCCAGGTCGTGACATCGGCGGCGTTGAGAGTCAGCGGCTGCATCTTGGCTCAGCCGATCATCGTGGGAATGGCGGCGTAAAGATCACGGGTGAAATCGATCAGCACACGCAGGATCCAAGGTCCTACGGCGAACAGGGTTAGCACCAGCGTCAAGAGCTTTGGGATGAAGCTCAACGTCGACTCGTTGATTTGCGTCGCCGCCTGCAGCATTCCAATCACCAAGCCGGTGATGAGCGCCATCAGAAGCAGTGGTGCGGCGATCAATGAGGTGACCAGCAGCGTCTTGTGCGCCAGGTCCATGATGTTTTCGGGCGTCATTGATGAAAACTCGAGGCCAGGGTGCCGATGAGTAGTGTCCAGCCGTCAACCACCACGAACAGCATGATCTTGAACGGCAGCGAGACCAGTACCGGCGACAGCATCATCATGCCCATCGACATCAGCACGCTGGCCACCACCAGATCGATGACCAGGAAGGGTATGAAAACCATGAAACCGATTTGAAACGCGGTCTTCAGTTCGCTGGTGATGAAAGTGGGAACCAACACGCTCAGGGGCACATCGTCGGCGCTCGCGAACTGCGGCTTCCCGGAAAGCTTCGAGAATAGCTGTAGATCATTTTCGCGGGTCTGTGCCAGCATGAATTTCTTGAGCGGCTGTACGGTGCGATCGATGGCCACTTCCCCCGCGAGCTGACCGTCCATATAGGGCTTGATGCCGGCGCCGTAGGACTGCTCGAGAGTCGGTCCCATCACGAATAGGGTCAAGAACAAGGCAAGACCGGTGAGAATCTGGTTCGACGGCGTGGTCGCCATGCCGAGCGCCTGGCGCAGAATCGACAGCACGATGATGATGCGGGTGAATGCCGTCATCGCCAGCAGAATTGCCGGCAGCATCGTCAGCAGCGTCATGAGAATCAGAATCTGAAAGGTAAGCGAGTAAGTCTGCACGCCATCGGCTGCGGTTTTGATGGCGACCGCCGGCAGCGACGCATCTGCGCACGCCGCGCCGAGCGGCAGCAGCGCGAGCAGCGCCATCCCGGTCAGCCGCGCACCGGCGCCGCGCAAGCTGATCACGAGGAACTTCCGGGCGGCGTCCCGCCGGGACGTCTCATCATTTCGCGCAAGCGCTCGGCGAAGGCCGGTGGCGAGGCGGAGGCCTGCAGCGCGATCGGAACGGTGAGCGGTGTCAGCGGCACGATGCCGGCGGCGCCGATGCCGACCAGCACCTGCGCTTCTCCAACCCTGATCAGAACTATTCGCTCCCGTGGGCCCACCCTCAGCTCGTCGAGGACGGTCATATCCAAGGATCGGCCTGGGGAGGCCAATTTGAATCGCTTCAGCACCCAACCCATGGCGAGAATCAGCGCAACGATGGCGATGAGGCTCAAGCCGAGTTGCGCCAAGCTGCCAACCGACAATGGCGAGGCGGGCGATGCCATACCCGTCATTTGGCGTGCTCCATCCTTTCCGTCGCACTCACGACGTCAGTGAGGCGAATGCCGAATTTTTCGTTGACCACCACCACTTCGCCGCGCGCAATGCGCACACCGTTCACCAGTACGTCGAGTGGTTCGCCTGCGAGCCGATCAAGCTCGACCACGGCGCCCGGCGCGAGTTGCAGCAGCTCGCGCACCGACATTTTGGCCCGCCCGACTTCCAAGGCCAGCGTTACCGCGACGTCGAGAATCAGGTTCAAATTCATTTCCTGCCCCGCGGCGCCGGCGCTATTGGGGGTCAAGTCGCTGAATTGCGCGCGCGCGACGGCGGCGGACTTCGAATCGGGCGGGCTCATGCGGAGGCTCCTGGAAGAATTTTTAGGGCGTTCCGTCCTTGCGAGACGCCGAAGCGCCCTCGATACAACGGAACATCGCCGGCCAATAGGGTGACCTGCTGCGGCGCTTCGATTGGAATGATGTCGCCGGGCGACAAGCTCACCAGTTCACGCAGGCTGATCTGGGCTTCAGCAAGAATGGCGCGCGTGTCGAGTTTCGCTTCCTGCAATGCCGTCGTAAGCACCGGCGCCCAAGGCTCTTGCTTGCGCGCGGGAGCTGCACCCGCGTTGCCGGCGAGCGCCTCGCGCAGCGGGCTGAGCAATGCATCGGGAAACAGCCAATCGATGCGGCCGCTGCGCGCCGAAAATTCCACGGTGAATTTGGCGACTGTCACTGATTCGAGCTGGCCGCCCAATTGCACCAGCCGCGGATTGGTTTCCTGTTTGACGAGTTCCAGCTCGAGCGGCGCCGCGGGCAGCCACGCGGCGGCAAAATCCGCAGCGAAACTGCGCAGCATCAGCGTGAGAAATCGCTGCGCTGCGGGTGAAATCGCCGCCTGCGGGTCCGCCGTCGCGCGGCCCGAGCCGCCGAAAAATCCATCGAGCAAGGTCAGCAGCAATGCCGGTTCCACGCTGACGAAACCTAAGCCGCTCAAGGGCTTGAGGCGCACGACGGCCAGGCTGGCCGGCACCGGCAGCGATGCCTGCAGATCGGCGCTCTTCACCGATTCCAGCGAATCGAAGTGCATGCTGGCGTCGCGCCCGAGCAAATGGGAGAGGGAAGCGCCGGCTCGATCCGCAAAGTTCTTGGCAATCTCCTCGAGCAGCGGCAGCTGCGTGCGGTTGATGCGCTGAGCGGCGAAATCATAAGGTCGAACGCCGTTGGCGCCTTCCTTGCCGTTTTTTTCCAGAAGCGCCGCCACCTCCTCGTCCGAGATGGCAGCCCGTGCCGGGGTTTCGTCCATCACTGCACCACGAAGCTGGTGAACAGCAAATCGTCCACATCCGGGCTGCCTTCTTTCTTCTGCACCGCACGGACCTCGGTGAGTGCTTCTTGCCGCAGTTTCTCCTTGCCCTCGCGCGACATCATCGATTGATAATCGCGATTGCTCATCAGCAGCAGCAAATTGTTGCGGATCAACGGGATGTTGTGCTGTACGCTTTCGATGGCCTTTTCGTCATGCGCCATGATCTCCATCGTGATCTGCAGAAAGCGCACCACCGAGCCTTCCTCGAAGTTGACCACCAGGGGAGGGTCGATGGCGTAGTACATCGCAGGCTTGGCAGGCCCCGCTGATTCGGCCTTGTGGGCCGCGACGACCGGCACGATCGCGGTAATCTTGCCGTCCTTGTCCAGCTTCAGATCCGGCAGCGGATGCAGCTTGGCATTGATGAAACCGCCGAGCACGACCGCCAGCAGGCTTAAGCCGAAGATGCCGCCCCCGTTGATGGCAATACCCATGAAGCCGCCGCCGGATTCCTTCGGCGGAGGAGGAGGTGCGTCGTCAGCTGCGTCTGCCATAGTGCGATTCCAAAGCGCGGTCACATGCCGCAGCTTCGAATCGAGCAAGTTCTATGCCAGAACCGATTTAGTGCGCTTTAGCCAGCCTATTCAGCGACTTAACCTGGATCCAGCGGCTCGCGGGAGCGCCGATAAATTGACGCTTACCAGATACTCACCCGCTGATCCGGCGGCAAATACATCTTGTCGCCCGGTTTAACCTTGAACGCACTGTAGAACCCGGCTTGGTTTCTCAAGGGCGCAGTGCCGCGGACCGACGGCGGCGAATGCGGATCAGTCTTGATGCGCTGAATCGCCTCCGCTTCTCGCACCTTGCCGCGCCAGACCTGGACCCACCCTAGATAGAGCCGCTGATCGCCGCTGAATCCGTCGATGACCGGCGCCTCGCGGCCGCCAAGCGAGATCTTGTAGGCTTTATAGGCAATGGCCAGTCCCGAGTTGTCGCCGATGTTCTCGCCCAGGGTGAGGGCGCCGTTGACATGGTAGTCGGGTACGGGCTCGTAAGCGTCGTACTGGGCAATCAGCGCCTTGGTCTTGGCCGCGAATTTGTCATGGTCGGCCTTGGTGAACCAATCCTGCAAATTGCCGTCGGCATCGAACTGGCTGCCTGCGTCATCGAATCCATGGCTGATTTCGTGGCCGATGACGGCGACAATACCGCCATAGTTCACCGCATCGTCAGCCGCCGCATTGAAGAACGGCGGCTGCAATATGGCGGCGGGAAAGGTGATCTCATTTCGAGTTGAATTGTAGGAAGCATTGACCGTTTGCGGGGTCATGCGCCATTCGCCGCGGTCGATCGGCTTGCCCAGTTTGTCGAGATTGCGCCGGTATTCGAATTCGGTGGCGCGCACCACGTTGCCGCGCAAATCGTCGCGGCTGATCTTGAGGGCGCTGTAATCGCGCCATTGATCGGGATAGGCGATCTTGGGGACCAGTTTGGCCAGTTTCGCCTGCGCGCCCACCTTGGTTTCAGCGCTCATCCAGTCCAAGGTGCTGATGTCCTGCCGGTAGGCTTCGAGCAGATTTGCCACCAGCACCTGCATGCGCTCCTTGTAGGCCGGCGGGAAAAACCTCTGCACGTAAAGCCTGCCGAGCGCCTCGCCGAGATCATTGTCGAGCAGCGCAATGCCGCGTTTCCAGCGCGGCTGGTTTTGCGGAATCCCTCGCAGCACGCCGCCGCTGAAGGCGAAGGATTCGTCGACGAATTGCTTGGATAGATACGGCGCCGAGGCGGACAGCACGCGCCATTTGAAATACGCCTTCCATACGGGCAGCGGTGTCGCGCCGACCAGCGTGCTCAGGGCGCCGAAGTAGCTGGGCTGCCGCACGATCACCGATTCGACCTTGCCGCCGATACCGGCGCTTTGAATGTAGCGCTGCCAGTCATATCCCGGCATCAGCGTGGACAGCTCCGCAATCGCGGTCTTGTTATAAGTCTTGACGGGATCCCGCTGTTCGACCCGGGTCCATTGAGCGCGGGCGATCGATGTCTCGAGGGCGAGGATCGCGGCGGCGTTCGCGGCGGCATCCCGCTCACCGGCCATCGCCGACATTTTCTCGATGTGCGCCAGATATTTCTCGCGGGCGTCCTTGAGCTTCGCGTCGTCCTTCAAATAATAGTCGCGATCCGGCAATCCCAATCCGCCCTGAGACAAGATGACTGCGTAATGCGTGGAATCCTTCGAATCTTGGGCAATGCCAAAACCATAGGGCGCGCCGACTCCGATCTGATTCATGTGCGCGATTAGCGCCGGCAAGGCGCTTTTGTCGGAGATGGCGTCAATCGATGCGAATTCCGCCTGCAGGGGCTTCAATCCCAAGGTTTCCAACTGTGCCTCATCCATGAAGCTCGCATAAAGATCGCCGAGCTTCTTGGCATCCGGGTCAGAGTCGCTCGCTCCGGGCGTGCTCAGGGAATCGATGATGAGGCGCAACTGTGCCTCGGTGGCATCGTCGACCATGCTGAACGACCCGACCAGAGCCTTATCCGGAGGCAGTTGGAAATCGCGCAGCCACTTGCCATTCAAGTATTGATACAGATCATCCTGCGGGCGCACCGAATGATCCAGGTACTGAAGATCGATGCCGGAACTCGCCGCGGCGGCCGGCCGCGGCGCGGCGGCGTGATCGCTGGCGCATGCGGCCAACACTGCAAGCAGTACTGCATAGGCTGAATATCGCAACATGAATGCTCCGCGGTTTTTATTGGCAATCAGAATTTGAGAGAAACCTTCAATCCGGGCCCGGCATCATCGAGAATCAGATTCGCGCCGTGCAATTTGGTCACCGCCGCCACCAGCGACAGCCCGAGGCCTGATCCCGGAAATTTCCGGGCCTCATCGAGGCGAACGCGCCGGCCCAGTACGATCTCGCGCTTGTCCGCCGGAATGCCGGGACCGTTGTCCTCGACGATCACCTCGGGGCCGCTGCCGGATCCGCGCAGCACCACGCGAATATGGCCATGGTCGGGGGTGAACTTGATGGCATTGTCGAGCAGATTCGCGAGCGCTTGAGCCAACAGCTGTCGGCTGCCCTGCACCGATGCTCCCGGCGCCACGGAACTTTCCAATACGATGCCGCGCTCTTCGCTGACCGGGGCGTAGAGATCCACCACGCTTGCGACCAATTCCGACAGGTCGACCGATTCGCGCGCCACGGTCCCGGTCTCGGCCAATGCGATGCGCAGCAGTGCGTCCAAGGTACTGCGCATATGGTCCACCTCCGTGGTCACCCGCTCCAGGACGCGACGCTCCACCGAGCCGAGCTCGAGCGAACTCATCGCGCCTTCGGCGGTCGCCTGCAGCCGATTGAGCGGCGTGCGCAAATCATGAGCGGCGCTGTCGAGAACGGTGCGCATGCCGAGGGTGAGCTGCTCGATCTTGTCGAGCATGGTGTTGATCTCGCGCGCCAAGGTGTTGATTTCATCGTCAGCATCGCGCACCGGCAAACGCTGCGACAAATCGCCGCGCATGATCTGAGTGGCCACCGCTGAAATCGCTCCCGCTTGCGCCAGAATGCGCCGCCCCATCCAAAAGCCGCCGCCCAAACCCAGCAGCAAGGTGAGCACCACCGCGATGATCAGACCGCGAAGCATCAGGCTCTTGACGTCCTGACGCTCCTGGACATCGTGTCCCACCAACATGTTATAGCCGCCCGGCAGCGGAAATCGCTGCGCCCGCATTTCGTGCTCCCGGGTTTCATCGCCGAATGGCACGGACACTTTGAATAGAAACCATTTGCCTTCGCTGGCATCGACCTTGGGCCAGGCCGGCACGTTGCCCGCCACCGGGCGCAGCTGCGGATCCACCATCAAGTAAACCGCGCCGCGCACATCCTGGTCCTGCGAGCGCTGCTCGATCAGCTCGATGAAGTCGCTGCGCGACAGCACCAGCATCTGCTCGCGCAACCCCTGCACTTCCGCTTCGATGAGATTGTCGGTGCTGCCGTCGACCACGCGCGAAACCGCGAAATCCACCGCGCCGAGCAGCGCCGCCGCTCCGCAAGCGAACACGATGGAATAGACGATCGCGATACGGAATGGCGAGGTATCGAGAACGCCGAGAAACCGTTGGTCGGGTCCCATTGAAGGGCCGCTATTCGTCTTCGCGCAAGCTGTACCCCGCGCCGCGCACCGTGTGCAGCAGCGGCTTGTCGAAGTCTTTGTCGATCGCCTGGCGTAAACGGCTGATGTGCACGTCGATCACGTTGGTCTGAGGATCGAAGTGATAGTCCCAAACACCCTCCAACAGCATGGTGCGGGTCACCACCTGTCCGCTGTGCCGCATCATGAACTCCAGCAGTTGAAATTCCCGCGCGGTGAGTTCGATTTTCTTTCCGTTGCGCATGACGCGACGAGTCATGCGGTCGAGTTCCAAGTCAGCCAACTTCAGCTTGGTGTTGGTTTCGGTGTTTCCGGCCTCACCGCGTCTGGCAAGCGCATCGATTCGCGCCAGCAGCTCCGACATGTGATAGGGCTTGGTCAGGTAGTCATCGCCGCCGGCGCGCAGACCCGTGATGCGGTCGTCCACATCGCCCAACGCGCTCAAGATCAGAACCGGCATCTTGCGCCCCGTGGCCCGCAGCGATTGCACCAGCGCCAGCCCATCGAGCTTCGGCAGCATGCGGTCGACGATCGCCAGATCGACGGCCATGGAAGATGCCATATGCAGGCCCTCGAGACCGTTCTCCGCAACATCCACGGTGTGACCGGCTTCCCGCAGCGCCTTCGCCAGGTAATCGCGCGCGACCTCGTCGTCTTCGACAATCAAGATGTGCATGGGTCGATATCTTAGACTAGGATGCGGGCGCAATGATGCACAAGATTTTCAGCTGCGGCGCATCCCTGCAGTGCGCCGTCACGCTGCTTGTGGCCGCGAACTGGCCGGTTCCGACTCAGGCGAAGGAGGAGCCCCTGTGGGAATTCGGGCTCGGCTTGGGTGCGATCGCATTCGAAGACTATCGCGGTTCCGACACCGTACACGCCTACCCACTGCCGGTCCCCTACGTGGTCTATAACGGCAAATTTCTGAAAGCGGATCGAGACGGCGTGCGCGGCACTTTGTTCAATCAAGACAGCCTCGAAATCAATTTGAGCTTCAACCTGACCACACCGGTGCGCAATGACGCCGAACGCAGCGGCATGCCCGATCTTAAATCCACGGTGGAGCTTGGACCCTCGGTTGATATCCATTTGTTCCGCAGCGATGACGCAAAGTTCAAACTTGATTTGCGCATGCCGCTGCGCGCCGCGGCCACCGTGGAATCGTCGCCGCGGCTCATCGGTTGGACATTCACGCCGCGGGTCAATCTGGATATCGCCGATCCTTTTGGCGTACCGGGCTGGGAACTCGGACTTCTGGCGGGCCCACTGTTCGCCGATCGCCGCTACAATCAATATTTCTATTCGGTCGACAGTCAATATGCCACACCCACGCGGCCGGAATATCAGGCCGGCGGCGGCTATGCCGGCATGCAGAGCATCGCGGCGTTGTCGAAGCGATTCCCGAAGTTTTGGGTGGGAGCCTACATGCGCTACGACACCCTCGCCGGCGCAGCGTTTGTCGACAGTCCGTTGGTGCAAGTCAAGAGCTATTGGTCGGGGGGCTTCGGCTTCGCCTGGATGCTGCGCCGATCTTCGCGCATGGTAGAAGTTCCCGATTGAGCCAGCGATGCCGCGACCCCTCAAAATCATCTATGAGTATTTCACGCTCTACAGCTCCTTGACTCTTCTCGGCCTGATTTGTCTGACCTGGTCGGTATTTGCCTTGCCGCTGTACTTCATCCTGCCGGCCCGCATCGGAACGGCGGTGGGACGGCGCGGCATCATGGGGGGATTTCGCCTCTACTCCTGGTCCTTGTCGCTCACCGGAACCTACCGCCTGGATTTGCGCGCCATCGACTCCCTCAAGGGCGGTCCGCCGTTGATCTTGGCGCCCAATCACCCTGCCTTGATCGATGCGCTGCTGATACTGACGCGCCATCCGAACCTCGTTTGCGTCATGAAGTCGAAACTCATGAAAAACGTGTTCTTAGGTGCAGGATCGCGGCTCGCACGCTACGTCAGAAACGACTCGTCGCGGCAAATGGTAAAAGAGTCCGTGGCGCATTTGCGGGACGGCGGCGTGCTGCTGCTGTTTCCCGAGGGTACCCGCTCGACCCGATGGCCGATCAATCCGCTGGTCGGCAGCGTCGGTCTGATTGCCAAGCATGCCGATGTTCCCGTGCAAACCTTGATCATCGAGACTGATTCGCCCTTCCTCTCCAAGGGCTGGCCGCTGTTCAAACGCCCGGAATTACCCATTACGTACCGGGTTCGACTCGGCAAGAGATTCGCCCCCCCCTCGGATGTGTCCGCCTTCACCGTGGAGCTCGATCAGTACTATCGTCGAGAACTCGAGGGAGCGCTTCAATCCCGCTGGCTCAGGCCGAATGCCTGAGCCGTCAACGACACATCTGGTGCTCATTCCGAGCTATAACCCGGGGCCGAAGGTGTTTGCCACGGTCCGGGCGGCGCTCGATCAGTGGGCTCCTGTGTGGGTGGTCGTGGATGGCAGCACCGATCACTCGGAACACCGTCTGGAAGAAATGGCTGCCGAGGAGCCAAACCTTCGGGTTTGGGTGCTGCCCGAGAATCGGGGCAAGGGCGCCGCGGTGCTGTTTGGAATGCGCGAAGCGCAGGCATTGGGCTTCACCCATGTCCTGACCATGGATTCGGACGGCCAGCATCCGGCCGAGAGCATCGAGGCTTTCATGCACGCCTCGCGCGCCTCTCCCGGTTCCATGGTGTTGGGCAGGCCGGTATTCGACGGCAGCGCGCCGAGCCTGCGGGTCAAGGGCCGCAAAATATCGAACTGGTGGGCCAACCTCGAGACATTGTGGGCCGGCATCGACGACTCGCTGTTTGGCTTCCGCGTGTATCCGATCGGCGCGTTGGTCGCGGTGATGCGCCGGCAACTGTGGATGCGGCGCTTTGACTTCGACGTAGAGGCCGTGGTGCGCCTGTGCTGGCGCGGCCTGAGACCCGTCAATCTAGCCGCTAAGGTTCGCTACTTTCGGCCTGAGGAAGGAGGCGTCTCACATTTCAATTATTGGCGCGACAATGCCTTGCTGACCTGGATGCATTGCCGCCTGCTAGCCGGATTCATCCTGCGCCTGCCGCTGCTCATCGCGCGGCGGCTGCGCGGCTGAGCACGCGCTTTGCGCGGCCGGCGTCTGCGGCCGGCGTCTGCGGCCGGCATCTGCGGCCGGCGCCTCAAAATGGCTTGCGCGCACAGTATTCGGAGAAAATTCCCAGCGTCGTGTCGCGACGCACCTCCACGAAACCCGCCTCATGGATCGCGGCGAGGATTTCGCCGGGCGCGGCGCAGGCCTCGATCGTGTCCCAGTAGTAGCGCATCAGCGTGGGTGAACGAGGATTCGCCCCGAGAAGTGCCGCGAGCAGCGGCACCACGCCGCGCATGTAAGCCTTCAGCAATGCGTGCGGCACTCTCCCTCGCGGGCGCGTGATCTCCAGCAAACAAATCCGGCCGCCGGGAATCAGCACTCGAAGAAACTCGCGCAATGCGGTAGGCATATCTGCAATGTGGCGCAGCGCGTAGCCCATGCATAGAAAATCGGCGGTAGACGCCGCCGCCGGGATGGATTCGGCGCTGCCCAGCAATAATTCGACGCCGGCAGGAACTCTGGCGCTGCGAATCATTCCGGTGCTGGGGTCAATGCCGGTTACGTGCCCGGTTTCGCCCACCAGACGAGCCGCTTGCCGCGCCAGGAGCCCGGTTCCCACGCCAATATCCAGCACCCGCATACCCGGCTGAAGGCCCGCCTGGCGGAGCGCCACCCGGCGATACCAGGAACCCGAGCCGAACGACATGATCCGCTCAATGCGGTCATAATCCCCCGCCGTTCGATCGAATAATTCCCTAACCCACCCCTGTCGCTCTGCTTCGTGCGCGTAATAATCGTGCAACGGCGGATGCGGAGCCTGCATCTTCCAAGCATACGCCGAACGGGGCGGGTTGCCGCACCGGCCGGCACCTATATAATGCCCGCACCATTCCAATTCGAAAGCTTAAGCCTATGTCCGACAAAGCGTCGCTCATGCAACAGCCGGCGCCGCTGACCGGTGTCGGTCTGCAGCGGGAACTCGCCGCACTGTTTGTGCAAGCACTGAATCTTGAGGTACAGCCACAGGAGATCGATCCCGATGCCCCGCTGTATGGCGAGGGCCTGGGTTTGGATTCCATCGACATCCTCGAGGTGGCGCTGATCGTCTCCAAGGAATACGGCATTCAACTGCGTGCCGACAGCCAGGAGAATCAACAGATCTTCCGTTCTTTGAGGCACTTAGCAGAGTACATTGCGGCGCGAAGAACGAAGTAGCCATGCGCTCCGGGCGTAGAGTTCAGCTGGCCGCCGCCATCGTCTTTCTAGTCGCCTACTCTTTACTCTCGCATTACAGCAACTCGAACCCACAGGCGCAAGAATTAGGTGCGGCTCTCGCGCTCACGCCCATGCTGGCGATCGGCTTGGCTCTGGTCTGGCGGTGGGTGGGTGCGATGCCGGCCTTGCTCACTTCTCTGGCGGCGGCATTTTTGGTGCGCCATTACTGGCCGCTGTTCACGAAAAATTTTTCGATCGTCTACCTGGTTCAGCAGTGCGGGTTTTACACCATCATGGCAGTGACCTTTGGACGCTCGCTGCTGAAGGGCCGTGTCCCGTTATGCACCCAGTTCGCTGACAAGGTGCATGGGCCGCTGTCCGATCCGGAACTGCGCTACACGCGAAGCGTCACGGCCGCGTGGGTGATGTTTTTTCTGGCGAATCTGGCCGTCACGGGTTTGTTGTTCGAATTCGCGCCGCTCAAGATCTGGTCGATATTCGTCAATTTCTGCTCGTTACCCCTGATCTTAGGCATGTTCGTGGCCGAGTATGCGGTCCGGCGCCGCGCGCTGCCGCAGCTCAAGCGCAGCGGCCTGATCGCGACATTGCGCGTTTATTTCGCGAATCCGCCATAGGAGCCTGGTGCCCGATGGACACGATCGCGCTACTGTCCCATAGCTCACCGTCAGCCGTCTTGGCTTATCGCGCCGGCATCGCCATCACCGCGCAGGATTTCCTCGCCCATGCGAAACACCTGGCAATGAGCTTGCCCAGGACCCGGCATGTGCTGAATACGTGCACCGACCGCTACCGATTCGCGGTGGGTCTCGCTGCCTGCCTGATGTCGGAGCGGGTCAGCCTTCTGCCCTCGACGCATACCCCCCAGGTGATCGCGCAGCTGGCGGCGTTTGCGCCTGATTCTATTTGTTTGACCGATGATCCTCACTGCGACATCGAGTTGCCGCAACACCATTATCCCGATCAGATGCCAGGAGCCTCGGACTCTTTCAGCGTCCCGAACATCCCCACCGCGCAGCTCGCAGCGATCGTATTCACTTCCGGCTCGACCGGCACTCCGCTGCCCTACAATAAGACTTGGGGACTGCTGGCGCGCTGCGTGCGCAGTGGCGCTCCTCGGTTGGGATTGCTGGACGGGAAAACACACACGCTGGTCGGCACCGTGCCCCCGCAACACATGTACGGCTTCGAATCCACCGTGCTATTGGCGCTTCTCAGCGGCAATGCTTTCACGGCCGAGCGGCCTTTTTATCCGGCCGATGTCGCCGCAGCCGTAAGAATGGTTCCGAAGCCCCGAGCCCTGGTGACCACACCCATCCACCTGCGCGCCCTGATCAGCTCCGCAGTGGAATTCCCCCCAGTCGATCTCGTTGTCTCGGCGACCGCGCCACTCACGCAGGAGTTGGCGCGCGAGGTCGAAAGCAAATATCAAACCTTGCTGTTGGAAATCTACGGATCGACTGAGACCGGTCAGATTGCCATGCGCCGCACCGCAGAGTCCGCGGCCTGGCGCCTCTGGCCGGGTGTCCGGCTCGACATGTCGGGCGATCAGGCCATCGCGCGCGGCGGACACATCGAGCAGGAAACCCCGATGTGCGATGTCATCGAAATCACCGGAGAAAATGAATTCTTGCTGCACGGTCGCGCAGCCGACATGGTCAATGTCGCCGGCAAGCGTAGTTCATTCGCCTATTTGAATACCCAGCTAAATGCCATCCCCGGTGTGATCGATGGCGCGTTTTTCCTGAGCGAGGGACTGACCGGATCAACCGGGGTGGTGCGCCTGGCGGCGGCCGTGGTCGCTCCGGGCATGAGCGTCGCCGCCCTCACCGAGTCCTTGAGGCAGCGCATCGATCCGGTGTTTCTGCCGCGGCCGCTGCTCCTCGTCGAGCGCCTGCCGCGTAACGCGACCGGCAAGCTGCCGCAACAGGCGCTGCAAGGCCTCGCCGGCGGTCAATTGCGGGTCACCCAATCGTCATGAAGATGCGGAGCCGCCTCGATGTGGCGGCGGATCATCCGTCGTTCGCGGGTCACTTTCCCGGATTTCCCGTGCTGCCCGGTGCGCTGCTGCTCGATGAGATGCTCAAGGCGATTGAAAGTGCGCGCGGGATCGATCTTCGGCAGTGGCAGATCTCTTCCGCAAAATTTCTGGACGCCGTCCGGCCGAACACAAGCCTATGGCTGGAGCACGACGCCGCGGAAGGGTTGATTCGCTTCACGATTAGCGGCGAGAATCGAGCGGTGGCCAGCGGTACGTTGACGCGGGGCCGGGTAGGTCGATGACGCCCAAGACTGCGAATCTCGTCGATACTGCGGCCAAGCCCGCCGATTGGGTGCGGCACCGCGAGCGCGGCAGCCTCGCGCTGCTGAAGATCATGGCCGTTCTTTCCATGCGATTGGGCCGCACGCTGAGCCGCACCGTCCTCTACGGCATCGCCGCGTATTTCTTTCTGTTCGGCCCCACCGCGCGGCGCCATTCTAAAATCTATTTGCGCCTGGCATTGGGCCGGGGACCCAGGGCGCGCGATCGTTTTCGCCAAATATTGAGCTTTGCGACGACCATTCATGATCGCGTCTATCTCGTCAACGGTCAGTTCGACGCATTCAATATCACTGTGGATGGGGAAGACTTGGTGCGCGCGCAGTCGGCCCGCGGGCGCGGCGCGTTGTTGCTCGGGGCCCATATGGGCAGCTTCGAGATGATCCATTCCTTGAGCCGGCGTCACAGCGGACTGCACGTCGCAATGGCCATGTACGAGGAAAACGCCCGCAAGATCAGCGGCATCCTCGCCGCCATCAATCCAAACCTCGCGGCCGACATCGTTTCGCTCGGGCAAATCGACGCCATGCTCAATATCGCACAGCGGCTCGAGCATGGCGTCTATGTCGGAGTACTCGGCGACCGCACACTCGGGGATGAGCCGGTGCAGCAGGTCACGCTGCTGGGCCAGCGCGCATACTTCCCGACCGGACCCATGCGCGCGGCAGCCATTCTGCGCTGCCCCGTGTTCTTCATGGCCGGCTTATATCGCGGCAAGAACAACTACCATGTGGTGTTCGAACCCGTAGCGGACTTCTCTTCGGCCGCGGTTGGAAGCCGCAATCTGGCGGTGAGCGCGGCGATCGATCGCTACGCCGCCGTGCTCGATCAGTACTGCCGCAGCGATCCTTACAATTGGTTCAACTTCTTCGATTTTTGGCGCCCACCCCCTGGAAGCCCGAGATGACAGGCCGCGTCATGTCATCGATCATGCTGGCCATGTGCGGCCTGGTGTGCGGCGCGGCCTGCAGCGCCGCCGCGGCGGCCGGCGGCGATCTTGATGAGGTCATGCGGCTGCTGGCCATGCGCCAGCACGGCCGGGTCGAGTTCATCGAGCAGCAATTTCTTTCGGTCCTCGATCACCCGATCGAGTCTTCGGGGGAGCTGCGCTACGACGCACCGGATCGGCTCGAGAAACGCACCTTGAAGCCGCACCTCGAAACATTGCTCTTGAGCGGCGGGGTCTTGACGATCGAGCGCGCACATAGCCGGCGCGTGATGGACTTGAGCACTTATCCGCAAATTGAGCCTTTTGTCGAGAGCATTCGCGCCACGCTGGCGGGCGATCGAAGCGCCCTGGAACGTTTATTTCGCGTGGATTTTGCGGGCAACGCCGCGCGTTGGACATTGACGCTGGTGCCGCTCGACTCCAAGGTGAAGCGCACAGTCGCACAAGTGCGCATTGACGGAATCCGGGACCAACTGTTGAAGGTGGAAATTCGCCAGCCCGACGGCGATCGCTCGTTGATGACGCTGCGTGCCGCCGCAACCCCATGATGGCCCGCCGTGCCTGGGCGCTCATTGTATGGCTCGGGTGCGTTGTGTTTGCCGCCATCGTCGTCGCGCGCGCCCACTATATCAGCGACTTATCGGCATTCTTACCGGCCCACCCCACTAAGGTTCAGCAGCTGCTGGTCGATCAGCTGCGCGACGGGCCCGCCTCGCGGCTGATTCTCATCGCCATCGAGGGAGGCGAGGCCGCGGCGCGCGCGCGCATCTCCTCCTCGATGGCGAGCCGCTTGCGAAAAGATGCGCGATTCTCCAACGTCAGCAATGGCGAAACGGACGCGCAAGCCGGCGACCGGGAGTTTCTGTTTCAGCATAGATATCTCTTGAGCGATGCGGTAAGCGCGGCGCGCTTTTCAGTCCCGGGCTTGCATTCGGCCATTGTCGAGACGCTCGACAATTTGTCATCGCCGGCGGCCTTGCTGCTCAAATCCCTGCTGCCGCGCGATCCCACCGGAGAGTTGCCGCACATCCTCGATCAACTGGCGAGCGCCCCTTCGCCGCGCACCCAAGACGGAGTCTGGGTCTCCCCGGGCGCGGAGCGCGCGCTCGCGGTAGCGCAGACCGCTGCCAGCGGTTCGGACAGCGACGCACAATCGAGCGCGGTCGATGCGATCCGGGCGGCATTCGCTGCGGCTGCCGACCCGCGCGACGGCGTCAAACTCAGGCTCAGCGGGCCCGGCGTGTTCGCGGTGGCGGCGCGCGCCAAGATTGAACGGGCCGCCGTGCGCTTGTCGATCATCAGCAGCATTCTCGTGGTGACGCTGCTGCTGATCGTCTACCGATCACTGCCTGCCCTCGCGCTCGGCTTATTGCCGGTGACCAGCGGCGCCTTGATCGGCATCGCCGCGGTCGCGCTGGGTTTCGGGGCCGTTCACGGCGTAACCTTGGGCTTCGGCATCACCTTGATCGGCGAGTCGGTCGACTATTCGATTTATTTCTTCATACAGTCGCGCCGTGCGCCCGAAGATGCCGCCGGATCGCGCCGCTGGCAACAGCGGTGGTGGCCGACCGTGCGCTTGGGAATGCTCACATCCGTGTGCGGATTTGCCTCGCTGCTGCCGTCGGGATTTCCGGGACTCAAGCAGCTGGGCCTTTACTCCATCGGCGGCTTGATCGCCGCCGCGCTGGTAACGCGTTTTGTGCTGCCGGCTCTATTGCCGGGCGGCTTCGCCATCCGCGACGTGACGCCGTTGGGCAGCGGCATTGCAAGCGCCTTGCGCGCGGTGCGCCGAATCGGCGGCGCGGTCATCGCGATCGCCCTTGCGCTTGCGCTGCTGACACTCGCGCTGCTGTACCACGATCGCGGAAAACTCTGGAACCGGGAGCTCGCCGCGTTGAGTCCCATCTCGATCGAGGAGCAGAACTATGACGCGAAGTTGCGGGCAGACCTCGGCGCCGCCGACGTTCGCGATCTGGTGATCGTCTCCGGGCCCGACTTGGAATCAATCCTGCGAAGCGCGGAGCGGACCGCGCTCGCGCTGCGGCCGTTGGTGGACTCCCGCCTCATCGGCAGCTTCGACAGTCCGGCGAACTATCTGCCCAGCCTGGCGACTCAGGAGGCACGCCGCAGCAGCCTGCCGCCGCCCGCGGAACTGCGCGGCAACTTAGCGCAGGCGACGGCGGACTTGCCGATACACAGTGATCGGCTGCGGCCATTTCTCGAGGACGTCGAAGCAACGCGCCATGCGGCGCTGCTCACGCCGCGGGACCTGGCGGGTACTTCCCTAGGCGCCGGGTTCGACGCGCTCATCCTTCATCAAAAAGATCGCTGGAACGCTTTGTTGCCGCTGCACGGCGCAACGGAAGGCCAGGAAATCGATTTGGCTCCGGTGCTTCAAGCACTCACGGGCCACGAGGATCAAGCGCAGGTACTCGACCTCAAGCAGGAGTCGGACTCGCTGTATGCCGAGTACCTCTCGCAGGCGATCCATTACTCACTCGGCGGATTCGCGGCATTGACCGTGCTGCTGCTGATTGCGCTACGCTCGCCGCTGCGAGTGGCGCGGGTGCTGACGCCGCTGGTGCTTGCCGTGCTCACCGTCGCTGCGGGCCTGGCGCTCTGCGGCGTGCAGCTCACCATCCTGCACTTGGTGGGCATGCTGCTCATCGTGGCGGTCGGCTCCAATTACGCGCTCTTCTTCGATCGTCAGGCCGTTTCACAAGACGGCGGCAGCGAGGCCCTGACGCTGGCATCGTTATGTATCGCGAATGCCAGCACGGTCGTGGGATTCGGCCTGCTGTCCTTCTCACAAGTTCCGGTGCTGGTCGCCTTGGGCACCACCGTGGCGCCTGGCGCGTTTCTCGCGTTGCTGTTCGCGGCCCTACTATCGCAGCCGCAGCCATTGCGCTACGCAACGGGCCGTGCGTAGCATTGCCTGCCCCGCAAAACCCGGGGCCATCGCGCCGACGCGAATGGTATGGTTGCCGGGTGCCTACCATGCTGCGCGGGATTTTCTGGACGCCGGCTTTGCGCAGGCGGTACTTGTCCGGGACATAGCGCTGGATTTGACTTTCATCGACCTGGAGCTTCTGCACCTGGGCGATCGATCGGCGCTGCCACGGCTGCGATCCGAGGTTGTATTGCCCGCGCGCAATATCGGCATCTCGGTCTGGCTGGGGGGAGTGTCGCTGGGCGGGATGATGGCGCTCGAATTTGCTGCCGCCTACGCGGGCGAAATCGACGGGTTATGCCTGCTGGCGCCCTATCTCGGCAATCGCATGTTGACCGCCGAGATTGCAGCTGCGCCGGGAATCAGGGGCTGGGAACCCGGTGAACTTGCGCAAGCCGACGATGAACGCCGAATATGGCGCTATATAAAGACGCATGGCGCGGACTCGCGACCCATCGTGTACTTGGGATTCGGGCAAGATGACCGGTTTTCGGCGGCGCACACCCTGCTGGCCGACGCATTGCCGGCTGACTCGGTTGACGTCGTCAAAGGCGGCCATGACTGGCGAACATGGACAACGCTGTGGGAGAATTTCTTGGATTCGCGCTTCACATGAATCAGGACAGCTTGCAGCGTCCCTGGGCGCCGCCGCCGCTGTTGTACGCGTCGGCCGCCGTTCATATGGGAGCGGTGGCGGCAGTGCTTGCGCGGCCGAGCGACTGGCCATGGGCGCTCGGCGCGGTGGCGGCAAACCATGTGGTCCTGGCGGGGGCAGGTCTTTGGCCGCGCAGCCAGCTGCTCGGTCCGAATTGGATCCGCCTGCCTGCAAATATCGGCACCGCGGGCGGCGTGGCCATTACCATCGATGATGGGCCTGATCCGGATGTGACGCCGCTGGTGCTCGAGCAACTGGATCAATACCAGGCTCCCGCGACATTTTTTTGCGTGGGCGAGCGCGTCCTGCGCTTCGCGGATGTCGCACAGGAAGTCGTCCGCCGCGGGCACGCGATCGAGAATCATAGCCAGCGGCATCGCCACAATTTTTCGCTGCTGGGCCCGGCCGCCATGAGCGCTGAAATTTCGCGCGCTCAGGAAAGCATCTTTCGCGTGACCGGCAGCCGCCCGGGATTTTTTCGCGCGCCGGCCGGCCTGCGCAATCCGTTTCTCGATCCAGTGCTCTCGCGCCTCGGGCTGCGGCTCGCGAGTTGGACCCGCCGCGGTTTCGATACCGTCAATGGCGACGCCGAAGCGGTATACCGGCGTTTGGTGAATCCGCTCCAGGGCGGCGACATATTGCTGCTGCATGACGGCAATTCAGCGCGCGGCCGCGACGGAAAGCCCGTGATCCTGAACGTCTTGCCGCGCCTGCTCGAAGCGTTGCGATCCAATGACCTCAAGCCTGTCACCTTACGCTCGGCATTGCCGTGAGGATCGCCGCGGCACCATTGCTGCTCGCGCAGTTCACGGCCACCAGCTGCATCGGCAAGGGGCTCGCCGCGACCTTGAGCAGCCTCATGGAACAGCGCAGCGGCCTCAAGCGCTGCGAATTCGAGACCGTGAAGATCGACACGCACATCGGCGAAGTTCCCGGAGTCGATGCGCAGCACCTGCCGGCCAACCTGCGAAGATTCGATTGCCGCAACAATCGGCTCGCCGAACTTGCTCTGCGGCAGGATGGCTTCTTTGAATCGGTGCAAGCCGCCGCTTCGCGCTGGGGCCGCAGACGCGTCGGCGTATTCATGGGCACCAGCACCGCGGGTATTCTGCAAACCGAACTGGCCTACCGCGAGCGCGATCCGGTCGACGGTGCGCTGCCATCGAGCTTCGAGTACGGCACCACTCACAACTCGTTTTCGGTGGCCGACTATCTCAGGCGGCGTTGCGGTCTGGAGGGTCCGGCTGTGGCCGTCTCGTCCGCCTGCGCATCGAGCGCCAAAGTGTTTGGCTCGGCGCGGCGCATGATCGAGGCAGGACTCATCGATGCGGCGCTGGTGGGCGGAACGGATTCCCTGTGCCTCACCACTCTGTATGGATTTCATTCGCTGCAGCTCTCCTCCATGGCGCCGTGCCGGCCTTTTGATGTCGCGCGCGACGGCATATCCATCGGTGAGGCGGCTGCATTCGCCCTGCTCGAGCGCGCGCCCGGTAACTTGGATGCGGACCATGTGCTGCTGTTGGGTGTGGGCGAATCGAGCGATGCCTATCACATGTCGGCGCCGCACCCGGAGGGTTTGGGCGCAAAGCGCGCGATGCAAGCAGCGTTGGCGGCCGCGTCACTGGAACCGGGCGAGATCGATTACATCAATCTGCACGGCACCGGTACGCCGAGCAACGACCGCTCGGAGAGCCAGGCAGTCACCAGCATTTTCGGACCAACCACTCCGTGCAGCTCCACAAAAGGCGCTACCGGCCATGCGCTCGGCGCTGCCGGCGCCATGGAGGCGGTGATCAGCGCTCTTGCCATCCAGAACGGCTTCATGCCCGGCGGGGTCCATACCACGCGAATCGACCCGACTCTCACCGCGCACTACATCCGGGAGAACCGGCGCGCCATCGTCAGGCGTGTGCTGAGCAATTCATTCGGCTTCGGCGGGACGAACTGCAGTTTGATCTTGGGCCGCGCGCAATGAGGCTCTGTGCATACTTGGGCGGCATCGGAGTCTTGGGTCCGGGCTTGCACAATTGGCCGCAGGCAGCCGCCGTGCTCTCCGGCCGCCAGCCGTATGAGCCAATGCCCACCGTGCTGCCGGTGCCGGTAATGTTGCCGTCCGCGGAACGGCGGCGCACGGGACGAGTCGTGAAGCTGGCGCTCGCCGTGGCCTGGGAAGCCACCTCGAGTGCCGCCGCCGATCCCACGCAGATAGCCAGTGTGTTCTCCTCTTCAGGCAGCGACGGTCACATCTGCCATGAGATCTGCCAGGCTTTAGCTCAGCCGGCTCGCGAAGTGTCGCCAACGCGCTTTTCCAATTCTGTGCACAACGTCGCTGCCGGCTATTGGAGCATCGCCACCGGCTCGATGACCGAGTCGAACGTACTGTGCGCATTCGATGCCAGTTTCGCCGCCGGCTTGCTCGACGGCCTGACTCAGGCCGCCGTCGACGATCGGACGGTTCTGCTGGTGGCATACGACACCGAATATCCGCCGCCGCTGCACATCAAACGCCCGATACCGGATGCGCTCGGCGTGGCGATGATTCTCACACCCGAACGGCACGAGCGCTCATTGGCGAGAATTGAGGCAACTCTCACCGAAGAGGCATGCGACAAAATGGCTGACCCGCTTTTCGAAGCCTTGCGCTGTGCGATCCCGGCCGCGCGTTCGCTGCCACTGCTGCGCCAATTAGCCATGGCCGCGCCGGGCCGGACGATCCTCGATTACCTCGATGTATCGCGCATCGCCGTGCAGATCGAGCCATGCTCTTGAAGCGAGCTTGGATCGAGCAGCATATCCCTCATCAGGGCCGCATGTGCCTGCTCGACGAAGTGATCGACTGGAACAATGCGCACATCCGCTGCCGCACCGCCAGTCACCGCGCGCCCGACAACCCGCTGCGCTCGCAAAACCGGTTGGGAACCGCGTGCGGCATAGAATATGCTGCGCAGGCCATGGCATTGCATGACGCGCTGGCGGGCAGCGCTGCCGCCGGCAGACCCGCGGCCGGGTTTCTGGCAAGCGTTCGCGGCGTGCGCCAGTTCGTGCTGCGGCTCGACGACATCGATTCCGATTTGATTTGCGAGGCCGTCCTCGTCGCCGGAGATGGCCTGACAGCGCTGTATGAGTTTGCGCTGCGCGACGGCGAGCGAAGCCTGCTCACCGGCCGCGCCACCGTGGTGTTGGATGCCAATCAGCCGCTGAGAATATGAAGGAAATCACGACTCGCGCATTGGTGACTGGCGGCAGCGGCGGAATTGGCGCCGCCATCTGCCATCGCCTGGGCGCGGCCGGTCAGCATGTGTACGTGCACGCGCATAGAGGCATCGCCGCGGCGCAAACAACCGCCGCCGCCATATGCGAGGCCGGAGGACGAGCTTCAGCGATTCAGTTCGACTTGACCGACGCAGCGGCCACTCGCGAAGCCGCCGAGAAAATCTTGGCGGAGGGACCGGTGCAGGTGTTGGTGAACAATGCCGGCATCCACGACGACGCCATATTTCCAGGGATGAGGCCGGAACAATGGCATCGGGTCGTCGACCTATCGATCAGCGGATTTTATAACATCACACAGCCGCTGATCCTGCCGATGATCCGGACTCGCTGGGGCCGCATCATCAACATCTCCTCGGTTACTGCGCTTGCCGGCAATCGCGGCCAGGTGAATTATGCCGCCGCCAAGGGCGCCCTGAACGCGGCCACCAAAGCGCTCAGCCTCGAGGTCGCGAGCCGCGGAATCACCGTAAACGCTGTGGCGCCCGGCATCATTTCCACCGACATGAGCAAGCTTGCATTCGATGAAGCCGCGATCAACGCCATCGTACCCATGAAACGGGCGGGATCCGCCGACGAGGTCGCAAGCTTAGTGGCCTTTCTCGCGTCAGCGGAAGCGGGCTACATCACCGGCCAGGTCATCTCCATCAACGGCGGCATGATCTAATCTGCCCTGAATCTGCCGGCAATTCTATCCTAAGCATAAGCATCGACGATGCCGAGCGCGGCGCGCGTCGATGAACCCGATGATTGGGAAGAAGCGCTGATCTCGTTGCGCTCGAACACCGGCTTCGAATCGTAGGATTGAGATTGGGGCGAGCGGTCTTGATGAAAGGAGCGCTGCGAGACATCCACGCTCACCTGGCCGAAACCTTGAGAGCTCAACATTTCACGCAAGTTTGGCGAGCTCGATTCCAATGCGTCGCGCGTCAGCGCGCTATGGCTCGTCAGCCAAACCTGAGCGTGGCCGTCCTGTAGAGCGATGCGCACCTCGATAGGTCCCAGAGAGGGCGGATTCACCTGCAGCTTCGCGCTGCTCAAATTGTTGTCGACCATCAATGACACCTGGGCGGCAAGATCCTGTCCGAACCCTGCACTACCCACGTCGGCGGCAACTTTCAGCGGCGGCGGCGCGGTGCCGGTCGCGGCTGTCGTGGCGTTCGCGGCTTGAGCCGGCCCGGCGGCCCCATCGGTCGAAGATGGTGCGTGCACGGAAATCAGCTTTGCCGTTGCTGTGGCGAGGGCGTCGGCGGCCTCCGCGGCTGCCTCGGCGACTGCCGGCCGTGCAGCCAATTGCGCGGCCACGAGTATTGCCGCGGAAGAAATGGGCGCGGATTCCTGCCGCGTGAGTTGCTGATCGGCTGCCGCCGAATCGGCGGCCTGAACTCCGGCAGCCTGAATTCCAGCGGCCTGCGCTTCGCTGGCTTGCGATCCAGCGGCCGGCCCTGGGTCCGACAGCGCACCGCTGACATGAGCCAGGGCGGCGGCCATGAGGGTTTGCGCGGTATCGACCGTGTCCGCGCCTGCGGGTGTGCTCAGTGCGGCGGTCGCATCGTCTTCATCATCGCCGCTGGCAGCGGCCGTTGGCGCCGCCGCCTTTGGCACCGCGGCCTTCGCGTCGCCGACGGCGAAGCGGGAAGCTGCGGCGCGGGGTAGCCCATTAGCATCGAGCAGGCCGCCGAATTCACCGGAGTCGGTTGGTGCCATCAGCGTGCCAGCGGGGTTCCGCGCCACGGTATCTGTATTCAAAGCGCCGTCATCGTCGGCGGCCGCCACGCCCGTGGCCGGTGCGGCAACAGCGGCTGGGACTAGCGCCGCGCTGAGTTCGTCCGTTGCGCCATCCGGCTTGGACGCCGCCGCGGAAGGCAGGGGGCCGGCCGGCGGCAAAGGCAACAGCGCGGGTGGGCGCTGCTGAGGTATCACGGCAGCCTGAGGCGGCAATGGCGCTGGCGGGTGTTTGCCGGCCGCCGGCAATTGTTGGCCGGCTTGAGAGGCGGCATCGGCTTTGTTCACCGCACTCTTGCGACCGGGCTTTTCGCCGGCGTCGTTCAATGCCCGAGCGAAATCTTGGCTTTTGGCGTCAACCCCCGGCGCTGCGGCCGCGGCCGCTGCATTAGGTTGCGAGGCGCCGTTCGCGGGCTGGGCTTGAATGGTCCGGGGTGTTACGTTCATAGCCCGGAATTTGCAAGCGACGTGCCATCGCAGCGGCGCAATTCAGTGTGCGCTGAATCCTTGGCCATGAAGAACGCGGCCCGGCAGCGCGCCCGTCATCTTTCCCATGTCGATGACCGGTACGCCGTTGACCAGCACGAATTTCATGCCAATGGAGAGATGATTCGGATCCTCATAGGTCGCGGCTTCATGAATCTCATTGGCGTCGAATACCACCACGTCGGCCCACATTCCGAGCTTCAGAACGCCGCGATCCACCAGATGCTCGCGCTGCGCCGGAAGCGCGGAGAACTTGCGGATGGCGTCGCTCAACGTAAGCACGTGCTCGTCGCGAACATACTTGTGCAAAATTCGAGGGAAAGTGCCGTAGGCCCGCGGGTGTGGATGTTCGGCGGCCAATATGCCTTCGAGCGAGGCGCCGGACGCATCGTTGTCCACGGAGACCCACGGTTGCTGCAGGATCAAGCGTACATCGGGCTCGTCCATGCCGAACACTGCCACGTTGGTCGCGGCAAGATCCTTGATCAGAAAATCGCAGATGGTATCGATTGGATCCTCGTGCCACTCGAGTGCGATCTCGCTGATGCGCCTTCCCTGGTACTTGAGCAGCTCTTTGTTGTTGACGGCGGTAATGAGAATATCCTGCGGGCCTTTGATCTCCAGCCACTCGTTGTCCCAATCCGTGCTCGGCGTGATCATGTCCTTGCGGATGCGCGCGCGCGTCTTCGGATCCTTCAGACGCGCGATCAATGCCGCGGTTCCGCCGTCCGATGCCCAAGGCGGGATAAACGCGGAAAACGAATTTTGCCAGGCGGTGTACGCGTAAGTGTCCGCCGCCACATCGATGCCGCGCGCGCGTGCAGCCTCGATCTTGCCGATGACCTCCGCAGCCTTGCCCCAGTTGCTCTGGCCTGAAACCTTCAAATGGAAAATCTCCACCGGAATGTGCGCCTCGGCGCCGATGCGAAATGTCTCCTGCAACGCGGCCATCTCGGCATCGCCCTCGCTGCGCATGTGCGTGGCATAGACGCCGCCGTATTGCGCGGCTGTTTGCGCCAGAGCGATCAGCTCGTCGGTGTGCGCATAAGGCGCCGGGGGGTACTGCAGCGCCGTGGACAATCCGAGCGCCCCCTGCTTCATCGCCTCGGCGACCAGTTCTTGCATGCGCTTCAATTCGTCCGCGGTCGGGGTTCGATCCTCGAAGCCCAGCACCATTTCCCGCACCGTCGTCGCCCCAATGTAGTGGCCCATGTTGATGCCCATGCCCTGCTTCTGCACCCGTGCAAAGTACTGCTGCAAGGTGCGCCAATCCGCTTCGATCTGGTAATGATCGAACGCCGTCTGGCCCTCCTTGAGAATGGCGTCATTGATGGGCGCCACCGAATTGCCCTCGCCGGTAATCTCCGTGGTGATCCCTTGAAAGATTTTCGACGGCAGCCGCGGATCCACCAGCACGGTGAGCTCGGACTGACCGAGCATGTCGATGAATCCCGGCGCGACGATCATGCCGTGCGCATCGATGGTTCGCTTGCGCGATGCGTTCGATAGGTTGCCGATGGCCGTAATCCGGCCGCCCTTGATCGCCACGTCGCCCGCGTACCAGGGCGAGCCGGTTCCGTCGATGATATGACCATTGGCGACGACCAGATCATATTCATCGGCCGCCGCCGCGATCGCGGGGATGCCGGCGGCCAGCAGGAGCATCAGCAGCGTCTTCACGGCTAGGAGCCTGTCTTGAGATATTTATCGAACCAAGCCAGTGTGCGATGCATGGCATCCGCCAGATGCTCCGGGTCCCGGAGGCCATGGCCCTCGCCGGGGTAGATCATGATGGAAGTGGGCACATTCATGGCTTTCATTGCATGCCAGAATTCCTGGGTCTGCGGTGCCGGGCATTCGATGTCATACTCGCCGACGTAAGCGAATGTCGGCGTTTTTACATTGTGCATGTAGTTGATCGCGGACGATTGGGCGTACACCGATGGATCGTCGTACGCCGACTTGCCGAAGTACGGAATCATCCAGGCATCGATGCCGTTTTCACCATAGTACGACAGCCAATTGCTGATGCCGGCGATTGCCACCGCGGCTTTGAAGCGGTCGGTCTGCGTCACGGCCCACATGGTCATGAAGCCGCCGTAGCTTCCGCCGGTCAGCCCGAGCCGGGTTGTATCGATCGGCGCGACTTTCGCGGCCGCATCGATGCCGGCGAGGATGTCCCGCAGATCGCCGTGGCCAAAATCCCGAACATTGGCCAGCGTGAATCGTTCGCCTTGACCGTAGCTGCCCCGAGGGTTTGGCCGAAACAGCGCGTAGCCGCGTTCGAGCAACGCACTGACGAAACCCGGACCGGCAAAACCAGGCGTCACTGCCGCGGCCGGGCCGCCGTGCACGGCGGTGATCATGGGAATCTTGCCGTTGGTGTTCAGAGGCAGCAGCAGCCAGCCTTGCACATCGAATCCATCGCTCTTCCACCACACGCTTTGCACGCGCGCCGGCAAGCTCATGCCTGCGTTGATCGACGTGAGATTGCGCCAACGCCCCAGCGTCCCGATCTCGATTTCCGGCGGCTGCGTAAACGATTCATGGGCATCCGCAGTCACGCCCGAGGGACATGCCGTCGAAATGGCTGCTGTTCTGTCGCTGAATGATTCCTCGCCGCTCCACAAGATGCGCGCGGGCCGTGGCTTGCGCGCCGCGCCCAAATCCGCGAACTGCGTCTTGTCGCCGGCGAGAAATTCCGCTTGCAAGTGATCGTCGCACCGCCAGGCCAGCGCGGTTGCCGACGCGCTCATGTCCGGCGTCAGATTGACCGCAACGCCGCTATTGACCGCAACGCCGCCATCCAACGCCAGCGTATATACATCGCCGCCGGTCGAACCGAAGTCGCTCATGATTCCGGCGATGAAAGCGACCGTCGAACCATCGCGCGATACTTTTGGCGCGGCAAGCTGTTGGCGGCTGTCGCGTGGGCTGTAGATGACACGTGCGTCCGCAGTGCCTTCCGAGAACGCATACAGCTTTGCCGTCCACCAATTGTTGTCGCCATTGCCGGGCGCCGCAGTTGCAATGAAATCCTTTCCGCCGGCTCGCCAATCATATTCGTACACATACAGGTCAGGCGGCGAGACAAAGCGCAATGAACCGTGGTCGAGAACCGCAATTCGCTGTTCTGGCGGCGGTGCGTCCAAATCTCCAGCGATCGGCGCGCCGGCTTGAGTCGCGCCAACCTCCTTGACGGCGTTTTGCGTGGCCAGCATGGCGAGACGGCCATCGGGCATGTAGCGCATATCTTGGATGGTCCCGCTGAAGTCGAGCAGTTTGGTCAAGCCGCCGCCATCCGCAGCGACGCTGTACACCGAGCGCGCGTGAGTTCCCGGTGAGCGCAATGCGAAGCTGAGTTGCTTGCCATCGGGGCTCCAAGTGGGTGATTCCGGCCAGCACATCGGAACATTGCCGCAAGGCATCGCAACGATCAACGGTGCGCCGCCGCGCACATGCCGGATCACCAGCGAGCGAATCGTCGGAGCGCCGCCGCTCGCAGAAGAATCTCCTTCCACCGAGGCAACGAGTTCGCCATTCGGCGAGATTTGAACGCTTTGATAGCGGTGAATCATACGGTCGCCCGCCGGCACGTCCGCAGCGGCCGCCCGCCCCACCGCCAAGCAAAGAATTACGCCGGCGAAAATCGTTCTCATGTCATGTCCTTCTCGATTACGGCTCAAGGTTTCTAGCTGCCGCGGTTGAATCTCAGCACCAGCGTCGCACATCCCAAAAGACCCGCGCCTTCGATTCTCGCGAGCCAGCGGTTCATGCCGCTCGTCACCCCAAAGCGGGCCGACGCATGCGCGGCGCGATGCGCCAGCCAGCCATAGCTGGTCAAAATACAAAATTCCGGCACCATCGAGGTGGCCGCCAGAATCAACATCTGCGGCACCACCGGTCTTAGTGGATCGATGAACTGGGGCAATAGCGCCAAAAAGAACAGCAGAGCTTTTGGATTGGCCAACTGCAGCGTGAACGCCCCAAGATAGACCCCGCGCAGATTGCCATTCCCGCCCGTAGTGCTTCCCCCTAAACTGACCGCATCCGTACTATTTGCCGAGAGCAGCGCTTTGATTCCGAGATAAGTCAGATAGGCCGCGCCGATCCATTTGGCGATGGTAAAAAATCGCGCACTGGCGGCAATGATGGCGCCGAGACTCGTCGCGGAAAGCGCGAAGTAGATGCCGTTGGCGGACAAAATACCGCCGGCCGCCGGCAATGTGCGCCGCACAGCGCCGCGCACGCCTTGCGATACCACGTAGAACACCGCCGGACCCGGCGACAGCGACAGGGCGGTTTCCATCACCAAAAATAGCAGCCAGGTTTTGAATGTCATGCGGGTGAATCAGTATAATTCGCGGCGTTGATCAACACGAACGCAAATGAATGGCGGCTATCCCGCCGCGATTCTTCCATGCCGGCACTGGGTGCAGCAAGAACAACCCGGCGCCGTGGCGGAACTGCTGGCGGAGTTTCTCATTTGCCTTCGGCCTGCAGACGGTCGAAGACAGCCTTCATACCCATGACGCGATCAACATACACGCGTGCTTCGTGATCGCCGCAACGCTGCCCCTCGATCAGCCGAAAACCGCGCCGCGCGAATTCATCACCCGCGCCGGCGCCGCACAGATGAATCACCGCGGCCAGCATCTGCTGGTGTTGAACGGTAGCGCCCGCGATGCGGTGCCGCTCGAGAATTACTGCGGTGCTGTGGTCGAGGTAGGCGGACGCGAGTTCCACCGCATCGGCAGGGACCACGCGCGCATACAGACTGTTGAACCAGCAGGAATGCCAATCGTTCCAGGGGCCGTCTTCCGCAACCGCATGATCGCGAATGCAGTAGCGCCTGGCCTCGGCAAATGTAGCATCGGTGATCTGGTACATCCCCACCGCGCTGGACGCCGGCCGGTACACCTCGAAGGGCTGCGATGTCGTCCATGACCAGCGCCAGTAGGTTCGCGCCACCGGATTTCCGGAGCCCTCGATTTGCGCGATGGCGGCGAGAAGGTCGGGCGTCATGACATTGGTGGCGTACTTCTTGAAGATGGGCGCGTACTGCTGCCAGGTTTCCGACGGCGTCTTGTACAAGGTTCCGCTGACGGGAAAGAACAGCTCCGATGGCTTGCGGATGACCTGATAGATCCAGTTGGCCGCCAGCCACAGCGTGAATGCCAGCACAGAAACGACCAGGATCTGCGCGAGCGGAGGTGCGCGGCGCAAAGAGCGCCAGGCCCCCCGGAAGAAGCGCCACGCCCCCCGAAACGAGCGCCATGCGCGCCGTGCTCGCGCACGCAGCGCCTTACGGCGCGCCATCAGCTTCGCCGAACGCGGCAATTTGTTTGCGACATCTTCTCCGCTCGGGGCCGCGGTGCTGTAATACGGCGCACTGTCCGCGGGCCGCCAATCACACAAAGGTATTTCAAATGTACGTTCCCATGGTCATAGCGCTGATGGCTGTCATTCCGCTCGTCTCGGTGGCGATTCAGCTATTGTCGGATAGCCACGCGGTACTGAATTCAGCCGCGATCATACCCATCATTGCCAAGTGGTACGTGTTCTGGGCGGTTGGCGTACGATTGTTCCTCGCGGGTCTGCGCCAGATGATCCAACCCCGCTATACGGCCGAGACCATTTTAGGCATCAAGGGCGCCGATGCGTTGCTGCTGGTGCGCGAGTTGGGATTTGCCAACACTGCGCTCGGCAGCATTGGCTTGGCGAGCATTGTCGCCGCTTCCTGGAGGCCTCCGGCGGCAATGGCCGCCGTCATCTTTTACGGACTGGCGGGCATCAACCATGCCCTGCACGGGCATCGCAACAAGCTGGAAAACGTCGCCATGGTATCGAACATTTTCGCAGCGTTGGTGCTCGCCTTCTGCTTTCTGGGGGCAGCTTACCTGAGCACGATGCCGACGCTGCCGGAGGCCGGGTCGAATACGATCTTGGCTTCGCCCCGTTTGAGCTGACCGATCACCGCGGCCACCTTGTCCTCCAAGCTGACTTCCTTTTCGCCGTAGTCCGTGCCTTCGCGCAGCACGAAGGATTCCACCACTGCGTGCAGCAAATCCGCGGCCAATTCCGTATAGGGAACCACGACGGGTTCCTGAGTTTCATCTTCCGTCATTGGTCTTGCCGCCGCGCCAGCCACGTATCGAGCTGAGCCGCGAAGGCATTGCGATTCGCCTGGGTCAGAGGCGGCGGTCCACCGCCGACATTGCCGCTGGAGCGCATCGTATCCATGAAATCGCGCATGGCGAGAACGCCGCGTATGGTATCGGGAGAATAGCGCTCGCCGCGCGGATTGAGCGCCTCTCCTCCCTTGGCGATCACCTCCGCGGCGAGTGGAATATCCGCGGTCACGACCAGATCTCCGGCGATCACACGCTTGACGATTTCCGCGTCGGCCACGTCGAATCCCGACGACACCTGTACGACCCGCAGGCTGGGAACTTTCGGAATTCGCAGCGCCTGATTGGCGATCAGAGTCACGCTCACGCCGGTGCGCAGCGCGGCGCGAAACAGGATTTCCTTGATCACACCGGGACAGGCATCGGCGTCCACCCAGATACTGGCATTGGCCACAACTCCACCCTGCGCGCGAATTGCGGCGCCGAGAATATCACGTGGCCGAACGGTATCAGGTATCGTTGCGTGCGGCGATCGCCACGCGCATCGCTGCGTCGTCGCCGTCGCGCTGTTCGCGGCGGTCCGCGGCGCGCTGTTCTTCTTTGCGGAAGCGATCAACCACCCGATTCAATGACTCCGCTTCAATGCGCTTCTCGCTCCATTGAGAGCGGCGCTTTTCGAATTCGGCGCGCGCGTGGTCGAGCGATCTCAAATGCTGGCGCAGCGCTTCTCCGAGCCGATCGAGAAATGAGCGATAATTTTGCAGCTTGACCGCGTCCATGGCGCCGCTGGACTGAGTCGAATTGCGCACGTACTCGTCGCGATAGGCTTGCAGCTGTTCGAGCTGACGCTCTAGATCGGCAACCTTTTTTGCGGCCTCGGCCATGACGCGGCTCAAATCCTTGGCCGAGGTCGAGGCGATTTCCCGAATGGGTTCGAAGCGTTTGGATTTCACCATGGGCAGCGCACTATCGGCCTGGCGGTACCGGCGGCGCCGAGAACTGCGTCACGAGTTGCTTCAGTTCCGCGTAACTTCGCTCGATTCCCACCGGTTCATACATGTCTTGGCGCAGAAATTCATTCATTTTGGGCCATTGCTCCATGGCCAAATCCACTCGCGGGTCGGAGCCGCGGCGGTAAGCTCCGACGGTGATGAGGTCGCGATTCTGTTGGTAGGTGGAATAGACCTGCCTGAATCGGTTCGCCAGATCGAGCTGTTCTCGGGTAGCGATTTGGTGCATCGCGCGGCTGATCGAGGCCTCGACATCGACTGCGGGATACAGGCCGTTTTCGGCCATGCGGCGCGACAGCACGATATGTCCGTCCAAGATGGCCCGAGCGGCGTCCGCGATCGGATCGTTCTGGTCGTCTCCCTCCACCAGCACCGTGTAGAAGGCGGTGATCGATCCGACGCCGCGATCGCTGTTGCCGGCGCGTTCGACCAGCTGCGGAAGCCGCGCGAACACCGATGGCGGATAGCCCTTGGTCGCCGGAGGTTCACCGATGGCCAGCGCAATTTCGCGCTGCGCTTGCGCAAAACGGGTGAGCGAGTCGAGCAACAGCAGGACCTTCAGGCCGCGGTCGCGAAAGTATTCGGCAATGGCAGTGGCGAGCCAGGCACCGTGCAAGCGCATCAAGGGCGGATTATCGGCGGGAGTGGCCACCACCACGGCGCGCCGCATGCCATCGGGGCCGAGCGTATTGACGACGAAATCCTGGACTTCTCGGCCGCGTTCGCCGATCAAGCCGACCACGGTGACATCCGCCTTGGTGTAGCGGGTCATCATGCCGAGCAACACGGACTTGCCGACGCCGGACCCCGCGAACAGACCGATGCGTTGACCGCCGCCGACAGCGAGCAGCGCGTTGATGGATCGCACGCCCACATCGAGCGGATCGCGGATCGCTCGGCGCATCAGAGGATTCAAGGGCTCTCCGGTCAATGAAACACGATCCGTGCAGCGCAGTTCGCCCAGCCCATCGAGCGGCCGGCCCGCGCCGTCGAGCACCCGGCCGAGCAGCTCCTCGCCCACGGAAACCGAGGACTCGCTGCGAGTGGGAATGACGCGGGCTCCGGGCATCAGGCCGCGAATGTCTCCGGTGGGCATCAAGAACAATTTGTCGCCCGAAAAGCCGACCACCTCGGCCTCGATCTGCTTGCCTTCCGCGGCATCGACCAGGCAGCGCCCGCCGACAGCCGCCTCGCAGCCCACGGCTTCGAGCGTCATGCCGACCATGCGATTCAGCGTGCCTTCGACCACGATGTCGGGGGCGTGTGCCATGCGTTCGCGTGCCTGAGCCAGCGCTTCGGCCCATCGCTTGGGCCTGGGCCGTGCCGCTACGGTGTCGCTCATCAAGCCTGCCCGCCGCGCGGTGTGCTGGCTTGGCGTTCTGTGCCCAACAATTCGCTCAAGATGGCGCCGAGCCGCGTTTCCAGCCGCGCATCGATGCGAGAAGTGGCGCTGGTGATTTGGCAGCCGCCGCGAGCCATGACCGGATCTTCGATGATTGTCCAAGCACGCTCGTTTTCGGTGGGCGCAAGATGCTGTTTCACCACCGCGGCATCCTCAGGATGCAAATGCACGCGCACTTCGCGCGCCGCCACCGGCAGTGCGGCGATGGCTTCGCGAATGATGCCGATGATCTGCGTAGGGTCCGTTTTCAGCTCGCGGCGCACGATTTGCCGCGCCAATGCCATGGCCAAGGTCAAGAGCTCCCGCTCCACCTCGACGTCCAAGGCCTCGAATGGCTTGGCCAAGTCGTAGAACATGCCGGCCAGCCGCTCAACCTGAGCGCGAACTTCGGCGTGTCCCGCTTCGCGGCCCTCGGCCAATCCCTGCTCAAAGGCTTCCTTGTGCGCTTCCGCCTGCAGGTCGGCGAGACCACCCACGGTCGCCATGTGTGGTCGCGGCGCGGCGCCGCCCATGTCGGGGGCCGTCCACAGTGCGACAGTCGCCGCGATCTTGGGCTTGGTGTCAGACAAATTCGGCGCCGCCTTTGCCGCCCAGACTTATCGTGCCTTCTTCGGCCATGCGCTGCGCAATGACGATGATTTCCTTCTGCGCGGCCTCCACGTCGGCGAGCTTCACCGGACCGCGGGCTTCCATATCGTCCTTGAGGATTTCGGCGGCGCGCTTCGACATGTTCTTCAAGATTTTTTCCTGCACTTCTGGTTCGGCGCCGCGCAGAGCCACCGCCAGGCTGTCGGAGCCCACCTCGCGCAGCAGCGCTTGAATGCCGCGGTCATCGATATCCAGCAAGTTGTCGAATACGAATAGCAGGTCTTTGATCTGCTGATGCATCTCGCCGTCGGCTTTTTCGATTTTGCCGAGTTCCGCGCCGCTCTTGTCGTGCTCCATGGCGTTCAAGATATTGGCGACGGTGCGCGCCCCGCCGACGCGCCTCAAGGTGGGGGGCGGCGCGGCATTGGCCTGGCGTTCGACCAGCTGATCGAGCTCCGTCAGCGCGGACTGCGGCACCTCGTTCAAGGAAGCGATGCGCATCAATACTTCGGTGCGAAAATCGTCGGACAACAGCGGCAGGATGCCGGCCGATTGCTCGGGTTCCAGGTGCGCCAGCACGATGGCTGCGATTTGCGGATGTTCGCCCGAAATGATCTGCGCGACGGCTTTGGATTCCATCCACTTCAGAGATTCGATACCCTGGCCGGTCTGGCCGTTCGACACCCGGTCGAGCAGCATATCCGTCTTGTGCTTGCCCACCGCCTGGGTGAGCACCCGGCGCACGTAGTCCTGCGATCCGCCGGCAAGATTTGCCTTGCTGTCGGCAATTCCAATGAACTTGTCCAGCACCGAACTCATCTGTTCGCGCGACACTTCTTTCAGCTCAGCCATCGCAATGCCGAGTTTCTGCACCTCCCGCGCATCGAGCTGCTTGAGTACATTGGCGGCATCCTGCTCGCCCAGGCTCATCAGCAAGATGGCGGCGCGCTGGGTTCCCGCAAGATCATCGGGGGTGTTAGCCATCCGCGGAGACCCAATCCTTCACGACCTGCGCCGCGCGCCGCGGATCCTGCCCCACCAAAGTTCGCGCAGCCGCGATCTGCTGCTCGAAACTCGGCGAAAGCTTGATGGCCTTTCCGGCCTGCCCCGATAGGCTCACGCGATCGCCCGCGACCTCCTCGCCATCGGCGCCAGAAGTCGATCGTGCGGAGGACTTGGTCAGAGACTTCATCAGCGGCCGCAGCACGAGGAATGCCACGACCAGCACCAAGAGGCCGCCGACGATTTGCTTCGCCAATTGCGTGATCCAGGGCGTTTGCCACAGCGGCAATCCCTCGACGGGGGTCGCGGGCGCGTCGTTCTTGAAGGTTTGATTCAACACGTTCAACTGATCGCCGCGGTCATCCTTGATGCCGATCGATTCCTTCACCAATTGCGTAAAGCGTTTGATGTCGGTGTCGCTCATCGGTGCGGTGGTGACCTTGCCGTCGGCATCGACCTTCTGCCAGTCGTCGAGCACGACGCCGATATTCAGCCGTTTGAGCACGCCCACCGGCTGCTTCACGTAGGACAGCGTGCGATCCACTTCGAAATTTCGCGTGCTGCGCTGTGCGCTCGAGCTGGGCCCGGTGACAGCTGTTTGGGAACCATCCGCTGCGGCACCAGCCTGGGCGCCGTTTTGCGCGGCCGCGGTCGCGGCCGCAGGATTGCCGGGTGTCGCGGCTCCAGGAATTGACGGCGCCCCGGAGGTGCCGGGTGGTTGATTGCTCAATGCGCCGGGAATTCCTTCGGCGCCATCGCCGCCCTTGCGCGATTCGTTGCTGGTCTGTTCGCTGCGTATCGCGGTCTTTTGCGGATCGTAATTCTCGCGCGTCTCCTCGGTGACCGTATAGTCCATGTCGGCGGTCACCGTTGCACGCACGCGCCCCTGCCCAATCATGGGTTCCAGCAAATCGATGATGCGCCGTTGATAGCTTTGCTCGAGCTTGCGCGTGTATTCGAATTGGCGGGTGCTGGCGGTGGTTTCCGCATTCTCGTCGGGCGAGTTCAGTAAGGATCCGGCCTGATCCACCAAGGTCACATCGCTGGCCACCAATTCCGGCACGCTCGAGGCCACCAGGTGCACGATCGCCGCGACTTGTCCCGGCTCCAAGCGCCGGCCGGGGTAGAGCTGCAGCATCACGGAAGCCGTGGCTTTGTGCGCATCGCGCAAGAAGACCGAGGGTTTGGGCAGCGCCAAATGCACCCGGGCGCCCTGCACCCCTTGCACGTGGGTGATGGTGCGCGCCAGTTCCGTCTCGAGCACCGATTGATAGCGAGCGCTTTCCATCATGGTGCTGTTGCCGAATGCCGAGTCCTTTTGAATCATCTCGATTCCCATCGCATCGCTTTGCGGCAGCCCCTGGCTCGCCAAGCGGATGCGGGCTTCCTGAACCTTGGCTTCCGGGACCGAAACCGCGCCTGAAGGGTTGAGCTTGAATTCGATTCCCGCCGCGGTGAGGGCGTCCATGACTTGACCGCTCTCGCGCTCGGAAAGTTGACCGTACAGGACGGTATAGTTCTGCCCTTGCGACCACAGCACCAGCCAGATTGCCGCCGCGACAGCCGCGGCCACCCCGGCCAGCAATCCGACCTGCTTCACGCCGGGAATGTCGACCAGGGCGCGCGAAGAGACGGGTACGGGTACGATGTCAGCCATTGGTTAAACCTCGAGTTGGATCGGGCACTGCGTCACACCGACATGTTCATGACTTGGGTGTAGGCATCGACCAGCTTGTTGCGGACTTCGGTCATCGCGCGAAACGCCAATCCCGCTTTTTGAACCTCGAGCATGACCTTGGTGAGATCGACGCTCTTGTCGCCGGCTTCGTAGGCATTCGCCAGCGACGTTGCCTGATTTTGCATGGTCGCGATGTGGTCCACGGAATCCTTGAGGAGAGCGGCGAAATCCGAGGGCTGCGCGGCCGCCGCCGGCGACTCTGCGATACCCGAGGCGCGCGCCTGCAGCGCGCGCATTTCAGCCAGAACTTGATTGATTTGAATGCTGCTCATGGGATCAGGCCGTCACGAATTGTTGTTCGTGCACACGCGGCACGCTGACACCGGCGGCTTTGAACTGCTGCAGTTTGTGGCGCAGCGTACGCGGGCTGATGCCGAGACGCTCGGCGGTGAGCTTGCGGCTGCCGCCGGTGACGCGCAGCGTCGCCAGTATCAGTTCGCGCTCGCGATCCTTCAGATCCCTATCCAATCCCAGGTCTTGCATCTGCAGCGGCTCGGCGGGGTGCGCGTTCGGCACTGCAGATCCAATATCCAGGTCGGCGGCATTGATGATGCCGCCCGAGGCGAGCCACGCGGCCCGCTGCACGATATTGGTCAGCTCGCGGGCGTTGCCGGGCCAATCGTAGTCGAGCAATTTGCGCTCCGCTTCGGCGGACATGCTCAAGGCCACTCCGGCGCGCAAACAGGCCTGCATGGCGCGGCGCGCGAGCGGAAGAATGTCGCCGCGGCGCTCGCGAAGCGCCGGCAGGCGCAGCGACATCACGTTGAGCCGGTAGTACAGGTCGGCGCGAAAGCGTGCGGCGCGGACTTCCTCGGGCAGATCGCGATTGGACGTGGCGATCAAACGCACGTCAAGACTGATGGTGCGGGTGCTGCCCAGGCGTTCCACCTCGCGCTCCTGCAGAACCCGCAGGATTTTCGCTTGCAGGCCCAGATCCATTTCAGAAATCTCATCCAGCAGCAGCGTGCCGCCCTGCGCCTGCTCGAATTTTCCGGCATGTGCGGCCAGTGCGCCGGTGAAGGCGCCTTTCTCGTAGCCGAACAGACTGGCCTCGAGCATGTTCTCCGGGATTGCGGCGCAGTTGATCGCGACGAACGGCTTATCGGAGCGAACCGAATGGTCGCGGATGAAGCGGGCATACACTTCCTTCCCCGAGCCGCTTTCGCCCGTGATGAGCACCGTAGCGTCGTTTTCCGCGATCTTGCGGGCCAGGCAGATGACACGCTTGGATTCCGGATCGGCGGCGATCAGATCGGCCGGCGTGACTCGTGCGGCCAATTGGCGCTGCGCCATGTCGATCAGCGCCTGCGCATCGAAAGGTTTGACGATGTAGTCGGTGGCACCCTCGCGCATGGCCGCAACCGCCTGCGCCACGGTGCCGTAGGCTGTCATCAGGACCACGGGCAAGTACGGGTGCAGGCGTTTGATCGAGGAGAGCAGCTCATAGCCATTGGCTCCCGGCATCTGCACGTCCGAGATGACCAAGCCGATTTCCTCCGCCGCGAGCAGCTGCAGCGCGCTCTCGGCATCGTGTGCGGCCAGCGCCGCCAGACCTGCCGCTCGCAAAGTGTCGACCAATGCCTCGCGCAGCGCGGCATCGTCCTCCACCACCAGAACCGAATCGTTTACGTTGTTCATGGATTTTCCTCTGCCGGTAGTTCGATCACGAACGTGGCGCCGCAATTGGAATCGGCGAGACAGACGCTGCCGCCGTGTGCCTCAACCACCGATTTGACGATGGACAGGCCGATGCCGTTGCCGCGCGCGCGCGTGGTAAAAAATGGTTCAAAAATGCGCTGGCGGATGCTCTCGGGTACGCCCGGACCGTTGTCGCTCACGATGATTTGCGCCCGGCCTTGAGGCGAGCGGCGCGCCAGCAATTCCAGATTCAGCTGCGGCGGCGCGGACTGCAGCGCATTGCTCGCCAGATTCAAAACGGCGGATACCAGCGACGGCGCATTGGCGCGCACCATCAAGTCGGGCGCCTGAGTCCGGATCGTCAACCGAACTCCCTCGCGCAGTACAGGCCGCAGCCACTGCGCCACCTGCTCCAGCAGCGCGCTCACGCTCACGGCTTCGCGCGCGGCGCCGCCGTGCGCGAAAGCCAGCATGTCGTTCACCAGTTTGTCGAGCTGCTTCAGGCTGCCGACGGTCTTTTCAGCGCAGCGCGCCATATCCGCGGCATTTCGCGAAGGCAGCGTCATTTGCGAGGCATATAGAAGTGCTGCCGCGAGCGGCGTGCGTATCTGATGGGCGAGGCCGGCCGCCAATTCGCCTAAGGTCAGCAGGCGCTGCTGCCGCGACAGCAACACTTGCATGAGGTGTGATTCCGTCACGTCGGTCAGCAGCACGACCTCGCCGCCATTCGCGAGGTCGCGCCTCGACAGGTTGACGAATCTGCCGCTGCGCAATTCGGCGTGCTCCCGGATACCTTGAGAACCAATCGTGGCGCGCGCGCACACTGCCGCAAACGCCTGTCCCAGCAGGGGCTCGCCCAACAATTCAGCCGCGGCGGGGTTGTATTCCAGGATCACGCCATTGGCGTCGAGCACCAGCACGCCGCCGGGCAAACCCTTGACCAGAGCCGACAGGCGCGCGGCCAGGTGCTCTTTTCCGGCGCGCGCTTCGCCTAATTCAGTCCGCAGCTGCGCCACCTGGCCGCGCAACGACTCGAAGGCTCCGGAAAGCTGTTCGGATACCGAACCAAATGCGAGGAACGCTGCCTGGAGTTCAGAGCGACTGTTTTCGATCAGCGTGAGTTTCGTTGCGGCCATCCCGAACAACAAAGCAACTTCTGTGCCTTGCGGGCATTTGTTCCGCCGATCAACTAGTTACGATCAGGCGGCTGTCACGCGAACACACAGGCGTCAATTTATTGTCAGGGCGCTCAAACGGTACTTGCGCAGCTTCTCGACCAGCGTCGTGCGCCGGATGCGCAGCAGCCGCGCCGCCTCGGCAACGGTGCCGTCGGCCTCCGCGAGTGCTTTGCGAATCAGTCCCATTTCAATCGCCGAGAGATGATCCTTCAAGTCGATTCCGCCGCGCGGCAGCATCGTCTCGAGCATTTCATAGATCACCGTGGGCTCGCCGGTCTCTGGGGGCACAACGGATGCGCACGGCGGCGCAACCGCTGCAGCCGGCGCCGCGACTGTTTGCTCCCCGGGCCAAGTGGCGGGCGCGCTGCGATAGCGGTCCGGTAAGTCGGCGGCCGTAATGGTTCGAGATGGAAACAATATCGCCAGGCGCTCGAGCAGATTTGCAAGTTCCCGCACATTGCCCGGCCACCGATTACGGGCAAGAGCATGCATGGCGCCGGCGTCGAATTGAATGCGCCTGCCCCCGCTTTGGCTTTGGCGCTGCACCAGATGTTCGATCAACACCGGAAGATCGTCGAGACGCTCGCGCAGCGGCGGCATCTCGAGAGGAAATACATTCAAGCGGTAGTACAGATCCTCGCGAAATCGTCCCTCGAGCATGGCGGCATCCAGATCGCGATGCGTCGCCGCGATGATGCGCACGTTGCAGTCCAGGGTGCGATTGCTGCCGACGCGTTCGAAACTGCGTTCCTGCAGCACTCGCAGCAATTTCACCTGCATTTGCAGCGACATGTCGCCGATCTCGTCCAGGAATAGCGTGCCGCCCTCGGCAAATTCGAAGCGGCCCAGGCGCGTCGACAATGCGCCGGTGAAAGCGCCCTTTTCGTGGCCGAACAGCTCGCTTTCAAGCAGATCCGCGGGAATGGCGCCGCAATTGACCGGCACAAAGGGGTGTCCCGCCCGGTCCGACAGTTCATGAATATGGCGCGCGACCATTTCCTTGCCGGTGCCGGATTCGCCGAGTATCAGCACATTGCTATCGAAAGGAGCGACCTGCTCTATCAAACGATGTACGGCGCGCATCGCGGCCGAAGTGCCGCTGGGACGAAATCGGTGAGTTCCCGGCTGCGTGGGGTGACCGTTGCGGACGTTTTGCGCCTGGTCCAAGACAGCGGATAGCCGGCGCTGCTTGACGGGAGTGTCCAAATGAAACCAAGCCAGATCACCGCTGCTCTCGGCAATTTTCGGCAAACCGTCGCGGCTGAGGCAAATGATGGGCAGCGGCTGGCGCATCCCTCGCAGCTCGGTCACCAGCTCGGTTCCGAGCGCGTAGATGGTATCCCGTCCCACCAGCACCGCGAGAAAATCTGTGTCGCCGTGCGCCGCCCATTGGCGCAGCTCCGCCAAATTGCGGACGTGGATCGGCTCCAAATCCAAAAAACGCAACAGCGTCACGAGGTCGCTGGACTCCACATCTGTGGGCCCGATCACAATAACTTTTGCTTCATCCGCCAAGCAGGACTCCTTTCCGATCCCGAGAATGTGACGCAGTCCACAATTCTCTCGTTTTACCTTAATCTATGTCTCTAACCCTTTGAGAAACCTGAATCATTTTCAAGTTCTGATCACATAGTAGCTGATCAACTTGAGAGAAAAGCAGATGGCAAACCCCCGTAATGGGAATAAGGGCATCCCCCAAAACACCTGCAGTGTTTTGCTAGGGAATGATTCAACGAATTGCGCGAGTTGAAGATTTTTTAGTTTGCGGCGAGCCTCGCGCCCGCCACTAATCGCCGATGGTGTCTGAAGATGAGCTTCTCCAGCATCTGCACCACCGCATCGCTCAAACCCACGTAGCGCAATTGCGCCGCTCGGGCCTCACCGGCGATCCGCTCGCCTGCGACCACGCAGGGTATTTTCAGCGGCTGAGGCAGTGCCGGATTGATGTACAACTCCAGCAGCCCCGTGCTGCCGACAGCTGGAAGCTTTACTCCATACCATTCGAGTGCGGATGACGACAAACGAACGCGTTCCGCTGCCGGCAGACCGCTGTTGCGCGCCGCCAGCTCGGCAGTCAGCCGCAATAAAATGTTCACCTTGTACTCGAGGCGCTGCAACTCGTGCAGCAGGGCGGGCGATTCGTCCTTGAGCGCCTCATGCACTCTCACCTCATCCAGGGAGGATTCGGCGCCGAGAAGTTGGTGATTGTCGGCATTCAGACGGGCAAGCAGCAAGCCCTCCGCGAGCGCACCGGGGGTCCACGCCACCGGAAGCAACTCTTCGAATATCAGACCATCGCCGAGAAACGACTCAGGCATAAGAAGCCCAGCCCTTTGAGACTTGCAATGCGCTTAGCGCTGCAGGCGAACACTGGAATACGCGGCTACCGCTCGCCGGCCTACCGCGGCCATATCCATTTCCCGGCCTTTGCGGCGCTTTTGATGCTCCAACAGCCCGATCGTCCGGTCGTTCAGCTGACCGATTTCATGCAATACCGCCGAATCGCCGGTTTGGCGCTGCTCAACATCGAGCCGAAACAACTTTAGCAGCCGCAAGCGCTCTGCGTCGAGCGCGGCGAGAGTATGCAGATTCCCTGCTTCGGCGGCCGCCAGCACTTCGAGAGAGAGCGCCAGGGCGCGGGCCAAGGCCGCGTGCGGTTTGGCGTCCTTCATCGCTTGTCCGCGGCTTCGTCCGTGACGATCCTGTCCCAGCCGGTTTTAACCTTATCCACCAAGGAGGCGACTTCGGAGATGATGCTGGCGTCATTGGACAGATTGGCGAGCGTCAGGCGGGCCAGCATATACACGTACAAGGCCCGCAGGTTTTCCGCGATCTCGCGGCCACGCTCCATATCCAATGTGTTGTTGAGTTGATTGATCAAACGAATGGCCTTGCCCATGGCTTTGCCTTTGGCGATGACCTCGTTGAGCGGCATATTGTTCTTGATCCGCCCGACACAGCCGCGGGCGATCGCCAACTGCGACAGGATCTGCTCGAACATAATTTGCACCAGCCGTGCGGGGCTGGCGTCGGCGACCAGACCATGGCTTCTCACCGCCTGGTATTGCGCCGCTCCTCGTTGGGGATACATAGCCGTCCGTACGCGTTAGGTGCCCAAGGTGCCGCTGCTCAGACTGCTGCTGCTCGATTCACTGCCCGAGGCGGCGGTCCCGCCCGGATTGAATTCGGCGGTCAAATACGTCTGAGTTTCCTTGAGCGCCGCGACTGCCGCATCCATTGCGTTGTATTCCGTTGTCAGCGTGGCCGAGTAGGTCGCGAGTTGCGCGGTAAGGGCAGTCTGCTGCTGCGCGACATTGCTCAGGCTGGTCTCCAAACCCTGGTTGATCGTATCGAGCAACCCGCCGGGACTGGTGTAGCCGTCGATCAGATTATTGATCTGTGTCGCGATGCCATGGGTTCCGCCCAGCAAATTGCCCACCGACGTCAGGTTTGCGCTCAGCGCATTGCCCAAGGTCGTGGTATCGCTGGAATAACTGCCGTCGGTATTGGCCGTGATGCCAAGCGCCGCGAGAGAATTCACGGCCCCGGCGGTGCCGCCCGAGGTAACGGTGTCGAGAATATTTTCCAATTGGTTTTGGAAGGCTTCGAGGGTCGCGTTGCCATTCAACGGACCGGCGGTCTGCGTGGACGCGTCATAGCCAGTGAGGGTTTGTATGCTGCTGATCGCGCCATTCAATGCCGTCACGAAGGCGCCGACCGAAGTCTGCGCCGCCGAGGTGTCGGGACTGATGGTCAGCGTGGTCGGCGTATCGGCCGCCGAGGGCTGCAGCAAGTCGATGGTCACGCCCGTAATGGCGTTGCTGACGACATTGTTGGCGCTGGTGGCATCGAAGCCGTTAATGGAAAAGCTGGCATCCTGCGCCGCTTGAGTCTGGGTCAGGACCAGAGAAGACAGGCCGCCGTTGCCGCCCGAGGGAGTAACGGTGATGGCATTTGCCGCGCCGGTGGCGGTTCCGGCCAGCACCAGCCGCGAGCCGTCCGATGTGGTGATGACGCTCGCCGTGACTCCGGGATTGTCGGCCGCCGAATTGATCGCCGAGGCGATGCCGGCAAGCGTGTCGTCGGTCGAGTCGATGGTGACAGACGTGGACGCGTTGCCCACCGCAATGGTCAAGGTGCCCGTACCGACAGCCGTCGTCGCCCCAACGATCGGCTTCGAAGTTAGCGTCGCCGCGGTGGCGAGGTTGTTTACCTGCAGTGAATACTGTCCCGCAACGGCATCCGCGGTCGTGGTCGCCGAGGCTATGGTCTTGTCGGCGACGGTGGCATCGAAGCCCGCGAGCTGGGTGGGATCTTCGAGCGGCGTCAGCGCGGACTGGAGCGTGTCGAGCGCGCTGGTGAATGTGCCATACGCCGAAACTTGGGCGTCCAGCGTATTCTGCTGTGTCGTGAGTTGGTCGGTTTGCGCGGCACCATAGGCCGATGTCAGCGAAGATACGATGGCGCTGATGTCCAGCCCCGATCCGATGCCTGTGGAGGTAATCAGCGCATTGCCGCTCGCCGGGCTGCTGGAAGCGGATGATGCTGTCGAGGCACTGCTGGTCGGGGATACTGTACTCATAGGATCGAAGGCCCACCGGTTGCGTTGCTCAATCTATCGGCTGTAAGCACCCAGACTTAAGCAAGCGCCGTACCAACCTCAGGCGTGGCTATCGACGATGGCGCCGGAAATTCCGACGCTGCGCGCCAATGCCGCGAATTCGTCGGCTGGGTACTCGCCGATGATCTCGCCGGTGGCGGGATTGATTTCTTGGATGAGCTTGTCGTCCGAGGTTGGATCGACGCGAAACTGGTCGGGCTTGCCCGAGTCGTTCAGGTACTTGTTGAGCAGGGTCACCTGCGTTTGCAGGTTTGGCCGCGTTTGCGGATTCGGCTTGCCGGCCGCCGCGGGCGCAGAGTTGCCGCTTGGCGGCAAGGTCTTGCCGCTGAATTGAATCGTTGGCGCCTGACTTCCGTGCACGAGGCTCGTCACCGGTATCTGTACCGGTTGTACATCGCTCGCCATGACTACACCTATCTACGCTATTCCCGCCATACCTCGATTTTTCTCTAGTCTATTCGGCATCCACGGCTCGAACCTGCTGGTTCGAGCCGTGGTGTTTTCCGTCTATCTATCTTAGCTATCGGCTGCTATTGCAAAAGCTTGAGAATCAGTTGGGGCTGCTGGTTGGCCTGCGCCAACACCGAGATACCCGCCTGTTCCAACACCTGGGCCTGAGTCAAATTCGCCGTCTCCGCGGCAAAATCCGCATCCTGAATGGTGCTGCGCGACTGAGTCAGGTTCTGCGCCGTCGAGGTCAGATTGCCCACCGCCGCGGTGAAGCGATTCTGGATGGCGCCCAACTGGCTCTGGAAGGCCGACACTGTGGTCAGCGCTGCGTCAACCGAAGAGATCGTGCTGTTGGCGTCCGCCACCGTCAACACGTCCTGGTTGGCCAAAGTGGAGTTGTTGCCGTTGGATTGCGCCAAGGGCGTGGTGAACTCGCCGCTGGCGGCCAACGTGATTCCCAATGACGCTGAGCCCCCGGCGGTTCCAACATCCTTCACGGTGATCGGGTTGGAATCGGTCAGCGTGATGCTGCCACGCGTGGTAACCGGAGTGGCTACCGAACCCGCGATATCCGCGCCCAAGCCTGTGCTGCCAGCGGAAGCGCCGGCGCCGACGGTCTGCGACACGACGATGTTGCTGCCGTCCGTGTTGGACAAGGTGACATTGCCGGCGGTATTCACCGACGCGCTCACACCCGTGGTGCCCGTGAGCAAGTTGATCTGCGACACAAGGTCGTTGGAGGTCAACCCAGTACCGGCTGCGGTGCCTGCAATGGAGAAATCGCTGTAAATGTTGGTGCCGTTGATGGACAGGCTGTAGCTGGTCGGAGTTCCGGCCACTGCGGCATCGATCTCGCCGAACGCAGCGGTATCCGCCGCGGTCGTGGAGGCGCTTGCCGTCAGACCTTGCAAGCCTGAGCCATTGATGGCCGCGGCTTTGGCGTACGCAGAGTCCGAGCTCTGGTAGACGGTTGAGCCCACGAAGTTCGCGGACGGACCGACGGTGACGGTGGTCGTGCCATCGCTCAAGGAGACGGTTGAACCGCTGGTGAGTGATGCAGATTGAGCCGTTTCTTCGCCCGCGGTGGTCGGTGCAGCCGTCGTGAAGGTCGAGTACTGGCCGATCTGATCGGCAGCCACACCTTGCTGCAAACTGACCGCGATGGTGTCGCCGACATTGGCGCCGACTTGATACACCGTGGTGCCGCTCGAGCCGTTGAGCACGTTCAAGCCGTTGAACGTGGTCTGCTGCGCGATCTGCGTGATTTCCGCAATCTGCTGCTGCACCTGGTTATTGAGAGCGGCGCGATCCGACGCGCTGTTCGAGCCGTTGGCGGCTTCGACCGCCAAGGTGCGAATGCTCTGCAAATTGTTGACGATGGTCGAGAGCGCGCCCGCGGTGGTTTGCGCTTCCGATACGGCGTCGTTCGCATTGCTGATCGCCTGGTTGGTGCCGTTGATCTGAGTCGTGAATTGCTGACTGATCGCAAGACCCGCGGCATCGTCAGCGGCGCTGTTGATGCGTAAGCCCGAGGACAGACGCTCCAAGGACTGGTTGAGCAGCCCTTGCGAGCCGGTCAAATTGTTCTGCGCGTTCAGCGAAGCAATATTTGTGTTGAGTACTAATGACATTGATGAACTCCTGAAAGTTTAACCACCGGCCCCACTGAGGCCCTATGTGTTCACTTCTCCCTCTTTAGGGCGGACCGGTGACACATTCAGAGTCCTTATCGGAATCAGCCGCCGGTTCTTTAGGGGCCGGCGCGGTTTCCTGGGCGGCTTTTGTTGCGCCGTGTCGCAAAATTCGCGATTCAGATTTGACAGTAGGAAATGCCGGATTCGGCCGCGTTGGCCGCTCAGCGCCTGTTATCGGCAGGCAAATGCCGATTTGGAGTACAATTTCGACCCGATCCCGCCACTGTCGAAAAAGCGTGAAATCCGTCAAACGCAAGAGCCCTAAAGTGGGCTTTGTCAGCTTGGGCTGCCCCAAAGCACTGGTCGATTCCGAACGAATTCTCACGCGCCTGCGTGCCGAAGGCTATGAAGTCGTGCCAACCTACCGCGAGGCCGACCTCGTCGTGGTCAACACCTGCGGCTTCATCGATGCCGCCGTGGACGAGTCATTGGAAGCCATCGGCGAAGCGCTGGCGGAGAACGGCAAGGTCATCGTGACCGGGTGTCTGGGTGCGCAGCCGCAGAAAATCCTCGATCGGCATCCACAGGTGCTGAAGATAACCGGTCCACAGCGCTACGAAGAAGTAGTCGCCTCGGTGCACGAACACCTGCCGCCGAAACACGAACCCTTCCTCGATTTAGTCCCCGAACAAGGCGTCAAGTTGACGCCGCGCCACTACGCGTACCTGAAGATCTCGGAAGGCTGCAATCATCGCTGCAGCTTCTGCATCATCCCCTCGATGCGCGGCGATCTTGTGAGCCGCCCGATCGCAGAGGTGCTGCGCGAGGCCGAGCAGCTGGCGCGGGCCGGCGTCAAGGAAATCCTGGTGATTTCCCAGGACACGAGCGCCTATGGCGTGGACCTCAAGTACGCGGCGCAGGCCTGGCGCGGCGTAGAACGCCGCACCCGCTTCTATGATCTGGCCGCTGCACTCGGCGAACTAGGCGTATGGATTCGCCTGCACTACGTCTACCCCTACCCGCATGTCGACCAGGTGATCGACCTGATGGCCGACGGTCGCGTGCTCCCCTACCTCGATATTCCGTTTCAGCATGCCAGCGCCCGGATCCTCAAACTGATGAAGCGCCCGGCCGCGGCGGAGAATACCTTGGAGCGGATTGCGGCCTGGCGGCGCGTGGTGCCGGATATGGCGATTCGCAGCACCTTTATCGTCGGGTTTCCCGGCGAGACGGAACAGGATTTTGAGGAACTGCTGGCGTGGCTGCAGATGGCGCAGCTCGATCGCGTCGGTTGCTTCGAGTACTCGCCGGTCGAAGGCGCGGCGGCCAACGCCTTGCGCGAGACGCCGGTCCCGCCGGAGATAAAAGCCGAACGCCGCGCCCGCTTCATGGAGTTGGCGGCGCAAATCAGCGCAGAGCGCTTGGCGCAGAAAGTCGGCCGCAAGATGCAAGTTCTGATCGATCGCATCGACAGCGAGGCCGGCCTCGCCATCGCGCGCTCGAGCAGCGATGCTCCGGAAATCGACGGCACGGTGAGGATCGCCTGCGCCGGCCAGCGCGCCAAAAGCCTGGCCGTGGGGTCCTTGGTTGAGGTGCAAATCACCGCCGCAGGTCCGTATGATCTTGAAGCGAAACTTGCCGGCTAGTTGCCTAAGGAGACATTTGTGGAAATTGCCGCGGACCGGGTCGTGCTCATTCATTACACGCTGAAGGATGACGGCGGCGCCGTGATTGACAGCTCGGCGGGGGGTGAACCGCTGGCCTACATCCAGGGCCACGGCAACCTGGTTATCGGCCTCGAGAAGGCGCTCGAGGGAAAGCAGGACGGCAGCCAGGTCGCGGTCTCCGTGGATCCTGCCGAGGGCTACGGCAAGCATGACCCGGCGTTGATACAGCGCGTGCCGAAACGCACCTTGCAAGGCGCCGGTGCCATCAAAAAGGGCATGCAGTTTCAGGGGCGAACGGACGAGGGCATGCGGGTGTTCACGGTCGCCGCGGTGGTCGGCGACATGGTCACGCTCGACGGCAATCACCCGTTGGCCGACAAGACTTTGCATTTTGACGTGACGGTCGTCAGTGTGCGCGAGGCGACCGCCGAAGAACTCGAGCACGGCCACGTGCACGGGGCCGGCGGCCATCACCACTAGGAAGAGGCCCGGCTGACCACGGCTCCTGGCTGACCACGGCTTCTTGCCTACTCGAGCTACAAATATTTGAACAGCGACAGGCCCTGAGTCAGGGTGAAAGCCTGCAGCGCGGCGCTCAGCGTGGTGTTCTGCTGATCGAGCGTGGTAATCGCGCTCGCGAAATCCAGGTTCTGCAGATTCGAGATGGATGTCTGTAGCTGCGTTTGCTGGCTTTGAGCGACCGATTGCTGCGTGGTGATGGCATTCAACCGTCCGCCGACGTCGGCCTGGATATTCTGGGACTGAGTAAGCGCCTGATCGATGTTGTTGATCGACGCGTTGATCGAATTGTTGAGGCTGGTCGAGGACGCGGGCGTGCTCACACCGGTCTGCAGCGCGGTCACCAAGTTCTGCACGGTCGTGAACAGACTTTGATTGGTGCTGGGCGCGACGCTGAAGGAATCCCCGGCCGCGGGCGTTCCGCTCAAAGTCACCTGCAGGCCGTTGAAAGCGATGGTGCCGCCGTCGGTGTAGGTGCCCGTCGTCACCACCGTTGCGCCTTCCGTGACCTGGTACGTACCGGGCGCCGTAAAGTTGATTGAATAGGTTCCGCCATCGTAGGCGGCCGGATTCGACACGGTGGTCGCGCCAATGATGCCTGATCCTGAATTGCCGGAATTGGCCGTGACGGTGAATGTGCCGTTGCCGGTTTTGATTTGATTGAAGACCGCATCGCCGCTGTCGCCGTCGGCCACGGTCTGGCCCGCCGCAATTTGGATCTGGCGCTGGCCTTGATCGCCGTTGTAGGTCGCACCGGTCGCGGTCAATGTGAAGGGCTGGGTCTGCGACGCGAAGCCGCTGAAGATGTACTCGCCGTTGCCGTTTTGCGTATTCGCCAGCGACAACAAGCTGTTCTGAATCTGCGCGGCTTGCGCCGCGATCGCGCTGCGGTCGGTATTCGACAATGTTCCGCTGTTGGCTTCGAGGGCCAGATCCCGCAGGCTCTGCAGCTGGCTTTGCATCTGCGTGAGCGCGTTGCTTTCGGTGTTCAGGTTCGTTTGCGCGCTGCTGGCATTGGTGCCGTACTGTTCGCTTTGGGCCAGGGCTTGTTGGTAGTTGTTCACGCTGCCCGCCGCGGTGGGGTCTTGCGACGCGGTGGTAAACTGCAGGCCGCTCGACATCTGGTTCTGGGTGGTGTTGATGTTGTTTTCCAGCGTGCCGATCGCCGCCAGGAACTGGGATTGCTCGAGGGATTGTGTAATGCGCAAGGGGCAATCTCCTAGGTGTAGGTACCGTTCACGGAATCGATCAACGTGGTGAACAGGCTGTTGCCGACGGTGAGGGCCTGTGCCGACGCCTGGTAGGCCTGCTGCCATTGCAGCAAATTCGCCGCCTCTTGATCGAGATCGACGCCCGAGACCGACTGTACGCTGGAAAGTGCCTGGCTGTTCACGGCGGTTTGAGCGGTTTGCGCCGTGTTGATCTGCTGCGCCTGGCTGCCGATGCCGGTGATCATGGCGCTCAAGCCGGCCGTTATGCTGGTGGTTCCATTGTCGAGCACGCCGACGCTTTGCTGATTGGCGGCCGCCAAGGCATTGCGATTGTCTCCAGTGCCTCCGGCGTTGCTGGTCACCGTGAATTGATCGCCGATCGCCGGCGTGCCGCTAATCTGCACCTGCCATCCATTGGCATCGATGTTGCCGCCGTCGGTATAGGCAACGGGCGCCCCGCCATTCACGGTATAGGTGGTCGGCGAGGTAAATTGAATGGTGACAGGCTGGAGCAAATTCGGGTCGGCCGAGTTCAACACCGTGCCGGCGCTGATGGTGGCCGTACCGGTATTGGCGGCGGTCGCGGCCGTCTGGATGGCGCCGGCCGCCGCGATTCTCGAAGGATCGCTCAGCACGGCTTGGAAATTAGAGGCCGCATTGGCCGTGGGCTGGATGAGAAACTGATCGCCGGACGCCGGCGCTCCTGACAACACGATGGACACGCCATCGGCTGTGTAGGGGCTGGCCGCCGTTCCCGCGCCCGACAGGGCCACGTTGGTGCCGTCGCTCTGGTCAGTGAGCGTCGGCGAGCCTCCTTGGAAGGATAGAATGTAATTGTCCGATGTCAGCGCGCCCAAACCATTCGCGTTGACGCTCACGCTGGCGGTGACTGCGTCGGTATTGTTGGACGAGGCCGTGGCCGACGGCGCGCCCACCGAGAAAATAGCCGCGCCAAAGTTCCCGTTCAGATCCAACCCGTCGCCTTGCTGTGAATTGACTGTCTGACTCACCGCCGTGGCGATTTGTCCCAATTGATTCAGCGCCGGATCGATCACTTGCGTGCGAGCCGCCAATAGGCCGCCCAGGTCGCCCGAGGTGATGGTGGGGCTGATCACGTTGCCGTTGGCGGCAGCGCTGGAGATCTCCAGTTGCGAGGCATTGAACTGATTGGGCACGGTGGTGAGCGCAGTAACCTGTCCCTGCAGCACCAAAGGCTGCCCATTGCCCACGAACACATTCAAGGAGCCATCGGCCTCCGTGGTCGTGGAAACACCGACCAATTGCGACAAATTCGACACCAGCTGATCTCGCTGGTCGAGCAGCTCATTGGGCGCCTGGTTGCCATCCTGCGCGGTGCCCACGACGATTTGGGTGTTCAACTTCGAAATCGCCGTCGCGATGGAATTGATCTGCGTCACGTCCGCGGTAATGCGCGAATTGACATCGGTGTTCAACGAGTTCAGTTCCGAACTGGCGCTTTGAAAGCTGGATGCGACATCCTGCGCCTGTCCGAGCAGCGCCTGGCGCGAAGCCGTCGAGGTGGGATTGTTGGCAACATCGGAAAATGCGCTGTAGAAACTCTGCAGCGTGGTGCTGAGTCCGCCCACAGTGGTGCCGAAGAGATTATCGATCTGGGTGCTGTAATTCTGCATGGCATTGAGCTGGCCCAGGCTGCTTTGCGAAGTATTCAGCTGGTTGGCGGCCGCTTGACTGTATGCGCGGTTGATTCCCGAGACGACAACGCCGCTGCCCACGCTTGCGACACCGTTCGATTGCGGCAGCGCCTCAGTGAGGTTGATCGACTCCTCGTCATAGCCTGGCGTATTGGCGTTGGCCACATTATTGCTGGTGACCGCGATCGCCTGTTGAAACGCCTGCAGCGCCGAAACACTGATTCCAAACAAATCTGCCACTATTCTTCTCCGCACTTCGCCAAGTCGATTTCACCTAGCTCCCGCAATATCGGCATCGAGAGAACTTTCTATAATGCTGCGACGCGGGACCCGAGGGCTGCCTGCAGGGTGTCGCCGTCGAGGATCTGGCTTAACTTATCGGCGTACTGCGGATCGGTGGCATAACCCGATTTTCCAATACCCTCGACATAGCCTTTGACGTCCTGGCCGGCGCAGATCGCCTCGCGATAACGCGGCGAACTCTTGAGCAAGTTGGCGAAGTCGCTGACGCTCTCCTCGATGGAGCCGTACGACCTGAACGCGGCGCGCCGCGGTGTGGCCACGCCATTGATGACTTCCATGCTGTCGGCGGTCGCCTTCGGACCGTTCCAGCCATCGCCGGCCTTCACGCCGAACATGTTGAAGCTCGAAGACCCGTCGGCATTGCGCGGCATCCGCTGCCCCCACCCTGTCTCGAGCGCGGCTTGCGCCAACATTCCCATCGGGTTCAGACCGAGCGAGCTTGCGGCGCGCCGTATCGGCGGCAGCAGTCGATTGACGAACTCCGCGGCGCTCGGCGCGAGCATGGATTTGCCGGTCACGGGGGCCGCCAGCGGCAACTTGCCCTCGGTTGGCGCGGCCGGCGCCGTTTTCCCGGACAGCTGCCGCTTGAGCAACCGGCCTATCCATAAATCCGCGTGCTGGCTGATGCTCAAGGCCACTTGTTTGTCGAACATATCCTGGTACATGCCCATCTCGTTGCTGTCGGTTTCCTCGGCAGAACTGGCATCGCGCATGCTCTTCAGCATCATCTGCAGGAACAGCGCCTCGACCTGTTCGGCCACCGCATTGATCGACTGCGCCGAGTTGGGGTCTCTTTTCAGAGCCGCCAGCGCGTTGATGTCGGTGTAGGTGCTCGCGGCAGAGGTATCCGCAGCGGACGCTCCGGGAACCGCGCTGCCATCGCCCAAGGCTGCGAGAGAACTGGTGATGGGCGCGAGAGTGGTCATTTAAATGACGATGAGCTCGGCTTGAAGTGCGCCGGCCTCCCGCAATGCTTCGAGAATGGCGACCAGATCCCCGGGGGCCGCGCCCACGTCGTTGATGGCGCGCACGATCTGTTCCAGCTCTACGCCGGGCTTGAACAGGAACATGCGATTCGGCGCCTGATCGACTTTGATGGTCGAGTTCTTGAGCACGACGGTTTGGCCGACCTTTGAAAACGGCGCCGGTTGACTGACCGTCTCTTCTTCTTTGATCGACACGGACAGTGATCCGTGCGATACGGCCGCCGGAGTCACGATGACATGGCTGCTGATCACGACGGTCCCGGTGCGCGAGTTGATGATGACCTTGGCGGAGGCCGCACCCGGCTCAACTTGGAGATTCTCCACGGTCGATAGGAACGCCACCCGTTGCGTGAGATCGAGGGGCGCCCGTACCCGTACCGATCCTCCGTCCATGACGGTGGCGATGTCTCCACCCATGCCTTTGTTCACGCTGTCGACCAGCCGGGTCGCCGTGGTGAAGTCAGGATCGTTCAGATTGAGGACGATGAACTCGCCCTGCCCGAGTTGCGAAGGGACGGCCCGTTCGACGGTTGCCCCGTTGGGGATGCGCCCGGAGCTTGGCACATTCACGGTGAGCTTCGATCCGTCGGTGCCTTCGACACCGAATCCGCTGACGATGAGATTTCCCTGCGCAATCGCGTAAATCTGTCCGTCGAGTCCGTGCAGAGCCGTCACCAGAAGCGATCCGCCGCGAAGACTTTTCGCGTTGGCGATGGAGTTCACCGTGATGTCGATGGTTTGACCGGGTTTGACGAATGCCGGCAGCACCGCGTGCACCGCCACCGCCGCGACGTTCTTCAACTGCGGAGTGACGTTGGCGGGAACGGTGATGCCGAGCTGCGCCAACATATTATTGAGCGACTGAACCGTAAACGGCGCCTGGCTGGTTTGATCGCCGGTGCTGTCGAGGCCCACCACCAATCCGTAGCCCACGAGTTGATTGGTGCGCACGCCCTGGATCTGCGCCATGTCCTTGATGCGTTCTGCCTCGGCGAGCGGCGAGGTCAGCAGCACGAAGGTTGCCGTCCAACAAAGCCTCATGAGGGTGTTCGCGCGCATGGGCTAGTACGGCGCAAATACGGAATTGAAGAAGCGAGCCAGCCATCCCATGCGGTTGGCGCTGTCGATGACGCCTTTGCCGGAGTAGCTGATGTGCGCATCCGACACTCTGTCGGAGGTGACCGTATTGTCGACCTGAATGTCGGCCACGCGCACCACGCCCGAGACGTGCACGAATTCATCCCCCTGGTTGAGCTTCAAAGTCTTGTCTCCCTGCACCACGAGATTGCCGTTGGGCTGCACCTCCATGACCGTCACCGTCAAACTGCCGGCCAGAGTATTTCCCTGCGTGCTCGATCCTTCGCCGTCAAAACTGTCGGCGCCTGCCAACGTCGTGGTGAATATGGGTACGCCTGCGGCGGTGATGGTCCTGCCGAGTATGGTCGGCCCGGTGTTGTTCACGGTGGTTGTCTTCGCGGTCTTGGTGACCGCGCTCTTGCTCGCGCTGGTCGTTTCCGTCAGCCGAATCGTCAACACATCGCCGACGCGGCGAGCTTTGAGATCCGCGAACAATTCGATTTGCTGGCCAGATTGATAGATCGCGCCCTCAGTGCGAGGCGTCGGCGGCGGCAAAACGCGCGGCACCACCGGATCCGGTTTGTGCGGCTTGGCCGGAAACAGGCCGCACGCCGACAGCAGCAGACCCATGAGAAGAAGAGACAGCAACCGCATCATGACAAGTTGGTCGTCAGGAACTGCATCATTTGATCGGTGGTGCTGATGGCTTTGGAATTCATTTCGTACGATCGCTGGCACTCGATCATCGAGACCAGCTCGGTGACCGAGTTCACGTTCGAGGTCTCCAGAGCGCCTTGCGAAATGGTGCCAAGACCGTTGGTTCCGGCGGTGCCGACTTGCGGGGCGCCGCTGGCGGCGGATTCCACCAGCAGGTTATTGCCAGTGGGCTGCAAACCTTCTTCATTGATGAAGTCGGCAATCTGAATCTGGCCGATTTTACTGCCATTGGGGGCCGCCGCCGTCACGGCCGTGACCGTGCCGTCCGATCCAATGGTCAGCGACTGCGTGCCGGCGGGAATGTTGATGGCCGGCTGCAGCGGGTAGCCGCTCGCCGTCACCACGTTGCCTTGATTGTCCAAGGTGAACGATCCGTCCCGCGTATACGCCAGAGTGCCGTCGGGCAGCGTGATCTGGAAGAATCCGCGGCCGTTCACCTCCATATCCAGGGCGCCATTCGTCTGGTTGACGCTGCCTTGGGTGTAGTCTTTTTCGGTGGCGACGATGCGCACGCCGGTACCGAGCGTCAAGCCGGTGGAGTACTGCGTGTTCTGCGTGCTCTGCGCACCAACCTGCCGGACGTTCTGGTACATGAGATCCTGGAACGCGGCGCGCCCATCCTTGTAGCCCGTCGTATTGATGTTCGCCAGGTTATTGGCAATCACCGCCATGCGGGTGTTCTGCGCGTCGAGACCGGTTTTCGCTGCCCATAATGCAAGATTCATCGGATATTTCCTTTTAAAGCTACGACGTCAACATCAAGCGCTCGGCGCTTTGTTCGTTCGTGTCGGTTGAGTTGATGCTCTTGATCTGAAATTCGTACAAGCGCTGCAGTTCGATCATGCTGATCAGCGATTGCGCGGCATTGACATTGCTCGATTCGAGCACTCCGGAGGTCACCGACACCGTGTCGTCGGTCTTCGCCTTTGTTCCGGACTTCAGCCGCAAAAGTCCGTCATCGCCCTTTTGCAAATCCGCCGTCGGCGGATTGACCAGCTTGATTCGATCGACCTGGGTGACCGCGAATGGCGCCGAGCCCTGCGGAACCACCGAGATTGTTCCATCGCCGCCGATACTGATGCTGGTCAAGGGCGGTACCACGATCGGCCCGGACTCCGAGAGCACAGGTGATCCGCTCGCGGTGGTGACCGCGCCGTTCGGCATGACGCGCAAATCGCCGGCCCGCGTATACGCTTCCTTGCCATCCGCACCCTGAATTGCGATGAAGCCTTTGCCGTTCACGGCGATATCCAGATCGCGTCCGGTGTTCTCCATGACGCCGCTGGAAAAATCTGTGCCGGCATCGCCGGCGACGGCGTTCACACGCGTCGCGTAGCCGGGACCGTAGATCGGTTCGCTGTCGAATGTCACGGCATCGGCGCGAAAGCCGATGGTGCTCAGGTTGGCGATGTTGTGATTGTTCACCGCCTGCGCTTGCATGATTTGCTTGGCGCCGGTCATCGCCACGTACAGTCCTCTATCCATGATTCAAATGTCCGATTAGTGATCGATGCCGATGACGGTCTGGGAGTTCTGGTTGGCGGTGGTGATCGCCTGCGCATTGGCCTGGAAGGCGCGCTGCGCGGTGATCATGTTCACCAATTCCGTGGTCAAATCCACGTTCGAGCTTTCCAGAGCGCCCGATTGAATGCTGCCGAATCCGGCGGAACTCGCGGTTCCTTCAATCACCGTGCCGGATTGGTAGGTGGCGGCCCAGTTGGTATCACCGAGCTGCTTCAATCCGCCCGGATTGGGAAAATTCGCCATGGCGATCTGCCCAAGCTGCGTGGTGCGGCCGTTGGTGTAGACGGCGGACACGATGCCGGTGGCATCAATCGATACGGTGCTCAACTGCCCGGTGGCGTAGCCGTTCTGCACGATCGAGGTTACGCCGAAATCGCCGCCGTACTGCGTGGTCTGGCCGAAATTGAAGCTCATGTTCATGACGCCGGCGCCGTCGGTCGGGGCGTAGCCGTCGAACGCCAACGCGCCGCCCACCGGCGCGGTGACGGCGCCCGTGTTGGAAAAGGTCAGGGTCTGGGCCGCGCCGACAGGAGTGCCGCCGACGGTCATATTGACGGTCCACTGATTCGGGACTGCGGTCTGGGTAAAGTAGAAAGTCGCGGTCTGTGCGGTGCCGAGTGAATCGTACACCGTGGTCGAGGTCGACTGATTGTAGGTGGCCGGATTGGTCGGATCGAACGGCAAGGCCGGAGCCGTCGAGGCCGCGGGAAGATTCAAAATGACCGTCCCCGCGGAGGTCGGCGCCGGGGCGCTCTGCGCGGTCTCGAGATTCAAGTCCGTGGTCGTGCCGGTGTTGAAGCCGCCGTTCGCCGTTGGCGGATACACCTGCAGCGCCTGTCCGGTGGCATTGACGACATTGCCGTTCAAGTCCTGGGTGAACTCGCCATTGCGAGTGTATTCCGTGCCGCTCGCATCCTGCACGGTGAAGAAGCCGTTGCCGTTGATGGCCAGATCGAGGTTCGATCCCGTCGTGGTGACATCGCCCTGAGTGAACTGCTGCGCGGTGCTGTCCACCCGAACGCCCTCGCCCGACGAGGACTGGTTCAAGTTGACCGCGCCGGCCGCGTAAACGTCGGCGAACTCGGCGCGCGAGCTCTTGAAGCCGATGGTATCGGCGTTGGCCACATTGTTCGATACCACGTCCAGATCGGTGCTGGCGGCGGTGAGTCCCGACAATGCGGTGTTGAATGCAGACATGTAAGTGCTCCTGAGTGAATTAGTTTGAAATCTGCTGCAGGCTGCTGATCGGCACGCTGCCGACTCCGGCGACATTCAGAGTCATCCCGGTGGATCCCGCGCCCATGCTGACGCTCTCCACCGTGCCGTTGACCATCGTGGTCGCGGCGGTGCTGCCGGATGTCTGGCCCGCATACGAAGCGCTCAACGTGTAGGTTCCAGCGGGCGCCTGCGAGCCGTTGCCCTCCGTGCCGTTCCACGAGAAATCGGCGAGCCCGGATCCTTGCGCGCCTAAGTTGAGCTGCTGCACCAGGTTGCCGTTCGAATCGCTGATGCTCAAGGTCACTTGCGCCGTGCTCTGCGGAACGCTGACCGCGCCGGTAACCGCGGTGCCGGCGGTTGCCAGGCTCACCGTACTGCTGTTCACCAACGCCTGGTGACCCAGCAGCGAGGATGCTTGCATCGCCTGGTTCGACGTCAATGCACCCGACAAAGTACTGAAGGATGTATTGAGCGAGGTGATGCCCTGTACTTCGGAGAGTTGCGCGAGCTGAGTCAAGAATGTATTGCTGTCCACCGGGCTGGTCGGATCCTGATTTTGCAATTGCGCCAGCATCAGGGTGATGAAATCGGCTCCGCCCAAGGTGCCCAAGCCAGCGGCGGATCCGCTCGAGGATGTTGACCCCGTTGCGGTGGTCGATCCCGCGCCGGTGGTAGTGCCTGTTCCTGTGCCAGCGGGCGTACCCGTGCCGGTCGTCGGCAGATTGGTGCTCGCTGTGGCGTGTGTTCCGTTGATTAACATGGTGCGTTCCTAGGCCTAGTGCCCCATCGAAATGGTCTTGAGCAGCAAATCGCGGGCCGTGTTGATGGCCTCGACGTTGGTCGCGAAGGCGCGGTTGGCGGAGATCATGTTGGTCATTTCCTCGATCGAATTGACGTTCGAGCTGAAAACGTAGCCATCCTTGTTTGCGGCAGGATTGTCCGGTTGATAGCGCATCAAGGGCGGCGCGGTGCTTTCCACCACACCGAGCACTCGCACGCCGACGCCGGCTTCCTGGCCGTCGAAGCTCGATGCCGAGGTGTCCATCATGGTCTGGAACACCGGATGGCGCGCGCGGTAGACCTTGCTGGCATCGCCGTTGACGCTCTCGGCGTTGGCAAGGTTGCTGGCCGTGGTGTTGAGCCGAATCGTTTCGGCGTTCAGCGCGCTGCCTGCGGTGTTGAATACATTGAATAGAGACATGTCCGTATCCTTGGCGAGCGGTTACTGGCCGTTGATGGCGAGCTGCAGCTCTGCGATTTTCATGTTGATGAACATCAGGCTCGCCTGATAGCGAACGTTGTTCTCGGAAAAGGCCGCCTGTTCGACCGGCATTTCCACCGTATTGCCGTCGAGAGAAGCCTGATAGGGATTGCGATACTTCAAATCGGCGGTGGGCGCTTCGTTGTCATCCATGGTGATGTGCGCAGCCTTCGTGATGCTCATGGACAGCGGCTTAGGCTCGGTGTTCGCCAGGACCGCGGTGAAATCGATGTCGCGCGCCTTGTAATTCGGCGTATCCGCGTTGGCGAGATTGGTCGCCAGCACGCCGACCCGCTGCCCGTGCAGCAGAAGCGCCTGCTCATGAATTCCAAATACGTTCTCGAACATGCTGATTAGCTCCTCTTGGGGGAAGCAGTAGCAAGAGGTGTGCCAACCTGTGAGGGCACTGGAAATGGGGCCGCGCAGGGCGAGACGAACCGAACGTTGGCCCCGATACCGTTGTTTTGCCGCCGGGTGCGCCGGTTCGGCCGCCGCCGGCGGCAAGAAATTGCCGCGTGGTCTCTAACCGGCTGCACCGCGGCCCCATACGATGGCACGCCGCTTGCTTATTCAGTATCACTATGCAAACAGCGCCAAAATTTCGTCATATCGCTCTTGGCCGCCGTCACGCCCTGGGCGCGTGTTTGGCGTTCGCTCCGCTCGCGCTCGCCGGCGCCGCGGATCTGCAGGATCTCCCGCAGCTCGAGTCTTTGGCCAAAACTGAGGCCGCGCTGCAGTTCCCGCCGCTGACCGAGCGCCAGCGCTTCGTGGTCGGTCCGATCGAGCCTCAGTTGCAGCTGGAGAAGTGCCGAGAGCCGGTCAAACCTCTGCTCGCTTCGCCTCTGCACATGAAGGATCGCGTGACGATCGAGCTGCGCTGCCAGGACTCGAAATCCTGGCATATCTACGTTCCGGTCCGAATCGTCGGCACTTCACCGGTCGTGGTCGTGGCGCATGCCATCGTGATGGGCACCATGCTCAAGGCCGCGGATCTCAAGGTCGAGGAGCACGATATCTCGGATCTGCCGCTGGGCTTCTTGGATGATCCGGCCATCGCGGTCGGGCTGACTGCCAGCCGGCCAATCCCGGGCGGCGCATATCTGACCAATCAGCAGCTGGTGGCAGCCAAGGTGGTGCAGCGAGGCCAATCGGTGACTTTGGTTGCGGACGCCGGCGGCATCAGCGTGCGCATGGCCGGCCGCGCCATGAGCGATGGTCTGATGAATCAGCGGGTTAAGGTCGAGAATCTTTCCTCTGGAAAGATCGTTGAGGGGATTGCCCGCTCCGAACAGACCGTTGAAATAATTTTACAATAACCCTTCAGTGAATCACGTCACAGCCGATATCGTATCTAGCAAGTGGTATTGGGCGAATTCGCTAAAGTTCATCCAATCCCTGACGACAACATGGCATGGGTAACTTCCGGTACCCCAGGAGACTTCGGTGACCAACAAAATCAGTGGGTTTTCAGCGTCTGAGCCTATCGCGCCCGTCAAAGGCTCGACCAGCGGCGGCGTTGTCACTGAAAAGTCGCAGGGCGAATCGTCCGCGAGCGTTGCCACTGCGCAGAGCGGCGATCAACTCACGCTGACCGATTCCGCGCGCACGCTGCAGAAGATCGAAGAGACGCTTGCCAAGACCCCGGTAGTGAATGCGGACAAGGTGTCTGCGGTCAAGCAGGCCTTGAGCGCCGGCACCTATCAGATCGATCCCGCTCGGGTCGCGGACAAGCTCTTGAAGTTCGAGAGCGGTCTGAAGTAGCCACATGAACCAAGACACCCGCCGCAGTCTCGAAGATTTATTGGATCGCGAGATCGAGCTCGCGCGCGTCCTGGCTGCGTCGCTGGCCGCGGAAAAGACTGCGTTGACCGGGAATTCTCCGCAAGCCGTCTCGCGCAGCGCCGCGGAAAAGATTGGCGTTCTCGCAGCCATCGAGAAGCTCGAGCAAGAACGCCGAACGCTGACCGCCGCGCCGATGAGTTCCGGGTTCGGAGCCGCCGTGATGGAGCGCTGGCGCGCGCTGCTGGAATTGATGGCTGGATGCCGAACCGCGAATGAGGTGAACGGACATATCATCCATGTACGGCAGCATCAGATCCGCCAGCTTCTCGATATCGTGCGCGGCCGCGGCCCGGCGATCACCTACGATCATCAGGGCAAGCCCTTTGCCAAGGCGCTGCGCGCCCTGGCTCGAGCCTGAATCATGCTAGTCTTGAGCCGTCGCGCCGACGAGTCCATTCTCATACAGCCCGCCGACGGCGCGGACGCGAATATGACCTTGGCGCAACTGTTCGCCAACGGTCCCATACAGATCACCCTGCTGGGCGGAACCGGCCGGCGCGTCAAGGTGGGCATCGAAGCCCCGGAACAACTCGCCATTCGGCGCAAAGACGTCGCATAGATTCCCACCGCAGATGCGAGTCCGGCCCGGACTTAGCAGCAGCGCCGCCAGCGTGACTATCGATCAATTGTTGGAAATGGCGACCGAGCGGCACCGCGCCGGAAATCTGGCCGATGCGCGCCGGCTGTACGACCGCGTACTGGAAGGGAAGCCGGCGCACGCGCCCGCGTTGTTTCGCCGCGGATTGCTCGAGTTGCAAGACGGCCACCCGGCGCTGGCGCTGGAACTGATCGAACAGGTCGTCGCGATGGCTCCCGGCGAGCCGCGTCACCAATTAGGCTTGGGACAGGTCCTCCAGGTACTGCGCCGCCACGAAGAGGCAGCCGCGGCATACCGATGCGTCTTGCGCACCGATCCACAATCCGCCGATGCTCACTTCGCGCTGGGAATCGCCCTGCAGTCTTTAGGCGACCACAGCGGCGCGATAGCCGCGTATCAGGGCGCCGTGCGTTGCCAGCCGGATTTTTGGGATGCGCTGAACAATCTCGGCAACTGCCAGCAACTCTGCGGACGACCGGCGGAAGCGGCAACCGCTTATGAACAGGCTTTGGCGCTGCAGCCCGACCACGCCGGCGCGATGGCCAATTTGGGCACGGTGCGGCTGGAGATGGGACGCATCGACGAGGCGGTGCAGCTGCTTCGCGCGGCGCTCGATGTTCAGCCGCAGGTTCCCTCGCATGCAGTCAATCTCGGCATTGCGCTCTGCCGCCGGCGCGACTTCGCCGCCGCTGAAGGCGTACTTCGCCGCACGCTCGCGAGCCGCGCGAACAATCCCGAGGCGCTATTCAACCTAGGCAATGCGCTGCACGGCCTCGGCAGATCGCGCGAAGCCGCCGACCGCTACGGCCAAGCGGCCGCGCTGCGTCCCGGCTATGCGGAGGCCTGGAACAATCTCGGCAATGTCTACAAGGAACTCGGCGAATTCACGTCGGCGGAAGACTCCTATGGCGCGGCGATCCGTGCGCGGCCGAACTACGTCGTCGCGCTGAACAATGCCGGTTGCCTGCTGCGCACGCTCGGCCGCCTCGAGGAGGCGGAAGACATGCTGCGCCGAGCGCTGCAGGTCGATCCGCTGCATTCCGCAATCCATGACAATCTCGGCAGCGTGCTCAAGGATGGCGGCGAACTCAATGAGGCCATCGACTGCTTCCGCAAAGCGCTGGAACTCGATCCGAGCAGCGCGAAAACGCACAGCAATTTGGTCTACGCGCTGAGTTTTCAGTCGCTCGAGGCGCAACCGATACTCGCGGAGAGCCTGCGCTGGAACGATCGCTTCGCCACCGGCCTCGAGCGGATTTGTCCCCACTACCGGTGCGATCCATCACCGCTCCGCCGCATTCGCGTCGGCTACGTCTCGCCGGATTTCCGCGATCATTGCCAGACGCTGTTTACGATTCCCCTGCTGTCCCGGCACGAGCACCGGGAGTTCGAGATATTCTGCTATTCCAGCGCCCCGCGCGCCGATGAGTACACTCGCCGCGTCGCCCGGTATGCCGATGGCTGGCGCGACGTGCGGCCGTTGAATGACGAGGAGCTTGCCGGTGTCATTCAGGCCGACCGCATCGACATCCTCGTCGATCTGTCCATGCACATGGCGAACGGACGGCCGATGTTGTTCGCGCGCAAGCCGGCGCCGATCCAAATCGCCTGGCTTGCCTATCCGGGAACTACCGGCATCGGCGCCATGGACTTCCGCTTGAGCGATCCGCGGCTGGACCCCGCAGGCTTCGAGGGTCATTACCGCGAGCGCACCCTACGGCTGCCTGATTCATTTTGGTGCTATGACCCCTTGACCGATCAGCCGACGGTGAACGCACTGCCTGCCGCCGATCGCGGCTATGTGACATTCGGCTGTCTCAATAACCCCTGCAAAATTACAGCGGCCGCACTGCATCTTTGGGCCGGGGTCATGCGCGAGGTGCCGAACTCGCGGCTGCGGCTGCTTGCCCCGCCTGGCAGACATCGACAGCGATTGTTGCAGCGGCTGGCCTCGCAGGGGATAGAAGCCGGGCGCACCAGCTTCGTTCCCTATCAGAATCGTGCTGAGTATCTGAATTCTTACCACGACATTGATCTGGGTCTCGATACCTTTCCGTACAACGGCCACACCACCAGCCTCGATTCCCTTTGGATGGGTGTTCCGACGATCAGCAGAGTCGGGGAGACCTGCGTTGGCCGCGGCGGATTGAGCCAGTTATTTCAGCTCGGTCTGGTGGAACTCGCCGCCGATACCGATTTGGGATTCGTCCGCGCGGCCGTCGGACTCGCCAGCGATCTGCCCCGGCTCGCGGAATTGCGGCAGCAATTGCGCGGCCGGCTCGAGCAGTCCGCGCTGATGGATGGCAAACGCTTCGCGGGAAATGTCGAAGCTGTATACCGCCGGATCTGGCAGGAGTTCTGCGGCTCCATCGCCGCCAGTTTGACAATGTAATCCATTGAACAGATTGAAAATTTTCCTTATTGCACTTTGTCCGTAGCTGATGCGACATAATCGCCGCAGGCCGAACGGGGTGCTTCGCTAAGTTCCGCGCGATGTGCATAATAGTCGCTCAACCACGATTCACTTACGAGGATACCGTACGGATGGAGCGTCGCTTGCACACCCGCCACCGAGCGCGCACAACCGTCTATGTCGTGATGTCCGGAAGAAAGAGCCGGATCTGCAGGGCAAAAAACTTGAGCGCGAACGGCGTCTTCGTCGAGACTGAGAATCTCGGCTTGCGCAAAGGGCAACAAGTGCAATTGGCCTTCGCCATTAACCTAGGTTTAGTGACCAAGATTCATCGCCGCACCGCCATCGTGGCGCACGTAACTCGCGGCGGCACCGGCCTCATGATGGAGCAGTTCGCCGGCCGCTGATCTTGACACATCCTGTAAACTTACAGGAATGCCACCCTTCGATCCTCCCCGCTCGGATGCAATCCGAATCCATGGCGCGCGCCAGAATAATCTTAAATGTCTCGATCTCGACCTGCCTCTCAATGAGCTGATTGTCGTCACCGGAGTCAGCGGTTCCGGCAAGTCCTCGCTGGTGTTCGACACCCTGTATGCCGAAGGCCAGCGCCGTTACGTCGAAACTTTCTCGCCGTACGCGCGCCAATTCTTGGACCGCATGGACAAACCCCAGGTCGATCGTATCGAGGGGATCCCTCCGGCAATCGCCATCGATCAAACCAATCCGGTGCGAACCTCGCGCTCCACCGTCGGCACGATGACCGAGCTCAACGATCATCTGAAGCTCTTGTTTGCGCGCGCCGCAGTGTTGTACTGCCGGGGTTGCGGACAGCCTGTGCGCCGCGACACGCCTGCCAGCATTCAAGAAGAGTTGAGCGCGCGCTCCCAGGCCCATGGCGATCCTCTGCTCATGCTGACCTTTCCTGTGCCTATTCCCGCGAATTTCACGGAAACCGAAATCAAGCAATTGCTGGAGCGCCAGGGATATAACCGCATCCACGAGAAGCGCGGCGAAGTCTTGCAAGTGATCCAAGATCGATTTCGCTTCTCAGCGGTCGAAACCGCCCGCGCGAGCGATGCCATCGAAGCCGCTCTCAAGGTCGGCCAAGGCCGCCTCGACGTGTATCACGATTCGGGCAAATCGGCGCAGGCGTGGCGCTTTTCGACCGGATTGCATTGCCCGGAATGCGATATCACTTACAAAGACCCCAGTCCCAGCACGTTCAGTTTCAATTCGCCGGTGGGCGCCTGTGGCACCTGCCGAGGCTTTGGCCGCAGCATCGGTGTCGACTACGGCTTGGTCATACCGGATACCGCGTTGAGCCTTCGCCAGGGCACCATCAAGCCCTGGCAAACCGAGTCTTATAAAGAATGCCAAGCGGATCTATTGAAGTTCGCCAAGAAGCGCGGGATTCCCCTCGATACCGCCTGGCGAGATTTGACGGATGCTGAGCGCGCCTGGGTGATCGAGGGCGAAGGCGAGTGGACCAAGAATGTCTGGTACGGCGTGCGGCGTTTCTTCGCATGGCTCGAGACCAAGGCGTACAAGATGCACATTCGGGTGCTGCTGTCGCGATACCGATCCTATACGGAATGCGCCGACTGCCGCGGCGCCCGCCTGAAGCCCGAGGCGCTGCTCTGGCGGGTCGGCAATCCCGGCATCAACATTCGCGAGCTGATGCTCATGCCCATCGAGGACAGCCGCCGCTTCTTCGCCACTCTCGAATTGTCGACTCTCCTCGATGAGGCGATGGAGCTGCTGCTGCGGGAAATTCGCGCGCGTCTCAAGTATTTGACCGACGTGGGCTTGGGATACCTGAACCTGGACCGCCAATCGCGCACACTATCCGGCGGCGAAGTGCAGCGGATCAATCTCACCACCGCGCTCGGTACTTCGCTGGTCAATACATTATTCGTTCTCGACGAACCATCGATCGGACTGCATCCTCGCGACATCGATCGCATCGTCGGCGTGATGCACCGCCTGCGCGACGCCGGCAACACGCTCATTGTCGTCGAGCATGACCCCAAGGTGATACAGGCCGCGGACCGCGTGCTCGATATCGGCCCTGGGCCCGGCGAGCACGGCGGCGAAATTGTCTTTTACGGTCCCATGCGGGATTTGGCCCAAGCCAAGGGGTCTCTCACCGCCGACTATCTGTTCCGCCGTAAGCGCGTCGAGCTGCCGCGTCTTGCGCCGCCCGCTGCGACCGGCGCCGATGCGGCGGGCGCGGGCACGCTGCGCCTCGAAGGCGCCGCTGAGCACAACCTCAAAAATATCGATGTTGCGATTCCGCTGAAAAGGCTGGTCTGCGTCACCGGAGTGAGCGGCTCGGGCAAATCCACGCTGGTGCACGATATTCTGTTTCCGGCACTGCTGCGCGCCAAGGGTAAGCCTACGGAGAATCCCGGCAAGCACCGCGCGCTGCGCGGCGCCGAGCTGATCGACGATGTCATCATGGTGGATCAAAGCCGCATCGGCCGCACCACTCGCTCCAACTCTGCGAGCTACGTGGGCGCCTTCGATGCCATTCGCGAACTCTTCGGCCGCCTGCCGCAAGCGCGGGAACGCAAGTACACCGCCGGCACATTCAGCTTCAACGCGGGAAACGGCCGCTGTCCGGGCTGCGGCGGAAACGGCTTTGAACATGTCGAGATGCAATTTCTGTCGGATGTGTACTTGCGCTGCCCCGATTGCGATGGTCGCCGCTACCGGGCCGAAGTACTCGACATCAAACTATCCCGCGGCGATTTTCCGCCGAAGAGCATTGCCGACGTACTTGACCTCACGGTGTCCGAGGCATTGACATTCTTCGCCGCGGACCCGGAAGTGTGCCTGCGATTGGCGCCGCTCGCCGAGGTGGGGCTCGACTATCTGCGGCTCGGACAGCCCGTGCCTACGCTTTCCGGCGGCGAGGCCCAGCGCCTGAAGCTCGCCGGGCATCTGGCCGACAACGCGGTTCGCACGCGCTCATCGAAGAAAGCAGCGTTCAAAAAAAAGGCGCCTGGCGCCGCCGGCCAGATCTCGCGCCGCGGTTCGCTGTTTCTTTTCGACGAGCCCACGACGGGGCTGCACTTCGACGATGTATCGAAATTGTTGCGCGCATTCCGCCGGCTGATCGATGCAGGCCACTCGCTGCTGGTGATCGAACACAACTTGGACCTGATCCGAGCGGCCGACTGGGTCATCGATTTGGGTCCCGAGGGCGGTGAGGCGGGAGGCGGCCTCGTGTTCACGGGAACACCCGTGCAGCTGGCGCAATCCGTTGCATCTCATACCGGACGCGCGCTCATTCAAGATGATGGCGCCTACGCGGTGCAGGATGCAGACGGATCGTTGGCGAGCGGCCGTTCCGCGTATCGCGCGGGCGCGCCATCCGCCATCGAGGTTCACGGCGCCCGCGAGCACAATTTGAAGAATATCGATGTGAGCTTGGGCCTGAACAAATTCACGGTGATCACCGGAGTGTCCGGCAGCGGCAAAAGCACCCTGGCGTTCGATATTGTGTTTGCGGAGGGCCAGCGCCGCTATCTTGAGTCCCTGAATGCTTACGCGCGCCAGTTCGTGCAGCCATCGACGCGTCCGGACGTCGATGCCATTTTCGGCATCCCGCCCACGGTCGCCATCGAACAGAGAACGAGTCGTGGCGGACACAAGAGCACAGTGGCCACCCTTACCGAGATCTATCACTTCCTGCGGCTGCTCTACGTCAAGCTGGGAACGCAGTATTGCCCTGTCTGCGAGGCGCGCATCGAGCCGCAATCCGCGGACGCCATAGTCGCGCGGCTGATCAAGGATTACCGGGGCAAGAACATCGCTCTTTTCGCGCCGCTGATCGTCGCACGCAAGGGTTTGTACACGGCACTCGCCAAATGGGCGCGCGGCAAGGGCTATACCCACTTGCGGGTCGACGGCACGCTGCTGCCGACCAAGAAGTGGCCTCGGCTCGACCGCTTCATCGAGCACAATATCGAGCTGCCGGTCGGCGAGATAAAGATCGGCTCCTCGATTGAAGAGCGCTTGCGCGAGTTGCTCGGCATGGCCTTGGAGCACGGACGCGGCGTCGTCCATGTGCAGTGCGACTCCACGCCGGGCGACTCCACGCCGGGCGATTCCGCGCCGCGAGAATCCGCTGCGAGCGTGTTTTCGACCAAGCGCGCCTGCCCGAACTGCGGCACCGGCTTTCCCGAACTCGACCCTCGGCTATTCTCCTTCAACTCGAAGCATGGCTGGTGCAAGAGCTGCTTCGGCACCGGACTCGTGCTGCCGCAATTCGACGCAGAGCAAAGCGGCGAGGAATCGGTGTGGCGCGAGGATGCGGAAGCACGGCCCGATATTTGCCCCGACTGCAGCGGTCAGCGCCTCAATCCCGTCGCGCTGCACGTACTGTTTCGCGACCAATCCATCGCCGCGCTGACGGATCTTCCCGTGCAGGAATTTTCCGCCGGCCTGCAGAAACTCAAATTGATCGGCCGCGAACATGGCATTGCGCGAGATCTCTTGGCCGAACTCATTGCCCGCACCACATTTTTGTGCGATGTCGGATTGGGCTACTTACAGTTGAATCGTGCGGCCCCGACGCTGTCCGGGGGCGAAGCCCAGCGTATTCGGCTGGCGGCGCAGCTCGGATCCAACTTGCAGGGTGTGTGCTACGTGTTGGACGAACCGACGATCGGCTTGCATCCGCGGGACAATTTGACGCTGCTTGCCACCTTGGAACGATTGCGGGCCAAAGGAAACACGCTGGTGGTGGTCGAACATGACGAAGAAACCATTCGCCGCGCCGATCATGTCATCGATTTGGGCCCGGGAGCCGGGACGCGCGGCGGTTGCGTGGTGGCGCAAGGCACCGCGGCGCAACTAGCGCTTTTGGAAAACTCCGCGACCGGCCGCTGTCTTGCGGCGCCGCTCCGGCACTCCCGTTCCAAGCGCCGGGCCATCGATCCAAAAGCGCCGGTGATCGCCATCAGCGGCGCGGCTTTGCACAATCTTCGCCAAATCGATGTACGCATTCCTCTGGGGCGATTGACGGTAGTCACGGGCGTGTCGGGCTCGGGCAAGTCTTCGTTGGCGCGGGACGTGCTGATGGGCAATATGAAGCGGCTGTTGTCCAGGGGCTCGCGCGCCGATCGACTGCGCAAGGCCGATATGCCGCTGCAAGGCTGCGACGCCATCACCGGATGGGAAACCATCAGCCGCGTCCTTGAAGTCGATCAGACCCCCATCGGCAAAACCCCGCGCTCCTGCCCGGCAACCTATATCGGTTTTTGGGATTCAATTCGCCGGCTCTATGCCGAGACCACCGAAGCGCGCATGCGCGGATTCACCGCGAGCCGCTTCTCGTTCAACACCGCGGGCGGCCGCTGCGAGGCGTGCGAAGGCCAGGGAATGCAGCGCATCGAAATGAGCTTCCTCCCTGACGTGCAAGTGCTCTGCGACGTTTGCGGCGGAAAGCGATTTAATCCGGAGACGTTGAATATTCTCTTCAAGGGCAAGAGCATCGGCGAGACGCTGGCCATGAGCGTCGAGGAGGCGCTGATTTTTTTCGCCGCGCAGCGCAGCGTGCAGCATCCGGTGAGCCTGCTTGCCGACGTCGGACTCGGCTACTTGAGCTTGGGTCAGCCCAGCCCCACGCTGTCCGGCGGCGAAAGCCAGCGCATCAAGCTGGTCACAGAACTCGCCAAGGTACGCACCGACGCGCTGGGGCAGGATATTGCGCGCCGCGAGGGACAACACACCCTGTATATACTCGACGAACCGACGGTCGGGCTGCACATGACCGATGTGGAAAAGCTGCTGCGAGTTCTGCATCGTCTCGTTGACAGCGGCAATACGCTGGTGGTGATCGAACACAATCTCGATGTCATGGCGGAAGCCGACTGGATCCTCGACTTGGGGCCCGAAGGCGGCTCGGGCGGCGGCCGTGTGGTAGCGCAAGGAGTTCCCGAGAGCATCGTCGCCAATTCCAAGAAGAGTCACACAGCGAGAATCTTGGGCGAGTTCCTGAGCGAACGCGGCATCGCCTGATGCGCAAGGCAAGGTTGCGTACGCTCGAAGCGAGTAATCGATGAAAACAATTCTCATCACCGGCGGCACCCGCGGCATCGGCCGTGCCACGGCCCTTCTATGCGCAAGACAGGGCTGGACAGCGGCACTCAATTATGTGCGGGACTCATCGTCCGCGGAAACAGCCGTGCGCGACGTGCAGGCCGCAGGCGGTCGGGCGCTGCTGGTAAAAGGCGATGTCACGGTTGAAGCCGATGTCATTTCGATGTTCGACGCAGCCGCGGCCAAGAGCGGGCTCGATGGCGTGGTCATCAATGCCGGCATCGTCGCACCGTCCCTGCCCCTCGCTGAGATGGATGCTGCGCGGCTGAAGCGCATGTTCGAGGTCAATGTGTACGGCGCCTATCTTTGCGCCCGGGAAAGCGCCCGCCGCCTGTCGAAGGATCGCGGCGGCCGCGGCGGATCGGTGGTGCTCCTGTCCTCCGCGGCGAGCCGCTTAGGTTCGCCGTTCGAGTACGTCGATTACGCCGGCTCGAAGGCAGCTCTGGATGCATTGGCCATTGGATTGGCCAAGGAATTGGGCGCACAGGGCGTGCGGGTCAACGCGGTTCGTCCCGGACTCATCGAAACGGACATTCATGCCAGCGGCGGACAACCCGACCGCGCCAAACGCCTGGGCGCGACCACGCCGATGGGCCGCGCCGGACGTGCCGACGAAGTCGCAGAAGCAATCGTCTGGCTGCTGAGCGATGCGGCGTCTTATACGACGGGAGCCATTCTCGACGTGGCCGGCGGCCGCTGAGTCCTCGGCGGCCAGATGAAGCATCCGATAATCAGGCGGATCGAAACGGCATCATTCTTGCCGGTTACCCGGATTTGTGTTCCAGCTCGACGGGTTTGCCGTGCGGAGTATTCCGATAGGCGTCCGCCCACTCGGCTTTGCATTCCAATAGGGTTGCGGTGTCAGTCAACTGCCTTGCTACCACGAGACGTTCGAGAGCCGCGAGCCAGCAGTGATAGTACCGCGATCCATCGTCCGGTTCACCGCGGGCCGCATCGGCATTCAATTCTTCAGCGAGCATCGCGGCCCATTCGCCGCTGGTGAAGTGTCCAAGCTCCGAGAGCTTGACTGCGAGCGCAAAGACTTGGGCCTGCCACGGCTCGGCAAATACCGGCTCACCCTCATCGCGTGGAAGGTGTGGCAGCGACACCATGTCACTAGCATCCACGATTATTCACGCAGGAGACAGATAACCTTCCCACAAATCCGCGTACACGGTATCGCGCGGATTGGCCTGCTCACCCCAAAGCTCCTGCGCCGTGAAGCGCACGGTATAGACGTGCTGCTGCTTTGGGCCGAGCCCCTGAATGTCCGTGTCCTGCAGATCCTCAATCCCACCATCACGCTCGATCGTCCCCTGTTTCCCTCGCGCATAGCGCGGTAATCGAGTGTGTCCCACGGGATTCAAGTTTCTTGCACGCACCCGCTGACCGACATGCAACCGCGTCGGAGCCGTAATTTTCTCGCCGGGTGCGGCAGTCGGCAAATTCCAACTGGCCACGTCGGCGACACTCAGTACGTGCCACTTCGTATTGGCGCCGCCATCCGGCTTTCCGCTCTCGATCTCAGCTGCAGTCACCATGCCGGACTTAATGAGGACTAGCGGGAGAGCCGCTAGCCATTTTTCGTAGTAGCTCATGCGCAGATAGTCTGCCGGGGGGATCAATTCAATTTGAGTTCTGCGATACGACCATTTCACGTCCGTCGAGTTAAAAAGTGCAAATGCGCGCCTCTCCCAGTCGGCGTGAAAGATCGGCGCGCTTTTCTCGTGCTCGATCGGCCCCATGTCTTGCATGCCGCCCATGTCATGTGCGCCATTCATGCATGAACTCCCTTTGACTGCAAAGTAACCTTCGCAACCCCCGTCATTGCGTCTCGCGTCACGAGCGCCGCCAACTCCGCTTCGCTCAGGCCTTCTGTACCGGCAGGGCGTTCCGGAAGCACCAAATACCGTAAATCCGCCGTGCTGTCCCAAACCCGTACCTCGACATCGTCCGCGAGATCGAGGCCGAACTCGCGAAGCACGCCGCGCGGATCGATCACCGAACGCGAGCGGTAGGCCGCCGATTTGTACCAGACAGGCGGAAGTCCAAGCACGGCCCACGGATAACACGAGCACAGCGTGCAAACCACCAGATTGTGAATGTTTGCAGTGTTCTCCACGACGGTCAGCGTCGTCGCGTGATAACCCAACTCGGTGACAGCCGCGTTCGAATCCTTAAGCAACCTCTGTTTGTACACACTATCAACCCACGCGCGCGCCACCACTTGCGCCCCGTTGCGCGGTCCCACTTTGTGTTCGTAGGTATCCACCAACGCGTCGAGCGTCGCGCGATCGACCAGGCCTTTCGCTACCATCAATGATTCGAGAGCTTTCACCCGCAGCGCCGGATCCGAAGGTGGGTCTTGGTGCTCATGGTCGTGCCCATGATCGTCACCATGCGCTTTAGCTCGCGCAAGATTCGGCGTCACGCTGGCGCCGGCTGTCACCAACCCAGCGGTCAATAAGTCACGGCGGGTTGTCGTCATCCGGCCCTCCTCGGACCTGCCACAGAGTCCGTTATTGTTCGATGTAGAATGCTCCTGCGCAGATAGGTCGGCAACTATCGCCGCGTTTTCGTCACGCCGTATAGCAGTCAATTGACGCCGAGAGTTAGACTCCCTGTGTGCAGAGCCTCAGAGAACAGAACGATGGTCGCAGATGGGGAGCGGCCAAGGACGTGGCGACATGTCGACAGTGACCTCAAATGACGTCGTGGTCGTGGGCGCCGGCTTCGCCGGGCTTTACCTGCTGCACCGCCTGCGCGGTAAGGGATTCTCGGTCGTGTTGCTCGAAGCAGCCGACGGCGTCGGCGGCACGTGGTATTGGAACCGCTACCCTGGGGCTCGCTGCGACATCATGTCGGTAGACTACTCCTATAGCTTCGACCCGGAGCTGGAGCGGGAATGGCAGTGGTCCGAGAAATACGCCACCCAGCCGGAGATTCTCGCCTACGCCAACCACGTGGCCGACAAGTACGAGCTGCGCAAGGACATCCGCTTCGCCACCCGTGTGCAACAGGCGGGCTGGAACGCGCAAGCCAGCCGCTGGCACGTCCGCACCGCGGCGGGCGATGAGATCCATTGCAGGTTTTTCGTCATGGCCAGCGGTTGCCTGTCGCTGCCGAAGGCGATCGACATCGATGGCGCGGATCGCTTCGAAGGCCACACCTACTACACGCACCACTGGCCTCATGAAGGCGTGGACTTCACCGGCAAGCGGGTCGCGGTGATCGGCACGGGTTCGTCGGGCGTCCAGTCCATCCCCATCATCGCCGAACAAGCCGCGCAGTTGACCGTGTTCCAGCGGACCCCCAACTACTCGCGGCCCGCGCACAACGGCCCGGCGCCGCAGGCGAAGCTCGACGCCTTCAGCGCCGATCGCAACGAGTACCGGCGGGCTGCCCGTTGGTCCACGGTCGGGGTGCCGGTCCCGCTGCTCCAATTGGGGGCGCTGCAAGTGTCGGAGGATGCGCGGCGCAGCGTGTACGAAGACGCGTGGAACTCGGGCGACCTGCTGCCCACCACTTTCGCCGACATGTTGACCAACCCCGCGGCCAACGAAACCTACTGCGAGTTTCTCCGCGACAAGGTCCGCTCGATCGTCAAGCACCCCGCGACAGCGGCAGCCCTTTGCCCCGAGGGCTACTACTACGGCACCAAGCGGCCTTGCCTCGACTCTGGCTACTTCGAGATCTTCAATCGCGCGCACGTCCGACTGGTCGATCTGCGCAAGACGCCGATCACCGCCATCACGCGCAAGGGACTCGACACCAGCGCCGAGTCGCTGGAATTCGACGCCATCGTGTTCGCCACCGGCTTCGATGCCATGACGGGCGCGATCGTGGCGGTCGACATCATCGGCCGTGATGGGCTCTCCTTGAAAGACAAGTGGACTGCGGGCCCTAAAACCTATCTCGGACTTACCACGGCCGGCTTCCCGAACTACTTCATGATCACCGGCCCGGGCAGCCCCTCGGTACTGTCGAATATGATGGTGTCCATCGAGCAGCACGTGGACTGGGCGTCTGACACCGTCGATTACATGCGCCGCGCCGGATTTGAGACCATTGAGCCGACCGAGACGGCCGAGGCCGGCTGGGTGCAGCACGTCAACGACTGTGCCGATATCACGCTCTTCCCGACGGCCAACTCTTGGTACATGGGTGCCAACGTGCCCGGCAAACCGCGGGTATTTTTGCCGTACCTCGGCGGTGTGGACCGATATCGAAAGGCATGCGACGAGGTGGTCGAGCAGAGTTACCTCGGCTTTCGCTTCCAAGGTCCCCATGGCGCGCAGTGCAATGACGGCGTGATCCGCCGGCTGCAGCCGGACGTCGCGGCCGTGCTCGAGATGATCGAGAGTCTGGCTCTGCCTCCGATCGAGTCGATGTCGCCGAAGGCCGCGCGGGAGTTGTTTGCTTCGATGGCCGCGCAGCGCCCGCCCGGCCCGAAGGTCGGCGAATGCCTGGACGGTACGCTGCCCGGCGCTGCGGGGAGCCTCAGCTATCGACTTTATCGGCCGGCCACTGTCGGGCCTCACCCCTTGGTCGTCTACTACCACGGCGGTGGCTGGGTGCTGGGGAGTTGCGACTCCGACGATCCATTTTGCCGGGACCTGTGCGTTCGTTCCGACTCCATCATCGTGTCGGTCGACTATCGGCACGCACCCGAGGCTCGGTTCCCCGCCGCAGTCGAGGATGCGTTCGCAGCACTGCAATGGGTGGCGGCCAATCTGGAGGTCTTGGGCGGGCAGTCCGGTCCGGTGGCTGTAGCCGGCTGGAGCGCCGGAGCCAATCTCGCCGCCGTGGTATGCCGGTTGGCGCGCGATAATGGCGGTCCCGCGATCGCCGGCCAGCTGCTGCTCGCTCCGGTTACCGATTCAGACCTGACCCGGCGCTCCTATCAAGAGAACGGCGAGCGCTATGGGCTTACCAAAGCTCTCATGCATTGGTTCTTCGAGCATTACGTGGACCCCGCCGACCGGACCGATGCGCGCGTCGCGGCGCTGCGAGCCGGCAGCCTGTCAAACCTGCCGCCGGCCACCGTTGTTACCTGCGAATTCGATCCACTGCGTGACGAGGGCGAGGCGTACGCGGCCGCGCTGGCCGACGCCGGCGTAGCTGTCGAGCACATCGCCGCGCGAGGCCACACCCACAGCTCGCTCACGCTCGTGGACGTAGTCATCTCGGGCGCGCCGTATCGGCAGCGGATGGCCGAGGCACTCCGGCGATTTGGACAAGGGGAGTGGCAACCAATGCGGGTGCGGGCGCACGGCTGAGTCGCGTAACCGCATCGCGGGCGCATCATGACCGAAAGGTCTGCAGCCAGAACTCCTTTCCCGAGGGCAGTCCGATGGTTTTGCAGCGCGCCGCCTGGAATCCTGCGGCCGCGGCTTCACGGCACAATTCCTGCGGCGAGATCAATTTCATGGCGGGTTCGAGCGCACGCAGGCTGGCGTAGCGCGATGCTGATACCTCGCCCTGGCTCGGATGCGAGAGCTGCAAGAGCACCGCCAGCGTTCCACCCGCTCGACTCGTGCGTTTCAAGGATCGCAGCGCCGAGGGCACGTCGACGTATTCGAAAATCAGCGCGGCGAAGGTCAGATCGACGGGCTCGAATTGCATCGATTCGGACTCGACATCCGCGCAATGCAGTTCGAGATTGGGCAGGCGCATCGCATACCGATCGCGCGTATGCTCGATATACTTCGGATTGACGTCGACGGCGACAAGGCGCTCGAGCTGTCCGGGTTTGATTCGCTCCAATCCATTTCCTCCCGCGCATCCGATGATGGCGAGGCTGGCGGGCGACATTTGTTCAAGCAGCAATTCGAGTTCATCCGCGAGCATCGCCGCCTGATTGATCGACGGCAGCGACATGTGTGCTTCATAATCCCCGAGCGGAATAGCCAGCCACGGATTTTGCATTTACTTGCCGGCCGGCTCATGCGCCTGCGACGGCTTTCTGGTCTCTTTGGGGTGCAAGCCTTCGTCCTCGATCAAGCGTCTGCGAACGTACAGAAAGCGAATCCTTTCGTACTCGAAGGCTGAGCCGCTGCCGTAGTAGCGGAAATTGATATTGGCGCGCTGATCGACCGCGTTCACGACGCCGAGTCCCCAGGACGCATCGCCGCGGTACATCCCTAGGATATTGATTCCATACAGCACACCATAGTCGGCGGCGAAACCAACGCCATCGCGCAGCGTCGATGGTCCGAGAAGCGGAATGACGAGATAGGGACCGGGATGCATGCCCCACTTGGACAGCGTCGTGGCGAAACCCGTGGGAGTAGGCGGCAGATGAGTCTTGCTGGCAACGTCGATCAGGCCTCCAATGCCGACCGTGCTGTTGATGACGAATCGCGCCAAACTGCGCAGCCCATATTTCAGCCGCCATTGCAGCGTGTAGTTGATCACGCTGTCGATCTCATAAATATTGCCAAAAAAATTGTGGATTCCCGCTCGTATCGGCGAAGGCGCGCGCCGATAGGCATTCGCTACCGGCCAAAAGATCGCTTCATCGAAGCGCGCGTTGAACCGGTACACGAAGCGGTTCATCGGCTCCCACGGGTCATAGGTGTACATGGGCGGCGCATCCGCCGGCGTCAGGGCAATGGCCGCCTCCTGCGGATTTTGCGCAGCGGCGCTCGCGCTTTGCTGGGCGATGGCTTGCATGACGGCCTCGGCTTTGGCCGCCGCCGCGGAATTATCAGCCGCCGGCGTCTCGTCGGGAACGCTGCGGATGCTCATGGTTTGCGACGCACAGCCCGCAAGCGCCAATATGGCGAGACCGAGGAAAGCTCGCGCCCTCAATTGGCGTCCCTCGGCCACCGGCCGGCCAACATGTCCAACATGTCGGCAACTTGCTGGCGGCTGCCCAGCGTACCCAGATGACCACCGTGATCGTAGACGGCAATTCGCGGGCCCAGCGTATCCTTCAGCCATGCCAGTTCTTCTGCATTGAGAATCAAATCATCGCTGCTCGTTTGGGCATAGTAGTCGCCGTTGCTGCGCAGCTCATCGCCGATGATGTTGAGGCTGTTGGCCGCGATCAGCGATTCCCGCGTGGCCCCGGGACGATGTTTGAGATAGTAAGGCGCGAAAACTTTGGAAAAATAATCATCGAACGGCTCGTCGCGAAGAGCGCGTTGGATGCCTTCGAGCGAATCGCCGACCTTCGGCGGGTGCAGAGGGTCTGTGACGACTCCGCTCTTGGCATAAAGATCGCCTTCGAAAAATACGTCGATGAGATCGATTCGAAACGACAGCGCGATGGCCGCGGAGAACTCGGCATCCGTTTTGAGCGCCGCCGCGGCCGCGCTCAGCAGAAAATCCTCATCAATTTCCAACCGATTCGAGGCACGGTACAAATTGGCCAGCTGCGCGTACAGTCTTCGATAGAGCTGCTCCACACCGGCGTCGCCCGACCCGATGTTCGCCAAGAACAGCTTATCGAGGCGGCCCACCGAGGAAAATAAGCTGACCGGCGGATTGATCATCACAACGCGGTGTATCTTGAGCTTGCCCTCGCTTGCGTCGATGGACTTGACGACGGCAGCGTTGGCGCCCCCGAGACTGTAGCCGAGCACATCGATGTCGGTTATTCGAACCTTTCGAGGCAGATGTGCCACGATCTCCTGCATGGCCGAGTACAAATCATGGCCGTCCTGCATCAGGTCGCCGGCCACTCCGGTGCGCGAAGTCGACACGATGAACCCCGGAAACGTCGGCGAGGGCATGGTCAGCACGTGATATCCGGCGGCGTAAAGGACTGCCCGCAGCATCGAGAGCTTCGCGGTGTTGCCGTCGCTGCCGGTGCCGGAGATGACGATGGCCAACGGCGCGGGTTTGTCTTGCGCGGACAGCCAGACGCGCAGTTTGCCGTCGAACCAAAGAACCGCGGGGACGGGAAGTCTCCAGGGCAGCGCGATATTGATCTCCGACAGCGGAACCTTATCCGGTAAGGGAGCGATGTCCTTTGGCGAGGCGCCGAACACTGTCGCGCGCAATCCCGCCGAGTCGGCAAGGCCTGTGGCTGGGCCTGGCGCGGGCGGCGGTGCAATGGACTCTTGCGCAAATGCGAAAGATGCACTGAAGGAGCAGGCCACGAAGGATATCAGCTTCAATCGACGATTCATTCCTGCGCTAGACTCTCGTAACAGCAACTATTCATCGTCGCACCATAGCAGCATCTTTTCGCAGGATCGACGTCACTCTCGGGTGTAGGGTTTATCCCACACGCGGGGAGGTTTTCGAGGCACGGTTGGGTGATGAGAAAAAATACGCGACAGCCTTCAATCAATATCTCGCCGCTCAAGACGCTGCTCGAATGGGAGCGTGGTTCGATACTTCCCCTGCCCCCTAAATTGCTGCGCCGGTACGGTGTATGTCGAATGGCGCCGACGCGCGCACGTTTTCATGTCTATTCCAATTTCGTCAGCTCTCTCGATGGCATCGTGTCGCTGCAGGCCCCGGGACATAGCGGCGGCGGGGATATCAGCGGTTTCGACGCCCAGGATCGCATGGTCATGGGGCTGCTGCGCGCCGCCGCGGACGTGGTCATCGTGGGTTCCGGGACGCTCGCCGCAGATCCGCGGCACGTTTGGACCCCCGATGCCATTTGTCCGGAACTCGCCGACGACTATCGACGATTGGAGCAGGCCCTGGTCAAGCCTGCGCCCTCACTCAACGTGGTGGTCAGTGCCGGCGGTCGAGTCAACCTAGGCTGGCCCGTATTCGCCTCTGGACGCGTTCCTGCTCTGGTGGTGACGACGACGGCCGGCGCCAAGCGCTTGCTGAAACAGCGAGTACCGAAATCGGTGCAGATCCGGGCGATTCGGCGCGGGGCCGGTGAAATTTCGGCAGGCGCGATTCTCGAGGAGCTGAGCCATGTGGCTTGTGGAAAGCGAATCCTGGTTGAAGGAGGTCCCCGCTTATTGGGTACGTTCTATCAGGAAAGGCTCATTGACGAACAATTCCTAACCCTAGCACCGCAAATCGCCGGGCGTGACATCGGGGACGCGCGGCTTAGCCTAGTCATGGGGAAAACATTCGCCCCGCTCCATCCTCTGTGGGGCACCTTGATCGATGCGCGCCGCGGCGATCGTCTGCTATTTCTGCGCTACTCGTTTTCGACCAACCGACGCTAAGGGTTGCGGTCCTGCGGCGCCGCAGCTTGAAACGCCGGCAATGCCCTGCACGCGGCATCGATGGCCAGAATTCGCGGGTAAGGATTCATGTCGACCGAGAAACGTCGCGCATTGAACACCTGCGGTACCAGGCAGATGTCCGCCAACGTCGGAGCGCTGCCATGGCAGAATCGGCCGGTGGCTGCGTCTTTGCGCAGCCACCGCTCCAGGGATTCGAACCCGACTTCCACCCAGTGCCGATACCAGGAATCGCGGGTGGTTTGATCCAAAATCAATTTCTGTTCCAGATAGCGCAACACGCGCAAATTGTTGAGAGGATGTATATCGCTGGTAATCGCCTGAGCGAGGGCGCGAACCCGCGCGCGGGCCAGAGGTTCGGCGGGCAGCAGCGGCGGGTTCGGGTACATTTCATCGAGATACTCGATGATGGCCACGGACTGCACCAGCACGGCTCCGTCATCCAGACCCAAAGCCGGTACGAAGCCCTGAACGCTGATTTGCAGGAAATCCGCGAGCCGGTGCTCACCGGCACGCAAATTTTTGACGACCGACGAGTACGGCAGTTCTTTGAGCGCCAGCGCGATTCGCACGCGGTACGACGCTGAACTCAATCCATATCCGTAAAGAATCATGCTGCGGGCACTATAATTTTATCGGCTCGGCGCGGCAATCGGGGTATATTGCGGCAACGTGCTCGCTTTAGAAGCAGGATCTTTTTATGTTCAAGTATGCGTATTTGGCGTTCGCTCTCAGCGTTCTCGTGGCCGGACCCTGCTTGGCGCACGCCAAGCTGCAGAGCTCTTCTCCGCCTGATAATGGCCAACTGACTCAAGCGCCCAAAACACTGACGCTTAATTTCAGTGAAGCCGCGCAGCTCGCCATGTTGAAACTGGTCAGCGATGGAAAGGAGATCGTCATTCCCATCGACAAGACGGCTGCCGCAGCTCAGTCGTGCACGCTGCCGCTGCCGGTTCTGGCCCCGGGTAAGTACACCGTGCAGTGGACCGCGCTGGCCGCGGATGGCCATATCTCCAAGGGCTCGTTTGCTTTCTCGATCGCCTCCTAGAACCGAAAATCTCTGAGGCATCGATGGCGGGGCTCAGCGGCTGGGACTTCGCGGTGGTGTTCGCCAAGGCGATTGCGTACGCCGCCACTCTTGCCTCGGCGGGCAGCATTTTTTTTCTTGCTTATAGCCGCGCTCTTCTGCGAAATCCCCAGAGCGTCCGCATCAGACGCTGGACCCTAATCCTTCTGATCACCTCCGCGATCGCCAGCATGGCCGCGATTCCCTTGCTCGCAGGGTCGATGAGCGGAGATTTTTCCGGCATGTTCGACCGTGCAAATGCCGTCATGATCCTGCATGCGGGCGCGGGCCGCGCCACCGGGTTTCGAGTTGCGGGTCTCGCCCTTGCGCTCTTCGGCGTATCCGACCAGCGCCGTTTTCAGGCGCCGGCGATCCTCGGCGCCATCGTCGCAGCGACGTCATTTTCCTGGGCGGGGCATGCCCACGCACTTCTGCCGAACATCGTTCCCAGCCTGCTCCTATGCCTGCACCTGGTTTGCGCGGCATTTTGGTTGGGAGCCTTGGCCCCGCTACTCATAGTGGCGCAAGGCAGCCGCGCGGCGCAGATCGCAGCGGCCGCGTCGCGCTTCGGTCGATTGGCAGTCGCCGCCGTGGCTCTGCTGGTAATTGCAGGACTGGGCCTGCTGTGGATTCTAATCGGCGATGCATCGACATTTTGGAACAGCGGCTATGGACGGCTGGTGGCCCTCAAGCTTTTGACGGTTGCCATTCTCTTGAGCGCGGCAGCCCTGAACAAGCTGCATCTCACTCCCAGACTGCTGAACGGCGATGAGGGAGCCGCACGCTTGTTTCGGCGATCGCTCAAGGCCGAGATGATTCTGGCCGGCGTGATTCTGTTGATCACCGCTGCATTTACCACGGTCACGGGACCACCCTGAGAGCCTCAGCCCACGTAGTCCACGTAGAGGTTTCCCCGTGTTCCGGACACGCAGGCTTTTACATCGAAGGCGGCCCGGATCAATGAGGGTGTCAAAATCGCTTCCGTGGGCCCATCGCCTTCCACCTTGCCGTTGACGAGTGCCAATATGCGGCTCGCGTAGCGGCCCGCAAGATTCAAGTCATGAAGCGCGGCGATCACCAGCTTCCCGCCTTTGGCCAATGCTTGCAAGCGCCTTGCCGTGTCGAGCGCGTGTTTCGGATCCAATCCGGAAATGGGTTCGTCCACGATCAGCAGGTTCGGATCCCCGACCAAGGCTCGCGCCAGCATGGCGCGCGCAAGTTCTCCGCCCGACAGCGTGGTCACGGACTGCTGACGGCGATCGAGCAGATCGCAAGCCTGCAGAGCATGCGTGATGCGATGACCATAGCTCGACGGCAACCCGCCGAAGGCGGGAAGCGTTGGGGTTAGACCCAACGCTACCAGGCGTTCCACCGCAATCGGCCACTCGCAGCGCGGGTTCTGCGGCAGGTACGCGCGAAGACTCGCCAGTTTCCTGCCGGAAAGCCGCTCGACCGAGATCCCGTCCAACCTCACCGCTCCCGTGTCCGGCTTGAGCAGACCCGCCAGAACCGACAACAGAGTGGACTTGCCGGCGCCGTTTGCGCCGATGACTGCGATAAATTCTCCGGGCCCCGCGTGAAGCGAGACTTTATCGAGAATCGTGCGCGCTCCGCGCTGCACCGAGATCTGCACGGCATCCAGTATGCTCATGCACCTTCAGCCGAACTTGCTGAAATCCGGCGCTCGCCGCTGCGAGAATGCCGTAAAGGCCTCTTTGAATTCCTCAGACTTGAGCTGGCGACCGAAGTGTCCGCCCTCTTCGCTCATGCGTGCCAACAGCAGCTTTTCATCGCGCATCAGCGATTTCGTCGCAACCACCGAAGCCGGAGCCCGAGCCGCGATGGCAAGCGCCGCTGCGCGTGCGGTTCGATGCAGCTCAGCAGGCGGCACCGCGCGATTCGCGATCCCCCAGCTCACCGCCTTCTCAGCATTTACCGGTTCGCCCAGCACGAACATTTCGAACGCGCGCACATGACCGATTCGCAGCGGCATCAAAAGACTGGAGGCAGCCTCGGGAACCAGAGCGAGATTGACGAAGGGAGTCGTCAGCAATGCATCGTCCGCGACGTAGACCATGTCGCAATGCAGGAGCATCGTCACGCCAATGCCCACAGCCCGGCCATTCACAGCCGCAACGATGGGGGTCCGGGCGTGAGCCAGGGCGGGAAGCAGCGGATTCCCATCATCGGGACCCGGCGCCGAGGTGGCGGCTCCGATGGCGGCAAAATCAGCCAGATCGTTTCCAGCAGTGAACATGTCGCCATTGGCCATGATCAACACGCAGCGCACGTTCGGGTCCGCTTCCGCATTGGCGATCTCTGTTGCCAATGTCTTGTACATGGCCCGCGTCAGCGCGTTCTTCTTGTCCGGGCGGTTCAGAGTCAGTACCAGGATCTTGTCAGCTTTTTCAACCAGAACATGCTCTGTCACGAGAATTCTCCTTTGCGAATCTTTGCAACCAGCGTCATGGCGCCGTCTTGCGCAGCCGCACGACGAGCCAGAAGAAAAAAGGTGTCCCGATCAGGCTGGTCAACACTCCCAGCTTCAGTTCCACACCGACGTGAATCAAGCGTGTTGCCACATCGGCAATCAACAGCAGCAGCGCTCCGCACAGCGCAGCGGGCAGCAACACCCGGCTGGGCTGATGGCCAACCAGTGGGCGCACCAGGTGCGGCGCCACGAGACCGATGAAACCAATGACCCCCGTCACCGCCGTGGCGCCTCCTATGGCCGCGGCCGTGCCGAACACCGCCAAGCTATATAAGCGTGGAAGATTGACACCCAGACTCTGCGCCTGCGCTTCTCCCAGCGCCAGAGCATCGAGCGCCCGGGCGGTGAAGAGCAGCATAACCGACCCCAACAGGATGAAGGGAGTCACCAGGATGACGTGCACCCAACTGCGATCCGCGAGAGAACCCATCAGCCAGGTTGTTATCTCGTACGCGGCAAAGGGATTGGGCGCCAGGTTGAGCGCCAGCGAAATGGCGGCGGCCGCGAGCGCGGACACGGCGGCGCCGGCGAGAACCAGCGTAATGGTGCCGCCGCCGCGACCCAAGGCAAACGTCAGAAGACCCGCGAGCAGCGCGCCGATGAGTCCAAACAGCGGCGCTGCCGGAGTGAAATGCATCGCGAATCCGAAATAGACAGCGATTACCGCTCCCAGCGCGGCTCCCAGGGAAACCCCCAGCAGCCCGGGCTCGGCGAGGGGATTGCGGGTCACGCCTTGCAGCACGGCGCCGGATAGCCCAAGGGCCGCACCGACCTCGAGCGCCAGGACGGCCCTGGGCAAACGCAGTTGCGTGACGATGGTCGAGGCGAGATCGGCGCTCGGCGACCACAGGCCGTGCCACACCTCGCCGGCCGGCAGCCAGACGCGGCCCGCCAGGAGAGACAGCACGAAGATCACGCCGAGCAGCAAGAATATTGCTGCGCTGATTAGCCAGTCTCTATGCATACAGGCGGCTCAGCATCCAGAACGCTCCTAAGCCGGAGAAAGCGGTGGCCGCGAGGTCGCGCGCGATGGCGCCCGGTACAGTGAACTTGGATCTGCGCAGCGCCGCGAGCAAGGCCAAGAAAAATCCAATCAGCAACGCATCCGCGAGCAGCGCACCGGCATTGAATGCGAGCAGTCCCGGGATGGAGGCTTGGTGCCAGAGCGGCAGTCTCGCGTACTCGCCCGGCAGCACCAGGCCGTCGAGAAAGCCGAAGGCCGCAGGCACCACAATGACGGGCAGCCGATGATCAGAAATGCATACCAATGAGGCCGCGAACAGGCCCAGGCCGACAGGCAGCCACGCGACCTGCGCGCCGCGCAAGACAAGCGCGCCGGCACCCACCAGCAACATAGCACCGCCGACGATCGCGGCAACCAATCGAGGCCGCGGCACTTCCCATGCGATCGCCTGTGCTGCGATAAAGGCCACCAAGAAGCCGACGGCTGATTCAACCGCCGGCATGTTTGGAATCGCGTAGCCGCCTGCGGCGACGGCGCTCGACGCGCCGTAGCCCAGCAGCAGCCCGGACGCCACGCCCAGCAAGTCCCGCCGCTTTCCAACGAGCACCAGCAGCCCGGCCAAGAAGCAGATGCGATCGAACCCGTGCCGGATGTGGCTGACTCCCAGTCGAAGGTACTCGCCAGTTCCCGCGGCGATGGCGGCGCCATTGTCGGGAAGTCGCAGCTGCTCGCTTCCGAACGTGAATAATTGCGCGGCAGCGGCGCCATTTTGTTCGATTCGGGCGAAATCGATGTGTTGCGGCACGCGCTCGAACAACACGGCGTTGTGCAGCAACATATCCCGCGTACCCGGGCATTGGAAAATAATCTCGAACCCATACAAACCGTCGCCCACCGACAGCGTGTCGATTCGGCCGATGTCGTAGCCTTGATCGATCGCGGGACACGCAGATCCGGCGGCGGACACGGACACGTGTCCGAGAACGTAGCTGGCTACCTGTTCCGTCGACGGCGGCGGCAGATTCTTCGGGCTCAATTGGCGGGCTTCGGCGGCGGGCAGCACGAAACGCAAGGTCACGCGATCGCGCGCTACCGTCCAAATCGACTGGCTAACGCTGCGGTTTTCAGCGATCGCCGGTTGAATTGCGCCGAGCAATCCGAGCAGCGCCAACATCGCCGGCCTGATCATGGTGCCGCCTGCGGAGCGATCAAGATTTGCGCCTCATTGCGCAGGATTGCCAAATTCTCCTGTTCGGCGCGCTTTGCCACAGCCTCAACGTAGTCGCTGTAGACCTTCTCACGCACGCTGGCGAAATCGGCGACGCGCGGCGGCCGCCGACGCTGCATCACCAAGACATGCACGCCGTCGCTGTCCGCCACGGGATCGGAGATCTCCCCGTCCGACAGTGCGCTTGCGATCTGAAAGAGCTTCTTGCCGAGATGCAATTTGGCCGCGAAATCCAGCACATCACCCTTGTCGGAGCGCCCGGAATCGACCAGTCCATAGTGCTCCATGACATGATCGACCGGGACTCCGGAGCGCAGCTGATAAACCGCTTCCGCCGCATCGGTTTCGGCCTGGGCCGTGCTTTGATCCGCGTTTTGATAGCCGCCTATGTGCAGCACCAAGTCACGCACCGTCATCGATCCGGCGGTCGAATAGTCGGCTCGATGGGAATCAAAAAATGATTGCAGCTGCGCATCCGTCGGAGGCGTCCCTTTGGTCGCCTGGTCAGCCTGGGCATTCACCGCGGCGGTCATCACATCGCGGACTTCCGTGGTGGTCTCCGGCAGATCAAGCCCCAAGCCACGCTGCACCAGCAATTCCTCGTCGATCATGTCGTGCAGCGTCTTGCTACGCTCGGCGGAGGTCGTCTCGTCGAATGCCTTGCCGGTGACCGCCGATGTTTGCGTCACGAAGTCGCTCATCAATATCCCTTTTTGATTCACCAATGCGATATACCCCGGCGGCACAACCAGCATCTGCGGAGCCGCGCGAAATACCGCCAACCCGGCAATCAGCATTCCCAGCAAAGTTCCGAGCGCTGGAAGCACGAACGCTCGACCCGGCCTGTACGCCAGGGTTTTTGTCATTCGCCGCCACCTACTCATGATGCGAGGCCATGTAAACGTACACTGCCAATGCCCGAATCTGCTCCAGACTCAAGACGCCGATCCAGCTCGGCATGATGCGGTGCTGTCCATAGTAAATGGCATCGTAGAGCGAGCGTGCGTCGTTGCCGCTGTTCCACACGTCGACGGTCAAATCGGGGGCGCCATAGTTGGAGTTGCCTTGTCCGGTCTCGCCATGGCAATCGCTGCAATTCGCCTTGGCGACGTCGTCGTACACGGCACGCCCTTCGATTGCGGCCGGCGCCTGATGCGGACGTCCGCTCAGCTGCAACAAATATTGCACCAGATTGCGGATCTGCGCCTCGCTCAAACGGCCGGCCAAGCCGAAAGCAGGCATGTCGGTGACATTGTGCGCTTTGCTCTGCCCGGAGCGAATGCCATAGAGCAATGTGCGCTCGATATCGAACACGCTGCCATCGCCGAAAAGCCACACTCGATCCTTCAGATTCGGCGCGCCCAACGTGGGATTACCCGTCATGTCCTTACCGTGACAGCGCGCGCAATGCTGCGCGTACAGCGGCGTTGCTTCCGCAGAGGCGAAGCGGATCAATTGCCGGTCTTTGACGATCGCGCCGGTGTCCGTCTGGAGCAGCCGGATGCGAAGTTGCTCGCGCCGCAGATGCTGTAGGAAAGAGGTCCCGCCGATCATCGCGATCAGGATCGCCGATATTATGCAAATTTGCGCGCGCCGCCCGGCGTTTCGCACAGCAGATCGTGGCATTGGTGGTGACGGTGCTGGGTCAATCATGCAGTGCTCATCGTGTAATATATTCTAATCGTCATGACTCAATCCGCTATACCGCCGGCCAATCCGCAATCGGTCGCGCCTCGCCCGCACCGCTTTGTGCGGCGTTTGAGCTTGGTCTACGCGAGCGCTGCGCTGATTGTGGTTTTATTGCTGGCGATACAGCTCCTGCCCGCCACTGTGCTGCCGGGCGCAAGAGCTCTGTCGACCGAGGCGATTGCGGGCGGCTCGGGCGCGATGGTGCTCGCGGCACTGCTGCTGGCGTTGACGGGCTTGGCGGCGGCTTTGGCATTGACCTCGGCACGCCATCGCGGCTTTTTGTTGCGCTTCGATGCAGGCTTTGCGGCGCGTCACGGTCAGGCCGTCATCGTGTCCGCCGGGGCCATGTTGGTATGCCTGTCCGCGGCAGTGCTGTGGCCTGGCGAAATGTCCACTGCCGTCCCGGCGAACGCAAACGCGGTGGCAGCCTTGGTGTTCGTGCTGGCCTTCGTGTCATTGATTGCCGAGCGAGCCATGAATGCCTTCCCCGCGCCGCAGTTGCCCGAGGCGCCATCGCTGCGGCGCCTGCTGCTGTTGTCAACCTTGCTTCTGGTGGCGGCAGCCTGCGTGCAACTTGGCCGCGGCTCGAAGCTGGAGTGGATTCGCTGGCCGGCGTTCGTGCTGATATGCCTGCCCTGTGCGGTTGCGATAGAACTTGCCGTGCGTGCGCTGGCGCGACTGTTTCTGCCCGCCCCCGCCGCTGCATCCGCCAAGGCCGCGACGGAAAGCATTCTTGCATCGCTATTGACCGGAGGGCCAAGGGCTCCCGGAACATTGCTGCGTACTCATCTAGGGCTGGACTTCGCCCGCAGCTGGGCGTTGGCCTATCTCAGCGCCGCGCTCTTGCCGGCCATTTTGGCAACCGCACTCCTGTGTTGGGGCTTGAGCGGACTCAAGCTGATCGACTTGGGCCAGCGCGGGATCTACGAGCGCTTCGGAGCACCGGTGGCAGTGCTTGGGCCTGGCCTACATGTCCTCCTGCCTTGGCCGCTCGGCCGGCTGCGGCCGGTGGAATACGGCGCAATCCATGCAGTTGCGATCGGCGTGGATCAGGCGCAGGAGGTGATGGAGGAAGCTGTTGGCGCGGAAGCGCTGCCTCCCACGAGTTTGAATCGGCTATGGGAAAGCTCCCATCCCGGCCAAGCCGAATACCTGGTAGCCAGCCTGAGCACGGGCCTTCAAGGATTCCAAACCGTCAGCACCGAAATCAGCGTGCTTTATAGAGTAGGCCTGACCGACGACGCTGCTCTGCAATCCGTGTACGCGGTCGCGGAGCCGGAGACCCTGGTCAAGGAAGCGGCGAGCCGTCTGGTACTTCGCTATTTCAGCTCGCGCACTTTGGAAGCCGTTCTCGGCGCGCGGCGCGAAAATATTGCGGACTCGCTGCGTGACGCCTTGGTCGGCGATCTGAACGCACGGCACGCGGGTATCGACATCGTGTCCGTGCTGATCGAGGAAATTCACCCGCCGGCCGGCGCGGCGGCCGCTTATCACGCGGTTCAAGCCGCGGAAATAAACGCCACCGCCAGCATTTCCGATGAAAGAGGCAGGGCGAAACGCACGGCAGGGGTCGCGCAGCAGGAAGCACACCAGTTGATCACCGCATCGTCGGCGCAGGCCGAAGAGACGCTGCGCGCTGCGAACACGGATGCGTATCAGTTCAATGCGGATCGGCACGCTTATGCCGAGGCAGGACGCGCTTTTCTGCTGGAGCGATCGAACCGCGACATCGTGGCCGCATTGGTGCAGACGCCGTTGACGATATTGGATCATCGATTGAGCGCCGCGCAGGCGCCCATCATCGATCTACGTGCCATCGGCGCGCCCGCCATCGGCGCGCCCGCCATCGGCGCGCCAGCCGGCGCCGCGCCAGCCGGTGTCACTTCCGCGCCCGGCCCGAACAAGGTCAACCCAGGGCCCGATTCCCTGGTTCCGCAAGTAGAGACTGAGAATTAGAGCAGATCGGCATTTCGTATCTCAACCATCAGCGGCAAGCAACATGTTCAATCACTCGAATCATGATGAAACCGATCAAGACCCCGATCACGATGATCATAGGTTCGATCTGTCATTTCGCATCGGAGTGGCGGCGTTGATTTTGCTGGCAGCCGTTGCGACCGCCTGCATCGTCATGATCCCGGCCGGCGAAGCAGGCGTCATCACCCGCTTCGGCAGTCCCGTGCGCGTCGACATGGAACCCGGCTTGGCGTGGAAACTGCCGATTCCAATCGAAAATGTCATACCCATCGATTTGCGCCTGCGTACCTCGTCCACCGGTTTGCAGGATGTGGGGACGCGCGACGGCCTGCGTGTATTGGTCCAGGCCTATGTCGCCTGGCAGGTGCCGAGCGACCCGCAGCGCATTCGGCAGTTTCTGCGCTCGGTGCGCAATCAACCGGACGAAGCGGCGCGCCAGCTGCGCAGTTATGTGAGCGCGGCGCTGCATATTACCTCGAGCAATTTCGATCTCACCGATCTCGTGAACATCGACAGCAAGAAGGTGAAGCTCGATGCCTTTGAGCAGCAGCTGCGCGATCAAATCGCGCCGCGCATGCTGGCAGTTTACGGCATCGAAATTCGGCAAGTCGGGGTGGAGCGCATGACGCTGCCCGATGAGACTCTCGCCGCGACCGTCGCACGCATGCGCGCGGAAAGAGAGACCGTCGCGGCGGAGCGCACGGCGGAAGGACTGCGTCAGGCCGCGGCGATCCGGGCGGATGCGGATCGCGACGCCCGTGAACTCGTCGCTCAAGCGCGGGAACAGGCGGCGCGGACAGAGGCGAACGCCCAACAGGCCGCATCGAGAATTTACGCCGACGCCTATCGAGCGGATCCGGGCCTGTACACGACCTTGCGTTCGTTGGATTCAATCAGCAAAGTCGTGGGGCGCAACACCAGTCTGGTGTTGCGAACCGACGCCGCGCCCTTTCGCGTTTTGGTGGAAGGAATATCAGGCGCGGCCGCCAGTGCGCCTGCCGAGAAAGCGCGCTGATGATGGAGCATGCAGGCAACAGCATTGATGCCGGGCCGGCGGCGCCCTCTGGTCCGCCGCCTCTGCCGCCGAGCGGGCCGATCGCCCAATCGGTTGCCATCGGATTCCGCGCCGTGTACGTCGCAATGCTGTTGATCGCACTGGTATGGCTCACGACGAATATCCGCGAGATTGCCCCGGACTCCCAAGCGGTCGTCTTGAGATTTGGACGCATCGTTCGTTCGCAACAGGCAGGCCTCTTGATCGCGTGGCCGCGCCCAATCGAAGAAGTGCGGCTGCTGCCGGGGCCGGACCGGCAGCTGAGCCAGGAGGTCGGCGTACTGCCCGCCGAGAGCGACAAGGCGCGCGCCATCATTGCCGCTTCCGATGCGCAGGCTCTGCCGCCAAACGTCGCCGCTTATTTGACCGGCGACGGCAATGTCGTTCTGCTCAATGCAACGCTGATTTACAGAATCGATGACCCGCAAGCCTATGCGTTGGCCGAGACTCACGTAGCAGCGGCGCTTGATCGCGTGTTCCGTGCGGCCACGGTTCGGGTAACTGCGGGTCAAAATTTGAATGACTTTCTCGTCGTGCAAAGCGGCGCGGCGCAAAGCAGCACTGCGCAAGGCAGCGACAGCGATGCCAAGGCACTGGCGATCACCGCGCTTCGCAGCGAAGTGCGCAACTCACTGCTCCAATCGAGCAACGCCCGTTTGCAGCAACTGGCGGCGGCCGGAGCTTCGTTGGGAATTGAAATCCAGCGCATCGACATGACCGCCTGGCTCCCGCCCGACGCCAAGACCGCCTTCGATGCCGTGCTCACCGCCACCCAGGCTGCCGATCGAGGGGTGGCGGTGGCGCGCACCGATGCGGAACGCAGGCGCCAGGAATCCGAGCGGGAACGCGGCCGGCTGCTGAGCGCCGCCGAGGCAACCGCCAAGGAACTCGTCGCCGCGGCGAATGTCGACACAGCCAATATCGTCGCGATCGAACACGAGGCAACGCCGCAAACGCGCAGCAGCTTGCTGCTGCGGGTCTATCGAGCTGACATCGCGGATATCATGAATCGCGTTGGCTCCGTCACACTGATCGACCCACAAAGTGGAGTACGCTTCGTACTCCCAGGAAAGCAGAAATGAGCGCCACCGTTAACATCCCCGGCGAAGTCTCGCCGCTGCACGGCGAGAAGCCGCTGCCGCTGATGGACAGGGCTGAGCGCTTTTTGCTCGGGTTGCGGCTCACCCTGGCATTGGCGGCCCTTTGCCTGCTCATCGTGGCGGCCGCGATTCGATTTTTGTTGCCCGCGCAACGCGGCATTTCCGATCTGGTCGCGGGAGTGGCTGCGGCTCTGGTTGCGGTGCCGGTGTTTTCGGAAGCCTGGGGAAGCATTCGTCATCCAAGCTTGCATGGAATCACTGACAGGCTGGTGGCGCTGGCGTTGATTGCCGCCTGGGCGACCGGCGATTTGATGGCCGCGGCCTTGCTGCCCATCATCATGACCATCGGACATGTGCTCGAAGAACGCAGCATGCTGGGCTCGCAAGAGGCGATCAAGGCATTGGGCCGGCTCACCGAATCCGACAGCCGCCGCTTGCTTGCCAATGGCGCGTTCGACATGGTATCCACCGATCAACTGCGCATCGGCGATCTCATCGAGCTTCGCGCGGGTGAACGGCTACCGGCGGATGGCATCGTCCGCCGCGGTTCTTCGAGCATGGATCTCGCTTCGCTCACCGGTGAATCCGTCCCGGTAGAAGTCCACGAAGGCGACACGGCTCTGGCCGGCGCAATGAATATCGACGGACTGCTTCACATTGAACTGACTCGCGTCGGAGAGAACACCACGCTCGGCCGCATCATCTCGCTGATGCGCGAAGCCGAAAATGCCAAGCCGCCGGTCACGCGGCTGCTGGACCGCTACGCCGGACAGTACATGGCGCTGGTATTGCTGGTCGCCGCCGGCGTTTGGCTCATCACCGGTAATGTACCGGCGATGCTGGCGGTTTTGGTGGCTTCCTGTCCCTGCGCTTTGGTGCTCGCCGCGCCGGCCACGGCGGTTGCGGCGATCGCGGTGGCCTCTCGCCATGGAATTTTGATCAAGGGATCGGCATTTCTGGAGCATCTGGCCGATGTGACCGCGGTGATATTCGACAAAACCGGCACCATTACGACCGGCGATTTGCATCTGGCCGAGGTGCGCCCTGCGCCGGGTGTGGAGTCGCCGCGTTTACGGCAATTGGCGGCAAGTCTCGGCGCGTCGAGCAATCACCCCTTGAGCCGAGCGGCGGCCGCCGACGTCGCCAAGGCTGAACGCCTCGCCATCGAAGATGCGCGCGAGATGGGAGGATTCGGCGTCACCGGACGCTTCAACGGCGAGGTCGTGGCTCTTGGCCGCATCGACTTGTTCGAAGGGCTCGGCATCAGCGTGCCGCCTGCTCCGGAGCACAACGGACCCATTGCCGGCGTGAGTCAAGGCACGCATTTCCTGGGCTGGCTGCTGTTTCACGATCAGTTGCGTGCGAGCGCCGAACCGGCCGTCCGCGATCTCAGGAGATTGGGCATCGAGCGGATCATGCTGCTGACGGGCGACCGGTCCGCGGTTGCGCATCAAGTCGCGGCGCAAGTCGGCATCGGCACGGTCAATGCCGAGATGCTTCCGGAAGAAAAACTGGAGCATGTCAGGAAAGAGGTCAAATTGGGTTATCGACCCATGGTGGTGGGTGACGGCATCAACGATTCTCTCGCGCTGCGCGCCGGCGCGGTGGGCGTCGCCATGGGCGCTCAGGGCGCCGATGTGGCCATGGCCTCTGCCGATCTTGCGCTGATGACCAACGATCTGCGGCGTCTGGGCACTTGCGTGCGCTTGAGCCGCCAATGTCGACGAACCATCTACGTCAATGTGGCCATTGGCCTAGGATTCACCGTCGTGCTCACCGGACTCGCCGCCGGCGGCGTGTTGGGACTGGAGGCACCGATCATCGCGGCCCTGCTGCACAACGTCAGCACGTTCCTGGGCCTCGGAAATGCCGGCCGCTTGCTGCTGTTCGATGAAACCGGAACCGCCTCCGCTGCCGCCTAGGCTAATAGTGAAACTTGTACCGCACCTCCGCATAGATCTGGAACGGATTGTTCCAGTGCAGGCCGCCAAAGGTCAGGCTGTTGTCCGTGAGCAGGTGCTTGTTGGTGACGTCCAGGGTGGTGATCGACACCGACAGATCGCGGCTGATATTGCGGCCCAGAGTCAGGTCGAGCACGGTGTAGCTCGGCAGATGGGTCGGCGGCGCGAAGCCGTTCGACAGTCCCGAATTGACCGACAGGTTGGAGCCTACGAAGAACCGTTGCGGTAATTTGGCGTTGTACCCGAGATTTAAAGTATTGCGCTGATCGTGGTCCAACCCGACCGGGGGATAGCCGCATTCCGTGCCGGGGACCACGAGACCTCCGGTGATCGACCCGAAGCACTCCGCCGTCTGGTTCGAGTAGGCGAGGTGCACCTGTCCATAGGGCCAGAAGGCGGGTGAGCGCACCGTGAGCTCGCGCCCCTCGATGAGGGCCCCCTGGTCCGTGATCGGCAGGTAGATGTCGGATTCGCCGAGCGGATTGTGGTCGAAGAAGTTAGTCGACTCGGTGACGAAATAGTCCGCCTCGATAGTCCAGCCCTTCACTGGGATCGTCACGCCGAACAGGCGCTCCGTGTCGCGCTCGCCGTGCAGCGGCAGGAAGGCCGTGTCGTTCGCGGTCGCATAGGCGACCAAGGGCCCCGACAGCGTCTCGAGCGGCGGGGCCTGGTAGTACTTGCCCCAGAAGGCGCTCAAGACCCAATCGAGTCGCGGCAGCTGGACGGTTGCGCCGAGCCGAGGGTCGGTTGCGTTCTCCGTGAAACTGCTTTGGAAGTGCGTCTGGCGCACGCCCGCCGACAGATTGAGCCAATGCGTGACTGCAAAGGTATCCTGGACCCAGGTGGTGATGAGGCTGCCGGTGGGTCTCTCGATCTCGCCGAGCGTCGGCGAGCGGCCGTCGGTGAACGCCAGGCTGAAGTTGGCCCGATCTTGCTGCGCGAAGCCGAAGACGCCGGCATCGAGATGATTGCGGCTGATGTCCCACTTCAGCTGCTCTTCGCCGCCCTCGTACTGCGAGCTATGGTGATAGGTGGTGATGGTCGGAGAGTCGCCGGCGCCCCCATCATAATCCGCCCGGTCGAAATGATAGAGAAGCGAACTCGTGAGCACCGCGTTGTTCGTGAAGGTGTGGGCCCAGGACAGCACCGCGAAATTGTCCGCCTCGCCCTGCACATCGCCGAACTGCCCGACGCAGCCCGGGTCGTCGGCGAGCACTGCCGCGGTGCAGTCCGGTATTTGGTAAACGTCCTGGCGCAACTGGGCGACCAGGCTCACCGTGTCTTGCTCGCTCGGCTTGTACTGCAGGTTGGTGAACGTACCGTACCCGCGCATCTGGTCATGGATCACCTGGGAGACGGGTGTCTGCAGACCGAGATCGCTGCGATTGGCCTCGATGCTCGCATAGTACGCGAAATCGCTCGTATGGCTCGCGACGCTCATATAGTCGTTGGTCTGGCCGAAGTTCCCCGCGGTGAGGTCCAGCGCAGCCTGGTTTTCGCTGCTGAAGCCGCTCTTCGGGATGACATTGAAGATGCCGTAGGTGCGATCACCTTCATCCGCCAAGTAGCCACCCCGCTCGATCCCCAAGGTCTCCACATCCTGAGGATTCAGCGCAGGGCCGAGGTTCTCCGCAATGTTGGTGTTCGGAATCTCGACCCCGCCGATCAGCCAGTTCGTCTGATGGCCGCCGCGTATATGCAGCATGTCATGGGCTTGGTAGGCGCCCGGAACGTAATCAGTGATCATGGCAAGGCTGTTGACGTTGGTCGCTCCCGGGGTGTTCTCAATGTCCTCCTGACTCACCATGGTGATCGGCGTGATCGAGGCGACAACCGGCAGGCGCCTCGCTGTCACCAACACCTCGGCGAGCTCCGAGGGAGGTCGTAGCACAATGTTCGCAAATGGAAAATATCCCGCCTGCACCGTGACCGGCTGGCTGACAGCGGCGAAGTCGCGCTGCGAGACGGTGAGCAGGTACTGGCCGATCGCCACGTTTGGAAAATTGAAGCGGCCGGTCGAGTCTGTCTGCCGCTCTATGATCGCGTGGGCGGCTGACTCGAGCGCTACCCTCGCTCCTGCTACGGGCCGGTCGCTCTGGTCCCGGACAATGCCGCTCACGGTGCCATACGCCGCGGCCCAGCCGCGCGCCGGAAGAAAGAGCATGAGAAGAATGAGGACTGGCGCCCCGGAGAGGACTCGACAAGTTAGGGGCCGGCGGCGCGCGTGCGCCGCCGGCGCTTTGATGCGATCTATCACGTGAAAACTCCCGGGGCTCGCCTTCCGCGCTGAATCCCTTAAAAATCCCCTTTGATGAAGAACGCTGCGGCGCGAGCGCCGTTCGGCAGCTCGCATCGCAGGCGTCAATGGTCAGGGTTCAGGCGAGGCGCGGCGGTCCGCGGGGTGATTGGCGGCGGATGGGACCGAAAGTCAGCAGGGTCTGTGTAAAAGCGGTTGGCGCGACCATCTGATCGAGGATCGCCCCGCCGGCAAGAACCGGCAGCGCAGGTAAAGGCGCCGGGCCCGAACTCTGAGCGTAAGGGCAAATGGGATCGCCGCCGCCGCCATGGTGATGCGCGCCGCGGTGATCGTGGCCAGCAGGATGATGCGGCTCACCGGCAGACATCTGCATATCGCACAAAACGATTGCGAGAGTGCCGTCGACAGGCGCCAGCATGAAGCCGGCGGGAATCAACCCGCGCAGGAAAAGCACACCGAGGACGAGCAGCATCGCCCATGTCGAGTGCCTACAGTGCCGCGTTCTTCTCATCGTTATTCGCAAATGTATGTTTACGAGTCTCGGCAGGCGTCAATCCTACTGCGAAAGACCAACGATTCCCACCGGGTACACCAAAGACTCACGCCCGGCTAACCGGGGGCGCGGATTGCGGCGCAACGCCGGACAGCAGATTCCGGATCTCCTCGCCGCTCAAGGTCTCATAGCGCAGCAGACCTTGCGCCAGCGTTTCCAACTCGTCGCGATGCGCGCTGAGAATTCGCGCGGCTTCCGCAAGCGCCGTATCGATGAGCCTGCGCACTTCGACGGTTATCGCCTGCGCCGTTTCATCGGACACAGTGTGCTGGCGCGCGACCGAATGGCCGAGAAACACCTCCTCTTGGTCCTCGCCATAGGCGACCGCTCCGAGCAGCTCGGAGAGCCCCCAGCGCGTGACCATCAGGCGCGCGAGTTTGGTTGCCTGCTCGATATCGGCCGCCGTCCCCGAGGTCACCTTGTTGCGGCCGAAAATCATTTCCTCGGCCGCCCGGCCGCCCATCATGATTGCCAGGCTCGATGTCATCTGCTCTTTGGTTGCAGGCGGCTGATCATTTTCCGGCAGCTGCTTGACCATACCGGCCGCACGACCGCGCGTGATGATGGTCACCTTGTGTACCGGGTCGGCCAGCGGAACGTGCAACGCGACGATTGCCCTGCCGCCTTCGCGATACGCGGTCAAACGCCGCTCCTCCTCGCTCATCACGTGGGTGCGTCTTTCAGCGCCCATGGTCACCGTGTCTTTCGCGTGCTCGAACTCCTGCATGCTCACTTCGGTCTTCGCTCGCCGCGCCGCGAGCAGTGCCGCCTCGTTCACGAGATTCATGAGGTCGGCCCCGGAGAAACCGGAAGTGCCGCGCGCGAGGATCTTGAGGTTGACATCGGGCGCGAGCGGAATCGCGCGCACATGAACCTCGAGAATGTGCTCGCGGCCCAGGACATCGGGAATGGCGACGACGATCTCGCGGTCGAATCTCCCGGGGCGCAGCAGCGCGGGGTCGAGCACATCCGGGCGATTGGTCGCGGCAATCAGAATGACGCCCTCATTCGACTCAAAGCCGTCCATTTCAACCAGCAATTGGTTCAAGGTCTGCTCGCGCTCGTTGTTTCCGCCGCCGAGTCCGGCGCCGCGGCGCCGGCCGACGGCATCGATCTCATCCATGAAAATGATGCAGGGCGCGTTCTTCTTGGCTTGCGCAAACATGTCCCGGACACGCGAAGCGCCCACGCCCACGAACATTTCGACGAAGTCGGAGCCTGAAATCGTGAAGAACGGTTCGCCGGCTTCTCCGGCGATGGCGCGCGCCAGCAGAGTCTTTCCCGTGCCGGGAGGACCGACCAGCAGCACGCCGCGCGGGATGCGCCCGCCCAGCCGCTGAAATTTCTGCGGGTTGCGAAGAAAATCGACGATTTCCTGCAGACTCTCCTTGGCTTCGTCGATGCCGGCCACGTCCTTGAAAGTGACGGCGCTCTGCGTTTGCGGCAGCCGCTTGGCCTTCGACCTGCCGAGTGCGGCCGCGCGCCCACTCATCCCGGGTATGCGGCGTATGAAATAGATGGCCACGGCGATGAGCAATATCATCGGGCCCAAGGTGGTGAGAACGCCGAACCAGGAGGGTCCGGTGTCGGACGGCGCCAACGCGCTGATCTGGACTTTTTTTTGCCTCAGCACCTTGACCAGATCGGGATCCATCGCCGCATAGGTTCGAAACCGGGTGCGGTCCGCAAACTCGCCGCGGATGTCCTGGCCGACGATGATGACGCTGTGAATTTGACCCTGTTCTACCTCGTCCAGAAATTGAGAATAGGAAATCACTTTGGCGTTCGGCGAGGCATGCTCCGCCTGGTACAGATTCACCAGTGCGATGCCGACCAGCATTGCGATCACACAGAGGGCAAAAATGCCGAAGCGCTTGTCGCTCAGTTCCATCAATCTGACCCATCGCTCGGCGTGATCGGCCCCATCGAGCGCAACACCCAGCGACGCCCGTTGGTGCGCAGCTCGGTGCGCGACATCGGTACGACGTCGATGCGCCAGAAAGAGGGCAGCGGCGCCAGAATCACATGGACGATGGCGGCGCGAATGACCGCGGCATGGGTGACAGCGACGGTGTGGCCAGGGTTGCGGCCGCGCTCGGCGATCCACGCCGCCACACGCTCCAAAACCTGCGGAATCGATTCCCCGTTATGCGGTGCCGAACTGGGTTCGCGGATCCAGGAGACGAGCTTGCGCGGCTCTCTGATCAGCACCTGTGAAAACTTCAAGCCGGTCCAGCGGCCGAAGTCGCAGTCGCGCAGCCGCTCATCGACGGTCGCGGTCAATCCCAAGGCCGAGGCAGTTTCCCGCGCCCGCAGTGCGGGACTGGTCCAGCAATGGTCAACCCGCCCCAGCTTGCCCGTCAGGTGCTCCGCCTTGGCTTTCCCAGCCTCGTCCAGCGGCTCGTCCCCGCCGAAGGTCGCGGACCGCAGCGCCCGGGTGGTGGCATGGCAGATGAGAGAGATCCGGGACGTCATACCTGCATTATGGGCCCGCGGCGCCTAAAGGCCGACTCAGGCGTTCAGTGTTCTGCTTTGGCGCTTCCGGAACTTTCCGGTAAAATGCCGGCCTAAATTCTGCATACGATAAAGCATCGTTACCCATATTTGGAGCGAATAGAGATGGCCGCAGCAGTTGATCAAAAAACAGTCGCCGCGCCCATTGCCATTCCGGTCAGAGAAGTGCTGCCCTGGGCCATCCTGGGCGGACTGGTTTTAGCTCTCGCCTACTACTTCGTGGGCGCCGAACAGGGTGCCACGTCGCTGGTCAGCGGCATGGGCATCCATGAGTTCGTTCACGATGCCCGCCATTTGCTAGGATTCCCCTGCCACTGATCGCATTGCCCTTGTCTCCACGGGGCAGCCTTAACGTGGGGCGCAAGTCATGGTAGGAAAACTGATCTTTCGCGGCTTCATCATCGGCATCCTCGCGGGCCTGCTCGCCTTCGGCTGGGCGAAAATGTTCGGCGAACCGCCGGTGAGCGCCGCCATCAACTTCGAATCCGAACAAAATGAACTGAAAGCCGCGGCAGCGGTTGCCGCCGGCAAGAAGCCGGCCGCCGAAGAACCCGAAATATTTACCCGTTCCGTGCAGAGCGGCATTGGACTGCTGACCGGCGTGGTGGTGGTCGGTGCCGGCCTTGGATGTTTGTTCGCGGTGCTGTTCGCCTTTGCCAACGGCCGCATGGGAAGCTTGGGTCCCGGACCCACTTCAGCGCTGTTGGCTTTTCTCGGGTTGATGTCCGTGTATGTCGTGCCGGCGCTCAAGTACCCGGCAAATCCACCCTCGATCGGTGAACCGGACACCATCAAGTACCGGACCGGTTTGTATTTCCTGATGCTCGCCGTTTCGCTCGCCTCGACCTTGAGCGCGTGGCTGTTGGGCAAGCGGCTGGCGCTTCGCTTCGGAACTTGGAACGCCACGCTGCTGGCGATTGCGGCCTACCTGGCGGTGATCGGCGCATTCTTTGTGATTCTGCCCCCAGTCAACGAAGTGCCGGAGACATTTCCGGCTGTCGCATTGTGGCAGTTTCGGCTGGCCTCCTTCGGCATTCAGACTGTATTGTGGGGGTCGATCGGCGTCATGTTCGGCTTTGTCGCCGAACAGACCACGGGTCGAGCAGGCGGCAGTCTTCCGCGTCCCGCAGCGGGCTGATCCTAGCGACCCAAATGACTGCATCAAGCGCCCGCCCTGGTGTCGTCTTTGCAATCGGGTCGGCCATCTTGTTTGCCATCAGTACACCTCTCGCCAAGCCGTTGCTGCGCGAAGGAGTAAGCCCGCAATTGCTCGCTGGGTTGTTCTACCTGGGCTCCGGCGTGGGCTTGAGCGTGCTGCAACTGATCCGCTCGAGTCTGGGCCAAGCCGGCGGCGAAGCGCCGCTGCGCGCCGCCGACGTGCCGCGCTTGTCGGTGGCAGTACTGCTCGGAGGCGCGCTGGCGCCCGCGCTGCTGCTTCTCGGTCTTGCGCGAACGCCCGCCTCCACCGCCGCGCTTCTTCTGAATCTGGAAGGCATCGCGACGATGCTGATCGCCTGGATCATATTTCACGAAAATGTCGACCGGCGCCTGATCATCGGTGCGATCTCGATTTCCGCGGGCGCGGTGCTATTGTCCTGGAGCGGCGCCGGCGTTGTGCCCGCGGGCGGCTCACTGCTGATCGCCGGCGCCTGTCTCGCCTGGGGCATCGACAACAATGTGACTCGCACGTTGAGCAGCGCCGACCCGGTGCAGATTGCATTGATCAAAGGGCTGGTGGCCGGCAGCGCAAACTTGGCGCTGGCATTGGCCCTGGGAGCCCATTTGCCGAGGTTGTCCATCACCCTCTATGCGGTCACATTGGGTTTTTTTGGCTACGGTGTGAGCCTGGTACTTTTTGTCCGCGCTCTGCGCCTGCTCGGCGCGGCGCGCACATCGGCTTATTTTTCGACGGCACCCTTCATCGGCGCCCTGCTCGCCGTAGGATTGTTTTCAGAGGCGGTTACCGCAAAGCTGGTGGCGGCCGGACTGTTGATGGCAGCGGGAGTCTACCTGCATTTGCGAGAATCGCATGATCACGGTCATGCGCACGAATCGCTCGAGCATGAGCACTTGCATGTTCACGACGCGCACCACCATCATGAGCATGCCTCGACCGAGGACGCCGAACCGCATTCGCACTGGCACCGGCATTCGCCGCTGGTGCATACACATCCCCATTACCCGGATCTGCATCACCGCCACAGCCATCGCATCAAGTCGTAAACCCGATCCAGCGTCCCATCGCAACGATGATCGTCCACAGCAGCAGCGAAGCGCCGCCCGCGAATCGTGCGAGTCTCGGCGTCTTGCCGCCATCCCACGATTTGACGTGGCGCATTCCGATCCAGTGAAACACCAGCATGTTGATTCCGGCAAGAACCAAACAGAGCATTTTTACGCGAAACGGAATATTGGCGTAGTAAGTGAGCGCCTTGGATGAAAACATGAGCAATCCGGCGGTTGCGGCAACGGCAAAAGCCACCCAAGTCCAGGGCAGCATTTCAGCGGCAATCTGACTGAAAGGGCGCTCCCGGTTGCTCAATCCCATCAGGCGCAGGTCCACCGCCATAATGGATCCGACGACCAGGACCAGCGCAAAAACATGCACGGTTTCAATGGTCGGGAACAGCCAGCCGGACTCCCGAATGTCGGTTGGAAAACTAAGATCTTGCAGCCAGGTCAGCGCCCCTTCCACCGTCATGCCGGACTACACATAGGCGATCCAGCGTCCGGCCGTGACGATGCAGGCGCCTACCACGACGGCTAGCGCTCCGACGGCGCGCGCCGCGGCGCGCCGTCCGGGCGACTGCGTCCAATACTCGGGGTTGCGCCGAAGCCGGGACTGGACCAGCAGCAGAATTCCCGCGAGCAGCAGCACCAGCAGCATCTTGACGCGGAATACCCAGTTGAGCAGTTCACGCGCGGGTTCGGTGATCGTCAACAGAATGCCGCTCACCAGCAGCACGCTCAAGGTAGCCCAGACCCACGGCGTCGATTTGGCAGCCATGATCGCCAGCGGCTGCGTTCCCCGCGTCAGGCCGATCAGGCGAAAGCTGACCACATAAACGGAAACGAGAAGTATCGCGATGGAGATGATATGCACGGTTTGCACCAGAGGTACGAACCAGCTCGTCGATTGAAAAGCGACGCTGATACTCGTCGTCGATAGCCAATCGCAGAACTTTTCGATCACGCGCACAATCCCAGCGGGTTAATGGTATGTCGCGTGCAGTATAGTCAACAAATGCCGCGCGTTCCCAAGATTCCTCGCTCCGCGCCGTCATGGCTGTTGGTCGCGCTGCTCCTGATCTGGTGCGTGGGCATGTTCGGCCGCGGCTACTGGACTCCGGACGAACCTCGCGAAGCGGACATCGCCTGGCGCATGAGCTGGCAGTCCGATAAGGCTGTCCCCTTGTTGGCCGGAGAAGCTTTTTGCGAAAAGCCGCCGCTGACATACTGGCTCGCCGCCGTTCCGATCAAGCTCATCGGCGCGCAGGCATGGTGTGCGCGGCTGCCCAATCTTCTGTACGCGTTGATTACCGCACTCGGCGTCGGGCTATTGGCGGCGCGCAGTGCGGGTCGAATCGCCGGGTTGGTGGGCGCGGCCGCGATCAGCACATTCTTGCTGGCATACCAGGTCGACATTTGGTTGGCCACGGATGCGCCTCTGCTCGCCAGCGTATCGATCGCGCTGCTCGGCGCATACAGCGGATTTTACGCGGCGAGCACAGGTGAGCGCTTGCGCGGCTACCTGTTGATGCATACCGCGCTGGGGCTTGGCTTCTTGAGCAAGAGCGCCGTGGCATGGATGGTGCCGGCGCTGGCAATTATCACGCTATGCATCTGGGAGAGGCGCTGGCGCGAGCTGCTCCGCTGGGAGCTGTATCTCGGCCTCGTGATTCAAGCCGCCATGATTCTCAGCTGGGTGTGGTTCGTCTACGTCGGTGATGAGGGTCCGGCGCATCTGAAAGTATTCTTCTGGAACAATCTCGTGGGCCGATTCGCCGCGGTCGATGCGCCTGCCGAATTGCAGTACGCGGCCGCGCACCGCAACTTCCCGGGCAAGTATCTGTTGGAACTGCCGGTATACTTATTCCCCTGGACATTGCTGGTGATCGCCGCGGCGCGGCGCGGGTGGCGGCAGCGGCGCACATCGCAGCATGACAATCGAGCAGTTCGATTTGGGATCGCCGCTTCGTTGCCGCCTCTCGTCGTGCTCTCCATGGCGGCGACTGCACGCAACGTCTATTTTGCTCCAGCGCTTCCCGGCATCGCATTGTTGATTGCCTGGTGGGCCCGGGAAATCCAGCAAAGACTGGATGAGTGGGATGTGCGCGCGCTGCGCGCCACCGCGGCTCTGCTGCTCGCCGGCGTTGCCGTATTTGCAGCGGCTACGGCGCTGATTGGCGTCAATGCTTGGGGCGCCATGGGCAGCCACGCGATGTTCGTTTTGATCTCGGTCGTGGGCTTGCTGGCAGCCGCCACGTTGGCGCTGCGCGGCTGGACCGCGGCCCGCGGTCAGCCTTTGCACGCGCAGTGGTCCTTGCTTCTCGCCTACTGCGCGCTGCTCGCAGCACCGGCCTTGCAGGTCTACCGGCAAGTCGACATCTGGCAGGACCTCGCCAGCGTAAGCCGCGCGATAGCACGCGACATGGCGGACAAGCCCCTGATCCTGTTGGCGCCCGACGAAACCACCCGCGCCATCATCGACATGTACGCAAGAATCCGCGTCGACCGCATCGCCGGACCGATTGATTCCGCCATCGCACAAGCACGCATGCGCGCCGCGGCCGCGCCGGACACGCTGTTCCTCGTGCAATTGCCCCGCGTCCAGCGTTTCGACTGGCCATTCGGACGCGCGCCGCAGGACAGCGAGTTGCCCTCATGGCTTCAGGCGGCGCACTTGGAAGTGGCGAAGAGGTATTCCGTCCCGAACGGCAGACGCTACGCGCTGCTGAAACTAGAGCCTTAGGTCTCGAAGTCGACCTTGGGCGAAGGCGCCAATAGGCTGCGGTACAGCAAGTCGTATTCCTTGATTTGCCGGCTCCACGAAAAATCCTTCGCCATCGCATTTCGCATCAGCCGCTGCCAAGCCGGCGGATTGGCATACCAGCCGAACACCGTTTCGATGGCCCAGCGCACCGCGGGCGCATCGTAGTCGTTGAACACGCAGCCCGTGCCTTTGCCGCTGCCGGGGTCGAAATGCTGCACTGAGTCCGCCAGTCCGCCGGTGTTGCGGACAATCGGAATTGTCGCGTAGCGCAGGCTGTACATTTGATTGAGCCCGCATGGCTCATATCGCGAGGGCATGAGAAATATATCGCTGCCGGCCTCGATCAGATGCGCGAGGGGCTCATCGAATCCCGAGACGTACGCCACTTTGCCAGGGAAGCTCTGCGTCAGTCCTTGGAAGAACGCGGCGTATTTCGGATCGCCGCTGCCCAACACGATCAAGCCAAAGTCGATCGATTGCAAAAGACTGGGCAGCGCCTCAAAAAGCAGATCGATTCCCTTTTGCTCGGTGAGGCGGGTGACCATGCCGATGAGCGGCTTCGACACAGGCAGCGCGAGCTCCGCCCTTGCGATCAACATTTCCTTGTTGGTGGATTTGCCGCGCAAGTCCTGCGGCCCAAAATGCGCCGCCAGATGCGGATCGTGCAGCGGATCCCAATCCTGATAGTCGACGCCGTTCAATATCCCCACCACCCGGTCGGTGCGCGATTTGAGCGCTGCCTGCAGACCCATCCCGAGCGGCGTTTCGCAAATCTCGCGGGCATACGTAGGACTTACCGTGCTGACTCGGTCTGCGTATTTTATTCCTGTTTTCAATGAGTTGATCACGCCGTGCGCCATGTCGGCCTGATCCAATAGCGCCCACGCCGAGCCCAATCCCAAGTCCGCCACCGCGGCGCTGCTCATCAGCCCTTGATAACCAATGTTATGGATCGTCAACAGGGACTTTGCGCGGCACAGCGGATCATCCGATGACCGCAGGGTTTTCAAAAACAGCGGCAGAAACGCCGTGTGCCAATCGTTGCAGTGGAAGATGTCGGGCGTGAACTTCAAGCGGCGGCAGCTCTCGAGCACCGCGCGCGTGAACAGCACGAACCTTCGATGTTCGTCAGGGTCGTTGGTGTACAGGCTCGGCCTGTCAAAAAGCGCCGCGCAGTCCACAAAATACATCCGCGCGCCGGCGCCCTGGACTTTGGCGCATTGCAGGGAGAAGGTGTAATCCGTCGCGCCGATTGTCATCGCCACCTGCTGAACGCCTGCAACCGGCCGCAGCTGGGAATGATTGCGGGTCACCATAGGATACAGCGGCATGAAGGCACGGACCTCGCTGCCTGTCGCACCGAGATTGCGTATCAGTGCGCCGGCAACATCGGCCAGACCGCCGGTTTTCGCGTACGGCACCACCTCCGAACTCAAAATACACAGCTTCAACGCGGCCATCAAAGGCAGTCTAACAAAGGCCCAACATCAGCCGCGAGAAACCTGATGCAGGCGCTTGCCGAGTGTGTCACGCTTCGCCTGATGCGACACGCTGGCCGTAATAACACCGGGCGCTACGTCAGCCGTCTGACGAGCGGAACCCTGGCGGTGATTATGGCGGGCGGCCGCGGTGAACGCCTAAAAGCACTCACCCAACATCGCTGCAAACCCGCGACGCCTTTCGGCGGCAAATTCCGCATCATCGATTTTGTCCTATCGAATTGCGTCAATTCCGGCATCCGCCAGATAGCGGTGCTGACACAGTACAAATCCCAGTCGTTGATCCAGCATATTCAGCGCGGTTGGAGCTACCTGCGCGGAGAACTGGGCGAATTCGTGGAGCTGATTCCGGCTCAGCAACAGATCGGCACGCATTGGTATCGCGGTACCGCCGATTCGGTGTTCCAAAATCTCGATTTCATTCGTTCGCACAATCCGACGCACGTGCTTATTTTGGCCGGCGATCACATCTACAAAATGGACTATGGTCCGATGATCGCCTACCACGACGAATGCGAGGCCGCGATCACCGTCGGCGTGGTGGACGTGCCCATCGAGCGCGCCCATGAATTCGGCATCATGACCACCGATGACACCAATCGCGTGCTCAACTTCTCTGAAAAGCCGAAAGATCCAGATCCTATCATCGGCAACGAAAAATTTGCGCGCGCTTCCATGGGCATTTACGTGATCGCGATGGACCGGCTGGAAAAACTGTTGACCGATGACGCGGCCAACGAGTCGAGCAATCACGACTTCGGGCGCAATATCATTCCTCCCGCCATTTCGCGCCTGCGCGTCTTCGCCTATCCTTTTCAAGATGTCGAAACTCGCGCCCAGAACTACTGGCGCGACGTCGGCAACGTCGATGCGCTCTATGAAGCGAACATGGAGCTGGTCGCGCTCAATCCAGAATTGAATATCTACGATCATCAATGGCCGATCTGGACCTACCAGGCGCAGCAGCCGCCCGCGAAATTCGTGTTGAACGATGAAGGCCGGCGCGGCATGGCGGTGAACTCCATGGTTGCCGGCGGTTGCATCATCTCGGGCGCCTACGTGAATCAGTCGCTGCTGTCGAGCGACGTGCGCATCGAAGAAGGCAGCAGCATCGAAAGTTCCGTGTTGCTGCCCGGGGTAACCGTTGGCCGGCACTGTAAAATCACCCGCTGTATTCTCGATGAGAACTGCATGATTCCCGACGGCCTGCAGATCGGGCAGGACTTGGCCGTCGACGGCAAACGCTTTTTCATCACCAAACGCGGCGTGGTCCTGGTGACGCAGGACATGCTGCGCGCAACGGCGCCGCCGGCCGCTCCGACCTAGGACTCTTGAGGGTTCGAACGCAATTTAAGATCGGTCCACGCTGCGATCACGCTGCGTGGTTCGATGCCCAGCATATTGGGCTCCCCGTCGATCTGGCCGGACACGACGCGCACATCCGCGCCGGCCGTGCCCCAGGGCCGATATAGCCACGTCGGCGCCTTGCCGAACAGAACGACTTGCGGACATCCCACCGCGGCGGCCGCGTGCGCGGGACCCGAATCGACCGTGATCAGGCCGGCGGCGCGCTCGAGCAGGGCCAGCAGGCGCGGAATCGGCATGTCATCCGCCGCATTATGTAGTCCGGCGATATTCGCCAGCGCCGCGAGTTCCCGATTGAGTTCGAATTCGGGCCCGGTGCCGAGCAACACAATGGCGCTGTGCGGATGATGCGCGCGGAGATATCGCAGCACCTCGGCCCAGCGTTCCAACGGCCAGTGCTTGTGGTTGGTGCTCAAGCGCCGCAGGCCGCGGCGCATGGTGCGTTTATTGCCGATCTGCACCAAGATCAGCGGCTGGCCGGCGAGGCCACGGCGACCTAGCCATGCATCGAGCTCCAGGCGCTGCGCGGGTTTTACTTCCAGGTAGCAACCCGGCGCCACACCGCTCGCATCAGCGGCGGGCGAATAAATCTTGGCCCGCGGCATGACTTGCGCCAAGCGCCGCCACTGCTCGGTGGCGTGCTCACCGGGCAACAAACCATGGTCCATCGCGGCGACGATGTAATCGCTGGGAATCCCAGCGCGGGCGAGGATGAGCCGTCCAGCATCGTTGCCGTCGCAAAACCAGGTGGGACCTAAGCCGCGGGCTCGCAACCGCCGCACCACTCGCTGCTGATCCGGACTCATCCAGTAGGGGGTCTTGCGGCTGCGGACCGTGAAGATCTCGCCGACGCCAGGCTGGCCGCTGAGCAGCGGCTCACTCCAAGGTCCCGAGGTGAGAATGTCTACCTGCCGGCCAAATTCGGCGTAAAGCATGCGGATCAGCGCGGTCAACAGCACCATGTCGCCAAAGGCGCCGAAGCGTACCGCCAGAGGACGCTCGATGCTGCGCGAAACCGCCGGCATGCGCTTCAACCTCGGTGCATGACGCTATCGCTGAATCTTTCCATCTCTTCCAATTGCGGGCTGAATTGCAGCAGCAGAAGATCCACGCCCGCATCCTCGAACTTGCCGATCTGCTCCTGCAGCTGCGATGGAGTTCCAATCAGGCCTGAGCGCAAACCGCGGTTGGATACTGAATATTCCTGGATGGACATGCTCTGTTCCAGCTGCGTTCCCTGCAGCCATTGCTGATAGTTCGCATAGCCCTTTGCGTTCTGCTTCACGTCGGTGATGCGTTCGAGTTCCTTGGCAACTTCGCGGTCGGAATTTCGGGTATAGGCATAGCCCGCGACACCAAATTGCATTTTTCCAAGGCCCAACTTGTCGCGCCTCTCGCTCATGTCGGTGATCTTGGCGGCGACGTGCGCCGGAGAATCGCCATGCATGACGTAGGCATCGCATTTTTGCGCGATGAGATTCTTCGCGGCCTCCGATTCGCCGCCCGCGTAGATTGGCGGCCTGGGCGAGCGCATCGGCTTCGGTTCGAGCACGGTGTCCTGCGTGCGGTAGTATTTTCCCGCATGGCTATAGGTCTTCTGCGTCCAAACCCCATTCAAGACGTCCAGCCATTCCGCGGTTCGGCCGTAGCGGTCATCATGACGCTCAAAGTCGACCCCATACATTCGCGCCTCCTGCTCCCACCATGAGGAAACCACGTTCAGCGCCAGGCGGCCCTCGCTGATGTGGTCGATATTGGCGGCTTGTTTGGCGAACAGCGCCGGGGAATGAAACGTGGGCCGCACCGCGACCATCAATTCCAGAGTCTTGGTGACCGCGGCTAGCGCGGCGGAGGTCGACCATGCATCGAGGCTGGGTGAATCAACTCCCTTGATGTCGTTCAGATTGAGTTCCGCAATCAACGACAGATCGAATCCAATCGCCTCACTGCGCTGCGCCAGCTTACGCGTGTAATTCCAAGTGGCTTCCATCTGTTCGTCTTCGACGTTGCGAAGCCATCCGCCGAAAACCGGCATCCAGTAGCCGTAGCGGATGCGCCCGTGGCGCAAGCGCGGCTCATCCGGCACGTTGCACCTCGTCCTGCAGATAATCCACAAGATTCTCGACGGGGTTGAAGCCGATCACGCGCGGCGCATCAGCGACGAAATTCGACAGTGCGTTGATGTCGTAGTAGTAGATGTGGCCATCCCGATCATCCACGATGTACTCGATGCCGCCGACGTCGATGCCGGCGGCCTGCACGATGCGTTCAATATCTTGGATTACCTGCGGCGGAGGATTGTATCCCTCGACTTTGAGCCCGGCCTTCGAGGCCTCGACCACGCAGCCGTTATCCAATGTTTGGCCGGTTGAGGTCTGGCAAATATCCGCCGGGCACAAATCGAACGTCTCGCCGCTCAAGTGTACTTTGATCGCATACAGATACCTGCCGCCGAGAGTCTCCACCCGGGTAATGAATCCACCGCGCGCAGGCACAAATTCCTGCACCAGAGCCACGCTGTCGTAGCCAAGATCAAGCTGCCCCGACACCACCGCCGCCGTCAGCTCCGATCTCGTGTTGAGGCGCGTTATCCCCTTGCCGCTACCGCCGGTATTGGCCTTGACGATGATGGGGTAGCGCAATCCCTCCGCGGCCGCGACCGCCTGGCTCGCCGAGTGAATGATTCGCGAAGGCAAAAACCGCAGGCCCAGCGATTTCAACAAAGAAGCTTGGCCGGCCTTGGATATTTCATAGCGAAATGCCTGCGCGCCGTTGATCACGCGCACTCCTTGAAGCTGCAAGTGCTCCAAGTACGCCAAGGTATGGAAAATACCGGAGCCATGCTGCCGGCTGTTGGCCGACGGGCTCATCCGATTGAACAAGACTTTGAAGGCAGGCCGCTGCGCACCGACGTCGTAAAAATGCTCGGGGATGAAGATCTTGTCGAACGCCACCTTGCGCCGTTCCAACTCGGCAAAAACATGAGCGAACCACTGGGGATGTTCATACAGAAACGCGAGCGCGGCCCGATCTGTGCGCGCGACTTCGGATAACACCGCTGCACCGCTCGAAATCGACATGGATGACCCTCCTAGGGACTCTGAACATTTGAGGCGGCAAAATGATGCGCCCCCGGTGCGCAGCTGCGCAAGCGCGCACCCGCGGCGGCGGTGAATTACAATGCGGCGTGCGAACCTCAACCGTCCTCCTGGTGGCTGCCGCCGCGCTTTGCGCCTCTTCTGCTCATGCTTGGGGCGATCTCGGCCATCGGGTAACCGCGCTGATCGCTTATCGGCATTTGACGCCCCGCGCGCGCAGCGCGCTCGACGCTCTGCTGGCCGGCGACACCGATACTTTGACCGAGCCGGATTTTGCCAGCAGGGCAATCTGGGCCGACAAGTATCGCAACACCCATCGCGAGACCGCCGCATGGCACTTCGTGGATATCGAGATCGATCATCCTGATCTTCAAGCCGCCTGCTACGGCTTTCCCGTATTCACCGAACATCAACTCGCGAGCCAGGGGCCGGCCGAGGATTGCATCGTGAACAAAATCGACGAATTCGCCGCGGAGCTCAAAAGCTCGAGCACGCCGCCGGCAGAGCGGCGGCTGGCGCTGAAGTTC
>Ga0302324_100000372_pt1 | contig 122013 bp, 91 predicted proteins | sample Palsa_T0_1_FD_201949 | JGI IMG/M metagenome (GOLD analysis project Ga0302324, IMG submission 201949) | Peat permafrost microbial communities from Stordalen Mire near Abisko, Sweden - Palsa_T0_1 | ecosystem: Environmental > Terrestrial > Soil > Palsa > Peat permafrost | place: Sweden: Abisko... | reverse complement strand
TTTTGTAGCTCCGCGCCTATGTAAATCAGGAGATTGCGGCAGCTGATCAGATCGAGTTTCGAGAACGGCGGGTCTTTGATGAGGTCGTGTTCGGAAAAAATGAGCATGTCGCGGATGGTCTTTTGGATACGGTAGGTACTGCCCTCCGGATGCTCCTCCGAGAAAAAGTGGGCCAGGCGCTCCGGCGAAACGTCAGCAATGATGCTGGTGGGGTAAACGCCTGCGCGGGCTTGATCAATGGCTTCGCGGTCGATGTCAGTCGCAAAGATCTGCACCTTGAAATGCTCTTTCAGTTCTTCCATGCGTTCCCGGAGGAGCATGGCGATGGAATAGGCTTCCTCGCCGGTGGAACAGCCGGGGACCCAGACGCGAATTACCGTCCCTGGAGCCCTGCCAGCAAAAAGCTGCGAGATGACCTGTTTCTGAACTTCCTCGAAAATCTCGGGATCCCGGAAGAAATGGGTGACTCCGATCAGAAGGGCATGAAAGAGCGCGTCCACTTCGCCTGGGGTGAGCTGCAGATAGCGAATGTAGTCTTCCAGCCGATTGATCTGGTGGACGGCCATACGCCGCTCGACGCGGCGGATGATTGTGTTCCGTTTGTATTGGGAAAAGTCATGACCGGTCTGGGACCGGAGCAGGAGAAAGACTTTCTCGAGGCCGTCAGCCGGCTCTGCAGCTTGAGGGGAGACGGGAAGGCGAGCAGCCCCAAACGCGTGCGCAACGTAGTTGAGGAGTTGAGCAGGCATCTCGTTGGGAGGCAGCACGAAATCTGCCATGCCGGTAGCGATGGCGCTGCGCGGCATGCCATCATACTCGGTGGATTCAGGTGTCTGCACCATCACCATACCGCCCTCGCCTTTGACCGCGCGGACGCCGAGGGCACCGTCGCTTCCAGTCCCTGAAAGCACAATGCAGATAGCGTGCTCGTGCTGGTCCTGAGCCAAAGAGCGGAAGAAGAAATCTATTGAGAGGCGGATGCCGCGGGCCAAGGTTGGTTCGAAGAGCTGCAACTTGCCGTCCGCAAGGGACATATCGCGATTGGGCGGGATGATATAAGCGCAGTTGGGCTTGAGCGCCATTCCGTCCTCCACCTCAAAAACCTCCATCCTGGTATAGCGGCGGATCAGTTCGGAGAGCATGCTCTTGTGGTCGCGGGCCAGATGTTGCACCAAAACAAAAGCCATGCCAGGATCGCTGTCGGAGGGCATCGTGGAGAAGAAAGCTTCGAAAGCCGCCAGCCCACCGGCAGACGCCCCGATGCCAACAATGGGAAATTCCGGGCTATGTAGCTCGGATAGCGGCTCGACCTGCTTTTGACTAACCGTTTCGTCCGGCGCCTGCCCGCTACCAATTGTTTCGGCCATGATCCCCTCCCCGGTTTCTATTTCAACACTCGGCAAGTTGCTCAAGCAATTGTTGAACCGAACCGGATGATGCGCCTCCTGGCCGGTTCTTGAATCGAGCCCCGGCAAAATTCAATACGGGAGCAGCAGAACTCTGGAGGGACGCGCTGCCGGTGACCGCAGTCGGTGGAGCGCTGTTCGGGACTCCGGTGTAGAGATCCAAGCTACCATGGGCAAGCTGAGCCAGCGCAACGCACCGAGAACATTTTGCTCGCGGCTCTGGTGTGCGCCGCGATCCTTGGGGCAGCGGGCGTTGTGGCCACCGGCGTCGGACTCCATCGGGGCATCGCTCAAATTGAGAACGGTCTCACGGCCCTCGACAAGAACTTCGTGCCGAGCCTCCCGGCACGCCGCGACGAGTTGGGCGAGATCAGCGCACTCAACGCTTTTTTTCTCATCGATCGCCGTGACATACGAAGCGTGAGACCGTGTCCTCCGCGCGCTAAAGACGGAGGTCATGACTTCCAACGATGGCCCAGCAGTTCTCCGGTCAGCGCGCCCAACCCAATTAGGACCGCCGCCGTTCCTGCATGCCAGACCACCAGATGCGGCGCCTGCAGGAACATGCACTGGACTTGAAGAGGCACCAAGGCCAGGAAGACGGCCAAGCCAGTCAATGCTCACTCCAAGAAGCAAGGTTACCTAGCGCGAAGATGTTGACCGCCGATATTAGAGGAAGTGATTGAGGAAAGGTGGGTCCCGCAGAAAACGCTGACTACATACGTCTAAATCTCTTCGGGACGTGTGAGGTGGGGTACAAGGGCTTCTTCGGGGATCCTTCGCGTTTCGCCAGCCGTTTGAATGATTTTGTCCTATGGGCTAACCCTACTGGCGGAACCCGACGCCCAGGGCCATCCATACTTCTCGGGATTGAATCGCACTTTGTGATCCACCGTCTTGAATTTCCATCGCCAGAACCAATGCCCTCTCGCCCGCGTTCTGAGACGAGCCAATGACACGCTTTTTGACGAGCGCTCGCAAATTCACACAGCAAGACGTCACCGCGCTCCGCAGAATCGCACCACTCTACGCGTCTCAATCAGCAAGCGCGGCGTGGGTCGGCAACTCCGAAGGGGTTGTCCTTTCTAGCGACAGCCGACGAACGATTGACTAAATTAGCATGCCCGCGAGGATCCTGAAACTCGCCCAATTCCCGTTTGCGCGATTTTAGATTTCGGGTTATTAATTCTGTGTGATGAGACGGACCTTCGGCAGGCGGAATTGTCGGACGGCCGTTCGTGAATCAACCGCGAGCTCTTCCATTCGTAACAACGAGATCCGGCCAAACTTGGAGGCCTCGCCCCTCGGTGCAGGTAGTGAATCTATTCCAGAGGTCTTCCCATCAACGCCGCTAGCAAATCGTTGGCAGAGCTCAGCCCAGCGCACTGGAACGTGCATTCGAGCCGAATGACCGTTTCACGGAAAATCGCTAAACGGTTGGCAGTGGACGAAAGGCGGTTTACTGGATGCTCGAAGAGAAGATTTCCCCAGCCCTGCGTGTGGCAGACCTTCGGATATTACGCGCAGGGCTGTCGAAAATGGGAGGAGAGTTGCGGCTTACCGGGAGTAGAATGAGGCCCGTGTCCGTCGACAAGAGTAAACATCGCAACGGCACGTCGTCTGGTATTGCGATATTCCGGAGGGATCAAGCCGGTAGAAGCGGGAACCCTCCGGGGATTCCGGATTCGCCAGAAGTGAAGAAATAACGGATGCTCAAGCAGCACTCAGGTTGCAACACTAGCGGGAGGCGTTGAGGAAAGTGGATGTCTCAGTTAAACAACAGCCGAAGCAGCTAAAATATTGGGAATTGCGGAGGCAACTTTGAACGAGTGGCGCATCCGCGGCGAAGGGCCAGCCTACACAAAAATGGGCCGACTCATTCGCTATCCCGATTACGAAGTGGAGAGGTACATCCGTGAGCGAACAATCGAAACATCCTACCGAAAGAGGCCTCAGGGAGAAGAACGGGAAGTGGGAGTACCGGTTCAAGCTGAACGGGCAGCCCGCGGAACGCACTGCGCACATCGAAGACTTGACGAAAGGGAGGCCAGTGATCAGGCGCGTTATCACATCGCTTGACCATGCTGTCCCGAAGTTCATGTCTTGGTATCGCAGCGAGCACCAGAACAGGAAATGCAAGTGGGCTGCGAGCTTAATGGCGTCCTTTCGGTTTTACTTCGAGCAGACGAAATGCCCACTCACGCGCATCGGTCCAGCGCAACTCGAGGATTTCAAGATGTGGAGGCGTGAAAACAAAATTCACGATAACACTCTCCGAAAGCAACTCCTGCTGCTCGGTCAATTCTTTCGGTTCGCGCGCAAGCAGGGCTGGACGAAAGGTGATCCCTTCGCAAAGGGGGAAGACGCGGAAGTCAAGATTCCCCTTGAACAGGATTCAGACGCCATGCGAGTGCTGTCGCCTGAAGAAGAAGTTCAGTACCTGAGAGCAGCGGCAAAGGAAAGCATAGACCTGGCGGATGTAGCGATGGTCATGGTGTCGCAAGGGCCTCGACCGGAAGAGGTGATGTCGCTTGAACAAGCCCATGTAGATCTCGCGAACCGTCACTTTACAATTTGGGACACGAGCGCGGAAGGGAAGTCCAAGAATGCGGATCGGAGATTAAGAATGACCGAAGAGACCTTACGCATTTTTAAGAGGCGCTTATCTACCCCAGGTGTCTGGGTGTTTCCCTCCTCAAAAAATGAGGGGCCGCGCACCACTCTTCAAAAGGCACACCAGCGGGCACGGCGTGGAAGGAAAAAAAAGGACGGAAAGTACGAAGGGGGCTGCGGCATCGATTGTCGACTGTACGATATGCGGCATACGTTCGCGACACGATTCGCCCTCGCCGGTGGGTCGCTTCCTGTGCTTGCCAAAATCCTTGGGCATGCGGACCTCAGTTTGTTAACGCGCTATGTACATCCAGCCCAGGCCGATATGGACCGCGCCATGGAGTGGTATTCCGGAGTGCAGACGCCTGGCCCAGAGCTTGAAAAGATGCTGCTCGAATATGACGACGGAAAGGGCGGGGACGAGCGGTGGCCCAAATTGGCCCAACTCAGCCGAATTTGCGCAAACAAAAGATCTCGTGAGTGCCGCGACAACAGCTATTAGCTTCAGTGAGTTAGGTCGAGAATTTTGGTACGCCCGGTAAGATTCGAACTTACGACCTTTTGCTCCGGAGGCAAACGCTCTATCCAGACTGAGCTACGGGCGCTCTGTCGCTATTATAACCGCAGCGCGCGATCCAAGCCTAGAAATCGCGGCGCGCCTTCTAGTTCGACGCCACCGAGTGCGGCTTGGCCGCCGATGCGTGATGCACCGGCGTGGAGGTAGCCGGTTCCTTCAAGAGCGTCTCGATCATGTTGCGCCAATAGCCCTCGGAATACAATGTCGCGTCGTCTTCCTGCGGCTTGGTCTGCGATCGGATATTCCCCTTGCGGTCGATCCAGATGATCTGCGGTACGCTGTAGCGCTCCATCACGTTGAAGCCCATGTACGCCATCACCTCTTCCGGCGAACTGAAGCCGACCGGATATCCGATGTTGTAGGTCTTCACGAAGTCGCTCACGTACATGTTGGCCATGGTGTTGAACGCCGCATCCACCGGCTGAAAGCCACGCGGGCCGTACTCGTTGTAGAGCTGCGTGAACACTTGCGAGGTGTGCTGGCAATGCGGACAGGTGGTGTGGACCATCAACAGCGCCACTACCTTTCCTTTCAAGCTGCTCAGCAGCATCTGATGACCATCCACGAACTTGATGACAAACTCGGGGGACTTCCGAAGCACCGGGGGGGCTTCCGTCTTCGGGGCTTCCGCTTTGGGGGTTGCCGCATTCAACGCGACCCCGGCAAATAACAAGAAGGCTGCACAGGCCAAGCGCATCCAATAACTCCTTTACTTCAAGTTTACGCCCAAATTATATCGTAACGGGCCAGGGTGAGTTTTGGCCCCTGTTTTCCGCTACGATGCTCGTATGGGCTCCCGCGCGGCATGGCTGCTCTTGGCGCTTACTTGCGTGGCCGTGGAGGCGCAAGACGAATCCACACCCGTCTTCGGCACCACGGTGGTCATCCCTTCCGGTCTGCGCGGCCTGGTCTATCACATCCATCACAACCGGACCGAGCTGCCCGATTTTAAGAAGATGAAGCCCGCCGGCCCGCCGATCTATACTTCATCCCTCAACGTGCCGGCGCAGGACTTCAGACAAGGCTTTCCCGGCGTCACCAAACGTGTGGAATGGTTCGCCATCGACTATAGCGGAAGGTTCTGGATTGCCGAGCCTGGCCCATACCGCTTCAACATGCTCTCCGACGATGGCTCAAAACTCTACATCGACGATCAAGTGGTCATCGACAACGATGGCGTCCATCCACCCAAGTGGAAGGACGGGACCGTCGACCTGGCAGGCGGGCTTCACAGCATTCGGGTCTCTTATTTTCAAGGTCCGAAGTGGGCCATCGCGCTGGTACTGAAAGTCTCAGGCCCCGGCCAGCAACTGCGCGTATTCAGCACCGACGAGTTCAAGCCTCCAGCAGATCCGGGCGAATGGCACTTTCCCAAGAAGGAAACCGCACCGCGGAACTAGCCGCTGTCGTTTACAGCTATCGATATAGCCATTGACAATGTATCCATAGTGGGTATATCGTATCCGCATGGCGCAAAAGTCCCCCCAACCCGAGGAATTCCTGCCGCTCCCCGCCGCCACCTTTCACATCCTGATGGCTGTGGCCGAGGAAGACCGTCACGGTTACGCCATCATTCAGGACGTGGCCACTCGCACCGGCGGTGAACTCAAGCTCAGCGCCGGGACGCTCTATCGCTCCATCCAGCGCATGCTGGATCAAGGGCTGATCATTGAAACCGTGGAGCGCCCGGATCCCGAGTTCGATGACGAGCGCCGCCGTTATTACCGCATCACGCCTTTCGGAACCTCGGTGGCCAAGGCGGAAGCCACACGACTGGCCAAGCTGGTCAAATGGGCGCGCACTATGGGGTTCGCACCCCAGAAGGCCTGACGAGACATCCGATGCGGTTTTATGGGGTGATGCGGTTCTATCGGGCTCTCCTGCATCTCTATCCTGCGTCCTTTCGCGCCGAATATGGCGAGGAAATGTGCGCCGTCGTGGCTCGCCGCCACGTTTCCCTGCTCTCGGCCGTTTTCGAGATTCTTCGCAACGCGCCCGCGGTGCACTGGGACATTCTCCGTCAGGACCTGCGCTACACCGCGCGCACCTTATCCCGCGCCCCCGGATTCACCGCCGTCGCCATCCTCGTGCTGGCGCTAGGAATTAGCGCGAATACGGCAGTATTTTCGGTCACCGACAAGGTCCTTATCCGTCCGCTGCCGTTTCCCTCCTCCGATCGCCTGGTAAGCGTTTGGGAGACAGTGCCCGGCTTCAAGCACATGGAGCTGTCGCCGGTAAACTATCGGGATTGGAGGCGCATGAATACGGTCTTCGCGGATTTTGGCGCGGCCACCACGTTTTCGGCCAACATAATCAGCCAGGGCGCTCCAGAACGAATTTCCTTAGCGGTCGTAACAGGGAATCTGTTCGCGGTGCTTGGCGTACAACCCATGATCGGGCGCTCCATCAGTCCCGCTGACGATCGGGACGGCGCGCCTCAGACCGCGGTCTTGAGCTATGGCTTGTGGCAGCGGGCGTTCGGGGGCGACCCCGGGGTCCTCGGACGAAAGTTAGACTTGGACGGCAAGCCGCACGTGGTGATCGGGATCATGCCGCCGTCGTTTCATTTTCCGGACCAGGAAGCCGAGCTATGGACCCCGTTTCAATTTCCAAATTCAGCCTTTGAGGATCGCGACGACAATTATCTGAATGGCGTGGCCCGTCTCCGCCCAGGCGTTTCTCTCGAGCAGGCTCAAGCCGAGATGAACCTGATCGCCGGGCAATTGAGGCGGGAGTATCCAAAAGAGCTCGGGAACACCGGTGCCTACGTGAATTTCCTGCGGCAGGATGAAGTCACCGCGCAGCGCCGCTTGTTGCTCCTGGCGTTGTCCGGCGCGGCCCTTTGCGTTCTCCTGATCGCTTGCACGAACCTCGCGAATTTGCTGTTCGCGCGCGCCCTAGTACGCCGCAGGGAACTGGCGGTCAGGACCGCGCTGGGCGCCGGCCGCGAGCGTCTGGTCCGCCAGTTGGTGACCGAGAGCATGGTCTTGTCGTTGTCAGGTGGCTCGCTCGGCGTTCTGCTGGCCGCCCTGGCCCTGCCGCTGCTTGGCAGGTTGGTTCCCTCGCTGCCGGTCTCGGGCATGCCGTCCCTCGACGCTCGCGTATTGAGCTTCGCGGTACTCCTGACCGTTCTAACGGGCGTTGCATTCGGCGTCGTTCCGGCGTTGCGAGCTTGCCGTGGCGATCTCACCGGCTTGCGTGAAGGTTCGCGCGCCGGCGGCGGACGCAAAGCCGGCCTGCGCTCCGCGCTCATCCTCACCGAAGTCACGCTGTCCTTGGTTCTGCTGATCTCCGCTGGTCTGCTTTTGCACGCCTTGTTGAGAATCCAATCGGTCGACCCAGGCTTTCGGAGCGACGGAGTGCTGACTCTCGAAACCGCGCTTCCGATGCCGAAGTACGCCGCCACCACGAAACGCGCGGCTTTCTACCAGCGAGTGTTGTCGGATATTCGGGCGCTGCCCGGCGTGTCCGATGCCGCCTATATCAGCTATCTTCCCATGACGATGACCGGCGGCATCTGGCCCGTGGATATCGATGGCAGAACGCTGGACCGTTCCGAAGACCACGCCGCCAGCTTGCGGTACATTACACCCGGATTCTTCTCCACCTTGAAGATCCCCATCCAAACCGGGCGAAATATCAGCGACTCCGACACCCGCGACCGTCCCATGGCCGCCGTCGTCAGCCAATCTTTCGCGCGCCGCTATTGGCCCGGCCAAAATCCCTTGGGCCGTCATTTCAAGTTCGCGTTCCTGGACCGGACCATCGTGGGAGTGGTTGGCGACATCCGCGTTCGGGGCCTGGAACGAAATAGCGAGCCGCAGGTCTATCTTCCCGAGCTGCAGCAACAGGACGATTCTCTGGTGGGTTACACACCCAAAGGCTTGGTCATCCGCGCGTCGGGAAACCTTCAGCTTTTACTCCCCGCCGTGCGGCGCATCATTCACAATGCGGACCCGGAGCAGCCGGTCTCCGATGTCCGTACTTTGTCCGAGATCGTCGACGACGATACCGCGCCGCGCGCCGTTCAAGTGCGAATCATCGTGGCCTTTGCGGCGCTCGCGCTGCTGCTCGCGGGAATCGGCATCCATGGCCTTCTGTCTTTCACCGTATCCACGCGATCCCCGGAATTTGCGGTGCGCGTGGCGCTGGGTGCCCAACCTGGCAATATCCTGGGGATCGTATTGCGCGAGAGCGCTCTGCTGGCTGGCGCGGGCGTGATCCTGGGCGTCGCGCTGGCCTACATAGCAGGCCGCGCCATGCAGAGCCTCCTCGCGGGACTGAATCCCGGAGACGCCTCCACATTCCTGATCGCCGCAGCCTTATGTTTCCTGATGACCCTGGCCGGCAGCCTGGCGCCGTCGCTGCGCGCGCTACGTGTCGACGCCATCACTGCGCTGCGCTCGGAATAGGCGTTTTCCATCCCTCCATCTGATTGACGGTCTCACGCTCTATCCAAACGCGAAAATACCCCGAGTCACCGTGGCCTTCCACCAGCTCCGGCGTTTCCTTGCCGATCTCCAGCTTCTTCCACTTCCCTTGCATCACCTGACGATAGTTCTCGAAATACTTCCGCGCCGATTCCGGCGAATCCCAGGTAGACGCCACTCCCAGCACCGGAAACTTCTCGCGCTTATGCTCGAACAATTCATAAGACCCACCCGCCAGGTGCTCGGCCAAGGCCTGGCCTTCTTCCGCCTTACTATATTGCGACAGCAACACGCGGAAATCCAGCTCTCCGAGCGTGCCATCGGCCAGCTTGTGGAACTCTCGCGATTCGGCGAGCACCGGAGGATTCGGAATCACCGCGCCGCCATGTCCGATATACCGCTCCGGATGCAGGATCTGTCCGCTGCTCCCTGGCGCCCGAAGGAAAACCTCCGAGAACGCCTCGCGCCCCATCTTCCGGAACACGGCATCCTGGAACGCGAGCCCTTCCGCATAGGGAAACACCAGCGACTCCCGGATGTATAACGGGGCCTTCGAAAACACCGGGTATTGCTGCGCGGCCGACCCTTCAATGCTCTTCTTCATCAACTCCAAGACCGCCTCGGGCACCTCCGGCTTTCCGCCGCCCTCCCGCGCGATGTAAGCAGCCATCAACCACGTCGCCTGGCCCTCCATCACGGCCTGCCGCGCCGTCGCGCTATCGTCACTCCGCATTCCTTCGCGAATGTATTTCGCCAGGTGAAAGTGCTGATCCGCCAGCGCGTGCGCCAGTTCGTGAACCAATGCCACACGCTCCTCGGCGCTGTCCGTGGCGCCTGCGCCTCCACCCGACCCCTCCAGCACGAACAGCTTCTTCGCGTTGTAGTCGTAAAAAGCGGCGGCTTGCTCGGTCAACAGATCCAGCGTGTTCTTGCGCAAGTCGAAATCGGGCGGCACCAGGCCCAACATCTTCAGCGTCAATTCCTCGGCCCTGGCGTCTTCCGGCTTCATGGTTTCGTGGAGACGCTTCTCCAGATAGCGATGCAGCTCGTCTTTGCCGATCAGCGCGTAGGGAACGTCGCGTTTGAACTTGAGGCCGGTGATGGCCGACAATCCCTCCTTGATATGGCCGATATTGGCGAACAGATCTTCGGCCCGCGCCAGTGAGAGCGACACCAGGAGCCACGCGGTAAGAAGTGCGTATAAGCGTTTCATGCGACAATGAACCTTTATGGTAGACGAGAAACTATATTCAGCCGAAGCCCACGGTAGCGGGACCTTCATTATCAGCAAGCCCAAGCGGAAGTCCGGCAAGCTTCGGCAATCCAGAGTGAAGAAACCGCGGCGCGGAGCCCGGAAGTAGTACCCGGTCGCCGTCCCAAGCATTTTCGCGCTCGCTCAGGGCGTGACTTCCTAGTACTTTTTCCTGGCTGACAAAGCACCGCTTGGCCTTAAGATTAAGCTGGCGATATGGCGCTGCTGCGGAAAATTGCGCTCGGTCTCTTGCTGGCGGCTGCGGCCGGAGTGCTGCTGATGGCAGCCTGGGAGCTGTGGAACTACCGGCAGTGGGCTTATCTCGCCCTGAGTGATCGCGTTCCCAGCACCTATGATCGCGCGCGCATTCTGCAGGACCGGGTGGAGCTGCTCACTAAACGCGTCGGCGACATGGAGTTGCTGGTCCTGATTCTGCTGGGCACATCCGGGCTTTACGCCATCGTGTTTGTCGCGTCCTCCTACTTCAGCGCAACCAGCTTCGCCCGCCAGGCGGACCAAACCATCAACCACATTCAGGATCAGATCGGCTTGGCCATGGGCGATCTCCGCGAGCTGCAGGAAGAAACCACCGAGCGGCTAACCCAAATGACCGCGTCCCCGGCACCCGTCCAGGCCGACCCTGCGCCCACTCCTACTCCAACCGGTTGGGAAACCCAGGTGGCCGAGATGGCTGCTCGCATTGCGGGCTATCAAGGCCGGCATTTGAGCGAACATGCCCGTATGGAGCTGGTGCAGGACGAAAACACCGCGGCCAGTCTCGAAGTAATGGCAGGCTCACGCTTGGGGTCGCCGCTTGCGGACCTGTACCTCGGCTTCGGGCGCGTTTACGCGTCATCGGACTCGGCACGGTCGCGCTTCTACCTGGAACGCGCTCTTCGGTTGGCCACTCCCAAGTCGCCCCTGGCATCGGAAATCCACTACCAGTTAGCTTGCCGTTACGCCGCTTCCCAGGAGTTCCCCCCCGCCATGCGTGAACTGGCGGCAGCCTTCGAGCATCAGTTCAAAGCACTCGACGAAAGGCTCGCCAGCGATATCGAGGAGGGCGGCAAGCTCTATGAGCTGGCATCCACCGCGCCGTTCGACAAAGCCGTAAACGACCTGCTGCTCAACATGAGCATCGGCATTGGGTAATTTGGAGGGGTGAGTTGAGGATCGCCGGCTCAGAATATAAAACTTAGGCCGCCGCGTAGCGCCCGTGGCGACTGCACCAGCGTCACCCGCTGGCCGCCCTCGGTGACCGGCAGATAACCCTGCGCCAAGCCGTTCTGCAGTTCGGCCGTCGCTTCCAAGCGCCCGGGCATTCCGAGCACCGATGGAATCGGCTGCCGCACGCGAACGTTCAAACCCGGCTCAGTGTAAGGACTCTGCGTGAGGTAGAAATGATCCGGCATGATGGTGTTGTTGTAATCCATCCACTGATAGCTGCCGGTGATGATGGTGCCCGTCAGCGGCAGTCTGGCCGACGCTCTCGCCGAAGCCCAGAAGCGCTGCACGGTCTCAAGCCCGGAGCGCAGACCCTGCGCCGATGTCACCGTCAGATCGGCACCGTCAGGCGACAAAGCCCCGCCGCGTCCAAACGAGGAACCCATCTGCACATGATCGCCCAGCGCTCGCGACACCGAAGCCGCGAAGCCGGTGCGATGATAGCTGCCGGCATCGAAAACGCTGTTCTGCGACGAAATGTCGGGCAGCAGATCGCCCGCCGCGAAGCTGCCATTGGGCGCCACCATGGTCATCGCATCGTTGGTCACCCGCTCCCGATAGGCGCTCAGGTTCAGGGTGGTCGCGTGAATCTTCTTCTCGTACCCGATCTCGGCGTCCTGGGACCGTTGGATGGCTGCATGCCCGTCCAGCAAAGAGAGCCTGGGGAGCGTGGCTAGCGCCGTCAGATCCTGCGCCAAAGCTTCCGAATCCCCTGGAACACGCCCCTCTCCGTCGCGCGGTTCCATCGCTAATTCAATGGGTGGCGCGCCCGAACTGTAGGCCGCTTTCAGCTTCCCAGCCGCACCCAGATCGTACGTCAGACGTGCAAACTGGTTCAGCGAGTTCACGTGATTCATGTAACTCACCGAATCGAGCGAGCCGCCATAATCCAGGCGCAGTTGGTCGGTGATGGCGATGCTGTCGTGCATGGAAATGGACATCGTTCGTAACGCGGGTACACCGTCCACTTGTCCCGACAAGCCGGCCATGCTGCCGCGCGTGGGCAGATAGATTTGCTGCACCGTCACTGCCACTTCCGGCCCCAGTCCATCGCGGCTGAAACTGGTACGAAAACCGGCCGTCGGCAAGCCCGCGTGCGAGTTATAGCCGACGTTGCCGCTCAACTGCAATTCATTGCGGCCGTAAAGAGAAGTGGCCACCGCGAAGGCCGTTCCCAAATCGGCTTGGGAGGTTGTAGACCCGAGCGACCCTGGATCTCCCGCTGAGACGTTCAACAAACCCTTAGTATCGGAAAAAACGCGGCTGGGGCCCGATTGCTCCTGGGGATCGGAACCGATATCGGCCGGCAATAGTCTTAACACTGGCCGCGTCGCTGCGGACTCCTTCAGCACCCATTTCCAGTCATCGCTCATCAGGGCGCCTTCGCCAGGCTTGGCATAGACCAGCTCCACCGAGCTCAAAACGCTCGCCATATCGACATACAGCAGGCTCTGCATACCCGGCTGCACGGCGATCTTTTGCTTCACCGCGGGAACAAAGCTCGCAAGCGAAACGCGTATGGAATAAAGGTCGGGGGCTAAGAGGCCGAAACCAAACAAGCCGCGCTCGTTGGTGAGGATGCGCGCCATCAGCTTCTCCGAGCGGTTGAACAGGAAAACCGTGGCGCCCATCTGCGGAATGCCGCTGGAATTCCGAACCACACCGGCGATGCTTCCGGCCGCCGGGACATCGGTTGCGGGAAACGCCACCGGCGCTGACAAGATCAGCGCGGCAATCACGCTGGCAGCGAGTTTAGGCCGACCCGTCATTCTTAAGCTACAAGCCTCGTACTTAGCTACAAGCCTCGGATTCCGTAGAGGCTTCAGGGGACGAAAACCACTCCGTCCACCTAGGACCTACTTTACCGTAAAATTGGCGCTCGGAGTTAACACCTGATTACTGTTGTTGTCCGTCACCTTCATTTTCAAGGTGTATTGGCCCGGTTCGAGCGATTGCAGCGGCAAAAGCTTCTCCACCGTGACCTGTTGAGACGAGGCGCCTGGGATGGAAGTCACTTCTTCGGAGTAGTGCAAAACCGAATCCTTGGAGCCATTCTTGGTGATGTCGTATTCGATGGATCCATTCGGCTTCTTGGTCTTTTCGTCCGGCGAGAAATTGTAAAACTGGGTATAAATTCCCAGCTTCTCGCCCCGTTCGAACGTGTCGGTCAGGCGCGGCCGCACTTTGGTATCGCCGATCACGAACTGGCCGCTCCCGATGCTCTTGGTAGGAACCTTCTCAATGAGGTCCGCCAGGATCAAGCTGCTCGACGCCAGCTTCTCATCGTCAAAATGAGGAACGCTCAGCGCCATCGGATAAGTGGTCATGTTGCCGCCGGTAATGTCTTTGCAGACAATGTTCAGCCGGTACATCCCCGGCGCCAGCGGAATGATCTTCTGATAGATGGACGCGCCGTCCAGCGCCTTCTGCAGCATGTCCGACGGCACTTCAATGGTCACGGGATCTTCAAATGTATTGACCACCTTGCCGGTAATGGAAGTGATGCGCCCGAAAATGTTCACCGTGGCAGTGGACACATTGTCCTTCTGCTTAAACTGCAGGTCGCGGCGCTCAAATTCAATGGTCACCGTAGTCAGGATGGTGGAATCGGTGATTTTGATGTATTCCGCGCGCGCCTTGAACGGCAGATTGTTGTACCGGATGCTGGAGCTGATCACCGCTTGCAGGTCTTTGAACTTCACCTGCGGAGCCTTTTGCAGATTCGCGAACTGCGCTAGCCGCGTGAACTCATTCATGCTTTCAGGCAGCGGCTGGTTGCCTGTACCGAGCGTTGTTCCGTCGGTGCGGGTGAAGCGTTGCGATTGATCGGCCAGGCCCATCTGTTCATACAAAGTGAGACCGGCGCCGGGAACATAGGTCAATGCATCCTTTTCCGACGGGTCCATGGTCATGCGGAACTCACCGCTCATCGTCGGATCCACAAATTCGATCTTGATGTTGGTGCCCACGCCTTCGATATAGCGATACGTCCAATCCACAAACGGGAAGGTGGACGTGGTTCCGCCGCCCTCTTCAATAGGACGGTCGTAGGTGCCACCCGACGAGTGATCGTCGATTTCGTCCGGCGGACCATACACAATGTAGATCCGGCCGCGGTCGGTTTTCCATCCCGGGATGCCCGAAGCAAAGCGCTCATTGGCGTATGCAATGCGCCGGTAATGTTCTTCCTTGAACTCGTTCTCTTCGGTGTCCGGTGTCGGGTCACGCCGCAGCCAGAAGGCTTCGATGAAATTCTCGCGCTCGTCGTCGGTGCTCAGCCTCTTGAATGCCTTACGCTCCTCGTCGGTGATGATGTAGGAGACATCTTCATTCAGCCATTTGCGATACGGGGTTTCGAGCTCTTTGCGCAGCTTGTCTTCCTGCTTCTTTTTCTGCTTCGCCGTCATGGGCTTCGCAACGGTGTCGCGCGCCGCGGGAGCTGGAGCGCTGTCGGCGGGCGTGGTTGCCGCTGGGGTTTGTGGCGTGCTTTGTGGCGCGGCCAACAGGTAAGCGCCCGCAAAACCCATCCCTAACGCACCCAAGCAAACCGCAAAGTGCTTTATTTTCATACAATTCACCGCCAGACGAGAATCCAATCTGCTATCATTCTAGGCCCTTAGCGAGAATCGGTCAAGGGACAGTCTTGCCTTGCACAGACGTACCACTGGTCCCCCACGTTCCTTGAAATCCTAATGATGGAAGCCTGCTCCGTCCATAGTGGGCTTAAGACCAGGCTGCGTAGCGAACCAATCCAGGTGCCGGCGGATGTCCCGCAACAACATGCCGGCCAAATCGTGGGTGAATCCGTTGCGCACCACCACGCGCTGCACTATCAGCTCTTGGCGGTTGGCTGGCATGCGGTATGCCGGAACTTGCCAGCCGCGATCGCGCAGCCTGTCCGCCAGATCGTAGAGGGACCAATGTGCCCCAGCCTTCAGAGTCCACGCGAACACCGGCAAGTCCCGTCCTTCACTGAGCAGTTCGAAGGGACCCATTTCGCCGATCTGCCGGGCCAGGTTGACCGCTACGTCCTGACAGGCCTGATGGATGGCGCGATACCCCGTTTTGCCGAGCCGGATCAAGTTGTAATACTGCGCCACCACCTGGCTGGCCGGGCGCGAGAAATTGATGGCAAGAGTCGGCATGCTGCCGCCCAGATAATCCACGTTGAAGATCAGGTCCGGATGCAGATCCGCGGTTTCCCGCCAGACGATCCATCCCACGCCCGGATAAACCAACCCGTACTTGTGCCCGGACGTATTGATCGATTTCACTCGCGGCAATTTAAAATCCCACTCCACTTCGGGCTGCAGGAAGGGCGCGACAAAAGCGCCGCTCGCGCCATCCACGTGAATCGGAATGTCGAGCCCGGTGCGCTCCTGCAACCGGTCGAGCGCAGCGCTCAAGGCGCTGACATTTTCGTAGTCTCCCGTAAACGTGCTGCCGAGCACCGCGACCACGCCAGTGGTGTTTTCGTCGCAGGCCGCCGCGGCGCGTTCCGGGTCGGTGACGGATTCATTTCTTTCGAGCGCCACCGGCCGCTCTTCCACGTCCCAGTAGCGCAGGAATTTGTGCCAGCACACCTGGGTATTGGTGCCCAGCACCAGGTTCGGCCGCTCCACCGATTTTCCCAGCTTCTTCCGCTGCTCGCGCCAGCGCCACTTCAACGCCAGCCCGCCCAGCATGCACGCTTCACTCGATCCAATGGTCGAAGTGCCGATGGCGCCGGCGGGATCGGGCGCGTGCCACAGATCCGCCAGCATGTGAACGCATCGCATCTCGAGCTCGGCGGTTTGCGGGTACTCGTCCTTGTCGATCATGTTCTTGTCGAAGGTCTCCGACATCAGGCGCCGGGCTTCCTGATCCATCCAGGTGCTGCAGAAGGTGGCGAGATTAAAACGCGAGCTGCCGTCGAAGATCAGCTCGTCGTGGATCAAATTGTAAGCCGTTCCAGGCGGCATCCCGCCTTCGGGGATGCTGTGCCGTGGCGCCGGCCCGAGCAGCCACTGCCGCGCATACATGGGACGCATCACTCGCGTCAGCTCGTGTCCTTGCTGGGCATCGTGACTCATGTAGATTCGGTGTCCTCCGGACCCCCATGGTAGCCCGAAGCCTGCCATTCCTTCGATGAATATTCAGCTAACCAGGCCGGCATGGCCGATGCAGGAAGGCGCCTGACTACTTCCCAGCCGCCTTGTAAACCTTTACGAACTTGTTGCGCTGATTCGCCACCGTGAACGTTCCGTTCCCTTCGGCCGTCAGCTTGATGTATTGCCCGGTGCAGTGCTCATCCACATTCGCGATAAACGAATCCGCGACATTGTGTTCCTTACCACCGTCCTCGGCGTAATGCAGTTGCCACAAGTCTTCCAACCCCGGTGAATCCTTCACGATCTGCCAGGCGTCCGGACTGGCTCCCTTGTGCGCGCCGTTGTTCATGATTGCCACGCGCGGATGCACCGCGTCCACCAACGCCGGGGAATTCGATTGATTCAGCCCGTGATGCGACACCAGCAGCACATCCACGGTCCCGATGGGATTCGCGGGGCACATCAGTTCCAGCTCTTTGTTCCACGTCAGATCGCCTAAATCCAGGAACCGAAACTTCTCGAACGTAACCAGCACACCGAGCGATTGTGCATTCTCGGTTGGATCCGGATCGCGCTTGGGAGTGGCCGCGCAGAAGGAATTCGGTTGTCCCCCGCCTTCGAGCGGCGTCTGGATGTGAGCGCCCGCGGCGGTTAGAACTTTTACCGAAAGGTCTCTGATCGGCACCGCGTCGCCCGGTTTCATTACCATGTGCTCGCCACGCTGGATGGCCTTCACATAGTCGGTGTAATCTTCCTTAGTCGCTTTCGCGTCTTCGGTGTTCGGACCGTGATCCAGGAAATTGACGATCTTCATCTGATCGGCCAGTTGCTGCACGCCACCCACGTGATCGCGATGATAATGCGTGATCAGCAGGTAGTCGATCTGCTTGACCTTGGCTGCCTTGGCAGCCTGCACGATGCGAGCGGCGTCGCGCCCCTCGAATCCCCGCCAGCCGGTATCGATCAACAGCGATTGCCCCGACGGACTGACGATCAGCGTGGCCTGGCCGCCCTCCACGTCAACAAAGAAGATCTCGAGCGGCCGGCCGAGCGCGAGCGGCGCCGCGGAGACCGACAGCAAAAGCGCAAGGAACGCCCAGCGGAGGCTAAGGTTTTTCATTTGTCCGCATCCTATCACAGACCAGCGATATTGCCGGAACACCACGCGAAATCGTAACGTAATAATGATTAGGAGCGCATGCCTTACTGCTGCCAATGCGGAAAGTCCGTCGGGAACCATGACGCCTACTGTGGCGTCTGTGGCGCTCCCCAGCCCAAAGCTGCTTCCGCGCCCGTCGACTACATGCATGGCATCAGCCCGCGCACCGCGTCCCTGCTCTGCTACATCCCGATTCTCGGCTGGATCGTGTCCATCGTGGTGCTGGCCTCCGCCCGTTTCCGCACCGACGGCCGCGTACGCTTCCACGCTTTTCAAGGCCTCTACCTGTTCGTTGCCTGGCTGCTTGTCGACTGGTTTCTCGGCCCCATGTTCGGCCTCGCGTTTTGGGCCCCGTTCCATCACGCTATGCCTGGCCTCTTGAAGGCGGTTATCTTTGGCGCCTGGATCTTTATGATCATCAAAACCTCGCAGGACGAGATGTACAAGCTGCCCATCCTGGGCGACCTGGCCGAAAAATCCGTCTCCGAACAGCGTTAGCTTAATCCCACTTCTTCAGTTGCGGCCATAACTCGCTGAGAGGCGGGTGCATTCCCCGGCAATAGAAAACATCGAAATGGTTGTAAGGCATGGAGTACGGATGCTCGACGTGCCCCGCCTTTTGCACGCTCGTGAACAGCTCCTTCAACTTCTCCTCGCTATCATCCAGCACGATCATGCTCTCGCCCGTATACCCTCGCGATCCCCAAAGAAAGTAGTTCTGATGACCGCTGACCGCCGGCGGCAATCCATACTTCGGACCGAACATATCGATCGCGCCGGCTTGCCCATAGGTCTGCGCGAAGACCGCCGTGCGCGGTCGAACCTCCGGCGGCAGGCCGTTATAAACGCGCGCCACCTCCGCCGCCATCTCTTCCCATCCGAACTGATCCGCGAAAATCTGCGGCAACGGCCCTAGCCTGTGATTCTCGATCCGTGGCTGTTCCAGCCCGATGGCTTTCGTGTACCGAATGTAGGTTTCGGGCGGCAGCACCGGAATCGCCAGCGGCGCGAGCAATGCCCCACCCATCAGCATCAGCGCCGGATACGCAAACCTGATCCACGCCAGTTTCGGCCGCGCCAGCCAGTGCTCCCACAGTACGCCGCCTCCCGCGAACAGCACCGGGAAAGCTGGAAAAAGATAATAAACCCGCGGGCTCAGAATAACGATCAACGCCGCCGAGAAAATCCACGCCCATCCGATGGGGCGAAACGGCTTTCCAGCAGCGGTGAAGAAGTAGAACCAAAGCCCGCCCAGCCATATGGGCGCCGAGAGCGGGAGCATTAACAGGATTTCTTGCGCGAAGAACGCCCTCGTTCCCAGAGGAACGTCGCGGCCATTCGCGCGGATATTCGCCTGCACTTCCAGGAACGGAAAATGATGCTGGATGTTCCAGATCAGATTCGGCACGAAGATCAGCAGTGCGATCGCTCCGCCCAACCAAAGCCACCGGTTCCACAGCACTCCCCGCTCAGAACTCAACAGCAGCCCCAGCACCAGCCCGGCGCCGAAGATCAGCATCGAGTATTTGTTTTCGAGACCGAACCCCGCCAAAAGTCCAAACCAAATCCATAGCTTGGTGTTCCCGGTCTTGATGATGCGGATGGCCAGGTATGCGCAGCCCGTCCAGAACAGGGGCTCGAACGCATTCATCGTCAGCAGGGCGTCGACTCCCAAAATTGCCGGTGCGACAAGTACCGACAGCGCAGCCAGGGCCTGTGCGAAGCGCTTCCCGCCGAGTTCTCGAGCGATCAGCACCGTCAGCAGTACTTCCGCCACTCCCGCCAGCGCCGGCAACAGACGAATGGCCGCGAGCGACTGACCCAGCACTGCTCGCACCAACCAGGCGACCAGCGCGATCAGCGGCGGCTGATCCACATAGCCCCAGGCCAAATGCCGGCTGCACGCCAGATAGTACAGCTCATCGACGAAATAGCCGTAATGCCGGCCCGCGTAGAGATGGATGAGGAACTTGGCTGCCGCAATGGCAAGCACGATCGCACCCGCAGTACGAATCGACCGCGCTTCCACGAGTGAGACTCAATAACAGGCTTCGAGCAGCGCCAGCACTTCTTGCTGCGTCATCGGCCGGTCCACCACGCCATTGTGCTGCAGCTCATGCGTAATCGGTTCGACAATCGAGCCGATCTCCTCGCGCGGCACACCCGCATCCCGAAGTCGCTTGGGAACATCGAATTGAGCGATAAACTCTTCCGTCCGGTCGGCGCACTTCAGGGCCGCTGGTTTCGGATTGGAAGGATCGAACCGAATCCCGAAGCCCTCCGCCACTGGCCCAAATCGCTCGGCCGCAAGCTCCGCCATAAAGCGCATCGAGTTCGGCAGCGTAATGCACGACGTAATACCGTGGGGCACGTTCCAGCGCGGGCCGATCTGATGGCCCAACAGGTGCGACAGACCAAAACGCGTATTCATCGCTCCGTAAATCGAGTACCAGGACGCGAACTGGCAATGTCCGCGATGCGCCAGCTGCTCTTCGCCCTTAGTCGCAATCGAAGCGTGCAGATGCTCCACGAATAGCGCGATCGATTTCGCCGCCAGGGCGTCGCTGATCGGCTGATGCCGGATGGCATAGGCGCATTCAATGGCGTGATCCAGCGCGCGAATCCCGGTGGATACCCACAACCAGTCTGGTGTCGCGAGCGTCAGTGCGGGATCGGCGATCACCGTGCGCGGTAGCACCCGCATATCGTACACGCCGCTTTTCACGCGCGTGCTCTCGTCCGTCACGCCGCCCGCGTGGGTGTATTCGGCGGCCGAGAGCGTGGTCGGCACCGCGATGTGAATCAGCTCGCGGCGATCCAGCAGACCGTAAATCGCAACCTTGGCGGAATCGATCGGGCTGCCGCCGCCCAGGCTCACCAGGCAGTCCGCATCCACACGCTCAATCTCTTTTTCGAGAGCGTTCACGGTACCTCGCGGCACGTGCTGGATGATGCCTTCGAAGACCAAAGCGCAGCTGGCACCGAGCGCTCCGGTCACGTCTTTCAATATGGGCAGCTTGGCCACCACGTCGGTGGTCACCACCACGGCGCGCTTCAACCCGCGCCGCTCCATCTCGTCTTTCAATGCCGCAATCTTGCCCGGCCCATAAATCACTCGTTCCAGCCGGCTTAAATTGAACTCACCAGTGGGCGCCAGGGAGCGGAGGGTACGTACCTCGGGGGATGCCATGCGGCCATACTATCAAATCGTTCGCTCTTGACAGCAGCGCCGAAATGGGTCTACGAGACCGAGTGGCGAACGAGATATGATGAGCAACATGCACAGCCATTCCATTGCCTCTCGTGCCCTGCTCGCCATCTCCGCGGTAACCGTGTTGGCGGGCGTCTTTTCCGTAAAGGCCTCCCAGCCCGACCCCAAAGTGCTGATGTTTACACCACCCGACAAGATCAACTGGACTGGAAACGACGCCAATAAAACAGCGATCCTGGCGGGCGATCCGTCCAAGCCCGGCCTCTACGTCGAGCTGACCAAGTGGTTACCGCACCACATGAGCCATCCCCATTTTCATCCCAACGACCGCTACATTTACGTGATATCAGGCACGTGGTGGGTCGGCACCGGCTCCAAGTACGATCCCGACAGCACCACGCCTATGCCCGCCGGCAGCTTTGTCACGCACTACGGCAAGCAGATCCACTACGACGGCGCGAAGGACGAAGAAGTGACGCTCGAAATCGTCGGGATGGGACCGGCGACATCCACGCCGGCGGAAGTGAAGTAGGGCCAGCCGTCGCTACTTCCGGACTCTCAAGCGGCAGCGAATGTCCTGGGCCGGAAATACCCACGCCGCGTGACGCTCGTACCACTCTAAATTGCGGCGCGCGAGCCACCGGCCGGCACCGTCCAGAACGAAGTTCTTTCCAAATGTCAGCTCCAGTTCTTCGATGCTGAACCTGACGTTCGCACCGCCGAAGGTGGCGAAATCCTCGCCCGTGAAGTACTGGAAGCTGCGTGCCGCCAGATGCCGCACGTGCGTGGGATCGGTGAAGGAGTTGTGAGAGCTGAAGTGAGGAGTGACGATCAGCACGTCGGCGCCAGCGCGCGCCACCCGGTGGATTTCGGCCATGGTCCGCTCGACGTCCCGGACGTGCTCGATGATGTGCGACATGTGGATGCGCTCGAACGCGCCGCTCTCCAGCGGCCAGGGAAACTCATCCAGGTTCCAGATGACATCGGCAACCGAGCGCGGATGAACGTCGATGCCTATGGCGTCCGGTTCGGCTTTGCGCGTACCGCAACCGACGTCTAGAACCCTCGATAGCATTAGTAACTCGCTCCGCCGGGGATATCCAGCGCCGCGTCCAGGTAGGCCAGATATTCGGTGATGAGCCGATAGCTATCGTAATAGTCTCTCAAGTGCATGGCTGCCATCTGGTCGCGACGGCTATGCAGTATCGGCCACGTTTCGTTCGTGAGCGAATGGATCATTAATGTGGGAACATGGCGATCCTGAAACGAATCGGAGTCTGACCGGCCCACCTGGTGCACATTCACCGCGCTCAAAGGTAAGTGCATCGAGCTGGCAACCGTGACTAAGGCGCTGGCCAGCAGCTTGTCGCCCCGGTCCAGCTCCACCTTGGTTGGATTGGTTCCCAGCGAATCCAGGTTCACCATGGCGCGAATGCCCCTGATCTCCTGTTTACTCAGTTGGTGGACATAAAACGCCGACCCAACCATTCCCTTTTCTTCGTCGGTGAACGCGACAAAGACCAGTGTATGCCGCCGCGGAGAAGCCTTGAGACTTTGATAGAGACTCGGCAACAGCGAGCAACCGCTCCAATTATCCACCACCCCCTGGCCACGGTCCACAAAATCGAAATGACCTCCCACGATGATCTTCGAATCGGTTTGCCCAGGCAAAACACAAATGAGGTTAGGATTACGGGAGTGCTTCACGGCCTGCTCCGTCAAATGCTCGCCGCTGCATCCGGCCTCTTCAAACAGGGAGCGTAGCTCTTGTTCTCGCTTCGAGTTTGTGTTCTCGAAGTCTCCGAGCCGCCGGTTGATTTCATCCACCGTGACTGTGTCGTATGGAACGGCCACGGTTTGGCCCGACAGCGCCCAAGCAGAGCCAAGACCCATCCGGCGATTCGCGACATTCCTCTATATCGCGTCGCTCGCGTGATAGGAACTGCGCACCAGCGGGCCAGACTCCACGTGTGCGAAGCCCAGCTCGGACCCATACTTCTTCAACTCGGCGAACTCCTCGAGCGAAATATAGCGAATAATCGGCAGATGTTTCAGCGACGGCCGCAGATATTGGCCGAGCGTCAAAATGTCCACGTGGTGCGCGCGCAGATCTCTCATCACCTGCCGCACCTCATCGCCCGTCTCGCCCAGCCCCAGCATCAGTCCGGACTTGGTGGGAACTTCGGGACATTTGTTTTTCGCGTAGGCCAGCATGTCGAGTGACCGTTCATAGCGCGCGCCCAGCCTCACCTGCCGGTACAGCCGCGGCACCGTCTCGGTGTTGTGATTCAGCACATCGGGATGCGCGTTCATCACCATGTCCATGGCTGCGTGCGACCCCTGGAAATCTGGCACCAGTACTTCCACCTTGCAGCCGGGAATCCTGTCTCGAATGGCTTCGATGGTCAGCTTGAACAATTCCGCTCCGCCGTCCTTGCGATCGTCCCGGTTCACGCTGGTCACCACGGCGTACTTCAATCCCAGCACCGCGACAGCTTCCGCCACGCGCCTCGGCTCGTCATAATCCACCGTCATCGGCGGACCCTTCTGCACCGCGCAAAAACCGCAGCGCCGCGTGCATACGTTGCCCAGGATCATGAAAGTGGCCGTGCGCTGATTCCAACATTCCCCCACGTTGGGACACGCTGCGCTCTCGCAGACTGTGTGCAGGTTCAACTGCCGCACCAGTTTTTTCAGTTCGTGATAGTTGTCGCCGGAAGGTGCGGGCGCACGCAGCCAGGCCGGCCTTTGCGGTTGGGGATTGATAGAAACCAGCACTAAACCTATTCTACTGCCCGCAGCCTGTTTTCGAGCACCAACCCGCTCTCGAAGTTCTCGCACTTCAAATAATGCGCGGCCGCGTCTTCGAGCGCCTTCTTCGGCACCAGGCCGATAATTTCGCTCCCCGCGATGGCCACGCCGCGCGCGGCGGCCTCACGCGCCACCGCATCGAACACCACGTGCAGCGGAGTCTGCTCGAAATCCGTCAGATTCATGGATACCTGGGCCAGCCCGCGTGCAGCTAGCGGCAGCCCCAGCGCCTTCACGCAAGGCATTCCCCCCGACGATGCGCGGATCTTTCGCGCGATCTCCCGCGCCACCTCGACGTCGTCGGTGGCCAGATTGATATTGAACGCGATCAGGATCTTGCGCGCTCCGATAATACAGGCGCCCGCCGACGGATGCAGCGCGGGTCCGCCCAAATCCGGCGTCATATGCGGATTCTCGAAGCCTCCCCGCCGGACCTTTTCGAGCAGCCGGCGATCCTTGCTCATGGCGGCGGCTTCGTAGAAGTACACCGGCACTCCCAAACGCTTCCAAACCTTTTCGCCCGTTTGCCGCGCGATCACCACGCAATCGGCCAGCGTCGCGCCTTCCAAAGGCACGAACGGCACCACGTCGGCCGCGCCCATTCTGGGATGCACGCCCTGGTGCTGGCGCAAGTCGATGCGCTCAACCGCTGTCTCGATCCCACGCAGCGCGCCCTCCGACACCGCATCCGGCGGCCCGGCGAACGTGATTACGCTGCGGTTGTGATCGGTGTCCATTTCCGAGCGCAGCACCACCACGCCGGCCGGGGACGCGATGGCGTCTTCAATGGCGCGCACGGTAGCCGGCTCCCGCCCCTCGGAAAAATTAGCGACACACTCGATGAGGGGGGCGCTCAGCGATCCGGCCACTTCACTCGGGACCTTTCCACCCGCACCGTCCCTCGTATCATCACCAGGTTCATCAGGTTCACTCCCAGATGATACGGCAACTCCCGGTAATCCGGCACGCCCAGAATCGCCAGGTCCGCGCTCTTGCCCGCTTCGATGGACCCTACGCTTTGCGCCCGCCCGATGGCATACGCGCCGTTGATGGTGCAGGCGGCGATGGCCTCCGCGGGCGTCATGTCCATGGCGCGGCACGCCAGCGCAATGGTGGTCTGCAAATTGGGCGGGTTAGCGCCACTAGCCAATGCAATCGAGGCGCCACGGTCGATCAGCATGCGGGCAGGCGGGTAACTTGCCGTTCCCCGATCCAAAGCGACAGCAGGCGAGAGCGTAGCGATGCTCTCCGCTGCGAATTCGGCCAGCTTGCGCCGCCGCACTACCGGCAAAAGACGCTCAGCGGCCTCCGTGGAAAGGCCGTCGACGTCAAACATCGAGACCAAGGTCAAGGGAAGTTCGCGCAGTGCCGCGTGGACGCGCAGAATCTTCAGGTCGGCGGATTTCACCCCGATCGCGCTGGTGCCGCATCGCACCGCTTCTTCCACTCCGCGCAGCGCCAGACTCTTCAGCGCGCGCGGCGATAACTCATGGGTCGCGCCAGCAACCAAATGGACGTCGCTATCCACAAAACCTGGCATCACCACCGAGGCGCTAGCGTCGATTTCTTCCGCGCCCCGCGCCACCGCGAGATTCTCCAACCGCCGGCTGGGGCCAACTTCGGCGATCACGCCGTCCGCGATCAATACCGCGCCGTCCTGAATAATTCCCAGGTTTCGCAGATCGGTTCCGCGCCGGGGACCGCTGGGCCCGCGCAACGTCAGCAGCTGCCGCGCGCCCCGGATCAGCGTAATTTTCCGCATTTTGGGGAAATGCCGTCCTTTTAGCCTACACCCGCCGCGAGAATAATCCGGCCGATTCCGAACTACACCGCATGCTAGTGTATTGGCGTGAAGAAGCCGCTGCCCGGTCCGCATCTGAAAAAGCGTCCGCTGAAGACCTTGGAGCGCGTCCTTTCGAAAGCCGGCTTGGGATCCCGCACCGAAGCCCGCAAGTGGATTGGCGCCGGCCGCGTCAAAGTGAATGGAAAGTTGATTCAGACCCCCGATCACTGGGTGGATCTGGCGCGCGACAAAGTAACTCTCGACGACCAACCTGTCAAGGAATCCGAGAAGATTTACCTGCTGCTGTACAAACCAACCGGTTACATCACCTCTTTCAAAGATCCCGGCGGCCGGCCCACGGTTTACGATCTCGTCCAAGACGCCGGTCGCTGGGTGGTCCCGGTGGGCCGGCTGGATCTGGATACCAGCGGATTGCTGCTGCTCACGAGCGACACGCGCTTCGCCGAACGCATCACCAATCCGGATTACAAAGTTCCCAAAACGTATCTGGTGAAGGCGTCCACATTGCTGAGCGAAGAACAACTTCAGCAACTGCGCGAGGGCGTGGCGCTCAGCGACGGCCCCACCCAGCCCGCGCGGGTAAAGCGCGTCCGCGAGTCCGCGAAATATTCGTTCATCGAAATCACCCTCCACGAAGGACGCAACCGGCAGGTGCGCCGTATGATCGAAGCTATCGGAAGCAAGGTGCTGAAGCTGGTTCGCACCCAGATTGGAGGCTTGCGGATTGGAGAGCTTCCCATCGGCCGTTATCGCGAGCTTACGCCCGCCGAAGTAGCCCTGCTCGCCAAAGGAACCAGCCGGGGGACCGGCAGCCAGCGGATGGCCAACGGCAAATAAACAGCGGCGAAAGCCAGTCCGCAGCCGAACACTACCACCACCTCGTTCTCTCTTGCGAGCGACAGACGCACCAGAGCGGAAACCAGCCCGGCGGCCAGTGCCAGAAGCGCGAGCTTTCCGATGTCGCGCAACAAAACAAGATCGCGCGCGGTGACGCCCAGCAGGCGCAGGAAATGGATGGTCATCACGGCTCGTTCGATTATGGCCACTGCAACCACCACCACAATCACACCCAGCAACCCCAGGCGCGCGGTAAAAAGCCACAGAGCCGCAATCAAGCCCGCGGCCAGTGCCAGACGAAGCCGCAACAGAAAATATCGTTCGCGTTCAAAGGCCCGATACAACGGATCCAACAAAAGAATCCCCAAAGGCAGCAGCGTGAGATTCACCGCGAAAATCGGCCAGCTATCCGTGAAACGGGCCGTGAACAAAACCCGGATGAACTCGCGTCCCGCCACCAGCAGAAAGACGTACACGGGAAAGTACACCGCTGCCAGTTTCCGCGCCGCCCGCGCCAGCAAAAGGACAATCTCACGCGGTTCGTTCTGCTTCTGCAAAATGCTGACGCGCGTGATGAGTACCGAATTCGTGGCCTCCCAAATCAGGCCCATCAGCGGCAATTGCAGGGTGCCGAGCGAATAGACCGCGAACAAAGCCGGCCCAAACCGATTCGATACGAAGTAGTTGTGCAGATCGGTCTGCACGATCATCAGCAGGGCGGCTCCGCCCAGGGGAAGCGCATAAGACAACTGATCGCGCAGCATGCGCGAGTCGAACGCGCGCCAGAATCCCGAAAAGCGGGACTCCAGGTAGCACCCGAGCACCACGGTCTGCACCAAACCATGCAAAACCGCCGCGGCGAGCAGCGAGCCGAGCGTTCCAAAAAACAACACAGCCCCGACGAAGATCAGCGCACGCGACGCCTGGATTCCGATGATGAATGCCGAGGCCAGCCGCACCTCGTCGTTCGCTACCGGTGCGATGTCGAGAAAAGCACCCGTGATCCAAAACAAAATAGTGGCGCCGATCCAACCCGAATACCGCGCCAGGCGCGCGTCATGAAAAATGGCCGTCAGAATAGAGGGATAGAGCAGCAGCGCGCCGCATGCCAGCGCGCCAATCACAACATGAAACAGCACGATGTTCAGGACAGTTTCCCGCTGCCTGGTCTTCTCCCGAGGCAGGAAATAGAACGCGCTCATGGGGACGCCCAGCGGAAGCACCGTCATGGCCGTCGTTACCACGAGAAATGCTTGCTTAAACAGCCCATACTGTTCTCGATCCAGGCGGCGGACCAGCAACAGCGGTAATGCGATGCTGAACGCGAAGCCCACGGTTTTGGCGAAAGTCAGCCAGGATACCCGCCAGGTCAGCGATTCGGCGTCCGATGCCGCACGCCGCGTTCGCGTTCTGTTGATCGCGCCAACGCTCGACATCATCGGCGGTCAATCCGTTCAAGCCGGCCAGTTGCTCGGTTGCCTCGCAAATGAGCCCTCCGCTGCAATTGAGTTTCTTCCCGTGAATCCCCGGCTGCACCGGGCGCTGAGCATGAAGTATGTGCGAACGTTGATTACTCTCGTTCTTTATCTCGCGCGGCTGGCATTCTCCATACGCGGCGCTGGCGTTTTACATATTTTTACGCCGGGTTATTTCGCGTTCTATCTGGCTCCCGCTCCCGCGCTGCTGCTGGCGCGCATGCTAGGCAAGCCCACCATCCTCAACTATCACGACGGACGTGCCGGGGATCACCTGGCACATTGGCCCCTTGCGCGGCGCCTGATGCAGCTTGCCACCACAATCGTGGTGCCTTCGGATTATCTGGTCGAGGTCTTCGCCCGCTTCGGACTGCGCACCACCCGCATTCACAATGTCGTCGAAACAGAATGGCTGCCTTATCGCCAGCGGGGCCTGCCCCGCCCTTTTTTCCTCCACAATCGCGGCCTCTCCGCCGAGTACAATCCGGCCTGCACGCTGCAAGCTTTCGGCATCATTCAGCAACGCTACCCTACTGCACGGTTGACCGTGGCGCACGATGGCCCGTTGCGCCCAGAGCTCGAAACATTGGCCCGCAGGCTCGGCCTGCGTCACACGCACTTCGTGGGTTCCGTTTCGAGGGAACAAATGGCCGCGCTGTATCATGCCGCCGACATCTATCTGATGAGTCCCAATGCCGACAACATGCCGCTCTCGCTGCTCGAATGCTTCGCCGCCGGGCTGCCTGTGGTTGCGAGCAATGCCGGCGGTGTTCCCGATATGATCCGGGATGAAATGAACGGCCTGCTTTTCGCTCCGGACGATCACCAGGCCATGGCCGCGTGCGCGCTACGCCTGCTCGAAGAGCCTGGCCTGGCGTCACGCCTGGCGCAGAACGCCCGTTCCCAGTGCGCAAGGTATTCGTGGCCGCGGATCGGCCCGCAATGGATGGCGCTCTATCGCCGCCTTTCTACAGACTCCATCAATTCCGTATAAATCCGCTCCATGCAGCGCGCCGACGCCCGCATGGAGAACTGCCGGGTTGTTGAGCGCGCTCCCTCCGCCAGTTGCTCGCGCAACAACGGGAGCTCGGCCAGCGTTTCGAGCACAGTGCTCAATCCGTCGACGTCGCCCGGCTCGAAGAGCATGCCGTTCCGGCCGTGCCGGATCAATTCCGGAGTGCCGCCCACCCGCGAAGCCACCGGACAACAGCCGCACGCCATGGCTTCCAGCAGCGAATTCGACAGCGCTTCCGAGCGTGACGGCAACACGAAAATGTCGATCGCGCGCAGCCATTGGGCGACGTTACCCGTGGCTGGAACGAACCTGCAATCGTCAGCCAGGCCGCTGGCGTCCACCCGTAAACGCAGGTTCGCGAGCATGGAACCACTCCCCACGATCAGCAGCCGCCATCCCGGCCGCTTGACGCGGGCGAAGGCTTCGATCAAGGTTCCTAAATCCTTCTCCGGCCGCAGCGCACAGACCACGCCGATGGTGAGTGGATTTTGTGGCGACGCATCGCGCTCCGTCTTCCGAGGCTCGAAGGCATCCAGATCCACGCCGTTATAACAGAGCCGAATCCGCGCGCTCGGAACGCTTTCGTTGTTCCGCAGGTGGCGGCCTACAAATTCGCAGTTCACCACAATTGCGTCGGACATACGATCGGTCATACGAATCCAGCGCAGGTATTTGCGCGGTATTAACGAACGATGGGACCGCTGGCTGGACACCACCACCGCGCGCGTCAGCCAGCGCGCAACGGGAACGGCGAACAGCGTCGTTGGATAATCGAAGGTGTGCACCAACCGGATGCCTTGCTGCCGGATGTAGTCCGCGAGCCTCCAGGCTTGGGAAATCGCCCCGAACGACGTGAACGAGTCCACCGGAAAGTGGACGATCGGCACACCCCTGGCGGCGAGCTCCGCGTTGCGGATCCCCTGCGGGCGAAAGCATCCAACGTGCGGGACAAATCGCGAACGATCCAGCGTCTTCGCAATCTCGGTCATCTGGCGTTCGCTGCCCCCGAGATCCAGCTCGCGGGCCAGCAACAACACCGGCCAAGCCATCGAGTTGCCTAAAGGCTTAGTTTATCGCGCCGCACTCCCCAACCCGCTGCCGGACCATCCGCGGCTTACTTGTAAAAAAGTTGTAAACATCTCGCCAAACTTAACCATTTCACAGACCGGTGCGGCCGCCTTCTGCTAAAGTTTCGACAAGGTCGGCATGGAAACTATTCTGGTGATCGATGACGACCAGTGCCTGCGCGACACACTGTGCGTCATGCTGGAGCGCGAGGGGTTTGAGGCTGTGCTGGCCGATGACGGCGACTCCGGTTTCGAGCGCGCCATCACACTGAAGCCCCACCTGATCCTGCTCGACCTGCGCATGCGCCGCTGGAGCGGAGCCGAATTCTGCAAGCAACTACGCGCCTACGGAATGACCACGCCGCTCATCGTGTTGAGCGCAGCCGCGCGTGAGATCGACAAAGTGCAGCTCCTTGAAATCGGCGCCGACGACTACATGGTGAAGCCGTTCGGCGTGCGCGAATTGCTGGCCCGCATCCGCGCCGTGCTGCGCCGCACGTCCCCTGAAGACACCAAAGTGCTCGAGTTCGGGCAAGTGGAAGTGGACCTCACGCGGCGCATCGTGCAGCGCTCGGGCCGGGAACTGAAGCTCACGCGCGCCGAGTATAATCTGCTGACGTATTTCCTCCAAAATCCCGATCGCGTGCTGACGCGCAAAACCATCTTGAATTCGGTCTGGGGATACGATTATTGCCCGAATACACGCACCGTGGACGCACACGTGGTGCGGCTGCGCCAGAAGCTTGAGCCCGAAGCCGCCAGGCCGCGCCACTTCCTCACCGTGCATGGCGTAGGTTACCGGTTCCTGCCAACTCCCGGCTAAGACTTTTCTCCCGCTGCCCGATAAGCCAGGCGTCAGGAGAACTTCATGATCAACAGCGTGACCAGCAATGCGCAAACTGCGCAAGTGCAGCAAACCCAGCAGCACCAGCAGCAAAATGCCCAGACACAGAAGAAGAACGAGCCGGATCCCCAAGACTCGGTGGTGCTGAGTAAGCAAGCTTCCGGATCGACGGACGTCAATCACAATAGCGAGAGCCACTGATATCGGCGATCGTGATCGGGTCGATCGCCAGGGCTGCCGCAGCCGAGGGTGGCCCCAACTCGCCATAGCAACCACTCCAGCCGCTAGAGCCTACTCATAGCGCAGAGCTTCCACCGGCGCGATCGATGTTGCCGCTTTGGCTGGATACAAGGTCGCGATCAAGCTCACAAAAATGGCCGCGATGGCGATCCAGATGGCGTCTTCCCAGCGCGGATTGAAGGGAACATAGCTCAGGGAATAGACACTTTCATCCAGACGCAACCAGCGGTAATGGTCGGCGAGAAGAGACAACGAGTAGCCCAGCGTGAGGCCGATCGCGGTTCCCACGCTGCCGATCAGCACGCCCTGCAGCATGAAGATACGCCGGATCTGACGGTGCGTAGCTCCCATGGACATCAGCACCGCGATATCGCGGTTCTTTTCCATCACCATCATGATCAGCGTGATCAGGATATTGAGAGCAGCCACAATTCCGATCAGGCTAATGGTGACGATGGTGACCTTACGCTCGGTGGTGAGAGCGTCCAGGATCTGGTGATACTGTTCCATCCAGGTGTTCGCCACGAGCGTTGGGCCCGAGATTTTTTCAGCCTGCCTGGCTACTTCCGGGGCCTGGTAGATATCGTCCAGATGCAGCTCGATGGAATTGACGACGTTGCCTTCGCTGAAAATCACCTGTGACGAATTGAGAGACGTGAACGCAAAGTACGAATCCACTTCATAGAAGCCCGATTCGAAAATACCCACCACGCGGAAGCGGAATGGCGCAGGAAAACGTATCTCAGGTCCGAAAAATTCGGGCCGGGGGGAAATGACGTTTACCACGCTGTTGAGCAGCATGCCGGTGCTTTGCGCCAGTTTGGAACCAAGGATAATGCCGGGCAACCCACTGGTGTCTTTTAGCCTTTCAAACGATCCCTGCTTCAAATGTTTCAGCATGTCCGGGGGATTGTCCAGCGGAATACCCTTGATCTCCGCCCCTCCGGACTGAAGCGGGCCGGCCAGCAGAACGGTGCCGTAAAGATTGGGCGCGACGCTGACGACGTGCGGAAGCGCGCGGAGTTTGGGATCAAGCTCGGCCCAGTTGGCGATTCCCTGGTCCGGATCTTTTTCGAGAATCATCACGTGGGCCGTGGCGCCCAGCAAGCTGCGCTGCAGCGTATCGCGAAATCCATTGTTGATGGCGATGCCGATCACCAGCGCGGCCACTCCCGCCGCGACGCCAGCGATCGAAATCACGGTAATCACCGAAATGACCGCCTGCTTGCGCTTGGCGCGCAAATAGCGGCTGGCGATGAAGAGCTCGAAGGTCTGTGCGCTCATCCGGCTATTCGATTGGACGCAGGAGAGGAAACAAAATTACGTCGCGAATGGAGCGTGAATTAGTCAGAATCATGGTGAGCCGGTCGATGCCGATACCTTCACCACCGGTGGGCGGCAGGCCGTAGGACAGCGCTCGGACGTAATCCTCATCCATTTGATGCGCCTCCGTGTCGCCCTTTTCGCGCATGGCGAGCTGCGCTTCAAAGCGGCGGCGCTGCTCGCGCGGATCGTTCAGTTCGGTGAAGGCGTTTCCGATTTCCATTCCGGCGGCAAAGATTTCGAAGCGCTCCACAAATTCCGGGTCGTCCGGTTTGTTCTTGGAAAGCGGCGAGATTTCGACCGGATAATCGTAGATCATGGTCGGTTCAAAGAGGTTCGGCTCGACGTCGCGCTCGAAAGCTTCCACCAACGCATGGCCTTTGAGGCTCGGATCGCCGACCACTTCTCGCATGGAATGCCGCCGGATATTGCCGAAATCCAGCCTCCGTCCTTGATACTCCACTTCGGTACCGCCGGTGGCGTCGATCGCGGCCTGGCGCAACAGGTCCGCGGAGAGATCCATCATGCCGTGATAGTCCGTGTAGGCCTGATAAAACTCGAGCATGGTGAACTCCGGATTGTGGTGCGTTGAGATCCCTTCGTTGCGGAAATTGCGGTTGATCTCGTAGACGCGTTCCAAGCCGCCCACCACCAGGCGCTTCAAATACAACTCAGGCGCGATACGCAGATACAGATCGATGTCGAGCGTGTTGTGATGCGTGGTAAACGGCCGGGCAGCGGCGCCGCCGTAGATGGACTGCAGCATCGGCGTCTCCACCTCGAGGTACCCGCGCGCTTCCAGCTCCCTGCGCAGCGAAGAGACGATTTTCGCGCGCGTGACAAACACCTTGCGCACTTCGGGATTGGCGATCAGATCGAGATAGCGTTGGCGGTAACGCGTCTCCACGTCTTCCAGACCATGCCATTTCTCAGGCATCGAAAGCAGCGTTTTCGCGAGGAAATACAGGTGTTCCACGTGAACGCTCAACTCGTTAGTCTTGGTGCGGAACAGGTAACCTTCCACACCAATCAGGTCGCCCAGATCGAGCAGTTGATAGAGCGCATATTCCTTTTCGCTGAGCGCATCCTTGCGCACGTAGATCTGAAGCTGCTCGCCATTCTGCATCAAGTGCGCGAAGCCCGCCTTGCCCATGCGTCGAACGGTCATGATGCGGCCGGCGACGCGAACCTGTACGCGTGGCTCTAGCTGTTCAGCAGGCTTTGCGGCGTACCCGGCCAGGACTTGCGGAATGGTGTGGGTGAAATCGAACCGGTGGCCATACGGCTGGAAGCCGAGCGCTTCGATTTCGGCGATGCGTTGGACACGCTGCTCGTACAAATCGTCTTCGAGAGACATTCTTCACTATGCCACAAGTATAATTGACCGGCGGTCTAATCGAGGTCGAAAGCAGTTTCGTAATTCCGCTTCAGGCTCGGGTCCTGGTCCTCTTTGCGCAGGAAGCAATTGCCGATCGCCAGCGTTTCGATTTCCGTTCCCATGAAGCAGTGGAACGCGTCTTCGGGCGTGCAGACGATGGGTTCGCCGCGCACATTGAAGCTGGTATTCACGATAACGGGACAACCGGTGCGTTGTTCGAAAGCCGAGATCAATGCATGGTAACGAGGATTGGTTTCTCGATGCACAGTCTGGATGCGCGCGGAATAGTCGACGTGGGTGACGGCGGGAATATCGGAGCGCGGGATGTTGAGTTTCGCGATGCCGAAGAGGTTCCGCTCTTCTTCCGACATCGCTCGGCGGCGACGCTCTACGACATCCGCCACCAGCAGCATGTAGGGGCTGTCGGTATCGAGTTTGAAATAATCGCGGACGCGTTCGCGCAGCACCGATGGCGCAAAAGGCCGGAATGACTCGCGATACTTCACTTTGAGATTGAGAACGCTCTGCATGGATGGCGACCGGGCGTCGCCCAAAATGGAACGGGCGCCGAGCGCGCGCGGGCCGAATTCCATGCGTCCCTGAAACCATCCGAGCGCTTTTCCTTCGGCCAATGCGTCCGCCGATTTTGCTGTGAGTTCGCACTCGCACAGCGTCTGGAAGCGCGCTCCGGCGGTGCGAAGGCGCTGCTCGATTTCGTCCTGCGAAAATTCCGGGCCGAGGTAAGCCCCATGCATGCTGTCGTGGCAAGCGTCGACGGTTCGCGGCTGATTGTGGAACTGGTGATACGCGGCGAGCGCGGCGCCAAGTGCGCCTCCGGCATCGCCCGACGCGGGCTGAATCCAGATGTTTTTGAAATGGCCGTCGCGCAGCACCTTGCCATTGGCCACGCAGTTCAGCGCCACGCCGCCGGCCAGGCAGAGATTGGGAACTCCGGTTTCGGCTGCGAGCGATCGCGTTAGACGAAGAATCACTTCTTCGAGCGCCGCCTGGATGGATGCTGCGATATCCATGTGCTGCTGGGTGAGCGGCTCGGACGGCTTGCGCGGAGGAAGACCGAAGAGGCGATGAAAGCGAGCATTGGTCATCGTCAGACCGGCGCAGTAATTGAAATAGTCCAGATTGAGATGGAAGGAGCCATCGGGTTTCAGGTCGATCAAGTGATCGAAGATTTGTTTGGTGAACTTCGGATCGCCGTAGGGCGCCAGGCCCATCAGTTTGTATTCGCCGGAATTGACCTTGAAACCCGTATAGTAGGTGAACGCCGAATAGAGCAGCCCGAGCGAATGCGGAAAATGGATCTCTTTCAGGATCTCCAGACGATTGCCGCGGCCATGAGCCACTGAAGTTGTCGCCCATTCGCCCACCCCATCCATGGTCAGGACGATAGCCTCATCAAACGGCGACGGAAAGAACGCGCTGGCGGCATGACTCAAATGGTGTTCGGTGAATCGAAGCTTGGCGGCCCAATCTACGCCAGGAGAAAGCTCTTTGAGACGGGCTTGGAGCAGATCCTTCTGGAATAGCTTTTCGCGAATCCACAACGGCACTGCCATGCGGAAGGAGGAATATCCCGAAGGTGCGAACATCAGATACGTTTCGAGCAAGCGCTCGAATTTTAGAAATGGCTTGTCATAAAAGACGACGGAATCGAGAGCTTCGGGACTCAATCCGCCAGCTTCCAGGCAATAGCGGACGGCGTTGGCGGGGAAACGTGCGTCGTGCTTCTTGCGGCTGAACCGCTCTTCATGAGCTGCCGCGACGATCTCACCGTCCACCACCAGCGCGGCCGCGCTGTCGTGATAGAACGCTGAGATGCCCAGAATGTTCATGGGGCTAGAACAGGGTGTAGATGAAGGGCGCGACGGCTGAAATCTTGGTGAGGATCAGCAGACCGCCCAGGACGATCATCATCAGAAAAATGGGCAGCAACCAGAATTTCTTCCGCTCGCGCATAAAGGACCAAAGCTCGATCAGTGTGGACACGGCTGTTTCCTCAAGATGACCTCCTAAAACTGCCTCGACATGCTTTCGGGCCGCGGGCCCGGAGGTTGCCTGGGAATCCAATAGGTGGCTGCTCCAGGAGCGGACCGCAAGCGGAGAAAATCCTTCCCCATCCGGTGCAGCACCCAGCCGAACGGCGTAAAGACGAGATAGAACAGGATGCCGAGAACCAGTGGATTGACAACTGCGTGCAGCAGCGAGCCAAGACCTGTCCAAGCGCGGTTCAATGGCGCGAGCAGTTTCGGCGCGGCCAGCGCAGCCACAAGAAAGAGGACGCTGAACGGCAAGGGCCAGCGGCGCACGTTATGTCCTCGCAACAGAGGGAGCAGCGCGATGAGTGCAAAGAACGCGGCGAAGACCAGGCCGAAGGTCCGGTTGGAGGAAGGCTTCACCGCGTCCTCCGGTATCGGACTCAGGACGGCGCTAAGGGCGGCGCGATCAGAGTTTACCGGCGCGCTCATTATTTCCTCCTACGGCCAGGGGCAGCGGCTCAATCCACTGCGCCAGCAAGCGATTCAATTGCTCATTGGGGTGCCCGTCCGATAGCCGCAAGCGCCTGTCCTTCATTTCCGGGCGGTCACAATCGATGAAGCGGATGCCGCGCGATCGAACGAATCCCAGATAATCATGGCGCTGCTCGGGCGCCATATCGAACAGAATCACGGTGAATGTTCCGCCCGCTGCCCGTACGGTTTCGTTCATTTTCTGGAGCAAAGCTTCGGTAATCGCGCGCTTGTTGTGCACCCGCGGATAGGATGCGATGCGTTCCACATAATCCTGCGCAAGCGCGGCCGTGCGCAGCCAGCGGCTCACCGGCCATACCATTTCGCCCGGCGACAATTGCGCGCGCAGTGTGCCTTGACTCAGGTCCGCATAAGGGAAAAACAAACCGGGCGGAGTCTGCTTCACGATTCGAACCCAATCGGGTTCGGCAACGTTCCGGCCCTCGTGAAAACTATTGAACAGATAAAACACCGAGCATGGGCCGCGGACATGCTTCGCGACGGCCAAGTAGGACTGATAAGTGCCGTAATCCGCCGTGCCGAAATTGGAAATCGCCAGCTCGGGGTGGTTCTTCTGCACCAGCCACGCGAACGTTTGCTGGTTCGAAAGCCCGAAACCTTGCACGTAAGAATCGCCGAAGAAGAGCACTTGGGGGCTGGTGGCCGCGTCCGGAGCACCCTCCCGATCGGACGTTGCGCGGCGGCCCTGGCTCCAGTTTGTGTAGCGGAAGGGAGTGTTGCGTTCGGGATCCACCAGGTCGAACTTGCCTTCGCGGTTCCTCCATCCCAGATCGGGATCCGGGGCATATTCGGAATCATCGCGAGAGATGTGGAGGGTCTGCCACCAACTTGGGTAGCCGCCAAACCAAAGAATACCCTCCGCGCCAGCCAGGCCGATGATCAGAGCGATCAAGCGGGCGGCGATGACGATAGAGCGCCTGGGTTGTTTTGGGGATTCCGCCACTGCACGGAATATCGGCGGAGATCGTTGAAAGCATTAGGGATTGGGGGTGGCGATGTCCTTTCGGACCTCGCTGGGGTTGGAGCTGGAAGGGTGAATGTCAGGTGAAGTCAACGGTTCAGCGCTTTTTCGATGGTGGCCATCGCGAGGAACAGTTTGTCGGGGTGACCGGGGAGCGACTGGAATTCATGATGGCGATAGAAGGCCAGAGCACCTTCGTCAAGGGCTTCCACGACGACTCCGATGGAACCCACTTCGGCCGTGGCTTTCCAACTGCGCTGAAGAGCGTCCATGAGCAGAAAACGGCCAAGTTTCTGCCCGCGATGGGAACTGGCGACGGCCAACCGGCCCAACATCGTGACTGGGAGGCGGGGATAGCGAGGAAGCTTTTTCGCGACCGCGTCAGGCAGTTCGCTGAGATAGATGCTGTAGGCTGAGAGCGTGTAGTAGCCGACGATGGACCCGCTTTGGTCCAGCATGACGAAGGGAGCGGCGGCTTTTCGCCGGGCGTCCTGACCGGCCTGTTGATGTAGGTAGCGATCCAACTCTGGGACACCCGAATAGAAGGCGAGCCGGTCGTGGGAGGAGTTCAGAGGTTCGACGACATATTCGGGGCGCGATGCGCCGGTCACCGTGCGCCGGTCTTTTGCCGGTAATCACGCGCGGCACGGCGCAGGACGCGACCGGGATTGGGCGGGTTCAGGACGAGGTCTACAAAAGCCTCGGTCTCGCGAGCGGTAAGAACCAGGCTGGCGCGACGTTCTATGGTTCGCTCAGCGGCAATTTCGGCGCTGTGGAGGACGAAGTCAGTCATCGAGCGGCCCTCAAGGTCTGCGGCGCGTTGGATGAGTAGCTTTTGCTCCGCGTTGAGACGGGCGTCAAAGCGGTAGGTTTTGGACTTGGGCGCAGGCACGAGGCTCCCTCCAAATATACTGTACGGTACATCTCCGTACAGAGTCAACGTGCTGGAGGAGCGCCACTTAGACCGACGTGGTTTCGGCCACCTGGCCGGCGTAGCGGCGGTCGACGTAATTGTTAAGAATTTCGATAAATTCGGCGACTATGCGGTCGCCGCGCAGCGTGCAGGAGAGCTTGCCGTCGATGTAGACGGGCGCCACCGGCTCCTCGAAGGTGCCGGGCAATGAGATGCCGATGTGCGAGTGCTTGGATTCGCCGGGGCCATTGACCACGCAGCCCATCACCGCCACCTTCATCTCCTCTACTCCGGCATAACGTTCCTTCCAGTTGGGCATCTGGTCGCGCAGGTAATTCTGGATCTGATCGGCCATGTCTTGGAAGAATGTGCTGGTGGTGCGGCCGCAGCCCGGGCAGGCGGTGACCTGCGGAGTGAAATGGCGAAGCCCGAGGACTTGCAGGATCTGCTGGGAGACGATCACTTCTTCGGTACGGTCGCCATTGGGGAGCGGAGTAAGCGACGCACGAATGGTATCGCCGATGCCTTCCTGCAACAGCACCGAGAGTGCAGCGGTAGTGGCGACAATGCCTTTCGATCCGAGGCCGGCTTCGGTGAGCCCGAGGTGCAGCGCGTAATCGCACTGGGCGGCCAGCTTGCGGTAGACCATGATGAGATCCTGGACGCCCGAGACTTTGGCGCTGAGGATGATCTTGTCGCGGCCGAGCCCATAGCTTTCGGCGGCCTGCGCAGCTAGGAGGCCGCTGGCGACGATCGCGTTCATGGTGACTTCCATCGCGTCAAGCGGCTCGGGCAGGCGCGAATTTTCGTCCATCATGCGCGTGAGAAGCGCTCCATCGAGCGACCCCCAGTTGACGCCAATTCGCACCGGCCGATTGTGCTCGATAGCCACTTCGATCATGGTGCGGAAGTTGTCGTCGTGCTTCTTGCCGATGTTGACGTTGCCAGGATTGATGCGGTATTTGGCGAGCGCGCGTGCGCAGTCGGGATATTTCTTGAGCAGGATGTGACCGTTGTAGTGGAAGTCGCCGATGATGGGGACGCGGACGCCGAACTTGTCGAGAGTGTCGACGATTTTCGGGACGGCCTGAGCGGCGGCTTCGGTGTTTACGGTGACGCGCACCAACTCCGAGCCGGCCTGGGCGAGCGCCATCACCTGGTTGACCGTACCGGCGGTATCGGCGGTGTCCGTATTGGTCATGGACTGGACCACGATGGGGTGGTCGCCGCCCACCCAAACGTCGCCGATTTTGACGGGCACAGAAGTGCGCCGAGGAAGTGCAGCCATTCAGCCTCCGTTGAAAATTACATTGTAGCGTGTGGGGTTCGTGGTGAACTAGGATTATAGGAAATCTTGAGGTCACGAATTGTGACCTCAAGTTCCGTCGATCAGGGACGAAGGGACGGTATGCCCAACTGATGGCAGATCTTGATTGCCAGCCGGTTTGCGATTTCGGTGTGGCGGGGAACCGGCGCCTTAGACTTGTTGGCTGGATTGACGAATATCGAATGCCGGCTCCCCTCGCGTTCGAGGCGGCAACCGTTGCGCTGGAGATGGTCGAGCAGTTCGTGGCGCTTCAGGGCTTGGACGCACCGGCCTCGACCGAAAGCGGAAGCAATTCGATCAGATCGGCATCGGCGGCCGTCGCATCAGGATTGGGAACTGGGAGTGCCTTCCCCTCCTCCAGATGCATCTGTGCGATATCCTCGAGAGCACTGGCGATCATGACGCGCGCGTCGGCGAGGTCGAAACCCTGGCTGAGGACGCCGGGGAAGTCGAGAACCTCGGCCACCACCATACGGTCGTCCCCGCGTGGCAGGAAGTAGGCTACGTGGTAGCGCAGCATTGCTTTCAGCATAGCGCGGCCACAGGAACTCCTGAGAGTTTGGCCATTGTTACGGCACCATGTTTGCAAGACGCGTTACCATATGAACACGCCCATGAGCAGCGAGCAAATGCAGTCCGCGATTAAAGATCTGCAAGACACGATGGTGGTGATGGCCCACATCGAGAAGACGTCGAGCGAGCATGTTAAAGACCTCGTGCAGTTCCGCATCGAGTCTGAGAAATTTCGTCTCCGGACAGAGCAGAATTTGGCGGAAATCACCGACAAGCTCAATGGACTTATTGGGTACGTGGCCGGCTAGCGCCCTGAAACGCAGTAGAGCCGTCCCCCGCTCCCAGCCTTCACCCGAGTGCAGAACACGGACGCCGAGGACGTGCGCTACAATCCACTGACATGAAGCACATCCGAATTTGGCTGGCGGCGGGGTTTGCGGCGTTGCTTACGCTGGGATTTGTGGCCACGCGCGGCGATGCGCAGCCCAACACGATGAAGCTGATCGCGCCGGGCGTGTGGTTCCGCGAGGGCGACCTGGTGAATCAGGACCATTGCAACAACGTCATCATCGAGATGAAGGACTACCTGATCGTCGTTGACGCCAATTTTCCGAGCGGCGCGCGGCTGGCGCTTGCGGATGCCAAGAAAGTCTCGCCGAAGCCGGTGAAGTTCGTCTTCGATACGCATCATCATGGCGATCACACCTACGGCAACGCGGTGTGGACCGGAGCGGGCGCAACCACCATCGCGTATCAGGGCGTGGCTGAAGAGATGAAGCGCTATGAGCCTGCGCGCTGGAAGATGGCGATGAAGGAGCGCAAGGACGTGGCAGACATGCATCGCGAGAGCGTGGAGCCGCCGCAGCAAACCTTCACCGACAGTCCGCACGTGATCACGGACGGAACCAGGCGCGTGGAGTTCTACCATTTCGGATGGGCGCACACGCGGGGCGACGGCTTCCTGTATTTGCCTCGGGAGCGGGTGCTCTGCTCGGGCGATGCGGCGGTCAACGGTCCTTATAATTTCACCGGCGACGGGAACATCGGCAACTGGCCGAAGGTGCTGGATGGAGCGCTGCAGCTGAAGGTGGATCACGTACTGCCAGGGCACGGCGGCGCGGGCGGAAAAGAGATCCTGACCGGGCAGCGGGCGTTCATGATCGAGCTGCACAAGGCGGTGCAACAGGCTGTGGCGAGCGGAAAGAAGCTGGACGATCTGGTGAAAAAGAGCAGCGGGAAACAAGTGGCCAGCCTGCAGTTACCCGATTCGGTGAAAAATTGGGTGAGCGCCGATTCCCTGCCCGATCAAGTGAAAGACGCCTATAACGAGGTAACCACGGGCAAGCCCGCGGGTGATTTGCCGCACTAACGGCCTGTTTCGGTGTAGTCTGTAACCGTATGGCGGCTGTTTCCGATTCCCCGCTGACGCGCGTCGTAGAACTGCGTCACCTGCATGGCGGGGATCTCGATCTTCTGCTCGACGAAGAAACGCAAGCCTGGCGCGAGACCCTGGACTGGGATTTTCGCGGGTCGGCCGGCTTGGTCCGGCGGTTCCTCGAAATTCAGGCGCTGAATGGCTATGCCCTGCTGATCAATGGATATCCGGCAGGATACTGCTACTACGTGGCGGAGGAACGCAAGGGGCTGATCGGCGATCTGTATGTGATGAAAGATTACGTCAGCGTAGTGAACGAAGAGCGATTGCTCGCGGCAGTGGTGGGAGGTCTGATGAAGACGCCGCTGATTCGAAGAATCGAATCGCAATTGATGATGCTGCGGACCGGACCCAAGATCGCGCTTCCCGAGTCCAAATATGCCCGAACGTTCATACGAAATTTCATGGAGATCGACGCTGAAACCGCCGCGCGCCTGCCGGAGCGGCAACCCTCCCAGGCGGTGTTGTTCGACAGCTGGTCGGAGCGCAAACAGGATGAAGCGGCGACGCTGATTGCGAACGCGTATCAGGGGCACATCGACAGCGAGATCAACGATCAGTACCGGTCGCCCGCGGGAGCCCGGCGCTTTCTGATGAACATCGTGCAGTTTCCGGGCTGCGGGAGCTTCTTTCAGCCCGCGTCGTTTGTGGCCATCGAGCCGGGATCGGGGCGCCTGGCGGGGATCTGCCTGGCGAGCCTGGTGCAGGCGGATGTGGGACACGTGACGCAGGTGTGCGTTTCCAAGGCAGCGCGAGGAACCGGCGCGGGTTATGAGCTGATCCGAAAGTCGCTCGAGTCGCTGGCGAGGCACGGATGCCGCAAGGTCACGCTGACGGTGACGGGGTCGAACGCGGAGGCCATTGGGCTGTACGAGCGCATGGGGTTCCGAAAAACCCGGAATTTTTCAGCGTTCGTGTGGGACACGTTCTGGGGACAAGTTTAATTGAGCGGCTTATAGACGTACATGCCGTCCAACACGGGCCCTGGGATGCGCTTCACCAGCCTATAGTGTTTTCGAATTTCTTCGAGTTGCGCGGCGGGCAGCGTGGATATTTCCACATCTAGCGGGGGGTGAGGGGTGCGAACGTCTTCCATCAAAATGATGGTCGAGAAAGCGGATGCGGCAATATCGCTCCGCACCGGCTCCGGATCCACGGCGCCTGCCGAAACCAGCAAATTGTAGAAAGCCATTTCGACGTCCAGCCGGCCGCGCAGGCGAACCACGGCATTGTAGTCGGCCGATAGGACACGGCCGCCATCGGCGAGGGTGCTCTGGATCTCGCTTACCTCGGCGCGCGATTGCTGCTCGCCCGCGAAGCGCATCACAAGCGCCGGCACGGTGGTGCGGTAATTTACGATCAGAAAAACGCCCAGAGGAAGCTGCAGCAGCGTAACCCAGGTCCGCGTGCGTTGGAAAGTCAGCGAAAAGAAATCCAGCGAGTGCAAACTGAGGGTGCTGCAGAGAATTAATAAGATGGTGAATTCGAGCTGATAGTTCAGGTCTGAACCGACCTTGGGCGCCGATCCTAAGAACACTAAAGTAGCCAGGCCAAGGTACAGGAAGGGCGCCGCGCCGGTCCGTCGAATTGCCCTGCGTGCACCTAGTGCAACCACCAGCATCAGCGGCCCGCCGACCAGGAGCGCGAAGCGGAGGTGCAAGGCCAGCTTGTGGAGGGAGTAAGGATTCAGATTGGCGCGAACTGTATCGGCCAGGAAGCGCCCGCCCAAAGCTGCGTCGAGTGAGAAGACGATGATCGCCGCGGCGGCCAGGCAACCTGCGGCGAACTTCATGGCTGTCATTTTGCGGCGCGTGAAAAATAACGCCAGGCAAATGGCCGCGGGGCACGCCAGCATAGTCTGCTTGGTAAAGAACGCGAGCAAAGCGCAGACGCCCACCCAGATCAGCGTATGATCGCCGAGTACGGCGTAGCGAGAGTAAAGATAGAAAGCCGTGAGCGCCCAGAAGAGCCCCAGGACATCCACCTGGCCAACCGTGCCCCAAACCCATAAGAGGGAGCTGGAGGCGCACAGCAGAGCGCTCAGCGCTGCGCTATAGCGGTCCTTGGTATAGAGCAGAGTCAAATACCAACTCAGCCCGACAATTCCGAGCGCCGCCGCGAAACTAATCACGCGGCCGGCCGTATAGATGGGCAAGCCGATTTTTTGGAGACCCGCGTCGAGCAGATAGAACAGCGGCGTGTAGGGGGCGACGGTGTAGGGGTAATGGTGGAAGTCGTAATAAAGAGTGCCATCGTGCACCAGCATGCTGGCATGGGCCGCCACCACGCATTCGCCTCCGGTGAAACTGTTCTGGGCCCAGAAGAGCAGAGCCAGATGTCCGAGAATGCAAAGTCCAGCTACGACCGCACAGGTGGTTAGGATGCGGCGGAAGATGCGTTCCGCCGCATCGGGGTTGGCTGTTGGCAAAACAGGCGCGAACGTGGACATGTGGGGCTTTCTTCCGTTTTATCGGCGGAAAGCGGCCCAGGCTACAGCACCCTACTTGCTGGCTGCCCCGCTGGCTACCGCAGCAGGGGCTTGACCGGCGGCTTGCAACTTGGCGGCCTTGTAATCGGCGACCAGGCGTTTAGCGATTTTGTCGGCTACGTCGGCGCTGGCGCCCATAAATTTAGCGCCCAGGCTCTCGGCGGTAGCGGACCAGATCACATTGCCATCCTTGCTCACCAGCCGGACCGTAGCGATGGCCTCGTGCTTGCGCTCCTCGGTGCGGCGGCTGTCGTTTTCACCAATGCTGAGACCGCCCGAGCGGTTGCTGCTACTGCTCGCATAATTACGCAGACCCTCGCTCGATCCGGAGCTGATCTGCGAGCGCGCATTGATGCCGTCGCTGGATTGGAAGGTGTCGGTGAAAACGTCGTCGTCACCCGCGCCTTTGAGGACGGCGTCGGCCTTGTCTTCATCTTCGGTGATGACGAACTGTTTGGAATTATGCAGGCTGGTCATGAGCAGGTCGCGGATTTGGAGCGCAGCGTCGCCGCCCGTCAGGATCGCGATGTAAATGCGGCGAACCTTGCTCAGGTGCTGGGCGGCTTCTTCCTCGGGCGTCGGCTGCTCCAAGAAGGGTGCGAACAATAAGACGGTGTATAAAACCCAGGTCATCGGTCACTCCTATATAACTCACGTATGTAAATCAGCCTTTACCGCTCTTACGAGCGTCGTCGTCCTGGTATTCCACCTTGCGGCCGGTGCGCGCCTCCAGAACCACGAGCGTGGCGCGGATATCGTCCTTGTTGATTTTGAAAATCATGGCCTGCTGATGATCCTCTTCGTCGGAGTAGCCAACCGTCAGGAAGTGCGTACGCTTCTTGGCGAGCAGGAAAAGCGGCGAAATGATTACGGCCACGATATAGCGGCGGTCCACTTTTTCCCCGTATTCGACCAGGTTGATCTTTTCGTATGGGACGCGCCAGCTTGCCTTGCCTGAGTAAAAAACGAAAAACTGGGCATCCACTGCCTCGACGATTCCCGAACAGCCGGGTGGAATCTGCGTGATCGTGCCGCCGACATATTGAGCACGGCCACCCAGGTCGCGGGCCTGGCAGTATACAGTGGCGAGGGCCAAAAGCACGGCGAGTTTTTTGGATGTCATACTGGAGATGTAAGTAGCAAGATCCCGCGGAAGTTCTCATCGGAAGTTTGCGCCTATGTTCGCCATGGACCAAAACAAAACCCAAGAGGAAGAACGCTTTGGCCAGTAATGTAGTGAGCGCAGCGCGCTATGCGCGACAAGTAGCGCCGGAATACTTCCGGCGTTATCGAGAAGAACGCAAATGCGCGGTGCCACCCGCGCCGTTTACGCCGCATCCCAAGCGCTGGGCCGATACCGGATTGCACGCGGCCTGGCTGGGCCACAGCACCGTGCTGCTAAAAATCGATGGATTCACCATTCTGACCGATCCCATTCTTGGCGCGCGCTGCGGAGTGCGGATGGGACCCGTGACAGTGGGGCTGCGCCGCCTGGTTGCACCGGCGGTGAGCCGTGCGCAGTTGCCGCACATCGATTTGATTTTGTTGTCACACGCGCACTTCGATCATTTCGACCTGGCTACACTGCGCAGTTTGGAACGCGCGGGCACGGCGGTGGTGACGGCCAAATATACCAGCGATCTGCTCCGGACGCGGCGCTATCAGAGCGTGCAGGAAGTGGGCTGGGATGAGCGGGTGCGGGTGGGTCCGCTCTCGATCTTAGGCCTTCGCGTGAAACATTGGGGCGCGCGGATGCGATCGGATGTCCATCGTGGTTACAACGGATATCTGATCGAAAGCGGGCGGTATCGTGTGGTGTTTGGCGGAGATACAGCGTGGACGGATTCGTTCAAAACGGCGCGCGCGGCGAAGCCGGTGGATCTGGCCATCCTGCCCATTGGCGCGTATGACCCGTGGATTCATGTGCACTGCAATCCCGAGGAAGCCTGGCGCATGGGCGCCGATTGCGGCGCGGAGCATCTGCTGCCAGTGCATCATCAGACGTTCCGGCTGAGCCGGGAACCTTATCTCGAGCCGGTGGAGCGATTCCTGGCAGCGGCCGGCAACCATCCCGACCGGGTGATAGCGACGCGAGTGGGGCACGAATGGTCAATGGCGTAGGGTGTTTCCTTGGCGCACGCTTCAGCGTGCCGCGTCGACACTCGTGTCGACGCCTGGTTCCTCTGCTACTTGCAGTAGCCCCAGCGCTATTGGCGCAGGACGCTCGGGAGATCGTGCGCAAATCCGTGGAATTGGATCAGTCCAACTGGCAGCGCATGAAGGACTACACCTGGGTTGCGCGGCAGACCGATCGATTGTTGGATTCGAGCGGACAAGTGAAATCGCAAAAGATCGAAGAATGGGAGACGGTGGTGATTTATGGCGAGCCGCACCGCCGGATGCTGCAGCGCAATGGTCAGGCGCTCTCGGCCGAGGATCAGCGCAAGGAACAGGAGAAGCTGGATGAGGCCGTAGCCAAGCGGGAACGCGAAACACCCCAGCAGCGTGCGCGCCGCGAAGCCGATTTCGAGCACGAGCGCGAGAAGGATCGCGAGTTTCTGCGCGAGGTTCCAGACCTGTTCGATTTCAAGTTGCTGGGTGAAGAAAAAATCGACGGCCACGATGTGTGGGTGATCTCGGCCACGCCCAAACCGGACGCGCATCCCAAGCGTGGCGATGCGAAGCCGTTGTTGAAGGTGCAGGCCAAGGTCTGGATCGACAAGCAGGAGTATCAATGGGTGCGCTTGGAAGCCGAGACCACGGCTACCATTTCATTTGGGCTGTTTATCGCGCGATTGAGTCCCGGCGCGAAGCTGATCTTTGAGCAGGAGCGGGTGAACGACGAAGTGTGGCTGCCCAAGCGCGAAGTGGTGCGCGGGGCGGCGCGGCTTGGCTTGGTGAAGAAACTGGCGGGCGAGGAAGAAACCACTTGGAACAATTACCGCAAATTCCAGGTAGATTCGAAAGTGGTGGCCACCGAGTAGGGTATGGTTTTTCGCAAATACCTTCTTATTGCTTTGTTGACAGCCCTGACGCTGAGCGCAGCCGCCAAATGGCTGGAGTCCCGCTCCTGGATTTCTCCCACGGCACAGAATGCAAGCCGATTCATCCGAAGCTACGATCCGACACCGGTTGTAAGGTCTTTCCGATCCGCGTGCTCGCCTTGGGGAGGACGGGTGGACATGTTTACTCAAGTGGCAACAGGGAGATCCGATAGCGCAGGGTACGTCCCCCTCTTCGGTTCACGGAGGGATGTTGAGCATCACCTGACCGTTGAACCTCAGTACTGCGGCAATCCGGATACGAATGCCGCCTTGTTGACCGCCCTTCATGAGGACGTATTAGCAGCTTTGCGAAACGCGGCGTGCTGGGTGTCCGACGATCGGCTGACGCGAAAGCGGCCTGCGAATCGCCTACCGCTGCGGTACGCGAACGAGCGGTATCGTGGCTGCGGGCCCGCCGCAGGTGAAGAATTCGGGTGCCCGTCGCCACCTGGTTCTGTCGGTGAATGTGGATGAGCACTGGGCAGTGGCGGGCTAGCGTGGCACGCTCGATTATTCAGCCCTCAACGTGACCGAGGGATCCACTCGCGCAGCTCGCCACGCCGGCGCCCAACATGCCATCCCCGATACGATTCCGAACAGCCCAATCACGCCGAGATAAGTGATCGGATCCAGCTCCGAAATGCCGAAGACCAGCGTGATCAGGGTCTGGCTGGCGGCTACTGCCCCACATAGGCCGATGACAATTCCGAGCGAGGTGAGCCGCATCCCCTGGCCCAGGATTAAGGCCAGGATGCTGGCGCGCGATGCACCCAGCGCGGCTCGCACTCCAATTTCGCGCGTTCGCTCCGTGACGCTGCCGGAAAGAACGCTGTAGATGCCCACCGCTGCCAGCGCCAGCGCCACCAGGCCGAAAGCCTCAAATAGCGTTAACACAAAATGCCGCTCGGCTTCGGACACGGCGAGCAGTTGATCCATCGTGACAATCCGCACAATAGGCTGGTCCCGATCCACCGACCAGACTCCGCTCTTGACGGCGGAAGCGAGCGCTGCCACATCGCCCCGCCCACGGACCACGAACGACAGCGCCTCATCCGCGAACCAGGTCTGTTCGGTTGAAAGATAGACTGCATCCGGTTCATTGATCGCGAGCGAGGTCTGTTTCACATCCCCCACCACGCCGACCACGCTGTACCAGGGCCTATCGGTGGGACCTACGTGAACGCGCTTGCCGATCGGGTCTTGGCCTGGAAACTGACGCCTCGCCAGGGACTCGCTGATCAACGCCGCCGGCGGCGCCGAGCCGCTATCGCGCTCATCGAGAAATCGGCCGCTGCGCAACGGAATTCCCATGGTCTGGCAATAGCCCGGGCTCACCGCATAGCGAAATACGCTGTGGCCGCCGCGTGGATCGTCATTTTCGAAGTGAGCGCCATAGACGCCCGTCACCGGCGGATCGTCACTGAGCGGCAACAGGCTGGTAAACGCGGCCTGCTCGACACCGGGAACCCGCCGCACGCCTTTGAGAGCCTGCTCAAAGAAGCGACGCCTGGCGCGGCTGCCGGCGCCGGGCGCGGAAGGCAGGTCGTCGAATTGATGGCCGGAGCTCTGCACCTGTAGGGAAAGCAAGTGCGCAGTGACGAAACCAGGATCTATCGCGAGCAAGCGTTGCATACTGCGCAGCAGCAGCCCTGCGCCGATCAGCAGGATCAGCGCCAGCGCCACCTCGGTAATCACCAGCGCACTGCGCGTCGAGGAACGGCTTCCTGCCGTGCGCCGCGAGACCTGTTGTAATCCGACGAGAAGGTCGTCGCGGGAGACATGGAGCGCCGGAATCAATCCCAGCGCCAGGCCAATCAGTGTCGTAATGCCGAGCGCGAACCCGAACACCACATGATCCACCGCGATGGCGTCCAGCCGCGGCAATCCTGGAGGGCTGAGTGCGATCAGCGCCCGCACCCCTGCTACAGCCACGCCCAGGCCCAGCGCGCCGCCGAGCGACGCCAGCAGCAAGCTTTCAGTGACCAGTTGCCGCAGGATACGCGGACGGGATGCGCCCAGCGCGGCGCGCGTGGCAAATTCGCCGCGCCTTTGTGCACCGCGTGCCAGCAGGAGATTGGTTACGTTGACGCACGCAATCGCCAGCACCAGGATCACCGCACCCAGAACCGCCAGCAATGCCGGCTTGACTGTTTGGGCCATGTCGTCCTGGAGCGAATCGACCGTCAGGCCATTTTGAAGCGAAGCCCAGCGCGGCCGGGGAAATTCCTTCCACGGCGTGCGCGCGATTTGATCCAATTCTCGCGCGGATTGCGCAATGCTGACGCCGGGCTTGAGACGGCCTGTCATGCGGAGATGATTTCCCCACCCCCAGCTATCGAAGTTAGTCGCAAGCTGGCGGTCATCATATTGCAAGGGCGTCCAAATCTCCGCCGCAGGCGACAGGACATTCTCAAATGCAGGCGGCAGGATGCCGATGACGGTATAGTTGTCGTCGTCAAGCTTCACCTGGCGTCCCACAATCGTCCGGTCGCCATGGAAGCGCCGTTGCCACAGCCGGTCGCTCAGGATTACCACTTTAGGCCCTCGAAACTCCTCTTCGGAGGTCTGAAAATCCCGGCCCAGCAAAGGAGCGATGCCAAGCACGCCGAAGAAGCTCGCGCTCACGGCCTGCCCCTCCAGCCGCTCGGGCGAAGCGGCCCCGGTGATGGCCGGCTGCCACGGCTCGAAGAGAGCCAGCGTGTCCAGCGAGCGGATGCGCTCCTTCAGCTCACGATAGGTGCCAAAGGCAACTTCGGAACGAGCTCCCCGATAAGTGTTCCAGATCATGACGATTCGGCTGGCATGCGGATAAGGCAGCGGCTCAAACAGAATGGGATTCACCGCGCTGAAAATCGCAGTGCTGGCCCCGATGCCGAGCGCCAGCGTCAACGTACTCACGATCGTGAAGCCGGAGTTGCTTCGCAGTTGACGCGCAGCGTATCGAAGATCGGCGGCCATGGTCGCGATGGCGTTCTCCCACCCATAGGAACGCACCTGCTCCCGGACCACCGTCATATTTCCCATTTCCAAGCGTGCCGCGCGTTGCGCTTCGTCCGAAGAGAGACCGCGCGCCATTCCCGCCGCGGCAGCCTCTTCCAGATACTGCTGTACTTCATCGGCGACATCCCGGTCCACCACCGCCCCGTTCAACAGGCCGCGCAAGCCCTGTCTGAGCTGACGCCATAGGGACATGCCACTAGCCCTCCGCCTTGAGGAGCCGCGCGATCGCCGTTGCCCGGCGGGTCCAATCCGCGGTTTCGATCTCCAGCTGCTTCTTGCCGCCGCGGGTGAGCGTGTAGAACTTGGCGCGACGCGAGTTCGGGGTCTGGCGCCACTCCGCGTCCAGCCATCCGGCGCGCTGCAGCCGCTGCAACGCCGTGAGCAGCGATCCTGGATTCACCTTGAAAACGCCGCGCGAGATTTGTTCCACGCGGCGGGCGATACCAAAGCCATGCATGGGCTCCAGGCTCAACGTTTTCAGGATCAGCATGTCCAGCGTGCCCTGGATTACGTCCGTTTCCTGTTCGTTCATACCAGAGAGGTTAGCATCCCTCATATTGACTGTCAAGATATGACCATCAACAGATATGCTTGAGACGCCAACTCACCTCGTAACGGCCGGCGGAAAACGCTATAGTGTTGGATATTGCCATGTCCAACCGATTCCTCATCTCGATCGCAAGCGTCTTTCTGGCGAGCGGGCTGCCGGTTCTCGCGCATCACGCTTTCGGTAATGAATACGATGAATCCAAACCCATCACGATCGAAGGCGTGGTGACTCGTATCGAGTGGGAAAATCCGCACATACATTACTACGTGGACGTCACACAGCCGGACGGTACGGTGGTGAACTGGGCCTGCGAAGGCGGAGGTCCGAACCGGCTGATCAAGCGAGGCTGGACGCGCGATACGTTGAAGCCGGGGGACAAAGTGATCGTGCATGGGTTCCCCGCCAAAGACGCGTCGCACGCGGCCGACGGACGGAAAGTGACGTTCGCCGATGGAAAGACCATCGGAACGGAGCCGGCTCCGAATCACTAAACGCGCTGCGCGATGTCCGACAACTGAGCGAGAAGGACGTCGGGGACTTCGATCGCATTTTCGGCAAGCCTGCGCGCGCGTTCCTGGCGCGATCGGTCGAACGGCATGCGGACGGGCGACCCGCCGGCGATGGGCCGCGCAGAGCGCACCGCATCAGCGAAAGCCGACATGTTCTGCCGAAATGTTTCCGCCGGGCCCATCAGGTCCGGCCGCATGGCTACCATAAGATAGCCGAAGCCCGAGAGTTCACCCGGAATGGGCGGCGATCCCGCCAGGATGCCGAGAAGCTGCACCGCGATGGCCAGGCCAGACCCCTTGTGTCCGCCCCAAACCGCGAAAGCGCCCGCGAGCGCAGCGCTGGGATCCACGGTTGGCGATCCGTCGCGATCGAAAGCGACATTCTCAGGCAGATCGTTGCTGAGGCGCTTGGCGAGCGTTACTTCGGCATGGATGATGGCGGACGTGCCGATGTCGAAGATGATCGGGTCCGTGGCGCTCGGGAATCCGAAGCAAATCGGATTGGTACCAAGCCGGCCTTCCGTGGCGCCGTGCGGAGCCACCCAGGGTGATGCGTTCGAGGCGATGATGCTGACCAGCCCGCGCGCCGCCGCCATCTCGGCGTAGTAAGAAAGCATGCCGGTATACCAGGTGTCGCTGGCGCCGACCATCGCGATCCCCGCCGCTTCCGCCTTCTCAATTGCCAGCCGTGTGGCGCGGTGTGCCACTACGTAGCCGATATGGTCGCCACCATCCAAGCGAGCGGAGACGGGCGTCTCATGAAGTATGCCCATGGGACGGCGACAGTCGCCGGTGCGCTCGAAGCGCTCGGCGATACTGATGGCTCGCGCCAGTCCGCCGTAAGCCAGCCCGCGCAGCTCGCAATCTATCAGATGATCCGCGATTAGTTCGGCGTCAAGAGGATCGTGGCCCAGCGCCAACATGACGCCGGATACGAGTTGGTGAGCATCTGGAATTGTGAGTCGCACAGATGTAGACTATAGCGTGTCGATACCCAAGTCTGTTCTGCTTCTGCTCGGCGCCTGCCTGGCTGCGTCGCTATCCCCAGCGGCGGTGAAGCATGCCAAGGCTCCGAAAACTCTTCGGCTCTACATCTTCGATTGTGGAACCATTCACACCACAACGGTGGATGCATACTCGTTGAAGAAGGAAGAAGTGGGGTCGACGGAAATGGCGATTCCCTGCATCCTGGTGGCGCACCCCAAAGGAAACTTGATGTGGGACAACGGCGACATTCCCGATCGCGCGTTTCCTTCGGGCGGGGGCCCGGCCACGGCGGGTGTGGTTACACAAGCCAAGCCGCTGCTCCCGCAACTCGCGGCCGTCGGCTACACGCCGGCAGACATCAAGTTTCTCGCCATGTCGCACTATCACGGCGATCACGTCGCGAATGCCAATGCCTTCGCCGGATCCATCTGGCTGGTGCGCAAGGTGGAGCGCGACCGCATGTTCTCGAGCGAGCCGATTCCGCGATCGGACCCTGCCAATTACAGCGCGCTCAAGAACAGCCAAACCGTGATTATCGACCAGGATGACTATGATGTTTTTGGGGATGGAACCGTCATCATCAAGTCCGCGCCGGGCCACACGCCGGGTCATCAGGTGTTGTTTCTGAAGCTGGCCAAGACCGGGCCAGTGGTGCTGAGTGGCGATCTTTATCATTATCCGGAGGAGCGGACGCTGAACCGGCTGCCAGTCGCCGAGTTCAACAAGGATCAAACGGCTGCCTCCAGAGCGGCACTCGAGGTCTTTTTGAAGAAGACCGGCGCACAGTTGTGGATCCAGCATGATTTCCTGGGCAACGCAAAGCTGAAGAAGGCGCCGGAGTATTACGAATAAGCGCAGACCGCGCGGCTACCTGTTGTTGCTGAAGATACTTTTCGGGATCATGCCGTGGACGCCTTTGGTTCCATCCACTAACTGAGTGATCTCGAAATCCACGGCGACGCTGGCCAGCATGTACGCGTCCTCGCGGCTCAGCTTCTTCTCAGTCATCAGGAAATCGAGCGTCTCGCGCACCGCGATTTTGGTTGCTTCCGTCAGATCCGGATCAAGACCCATGGTGATCCAATGCGTGGGAGTCTCCGCGCGCGGCCAGGTGAGATGCATGTCCTTGTGCACGATGAACTGGAACACGCCGGTGAGCGAAGTCTCCATGGCCGTGATGTCCACTTCACCGTTGCCCATGCCGGCGTGGCCATCACCCACTTCGAACAGCGCGCCATGCGCGTGCACCGGGATGAAGAGCGTGGTTCCGGCGACCAGTTCCTTGTTATCCAGATTGCCGGCGTGAACGCCCGGCGGAGCGCTATTCACCTTGCCGGCTGAAGCCGGCGGAGCGATGCCCATGCTGCCGAAGAACGGTTTGAGCGGAAGCTCAATGCCGGGAGCGAAGGTTCCGATCTTGTGCTCGCGGTCCAAGGGAATGATCTTCGTCTTGGTACCTTCAAACTCATCGGGTAAAAATCCTGAGCCTTTGCGAAAGGTGTTGTAGGCGAACGGAACATCCATGTGGATTTCGCGGATGCGAACTTCGAGCACATCGCCGGGCTCGGCGCCTTCGATGGCCACCGGTCCGGTTAATAGATGACCGCCCGGGCCGCGCTGATCCTGTGGGATCTCCTTATATATGGTGCGGAGCGCCGATGGGATTTGATCGGCCGGCCAACCCGCCTGTTCCAAACGCTCGGGATTTCCGGAGACGGTTTCTATGGTGACCGTATCGCCAGATCGAACAGTAAGCACGGGCTTCGCGGCCGACCAATAGTAGCCCCATGCGATGGTCTGCGGAGTGACTTTTAGCGTGTGATCGGTAGCCGGAAAGAGCGTGCCGGCAGAAACGAAAAAGATGAGGAGGCACGGGAGCGAGCGGAATTCCATGAATCATGTTTGCACAACCGAGGTGAGTTGGTTAGCGGCGCCTGCTCTAGGACCTGGCGCTCAAGCGTCAGCAGGACCTATGGCCAGTCCTGCGCTGCATGGAAGATACGTGAGATTTCGACCGCGTGTTGCGTCACCTGGTAAACCACGATGTAGGGCAGGGACGCAAAGACCAATTCGCGTCGTCCAGCCATTCGGATACTTGGTCGTCCCAGGTACGGAAAATCCCTCAGCGAAGCGCATCCTTCGTAAATGGCTCGGGCAACACGCCGCGCCGCCTCCGGGTTGTCACGCTCGATGCGCTCACAAATGCGCTCCAAGTCGTCCGCAGCGGGTCAAGACCAACGAAGCTCCGTCAAGTCTCCAAGAGTCGCCGCAGGCGCTGGCCGACCTGCTCATGCGTTAAATACTCGCCGCGCTCCAACTCTTCCTCGCCGCGTTTCACAGCTTCGGCAAAGCGCGCTTCTTCCTCGAAATACCGGACGACGGCCTCCTCGACGAGCTGGCCGGGGTTTCTGCCCTTCTCCGTCGCGGATTGCGTGAATTTGGCTTCGAGTTCGGGCGTAAATTGTACTTCCATTGGCGGGCTCCTTCCTTCAGAATACGCGTTTTAGGTCAATCGCATCATTCATGCTCCGATACGGGAGCTTGGAACTTCCCCGACACCTGGTCGTAGACCGTCACGCCGCCCACGCCAATATGATAAATCCAGCCGTGCAGCGCAAGATCGCCTGCCAGCAAGCGATTTGCGACGGCAGGATGCGAGTGCAGGTTCTTCAGTTGCGTGACCACATTCTGTTCGGTGAGCGCGAGCAGAAGCTCGCTGTCCGGGTCAGTTTGGCGGCGCTGGACATTCGCATAACGCAGCCAGTTCCATACGGCGGCGAACGACGATAGTGCATCGGGGTGCAGCGCTCCCTTGATGACGCCGCAATCGGTATGGCCGCAGACGATCACGTCCGGCACGCGCAGAACGCCCACGGCATATTCGATGGTGGCCGAAACTCCGCCCAGCGAATCGGGATAAGGCGGCACGATGTTGCCAATCACGCGGCAGATGAACAGCTCGCCCGGAACGGTTTGAGTAAGCAGGCAAGGGTCGATACGAGAATCGGCGCAGGTGATGAACAGCGCCAAGGGCCGCTGGCCAATAGCTAGCTTTTCGAAAAGATCTCGCTGCCGGGGATAAACGTCTTTCTGGAATCGGGAAATGCCTCCCAGAAGTTTGTCGACTGCCACGTTCCTCTATTTTACGAACACCGTGACATCCGGCTGGCTGGTGCTGGCGCCCACTAGCAGCACAAGAGTCGCCGGACCCGGCGGAAGATCGGCGGGCAGTTGCACGTTAAATTGGTAGACACCGTTCAGCAGACCCGGAGCAGTTCCAGCGTAGACCACCGTCGCGTTTTCTCCGTTGACGAGAGCCGAATACTGCGAGGAGACCCAGGACAAAGTGTCTCCCGCGATATCGCCCGCCGTCACGGCCGGACTGACCATGCCTCCACCGGTGCCGTAGACCGCTACGACAGAGCCGGGAGACGCCGGATTGGCCGCCGTATTGTCCGAGTAATCCTGGTTGAGTATGGAGCCTGGCCCGCTTCCACTGGCGTTCGCCGTGAAGATCTGAACGTCGGCGGGAACCAGCGGGATATTGAAGCTGGGCGACGTGAGGTTGTTGTAAGTCACCGTCACGCCGGCTTCCCCCGTGGTGTTCAGGTTGAATGGCAAGATTACGTTGATTTGGCCGTTCTGGACAAAGAGCGGAATGGCCGGCATGCCTCCCACCGTGACTGTGGCGCCGCCGAGCGTAGTGCCGAGACTTCCCTTGGAAGTCAGCGCGAAACTTGCTCCGGTTTGCGGTCCGAGGAAACTGCCGAAAATGGACACGATTGCTCCGGGTGAGAACCCGCTGGTGTCAAAGCTCGCTCCATTCACCACCGCCGAGATACTGGGGCCGGTGACCACTTGCGCCGAGGCTATGTTGAGAGTGACCGGGATGACGTTCGAAGCACTACCGAGGGGGCTGGGCGTGACGGTGATTAGGCCTTGATACGATCCGGCAGTCATCCCCTTGGTATTGACAGTTGCAACCAGCGTGGCTGGGCTCTTGTAGGATGCCGTGGAGACGGTTAGCCAACCGGGCGACGAAGTAACGCCGAAGGTCTCGGGCGAACTGCTCGTAAGATTGATGGACTGGCTAGCTGGATTGGCCGCGCCGGCCTGCGTGATGAAGGTCAGGCTGGAGGGGCTCAGGCTGAAGGGCGATGGCGTGGAAACCACCAAAGTGACGGGTATAGCCAGCGGCGAATTACTTGCCGCCGCGCTGACGATGTTAATGGTCGCCTTATAAGTACCAAATGACAATCCCGTGCCGTTGATGGCCACTGTGACTGTGGCTGGTGTAGTACCGCCTGAACTGGATGCCGTGAGCCATGTCCCACCCTGGGCCGTCGACGAGATGGTGACGGGCTCCGAGGAAGTGACGTTGATGGACGTCGGAGCCGGATTTGCGCCGCCAATCGTGTAAGCGAAGTTGAAGCTGCCCGGCGATGCTGAGATGCCGGTTGAAACGGTGAAGGTGATGAGAATGGTCTGCGGAATATTGTAGGCGCCTGGGGACGTAACCGTGATCGACCCAATGTAGATTCCTGGCTTCAGACCACTTGGATTTGCCGCCACAGTGATCGCAGCAGGAGTGATTGACGGGTTTACGCCGGCTGAGAGCCACGCACCGCCCACAAAAGTGATGGATACCGGGCCGGGGACGGTAGTGGTAACGTTCACCGTCTGGTCGGCGGGGGCTGCGCCGCCGGCGATCGCAGTGAAATTGAGCGCGGAGGTGCTCAGGGTCATTACGTTGTTGACCGTAAGCGTGACGGGGATGGACAGCGGACTGTTGGAAGCGCCGCTGGAAGTTATCGTTATCGTGCCGTGGTAAGTCTGTGTTGTTAGTCCGGTGGTGATGATAGAGACACTCACAGAGCCCGGTGAAGTGCCCGCGCCCACCAGCGCCGCCGAGAGCCAGGGCGCTCCGGCTGCAACTGTAGCGGTGAAGGCAGCCCCGGGAGCGCCCGTGATGCTAATGGTCTGCGCAGCCGGCGCGGTGCCTCCCGCCTGATACGCGAAGGTCAGCGCGGCAGGATTGGCCGTGAGCGACGTCGCACTGGAGACAACCAGGGTGACGGTAACCGTTTGCGATGTGACTCCGGGGGCCGCGATGGTGATGGTCCCGGTGTAGGTGTTCGCCGTGAGCCCCGTTATATTCGTCGAAACGCTGACGGAGCTGGTGCCGGATACTGTGCCCGAGGGGGTGACTGACAGCCACGTGCCGCCGGTTGGATTGGTTGCCGCCGAGGCGGTGAATGCCAGCCCCGTGGTGCCTCCGATAGCGATCGATTGGGCAGCGGGTGCAGTGCCTCCGATTGAGTAATTGAAAGTAAGGGAAGAAGGCCCAGCAGTGAGGTTACCTGCCACCACCAACGTGACATTGACCGTTTGCGATGTAGCTCCCGGAGCCGCGAAGGTAAGGGTACCGCTATACGTGTTCGCGGTTAGCCCCGCTGTATTCACAGATACGCTGGCCGTGCCTGGCACCGCGCCCGAAGGAGTAACCGAAAGCCACGAACCACCGGAGGGAGTGGTAGCGGCGCTGGCAGTAAAGCCGGCGGCTGTTCCGCCAATCGTGATCTGTTGCGCGGCAGGCTGCGTCGCGCTGCCTAGTGTGTAATTGAAGCTGAGTGATGAGGGCGCGGCGGTGACCGTCGAGGTGACGACCAAGGTTACCTTGACGGTTTGCGAGACGGCTCCGGGAGCCGCAACCGTGATGGTCCCGTTGTAGGTGTTGGCAGCCAGGCCGGATGTATTTACGGACACGCTGGCGCTACCCGGCGCGGATCCCGAAGGAGTAACCGACAGCCACGAACCACCGGAGGGAGTGGTCGCGGCCGTCGCGGTGAAGCTGGTAGCTGTTCCGCCAATGGTGATCTGTTGCGCCGGGGGTTGCGTGGTGCTGCCGAGCGCATACGTAAAGCTAAGTGAAGAAGGCGCGGCGGTGACCGTCGGAGACACCACCAATGACACATTCACAACCACTGAAGAGACGGCTCCCGGTGCCGAGATAGTGATAGTGCCGTTGTAGGTGTTCGCGGCGAGGCCTGATGTGTTTACCGAAACGCTGGCGGAACCTGGTATGGTCCCGGAAGGCGTAACCGATAGCCACGAACCGCCCGAGGGAACTGTTGCGGCCGTTGCAGTAAAGCTGGTGGCCGTTCCACCAATGGTGATCTGTTGCGCCGCGGGTTGCGTCGTGCTGCCCAGCGTGTAATTAAAGCTGAGTGGAGAAGGCGTGGCAGTGACCGTCGAGGAGACCACCAACGTCACGTTGACCGTCTGGGAGGTGGCTCCGGGGGCCGAGATGGTGACCGTCCCAGTGTAAGTGTTCGCCGTGAGACTCGTTATATTCACCGAAACGCTGACGGACCCAGGCGTTGTGGCGGGACTCACGGGGCTGGCCGAGAGCCACGAACCTCCCGAGGGAATGGTTGCGGCAGAAGCGGTGATAGCCAGTCCGGAAGAGCCTCCTACCGTCACCAGCTGTGCCCCGGGGGCTGTTGTACCGAGTGTGTAATTGAAGGTGAGCGAAGAGGGGCTAGCCGAAATCGTCGGCATGTTGGAAACCACCAACGTAACGCTGACCACCTGCGACGCGGCCCCGGGCGCCGAAATGGTTACCGTCCCGTTGTAAGTGTTCGCGGTCAAAACGCCGGTATTCACGGAAATGCTGACGGAGCCGGGTATGGTTCCTGGAGCGGTGGGCGTGGCCGAAAGCCACGAGCCTCCCGATGTCGTTCCGGGGACTGCGGTGATGTTCAGCCCGGGAGTGCCTCCGATAGTGACGGTTTGCGCAGCCGGCGCGCCGCTTCCAATCTGATATGCAAAGTTGAGGGACGTGGTGCTCACCGTAACTTGAGCGACGACCAGCGTTACATTGACCACTTGCGACGTGGCGCCCGTAGCCGCGACGGTAATGGTTCCCGTGTAGGTGCCGGGTGCGAGGCTCGCCCCATTCACCGAGACATTGGGGGAACCGGATGCCGTGCCCGAACCGGGGCTTACCGAAAGCCATGAGCCGCCGGATGTGGTGGCCGCGGTTGCGGTGTAGGACACGCTCGAAGGATCGCCTACATTGATCGGCTGCGCCGCGGGCTGCGTGCCGCTGCCGTATTGATAGCTGAAATTGAGCTGCGATGGAGTAGCCGTCAACGAAGGTCCGGTCACATTGAGCGTCACCGGAATGCCCGCGGGACTTCCAGTAACTCCCGCTGAAGTAACCGTCACCGTGCCGGTGTGCTGGCCGGCAGACAGAGCGGACAGGCCGGCTGCATTGAGCGACACGCTGATGGACGACGGGACAGTGCCGCTGGGCGTTGCCGAGAGCCACGCAGACGCCGCACCCGTCGATGTCGTAAAGTTAACCCCGGTGGTGCCTGAAATGCTCACGTTTTGTGCCGAGGGCGTGCTTGCGCCGATGACGTAATTGAACGTCAAGGTTGCGGAAGGCACGGTCAATGTGGATCCAGTCACCACTAAGCTCACGGGGACATTGAATGCGCTATTGCTCACGCCGCCTTCAGTGATTTGGATGTTGCCGGTATAAGTCTGCGCCGTTAACCCGGTAGGGTTAACCGAAATAGTGAAGCTGGCCGGTGTGGTGCCGCTGGTTGGCGGCGCGATGCTGAGCCAGGAATTCCCTGAAGTGACGGCCGCGCTCACGCTGGTGGCGATGGCCGGACTGGTTGTTATGTTCAACTGCTGGGTCCCGGGGGCCGTGGTGCCGATGGTGTAATTGAAAGTCATCGATGCCGGGCCGCTCAGTTGCGGCAGAATCGTGAAGGTGACCGGAATCGATGTGGACGCGAGTCCGCTGTTCCCATAATTCAAAGACACGGTTCCGTTATAGACCCCGGCGCCAAGGCCGCTGGGATTCGCAGTGATGCTGAACGCAGTGGATGTCGTGTTCGCGGCGGCCGGTGTCACCGCTAGCCAATTGCCGCCGGACGTGGTGGAAGCGCTGGTGGTGAAAGAGTCTGCGGCGCCAGCAACGGACGTGGTGAACGTAACCGGCTGAGACAACGAAGTTGTCGAACCCTGCACCGTCGATGGCGTCCAGCCGGTGGGGCTGGGAGTTACCGAGGGCGGTGGAGTGGGGGGAATCGGAGAGACGGGGCCGACGCCTATGAGAGTTGCGCCCGGGGCGAAGCTGAGGGTGGTTCCGGTACCACCACCACCCAAATAGTAGAACACTGTCCCCGTGACGGGCGTGGACGGAATTGCAGACGGTACGGCCGTAATCAGAGACCCGGCAGAGGGGAGAGTTGCGGTGGCTATAAGGTTTGCGCCAAGGATACTGCAGGCGATCTCAATTGAATCCGGAGCAGCGCCGGAGACAGGGACGTTGTCCGTCAGGGTTACCGCACTGGTGCAGAGCAACGGGCCGCCATCCACCGACAAGGTCACTCCGACCGACTCGCCGCCATACACATTGACCGAGGAGGTGCTCGTCGTCGTCGTGCTTGTCGGCTTCACCGTTTGGCTCAACGCAGCGACGGACGTCACCGTCTGCCCAGCTAGCATGAGCGGATCTTGGCCACTCACCAGGACCAAAGTCCCCGTGACCGCGTAGCACACATCACCTGCGGGAAGGGGCGAGGGGCATTGGGCGAAAACCACCGGGGAAAAAACCAGAAGCAGTAAAATTGCGATGACTGGCGTGTGTGACAGACGCAGATGAAGTCGGTTCATGACGATTGTATTGGCCCGCCCAAGCAGCACTTCTTCCTGTAATTAAAATAAGCCTCTAAAAAAGCGATGAGGAGCGTACCCAAGAGCTGGCGCGTACCGGTACGAGCAACAAACTTTATCCTCAACAAAACTTTGCCACCCCTATTTCACAAACACCGTCACATCCTGCTGGCTGGTGCTATTGCCGACTTTCAAAACAATTTTGGCTGAGCCCGATTGGATATCCGCTGGCAATTGAACGTTGAATTGATAAACACCGTACACCAGACCCGGAGCCGACCCGGCGTAAAGCACGGTGGCGGCTTCGCCATTCACGGTGGCCGAATACTGCGATGTGATCCACGAGAGCGTTGCTCCGGCCACGCTGCCCGCGTTCACCACCGGATTGACCGCGCCTCCGCCCGTACCGTAGACCATCACGACAGAACCCGGGGCCGCCGGATTGGACGCGGAATTGATCGAAAAATCCTGGTTTAAGATCGATCCAGGCCCGCTGCCGCTGGCATCCGCGGTAAAGATCTGCACGGCGGCTGGCGCCAGGGGGATGTTGAATTGCACCGAGGTAGCGTCGTTGTACGTCACTTCCACATAGGCTTCGCCTGTGGTGTTTAAGTTATACGGCAAAATCATATTGACTTGGCCATTCTGAGCAAAAAGTGGAACGGCCGGAATGCCTTCCACCTTGACGGTGGTCCCGCCCAGAGTAGTGTCGATGGTGCCGTTTGAATTCACGCTGAAAACTGCCCCGGTTTGAGGTCCTAGCAGATTACCGAAGACCGTGACGATAGTCCCTGGCGCAAACCCGGCGCTCTCATAACTTGCCGCACTGACGATTCCCGAAACGGCCGGTTCGATAGATTGCAGAGTGACATTGATGACCAGCGGGGTTGTTCCGGCGGTTGCTCCAGATGCCGCGATCGTAATAGTGCCGTTGTACACGTTCGCAGTCAAACCCTTGGTGTTCACCGAAACAGTGAGCGCGCCGGATGCGGCTCCCGCGCCGGGAGTTACCGAAAGCCACGAACCGCCCAGGTTGGTTGCGGCGGAAGCGGTGAAGTTGATCTTGGCTGCGTCGACAAGGTTGATGGATTGCGGCGCGGGTTGCGTGCTGCTGCCGATTGAGTAGCTAAAACTGAGCGTCGCTGGCGTGGCCGTCAGCGTGGGGGCTGCCACTACCAGCGTTACCGGAATGCTGGCTGGGCTTCCCCCCGCCCCGGACGAAGTCACCGTCACCGTACCGCTGTACTGGCCGGCCGCGAGACCGGAGAGAGCGTTGGTATTGATCGACACGCTGATGGAGGACGGCACCGTGCCACTGGGCGTCGCCGCGAGCCAGTTAGCTCCGCCGGAAGAGGTGACCGAAGTCGTAAACGAGATTCCCGAGGTGCCCGAAATGCTGACCGATTGCGCCGCGGGAGTGCTTCCACCAACCGTTGCGTTGAAGGTCAAAGTGGTGGATGGAACGGTCAAAACGGTCGAAGTGACGTTCAACGTCACCGGAATGCTCAATGGGCTGCCACCGGAAGACGTGATTTGAATATTGCCGCTCAGCGTTCCCGAAGTAAGGCCTGCGGTGTTCACCGAAACCGCGAAAGTGGCTGGCGTGGTGCCGTTGCCCGGCGTCACACTGAGCCAGGAGTTTCCGGAGCTGACGGCTGCGCTCACCTGGGTGGCGCTCGGCGCGGTAATCGACAAGGTCTGGGAGCTGGGCGCGGCGCCGCCGGGCGCGTAATTGAAAGCCAATGCGGTGGGAGTGGCGGTGAGCGTCACAGCGCCGCCGGTGATGGTGAACGTCACGGGAATTTGCGTGGCCGCCACTCCGCTGTTCCCATAACTCAACAGAACCGTGCCGCTATAGACACCTGCCGTAAGATGAGCCGGATTTGCCGTGATCGTTACGATGGACGCCGTGTCTGCGGCTGCAGGTGAAACGGTCAGCCAACTGCCCCCCGAAACGCTGGTTGTAAACGAGACCTCCGAGGACGGAACGGATGTCGTGAAATTGACTGGCTGCTGTAGGGAAGTGGTGGATCCCTGAACAGCCGTTGGCGTCCAGGAGATCGGGCTGGGATTTACGGTCGGCGGCGGGGTACCGGAGGCCACGATGGTCGCGTTGGCGAGAGAAAAGACGGTTGCGGGTTTGCCCGTCAGTTGGGCCGTCACTTGCCCTGTTATCCCCGTCGAAGGAATGGACGCCGGTACGTTGCTAATCATGGCGCCGGTAGGGATGGTGACGGCGGCTGTCAGCGTAGCAAGGCTTCCAACGGTGCAGTTTTCGATATCGATTGTGTCAGGAGCGCCAACGTTGTCCGTCAGCGCGACAGTTACGGCGGCCGAACAACTCAAAGTGCCTAACGTCCCTACTGTCAATGATACCGGCGGCCCAGTGTAGGTATTGCTTGAGGAATGGCTGGTGACCGAAGTGCTGGAAGGCGCGGCGGTTTGGCTGATGCTGGTGGTGGCCGTCACTTGCGCCCCAGCCAACTTAAAAGGATCGGTGCCACTCTGGAGGCTCAAAGTCCCCGTGACCGTGTAGCTCACCTGCGCGTACACTGCTGGTGTTAACACGAAAAGCAGCAGAATTGCGAAAGCTGGAATGTCCGCCAAACGCGGACGAAATCGATTCATGGGAGTTGCAGAATTGGCTCAGCCCAGCACTTTCTATAAGTTAAGAATAAGACCCGCTCAGTATACAACGGAACTTCGCACTGACGATCACACTGCAGGTTAGGGCCGTACTGGTACCCATGAGACGCTCGTTTTCATTCAAGAACTTAGTCCATGGCAAGATTATTTGGGCTAAGGCAAACGACTGATTTACACCTCCGCCCCTGTGCATTGGGCGGTCGATTTCGGGGGCATCAGACCAAATGAATGCTAGGACTGATCACCGCATATGCCACTAGACTTGTGGAGGATCTCCAGTTAGGCTAATCCTAAACCGGGATGAGCAGCGCCGTCACATCTTCCGTCCAGACACCCGCGCGTGTGAGCGGCTTGGCGGTGAAGGTGTTTTATGCCATCGGAGAAATGCCCGTCACCATTTGCATGGTGCTTTTCGGGCTCTTCACCCTGTTTTTTTACAACACCGTGTTGGGCCTGCCCGCCTCGCTGGTCGGAATGGCGGTGGCCGGTGGACTGGTGCTGGACGCTTTCCTTGACCCCTACATCGGTTATCGCTCCGATGTCAGCCGTCACTGGCTGGGACGCAGGCATTCCTATATGCTCCCTGCGGGCATCGCACTGGGTCCCTGCTTTTACCTGTTGTTCAGTCCACCGAAGAGCCTCAGCCACTCCGGCCTTTTCCTATGGCTTGTGGCGTTCTGGGTTGCTGTACGGGTGACGGGCGCGCTCTACCGGATCCCGTATCTGAGCCTGGGGGCCGAACTCAGCTCGGATTACGACCAGCGCACTGTGGTCTTCGCCATTCGGGCGCTCTTCGGGCTGGTGGGTGCTCTCGCGGCGGCCGGGTTCTCGTTCCTGGTCTTGAGCTCCAAGGACGGCGGCGCGGATCCAAAACTCGACTACTCCAGCTACCCGCGCATGGGGCTTTTGTTCGGATTGCTGATGTCGTTGAGCGCCGTGCTCAGCACGCTCGGGACGCTTGGTCACCGGAGTAGCGGGGAAGCGGAAAGCAAGTCCCGGCCAGCTGCGCATTTTTTCACCGGCTTCGCGCTCACCATGCGCAACGCGACGTTTCGCGCCGTTTGGTTTTACTTCGTGGTGTTTTACCTGGCCGTGGTGTTGAACGCCAGCCTCGCCATTCAATACTTCACCTGGTACGCGCGCATCCACGCCGGCGCCGCGCTCAGCCAGATCCAGGTCGGTTTCTACCTGGGCGCCCTGGCCGGCGTTTTCTTCTGGATGGCGCTGGCGAAACGGACCGAGAAACGCACGCTTTCGATCGCCGCCACGCTCGGCACCGCCACGCTGCTATGCGCCGCTACTTTGCTGGTGGGCGAAGGCCGGCTGTTCGGAACGGGAAACGCACTCCCCCTGATCCTGGGACATTTTGTGGCGGGAGTGATCGCGAGCGCAGTTTGGGTGATTCCAGCTTCCATGGTGGCGGATCTGGCCGATGAAGACGAATTCCACACCGGTCTCCGCCGGGAAGGCATTTACTTCGGGATTCTCAATCTGGGAGAAAAGGTGGCGTCCGGTGGAGCGCTTCTCCTGGCCGGCCTGCTGCTCAGTTTCTTTCGACATCTGTCGCCGGTGGCTTCGCCCCAGGCTTCCGCGGCTGCGCCTTACATTGGCTTGTCTTATGGCATTATTCCCGGCTGCCTGCTGCTGGCGGCAACACTCATGATCCTGCCCTACCGCTTGAACCGTGATTCTTTGCGGGCCATTCAGAGCCAGCTTGCGGAGCGTCGCCCCCGGTGAGTAAAGGCTCAGTTCTGGTTACGGGAGCATCGTCTGGGATCGGTCTCGAGATCGCCGTTTTTCTCGCCCAGCATGGCTACGGCGTTTACGCGACGATGCGCAATCTGGAGCGGCGCGCTGCTCTCGATGCGGCGGCCGCCCGGCGGAACGTGAAACTGGACGTGCTGCAGCTCGATATCACGGACTCCGCCAGCATTCGGGAGACGGTCAGCGCAATTGCCAGCCGGTCGGAAGGCTTATATGGCTTGGTGAACAACGCCGGCGGTATTCTCAGGGGCTATTTTGAAGACATATCCGAGCGGGAAATGCGGGATGTTTTCGAGACCAATGTGTTCGGCGCCATGGCCGTGACGCGCGCCGTGCTGCCCCTGCTGCGGCAAGCCCATCGGGGGCGCATCATCATGCTCAGTTCGTCAGCCGGCAGAATGGGTTCACCCAGCAGTTCCGCCTACTGTTCGAGTAAATTCGCACTGGAAGGCTTCGCCGAGTGCCTGCTCCAGGAAGTGGCGCCGCTCGGAGTCGAGGTCAGCCTGGTGGAACCGGGATTTGTTCGCACCGAGCTTTGGGAAAAAAATCGGCACATCGCTCGCGGAGCTTCCTCGGTCGACAGCCCGTACCGCAATTGGTTTCAGAAGCTGGAGCAAATTACGGATCACGAGGCCGAATCCGCGGTCCTCGTTCCCGCCGACGTGGCCGAAGTTGTGCTACAAATTCTAGAGGCGAAGAGCCCACGCATCCGCTATGTGGTCGGACGGCGTGCAAGATTCCTACTGAACCTGCGGCGTTATCTCCCGGGCGAGATATTTGATCGCCTCTGGACCCGTGAAATGACACGGCGGGTTTCCAAGTAGTACGTAGTACCGAGAAGTACCTGAGATTACACTGGTCCTGGTTGACGACTCGACAGTCAGGCGTATAATCTAAACATTCGTCAGAGTCATCCCTACGCTTGTGATACCTCCCCGCACAAAAGAGCGCATTCTGGATACCGCCGAACGGCTCTTTGCCGAGCGCGGTTACTCCGCCACGTCCCTTCGCGCCATCATTGCCGAGGCTGACGTCAACCTGGCTTCTGTTCACTATCACTTTGATTCTAAAGAAGCTCTTCTGGAAGAGGTGTTTCTCCGGCGCGCCATTCCCGCCAACGAAGAAAGGTTGCGGTTGTTGGAACTCTTGGAACAGGAAGCTGGCGACGGTCCCCTTGAATTGAAGAAAGTGATCGAAGCATTCATCACGCCCGCGTTCCTGGCCGCAAAGGATCCGGCGCGAGGCGGCCAATTGTTCCGCAGGCTGGTGGGACGTTTATATGCCGAGAGCGACCTGATGCCTCGCATGATCGCGAAGCATTTCGTCCCGCTGCTCATCCGCTTTGCCACGGCCCTGGAGCGAGCATTACCCGACCTGCCTCATGACGAACTGTACTCGCGCGTACACTTCGCCATGGGATCCGTCGCGCTCGCTCTGCGAGGCACGAGCGACTGGGACGTCGTTCATGGACACCTCCGGGAGGCAGCCGACGCCGAATTGACGGTGAGCCGCCTCGTGAATTTTTTGGACGCGGCGTTCCGCGCTCCGGTTGTCGAGGCGCCCGTGTCCGGTGTTGGACAGGTGTCCAGTGCGGTGGGACAGGAGAAATGATGCACGGAACGAAGCTGCCCGTTTTGTTGTTGTTGGCCCCGCTCGTATGGGGGGCGGACCAGGACCCGGCTCCGTCCGGCCAGCCGTTGGCGCTTAGTTTGAAGCGCGCGGTGGAACTGGCGATTTCGCCGGATGGCAACTATAGCATCCAGGAACAGCAAGAGGTGGTGCGCCAGACCAAAGCCCAATCCGCCGAGGTTCGATCCGCGCTGCTGCCGAACGTGGGCGGCTATTTGTCGGAAACCAGCCAGATCCGAAGTCTGGCGGCGCTCGGGTCCAATACCGTGAAGCTGCCGTTTAATTTCCACCTTCCCAACATCGCGGGACCGTACCCGATCACTGATATTCGGGCCAACGCGACTCAAACCGTTTTCGATTTCAGCGCCATCCGGCGTTGGCAGGCGGCGCGCAAAGCGGTTCATGCATCGGAAGCCGAACGTGAGCACGCCACCAATGAAGTTTCCGCGCTGGTGGCCAAGGCGTATGTGGCGGCGCTGCACGCCGACGCGGATGTCGAGGCGGCCACCGCCGACGTGGTGCTTGCCAAGGCGCTGGTGACGCAAGCGGAAAACGAAAAGAATTCCGGCACCGGCACCGGCATCGACGTTACCCGCCAGAGAGTGAAGCTGTCCGATCAAACGCAGCACCTTCTCGATGCCGAAAATAACCGGACCAAAACGCATCTGCAATTGCTGCGGACCATCGGGTTACGGCTGGATACAGAAGTTCAACTCACGGACAAGCTGGTGTACACGCCGGTAGAATCGATGACCATCGAGCAGGCCAAGGCGGAAGCTTTCAAGAATCGAGAGGATTACAAGGCGCAGCAGGCGCAAGAAGATAGCGTGCGGTTGCAGGCCAGCGCAGCGAAGTGGCAGCGTCTGCCGACTTTTTTCACCTGGGGCGATTACGGAACCATCGGTCAAAGCGACGTGGCGATTATACCCACCCGCGACTTCGGCGCCACCCTGAAGTTTCAGTTCTACGATGGCGGACGCATGGACGCGCAGCGTGTGGAAGAATCCTCGCGTTATCGTGGGGAGCAAATACGCACCAACGATCTGAAGCAGCAGATTGAACTGGACGTGCGAACGTCGCTCGATAGCCTTCATTCGGCCGAAAAACAAGTAGCCGTAGCTCAGGAGGGCCTGGAATTGGCTGATAACGAACTGGCTCAGGCACGCCGGCGCTATGAGGCGGGAGTGACCAACGGCCTGGAAGTGACCGACGCGCAGACGCAACTGGAGCACGCTCGCGACAACCAGATTCTTGCGCTTTTCAATTACAACCTGGCGCGCGTCGACCTGGGCGAAGCTATGGGCACCATACGCCGGCTGATCCAATAGTTTACGGAGATCCCACGTTCTTATGAAAAAAGTCATTATCGCCCTCATCCTTATCGCGGGTATAGCAACGGCCGGCGTAATGGTCTACAGGAACTATCACCCCGCGGTGACGGATCGCATCCTGGTATCGGGCAACATTGAGCTCACCGAAGTGGATATCGCTTTCAAGACCGCGGGGCGTTTGATCGAACGCAACGTGGACGAGGGCGAAACGGTGAAGAAAGGCATGGTTGTGGCGCGCCTGGATCGCGATCAGTTGGTGCAGCAGCGCGAGTCGCAAGTGGCGACGCTACAAACCGCCGAGGCGCAGTTGGCCGAAGCGCGTAGTTCCGCCGAATGGCAGAGGAGCACCATGGCGGCCGATCTGGACGCGCGGCGAAGCGACCTCAGTTCGGCACAATCGCATTTGCTGGAGATGAAAAACGGATCGCGGCCGGAGGAAGTTCGGCAGGCCCAGGCCACCGTCGATTCCGCCCAGGCCGAGTACGACGGCGCCAAGAAGGATTGGGACCGCGCGCAGACGCTGATCAAAAGCGACGACATTTCCAAAGCTCAATACGATCAGTATCGTAAGGGGATGGATGCGGCCACAGCCAACCTCATGCAGGCCAAAGAACACTCCGCGCTGGTGAATGCCGGGAACCGCAGTGAAGAGATTGAGAGTGCCGCGGCTCAGGAATCGAAGGCCCGCGCATCGCTGAAAATGGGAGAAGCAAACTCGCTCGAGTTGCAGCGCCGCGAGCAGGATATCGTAGCGCGGCAGGGCGATATCGCCCGCGCCAAGGCGCAGATCGTGCTCATCGATTCGCAGCTATCCGATACCATTGCGATAGCGCCCATCTCCGGCATCGTGCTGGTAAAGGCCGCCGACGTGGGCGAGGTTTTGGCGCCCGGAACATCGGTGGTGACCATCGGCGACATCGATCATCCCTGGCTGCGGGCCTATGTTGGAGAGACCGATTTGGGCCGGGTGAAACTGGGCTCCAGCGTCAAAGTGACCACGGATTCTTATCCGGGGAAAATCTACAACGGACGCGTCTCCTTCATTTCTTCGGAAGCCGAGTTCACGCCCAAGCAGATTCAGAGTACCGAGGAGCGCGTAAAGCTGGTTTATCGCATCAAGATCGACATCGATAATCCGCTGCATGAACTGAAATCGAATATGCCGGCGGACGCCGAAATACAAGCCAAATAATGGATGCGGTGATCCAGCTGCGAGACCTGACCAAGCGCTTCGGCGCTCTCACGGCCGTGGATCATCTGAATCTCGAGATTGGCCGAGGCGAGATTTTCGGGCTGGTGGGCCCGGACGGCGCCGGAAAGACCACCACCCTGCGGATGCTGTGCGGACTGATGGACCCCAGCGGCGGCGAGGCCTGGGTGGCCGGCCACAACGTGGCTAAGAATCCGGGTGAGGTGAAGGACCGAATCGGCTATATGGCGCAGCGGTTCGGGCTCTATGTGGACCTGACCGTGGACGAGAACATGGGGTTCTACGGGGACCTGTTCGGCATCTCGCGCAAGGAGCGCGAGCGGCTGCTGCCGGAGCTGCTGCGCATGACTCGCATGGAGCCTTTCCGCAAGCGGCAGGCCGGCAAACTTTCCGGCGGCATGAAGCAGAAGCTGGGCCTGATGTGCACGCTGCTGCATCGTCCGCAGATCCTGTTTCTCGACGAACCGACCAACGGCGTGGATCCCGTATCGCGGCGCGATTTTTGGGCCATCCTCTATCAACTGGTGAAAGACGGCATCACCATCCTTGTGACCACCGCGTACCTGGACGAAGCTGAGCGTTGCAATCGCGTGGGCCTGATGTATAAGGGACGCCTGATCCGCTGTGAATCGCCGGACGTGATGCGGGGCAGCGAAGTTTGCTACGCCATTGAAGCTTCTAACCTGAGTGAAGCTTCTAACTTGAGTGAAGCACCCAACCTGCGCGCCCTGCGCGAGAAGTTGCGGACCTGCCAGGGCGTGCTCAGCGCGGAAACTTCGGGCGACTCGCTGCACGTGCTGATCGCACCCGGCAAGACTTCTCCTGCGGTGCTACAGCAGACCGTGGGTCCGGTTACCTTCCGTCCAATTACGCCGTCGCTCGAAGACGTTTTCATTGCCACCATCCGCAAAGAGGAAAGGCCGGACGCCGCTTGACCCAGCAGCAGCAGCGGCAGCAGCAGCAGCAGCCTCAAAAAGACGGCGTCTGGGCTGTGGAGATCGACGACCTGGTAAAAACGTTCGGAGATTTCGTGGCCGTGAATCATGTCTCCATCAGCGTGAAAGTAGGCGAGGTATTCGGCTTCCTGGGCCCCAATGGCGCCGGCAAGTCCACCGTCATCCGCATTCTTTGCGGGCTGCTGAGCCCCACTTCGGGCCGCGCTCAGGTGGGCGGCTTCGACGTATCCACGCACCCGGAAGAAATTCGCCGGCACATCGGATACATGTCGCAGAAGTTCTCCCTGTATGACGATCTGACCGTCGAGCAAAACATCGATTTTTTCAGCGGCATTTATGGTGTGCCTAAGAAGCGGCGCGCGGAGCGCAAGCAATACGTGCTGCGGATGGCGGACTTGGAAGAACGCAGCAAGACGACCACCCGCCTGCTGCCGGGAGGCTGGAAGCAGCGCCTGGCTCTGGGCTGCGCCATTTTGCATGAGCCGCCCATCCTGTTTCTGGACGAGCCCACGTCGGGCGTAGACCCCATTGCGCGCCGCGCGTTTTGGGATTTGATCTACGATCTCTCCGAAGCGGGCCAGACCATTTTCGTCACTACGCACTACATGGATGAGGCCGAGTATTGCCATCGCTTGGCGCTTATTAACGGCGGCCGCATCATCGCGGCCGGAACCCCGGCGTCGCTCAAGGACGAGTTGAGCGCGCGCACTTTGCTGCAACTGGACAGCTCCGATCCGCTCGCGAGCATGCGGGCTCTGGAGAACCAGCCTGAAATAGACGACGTGGCGGTCTTCGGCGGCGGCCTGCACGTGGCGGTGCAAAACGCGGAGCGCGCCACGATACGGATTCGCGAATTGATGGCAGCGAACAATATCGACATCCGCAGGCTGGAGCGCATTCCGCCTTCCATGGAAGACGTGTTCGTGGCGCTCATTGAGCATCAGGCACGGAGCAGCGCATGAAACTGCAGCGCATTGGCGCGATATTCAGAAAGGAACTGCGTCACATCTCGCGCGACCCGCGCAGCTTGGGGCTGGCGCTGGTGCAGCCGCTGGTGATGCTGTTGCTGTTCGGCTCCGCGCTCAGTCTGGACGTGGACCGGATCTCCACTCTGGTATACGATGCGGATCAGACTTCGGCCAGCCGCGAACTGATCCGCCAGTTTCAGGGCTCGCGGTATTTCGAAGTGGAGGGCTTCGTGGGCAGCACGCGGGCTGTGGAGCGCGGGATCGACCGGGACCGTATTCTGGTGGGCCTGATTGTGCCTCGGGATTTTGCGAAACACCTGGCCACGGGACAAAACGCGCCCTTTCAAATCCTGTTGGACGGCAGCGATTCCAACACCGCGTCCATTGCGCTTTCTTACGTGAACGCACTGGTGGAAGGCTATGGCAACCAACTAAGGGCGGTGGCGCTCAGCCGGCATGCCGGCAGGACTTTGCCGGTGCCGATCGATTTTCAGGTGCGCATCTGGTACAACAGCTCGCTCGAATCGAAGAACTTTGTAGTTCCCGGATTGGTGGCGGTCATCCTGGTGGTGATCGCGGGAATGCTGGCTTCTCTGACCATCGCGCGGGAGTGGGAAATGGGTACCATGGAACAGCTCCTCTCCACGCCCGTGCGGCCGGCCGAACTGGTGCTGGCGAAGATGCTGGGCTTCTTCGTGGTGGGCGCGGTGGATGCCACGATCGCCGTTCTGGTGGGAATCTTCGTGTTCGACGTGCCGTTCCGGGGCAGCGTGATACTGCTGGCGTTTACCACCTGCCTGTTCCTGTGCGGCGTGTTTTTCTGGGGCATCCTGGTTTCCGCTATGGCCAAGACGCAACTGGTGGCGTATCAGGTGGGCGTGGTTACCACCTTCCTGCCATCCTTCCTGTTGTCCGGATTTATCTATTACATCGACAGCATGCCGAAGGTGGTGCAGTGGATTACGCATATCGTGCCGGCGCGTTATTTCGTGACCATTCTGCGCGGAATCTTCCTGAAGGGCGTGGGTCTCGAAGTGTTGTGGGGCGAGGTTCTCCTGCTGACTTGTTTCATGATCGGTGTGTTTTGTCTGGCAACCTGGAGACTCAGCCAAAAGCTGACATAAAACCATGTGGGAACGCATCGCACAGATTATCCGTAAAGAATTCACCCAGTTGCTGCGCAGCAGGCGGAGGCGGCTGGCCGTTTTCATACCACCGCTGTTGCAATTGTTCATCTTCGGCTACGCCGTCAACCTGGACGTAGACAATATCCGGATGGGTTGGATGGATGAAGACCACACCCCGGAGAGCAGGAACTTGCTGGCGGGATTTCAGGGATCCACCAGGTTCCACATTATTGCCTTGCCAACCAACGAAGTGGACGCGGAAAATCTGCTACAACGCGGTGCCACACATGCCGTCCTGCGTGTATTGCCGGGCTTTGCGGAAGCGTTGCAGCGCGGCCGCCCAGCCAATGTGCAATTGCTGGTGGACGGGACCAATTCGAACACGGCTTCGCTGATTTCCGGTTACTCCCAGCAGATTGTGGCGGCCTATGCAACGCCCATCGTGCGCAAACAGCAAGGCAATTTGTTGCTGACGCTGGCCGGGAGTTCGGGCAGCACCAGCTTGAAAACTCCCCGCTTAAACGTGGAGACGCGCGTATGGTTCAATGCCGATCTGCTCAGCCGAAACTATTTCGTTCCCGGTGTGATCGTAAACATCATCATGCTGGTGACCGTGATGTTAACGGCCATGGGTATTGTGCGCGAGCGGGAGTTGGGCACCATGGAACAGTTGATGGTGACGCCCATTCGCCCTATCGAACTCATACTGGGCAAGACGCTTCCCGCGGCCTTCATCGGGCTGGTCGACATGGGGCTGGTGGTTGCGGGCGCGCTGCTGGTTTTCAAGATCCCGTTCCGCGGCAATCCCCTGCTCCTGCTGTTGTGCGTGATTTTATTTCTGTTCACGACGCTGGGCGCGGGGCTGCTGATGTCGACAATTTCGAACACCCAGCAGCAAGCCATGATGACTTCGTTCATGTTCGCCACACCGGCCTTCATGCTGAGCGGGTTCGCTTTCCCCATCCGCAATATGCCGGTGGTGGTCCAATACTGTACTTACTTGAACCCGCTGCGTTATTTCATGGAAATCGTGCGTACCCTGTTCCTCAAAGGCACGGGGGTGGAAGTACTTTGGCGGCAGATGCTGGCGATGCTGATTTTCGGCGTAGCCATGCTGCTGCTGAGCACGTCGCGTTTCCGGAAACGATTGGATTAGGAGGCCGGAGCTTAGATGGACACGCCCGCAACAGCAAGCGATCTGGAAACACAAGCCAGAGCCTATCTGGAAGCATTCGAGGCCAGAGACATCGTTCGGTGCATGACATTTTACGACGATGACGCCTCGGTGAGCTTCGTGCAAAGCGACTACAAGGGCAAAGAGCAGATCGAAGAATGGCACAAAGCGCGTTTCGCCGCCGATCTCCGCATCGTCGGCCTGGAAAAACTGACCGTGGAGGGTAACACCGTGGTGATGGCCGCCGTGGTTACCTCCAAACGGCTCAAGGCCTGGAAACTCAATACCATTCGAGGAACCGTAACCACGCTGTTCGAAGGTTCCAAGATCAAAAATTTGAAGTTTGGGATGCAACTCGGATGAACGCGCTTTATTGGGTACCCAGGCCCCATGGGTACTGGTACCCTCCTAGGCCTCGTAAGGCCGAAAGATGATCCCTGTGGAATAGATCAATGCTATGATGCGTTTTCGGAGGCTCGAGATGATGAAGAGAACCCTGATTACGTTTTGCTCCCTGGGCTGCCTTTCTATAGGTACTCTTCTAGGTTCGTCGATCACCGTCGGTAACGACAACGGCGCTAACGACTTTCCGTTCTCAGGGCCATTTTTCGGATACGCCGGCACGGACTATCAGGAGGCGTATGCCTCGAGCGATTTCTCCGGGCCGATTAACATTACAGGAATCGATTTTTTCCTGGGCGCCGGTTTCACCGGAAGCTTGTATGCCGGCACTTATACTTTGAGTCTCTCGGTCATCAGTTCTAACATCGGCAGCCTCAGCAGCACGGACTTAGCCGGCAACATCGGGTCCGACGATACTGTGTTCGAGGTTGCGAATCTAAAGGGCAGCGCCCCAAGCGTCTTGACCTTCACGGGCACTCCTTTTTTATATGACCCTTCGCTCGGAAACCTTCTGTTGGATATTTCGATCGCCGGCGGAAAGGGTGGCAGCACTGCGGCATATCAGGACAGCGAAGGCGTTGGCACCGGGATCGCCCGCTATCAGAATTTTGGCCTGAATAACGGCCTGGGTTATGGCCTGGTGACTGAATTTGACTCCACAGCGTCGATGGCGACCACTCCGGAACCGGGCACGCTCCCTCTCATGGCTTGCCTGGGTCTAGTTGGACTCCTGGTTCAGCGTTTTCGTCGTCGGCGGCTGAACTAAGCCGCGTTCGAATAACATATCAATTCAGATCGCCAATTGGTGGTGCCATGCCCTGGCGCCATAGGGATCAAAACGCCCATGCGTTAAATTCGGTCGGTGAACGAAGGGACGAGTTCCCTCCCAGGTCCTATACTCGAATAATAAGTTGATGGAAGGCTAAGGCAGAAAAACAGAAGGAGTATCTTAGATGAACAGAACAATGGCTGTTCGCCTGAGCATTGCTCTCATGGTCCTGTCGGCGCTGGCGCCCCGCGGCGGCGCGCAGACTCTCACGACACTTTACGCGTTCAACGGCTATGTGAACTCCGAGGAGGGAGTTGACCCTACCGCCCCTTTGGTGATCGGCGCCGATGGAGTGCTCTTCGGAACCACTGCCTCCGGTGGGATTTCGAACAACGGAACCGTGTTCGCATTGAGCCCGCCTTGGACGCCTGGCGATCCCTGGAAAGAAACGCAGATCCATCTCTTCACGGGCGGCAGCGATGGATTTGAGCCGACGGCTTTGCTGCTAGGCTTGGATGGTTTGCTGTACGGGGTGACCGCGGAGGGCGGCAGCGGTTGTACCACGGGGTGCGGGACGGCCTTCTCGCTTCAGCCAGATGCCTTCTCGCCGGAAGGCCCGTGGACCAAAGAGACCTACGCCTTCACCCAGGACATCGTTCTTCCTGGCACCTTGCGCTCCGTCGGCGGGTTATTCTACGGCACCAGTGTTCTGGGCGGAACATCCACCGCGTGCGATGCCAACTTTGGCTGCGGCGCACTGTTCGCGTTGACGCCGCCAAGGCCATGGGAACAATCCTGGAACGCCAGGGTCCTATTCAGCTTCCCGAACGGCGCGGGAGGTTACCGTCCCGTAATGGCGGCGCTGGGCGGTGACGGGAAGTTCTACGCTACGGCCGAAGGTGGAAACCCAAACTGCCCCTTCGGGTGCGGTGTTGTGGTCTCATTGACGCCAACAGGCTTCGAGGGCGCCCCGCCGATGATTTCCTGGACCGAGAATGTGCTCCACACCTTCACCGACCATGCATACGATGGCGAAGGTGTCGCCGGTCTTGTGGTCGGCGACGATGGAGTGCTCTACGGCGTCACCAGCAGTGGCGGGATCTACGGATACGGCGCCTTTTTCTCGTTGACGCCACCGGCCTGGCAGGGAGGTCCCTGGACGGAAAAGATACTTTACAATTTCAATGGTCCCGATGGCGCCGCGGTTCCCAATCCCGGTCTGGTGTGCGGCAAGGGGGGAGTGATTTACGGCACGTCCTATGGCATTCTTGGCGGCGGTCCTGGTTACAGTGGGGCTGTGTACTCGTTGACGCCGCCTTCGGACGCGGGCGGCTCCTGGACGATGTCCGTGCTCCACGGCTTCAACGCCGGCGATGACGGCGGCAATCCGGTGGCAGGCGTTGTCATCGGGGATGACGGAGTGCTCTACGGCACGACCACGGATGGTGGAGGGACGGGAAAGTTCGGCACGGTGTTTGCGCTGAAGCCGTAGCTGGCCTTTTTTTACCAACCGAACATGCGTACCCGACTGCGAGAAATTTCTGGCGGCTCGTACCTAAAAGTATGCGAGAGGATACGAGCCAGCCAAGATTTGGTCTTACCCGGCCGCGATCACTGTGAGCAGCCAGGAATCGCCGGTAGCGTCGTGGGATCGGCGTAATATGACATGGGATTGATGGCTGTACCATTGGTCCAAGTCCCCATGGTAAGTTGTTCGGGACTGCCGTTGCCGAGAAATGTACTGCAGTTAGTCCCGGCGGTCAGGCAAGTTGCGGCCGCCACCGAAAGCTTGTAGGTCACATAGAAGTCGCGATTGTCGACGGCAGCGGTGTCCTTGTATCCATAGGTGTTGGGGTAGTAGTGGTTCCCTACCTGATTGGGCGTACCCGTCATATCGGAATTGAAGAACAGATAGTTCTTCTGGGCCGCGGGTACCTGCGTGGTGGATTCGAAAATACTGACGCCGTCCGCCGAACAGGCTACGTTGTCCTGATCCGACGACACAATCACCATTTTCGTAGCGGGACTGATGCCGGTAAAGTTAATCGGGGGCAGCAAGCCCAGACTTGCAGGCTCAATCATTACCAGACCGAGTGGGATGGGGAACGAGGGAACGGCTGTTGAGGCCTCCCCCGCTAGCCAGCCGGTAATCCAACCCCCGAAGGAGTGGCCGACGATAATCGTCTGAGGGACGTTGTTCACCATGTAGGGCCTGACGTGGGGCTCCCAGGTGTAGTTTTGCAGCCGGTACAGAGCATCCGTCCATGCGGCTTCTGCATTCGACGGGTAGTCGGCGAAGGTGCTCGTCAGGCTGTTCTGATATTCCACCCATACTACAACGAAGCCCTTTTGCACCATCTGGTTGATCCAAGCCTGGTAGTCGGAGGTAGTGAATGCGGCATAGCCGTGCAGGAACAAAATCACGGGCGCTTTGGCAGGGGTAGGTGTGCCGGGTTCGTAGATGTAATACTCCACGTTGTTATTTGTGTACCGATTGTTGGCCCAATAGGGGCCATTGACTGTAATTGACGCGTTCGAGTAGCTGGTGCCTCCCGGACCAGTAGTGGGCTGCGTGCAAATCAAATCTGTTATATATTGCCCAGTCTGCGATCCTGTTGTGCAGGTTAGCTGATTCGGCGTGCTGGGGGTAGCGGCCGGCTGGTTAGCGCCGAGTGCGTCAGCAGACAGGTGCCCGGCGAGCACCAGTTGTGCGCGTTTGGAAAGCCGGCTCAGCGCCAATTCGAGTGCGCGAGCGTCTTTGGGGTTCGAAAAGTCCGCAGCCGCGTTATTCTTGACGGAGCCCCATAGGGCGAGCAGTTTTGTATAGTCACCTTTGGCGGCATCCGCTTCGGCCTGTTGGAGCAGCCCTGACAACTGATCGCGTGTGGCCGGATCGACAAACTTGCCACCCACCACAAGTTTGTTTAGCTCTTCGGAAACGTCCGAGAATTTCATCGCCGGCGCAGCCGCCGGGAAGATCACGAAGTTCGAATATTCCGAGAGCAAACCTTGTCCATTGTCCGACTTGATCTGGTAGGCGTACCTGCCCAAAAGGGAGGCGGCTGAATCCGCGTAGGTGAGCTTGTCGGTCACGCCAATTTCATCCCACCGGTTGGAAGCGTTATAGGCTGCACTGCTATCTCCAACCCCGGCAATCTTGACATCAATGGCGTCATACGACCGGCGGAAAATATGGTACTGCTGGGCCCCGCCCGACGGCGCATCCCAGGACAGCAGAACGCCTCCCGGCGCCCCTTCTACCTGGACGTGCATAGGCGGATCCGGCTGCACTGCATCCGAGGAACCAGACAGCGTGCCCGACGTGGGCAATACGTCGGGAGTTGTATTGGCGCCTTTATAAATGTTCAAGCCGAAGAAGGGGTTTGCGCTACCCAGGAAGAGGCCCAAGGGAGTACTGACCAAAGTGCGTACGCCCATGTTATATCCATCTTCAAAACCCTGCTGGTCCACCTGCGAGAAGTAGGCTCCGTCTTGGGTCCACCACAGGTCGAAACCGTATTCGGATTCCCAAGCCGAAGCACCTTTCTCATAGCGAAGAAGGACCGATTCGTCGAACGTTCCAACGTAGAGGCGGCTATCATGGACAGCCATTCGCCACATGTGTTGGTTTAGAAACCAGTCAAAGCCTATACCCAGACCGGTGAGCGCATTTTTCTGCCCGTTAGGCGTCGAACGCGACGTTCCAGTAATCAGGTCCCAGGTGTTGTCACTATGGATGCGGAACAGTTCGGCGCCTTGATTCGCGAGAGGGACTCCACGCCGCACACCGTCTCCTCCCACGTAGAGGTAGCCGTCGTATACCTGCATACTGAGGGCAATCGGGTCGGCGTCCGGTGTCTTGTACCCGCCATTCGCCAGAACAGTGGTATATGTGTACGGCAAATTGCCCACCGGGTTAGTGTAGGCGACTGAGAATCCAGAGTTAATGGACTGGTTCACGAAAGTCACATAAAGAAGATTGTTGAATATGCCGATCTCGTAGGCCGGCGTTAACGGGCTTGAAATCTGCTGAAAAGTATTATCACCGAGCCACGGGGTTGGCGACTGTATGACCGTGCCTTGTCCCTTCCAATCGACGGCCATGGCGAAGAATTGGCCATCCAGGGTCTGCATCCCGCGAAAACAGGTGTTGTCCAAGTTGCCCATGAACGTGCCTGGGTCCTGCGGAACCGGCGCGAAGTTCACTCCATCAGTGCTGCGCAGCAGACGCCCGCCGGGCACTCCCGGATGGATCGCCTGCGACGAGCAGCCACCTACGTAAAGCGCCTCGGTGCCGTTGGCTTCCTCGTAAATGAACATGTCGCGAAAACCGATATCGGGAGGGACCATGTAGGCGGGATTTGATCCGGGCACAGGAATAGTCAGCGGCGATTGAAAGACCATCGTCCAGACGCCGCTGGTGGGATTGAAAGACCAGATCTCGGCCTGCAACATCAGATCGGCGGGATCGGCGGCACATATGATATCGGGATCGGCGGGAGGGTAGGGTTCGCTGGGGTCGACCAGGTGTTCAGACAAATCGGTGATGCATTGCTCGGAACGCGCTGTTCCCACCAAGAGGTTGCCGTTGTACCATGCCATGGACCAGGCCCAACTATTTTGGCGGTCGCCAAAACCTTCCGGCGCAATTCCCTTCCAATTGGCTCGAAACAGCGGCGCATATGTGCTTTGGGCCATGCCGCACTGCGCCGCCAGCAACAGCAGAAACATCCCGGCAACAACAGTGCTGAACCACCGGCTTTTTCCAGAAAGAACGCTTCGAATCATATTATTCCCCTCTTGCCTCGCGAAATACATTACCCTTTTTATGTCGTTTAAGATAGATTTCCACGGATCGATCACTGGGTCGTGATTTTGGTTACGAAGGCATCCGCTGCCCCTCCGCCATAGGCGGTTTGAAAAGCCCCCGTCGTCGTCGGGAAATTGGTCGAATTTGTATTACCGACCACAGTGGTGTTAACACCCTTATTGCCGACCGCGACGCCGAGGATGACGTCGCCGCCCGCTCCGCCCAGGTAGGTGGAATAGAACACGCTGGGAACGTAGCTGCCGCCGGACACAAAGTTGGCACCGGGCTCAAAGTTGACTATGAATCCGTCGTAGCCGCCGCCGTTGGTGCTCTGGAGTGCATTGGTGACCGGGAAGTTTGTGGAATTCGTCGTTCCAACGACGAACGCATTGCCGCAGCCGTCCGTAGCAACCGCCTTCGCTTCATCGGCGCCGGAACCTCCGTAAAAACTTGAAAACTTGAGAAGCCCCTGGTTATATACTTGCACCCACGCGTCATAACCACCCGCGTTCGTACCCTGAATCGCATTCGGAGTGGCCGGTAAGTTAGTGCCGTTGGTGTACCCCACGACCCAGATAGCGGGGGTAGCCGCGGGAGTACAGGACGTATTGCCCGCGAAGTATGCGATCCCCGTAGCGGCCGTAACGACCGCAGCGGCGTTGCCGCCAAAAATCCTCGTTACCATCGGCCCGGCCGCGCCGGTGCTGCTCACCGAAGTCAGGAACGCCTTGGTATTGGTGCCAGTGGTATGCGCTTCCCCAAACCCCGTGGAGGTGGTGGAACCCACCAAGACCAGGGCATCGTTTTTAGTGTTGGCAATCGAATTGATGTTGTCGTTACCCGACCCGCCGATGTACGTGGAGTACATAACTCCGCTAATCGTTGAGTTGAACTTCGTCACAAAGCCATCGGTCCCGCCCTCGTTGACCGCCTGGATGGGATTCGTGGTGGGGAAGTCGGTCGAAGTCGTGGATCCCGCTATGACAATATTGGCCAGGCTATCCAAGGTGATCGCGGAGGCGCTATCGTTGCCGCTGCCGCCCAGGTACGAGGAGTAGTGGATGACGCTCGGGAATTCCAACTCCGCGATAAACGCATCCGCGCCGCCGGCGTTCGCGGCCTGCAGGGGATCCACGGTGGGCAGATCCGTGGCGGTGGTGGTGCCGGCCACATAGACGGATGGAACCAGCTTTCCATTAGGCTGGAGCAGCGCGAGCGCGTTCACGTTGGTGTTTCCCGTAGTGCCACCGTAGTAGCTGGAGATGAAAAGCTCGCTGCCGTTGCCCTGAAAGAAAATCACGGAGAAGAACGCTTGCGTAGAGCCGGCGGCGCCCGGAAATGCGGGGAAGGGTCCGGCTTCGGAGCCATTGGTGGGGAAGTTGGTGGAGGTGGTGTTGCCTGCGACGAAGGTGTCGCCCAATGCGTCGACCGCCACGCACGTAGCCAGATCCTGTCCGCTGCCGCCAAGATACGTCGACCAACTGAACGTCGGATCGATCACCAGCGTGTGCTCGCGGTCGTAGTTCGCGATGGCGAACGATACTTCGTGATCCGAGCGTTTTACGAAGTGCCCTGCAATTTCGCGGCGCACTCCCGCGATTTCCTGATAGATTACCGGTTTGTGGTGCCGCACATCGCCCAAGCTGGTGTGCATCACCAGATCGCCGTTGGAATCGAGGCGCACTTTGGCGCCGCTAACCCCGAATCGGATGGCCTGCGGATCGGCGCCCGGGGCTACCACAAAATCGTATTCCAGCTGCTGTTGGTTGCCGTAGTAAATCAGATCCACTCCGGAGTAAATGCCTTCGTACTTCACCTTCGAGAAGGTCGGGATATCGGTTCGCCACTTGGAGCGATCATTGCCGATAAAGGAGTTCACCGTTCCGTTCAACCGATCTTCGGGAGTGACACGGGGAGTTTTCGCGCCGAGCATCTTCATTCGAATTGCGGCTGATTTTCCCGAATTGTGGGTCAACACCAAGACCGACTCGTCAGAGGTTAGAAAAAGGCCGTAACCTGAACCGCGCGAGAACGCTTTCACCCGCGGGTCCGTCTGGCCCGCATTCAATTCAAAGGCCAGGGGCAACCGTGCATAAACGGCCGCAGCCTTAATCCGGGTTTGGGCATCCGTCTGGTGGCTGGTAACAATATCAGGGCCGGCGAATATGAGTTGCGTGGTAGCCACCACGAAAACACTGAGGGTGCCAAGGCGATTCATCTTTAGCATGTCGTTGATTATATGGTGTCGCATACTGAACCAACAAGACTCAAAATGTAGACAGACGAATGCAATAGTACTAGGACTCTGTTAGTAATTCAATGTTCGACTAGTTGCTCAAATTACTGGGGCGTTGCGTAAGCTTGCAATAGCCTACACGCGCGAAAAACCGCAGGCAGCCAAGGTGTTAAGGCACTCCGGCACGAGTGTTGTTTCCCTAGCGAAGATGCAGGCCCGATCCTTTGCTAAGGTTAATCTTACGATGATCTAAGGCTGATCTTACGATATGCTAAGGCTGGTCCTTACGATAGGCTAATCGCCAGGCAACGCTTACGCGGATTCAACCAGCTCTTCGATTCTGCGATTAATGAACTCAGGCTTCTCTCGCATCACCAGGTGACCTCCGCCCTCGATGACATCGATAGTTTGAGGATGCAGGCGCTCGCAAAATTCGCGGCCGCGTGCCAGCGGAATCACTTTATTGGCCGCTCCCCAAAAGATGTGAACGGGAGGAAAACCGGCGGGCGGATGCACCTGATCTAAAGACGCAAAGCTCGACCAGTTGCTGAACAGGTTGATCAGGCAAGAGCCCTCGCCTTTTTTGCCGTACAGTTGGTGGAGATGGTGGAGAAACTCGGGATTCTCCTGGAATGTCTCATCATATTGTCCCCGGATGATGCCGCGATGCAGTATGCCGCGAGACATCAGGAGGTCCACAAACGGCTCCATGATGCGCCGCATCAGCGGCCGGCCGGACACCATCTTCACGGTAGGCTCGAGATTTCCGCCCACCACCGTGTTTTCAGTGGCGATATGAAACAGAAAAAGGCGCTTCACCTTTTGCGGGTTTGCGAGCGCATAGTTCAGCGCCATGGCCGCGCCGGTGCAAGTGGCGACGATGGTGACCGGCGCCAGGCCGAGCGCGTCCACAATCGTGGACACCATGTCGGTGTAGAGCGGCAGCGAATAATCGACCTTGGGACTGTCGGACTTGCCGTAACCTAAGCTATCCACCGCAACCACGCGATATTTTTGCGAAAAGTACCGGATCTGATGTTCCCAGATGTGATGATCGTTGCCGGCGTTGTGGAGAAACAGCATGGGCTCGCCCTGCCCGTGCTCGTAATAAGCCACCTTGTGGCCACGGAATGTAAGCGTGCGGTCGGCAGGCAACTGATCCCCACTGGCGCACATTTGCTGGGTGACGGTGCGGGTAAGCATATCTCGCCTTATTTTCGCGCCATGGCGCACGTCGACGGGAAACGGCTCGCGATAAATCAAGATGTCGTCGATGGCGCTGGTGTTCGGATGCTGGGCCGCGTAGAGTTTCAGGTCGGTTGCCAGCTTTTGCTCGCTCTCCGGGTCTTGAGCTTGGCCCGTGCGCACCGGCTCTATCAGCACGATGGAGCGCTTGAGCGAAGAGCTCGCCACTGGAACCCCCACCAGCGCGCTGCGGTTTACGCTGGGATGCTGGTTGAAGATCGGTTCCACCAGATCCGAATAAAAGTGGCCGGAGGCGGTTTCCAATCGGTCCGCGATGCGGCCGCAATACCAAATGCCGCCGTCTTCATCCAGGTATCCGGCATCGCCCATGCGATGCCACAAGCCATCCGAATCCTGAATTTTGGCCTTACGCGTGGCTTCCGGCTTGCCGTGATAGGCTGGCGTCACTACCGGGCCGAAGACGCAGATCTCGCCAATCTGGCGCGGCCCAAGAACCAGATCGGAACTCCAGCGTTCAATGGGCTGGCTGCTAATGCCGATGATCTTCACCGTGATGCCTGGCGCCGGCCGGCCCAGATAAGTGCCGTGGCCATCGCGATTCTGAGGAGACTTGGCGAGCAGTTCGCGGCCTGTGGCGTAGCTGATGCACAGGGCTTCGGTAGCGCCATACATCACGTGCAGGTCGCCCTCGGGCTCCGCCATCACACTCTGAACGCGCTCCACCAGTTCGATGGGCACCGATGCGCCGGTGGTAAGAATCTTGCGCAGATAAGGGATCTTCTCGCCGCGCGCCGCACAGTATTTCGATAGATTGTCCACCACCGGAATCTGCATGAACGCGACGGTGGGTTTTTGCGCGCGAATGATATCCAACAGGCAGGCCGGATCGGCATCGCGGGGGTAACGCGGATCCATGTCCGGCGTAATTACAGTAGCGCCGGAACCGACAAAATAGATGGCAAACGCGGGATGGCAGGCCAGGCATCTTTCGCTGGGCCCGAGGCCGAGTGATGCCTGCATGATTTGAATAATGGCCGCACCGTTCGCGTGCGTATAGACCACGCCCTTGGGCGAACCCGTACTTCCGGTGGTGAATACGATAGCCATCGTATCGCTGGCCCGGCTAGGCGCACTTTGGAATGGCCCGTCGTTGGGCAAGCGCAAAAAAGACTTGAGCGTGGGTCCGCCGAGTGGCGCAAAATCGCCCACGGTGACTGAGCGCGCGATCGTCCGGAAAGCTTTCCGGTACATGATCCGCAACGGCTGGGCGAGCGGAATGGCCACCATAACGTTCGGCCCTGCGTCTTCAATCGACTTGAGCTTTTGTTCCTTGCTCGCGCCTGGATCGACAACCAGCGGCACTGCGCCGACGTGCCAAAGCGCCAGAAAAACCGGCACCAATTCCAAGCTTGGCTTCATCAGGATCACGGCCAGGTCGCCCTGCTGGATGCCTGACGCGCGCATTCCGCGAGCGTATTGCTCGCCCAGTTCCTGGCAGCGGCCGAAGGTCAAAGACTGGTAACGATGTGCGGTCTTCTCGTGACCGCCTTTTTCATGATGAGCCACTAGTTGAATGGCATCGGCCGGGCGCAGAGCTGCCACCGTAGCGAATTCGCGCGCCAGATTCAGCTGCGGATTCTCGCCAACCGGCATCGGCTCGGTGGCGCTGCCAACTACTTCAGTCATCTTTTATCCGGGCCCGCATGCGGATCGATCGGCCCATCGTGATTTTTCGATGACTCCATCGGTATTCAGACGAGTGTAGCATCCCCCAGCTTACAAAATTTTCCATCTCGTAACCGTCTCGGGCCTTGTGGTACTGGAACTCCTCTTAGTTCTGTATGTCCATTCCGGGCGAAAGCATTGTCGAACGTTGCCAACTGGCTAACGCTCATTGCAACACGGTTCCCGAAAACAGCGAAGATCCCGGATAAGCGAAAGCGCTTACTTGGCCCGTGGTCATCAGCGTGAATTTGACTATGTATCCCACACTCGCATCGTGCGTGGTGTTGTCGGCATTCACATACTCAGCGATCAAATAGCTTCCTGTCCAATCCCAACCGGGATCGCTCATGCTAGTGATCGGATTCCCCACCGGACGCAGATTGTCATAGAACGTCAACTGCATCGTTTTCCCCACGGTGGGTGGGCCGATAGCTAGGTCAGTGGGACCGGAGACACCCCCGCACAGGCAGAATGGAAGCGTGCTGGGCAGATAGGAAGCGTCAATGCCTACCGCTATATCCCCTTGCGTACGAACCGACCAGTGCTCTTGATAGGCGTTAAACGGAGGCAGGTACTGGTAAGCTTGAGTGCAGATGTTGTATTCGAGGATGCTGGTGTTATTGAAGCTCCCGCTAGCGTTGTTGATGCTTGTCACGAAAATCGTACAAGTGGAAGCCTCGTCGCTTAAAGGAAGCGCGCCCGCGCCTTCGTACCAGTTATAGCTACCAGTGCCATCTCCTAGCGGAGGAACATCAGTTTCGGTGACGTTCGATAATGTCGGAGCGCCAGAGGATGGCAGCGCAACGCTCGCCCAGCGCAAGGTTCCGTTGAGTCGCTCCGGGGTGAACATAGTGGCGCCCATGACATACATGCCGTAAATCTTGGTTTGGTCCGGCGTGAAATACCAATGAAGCACTCCGTGGTCGTCGTCTACCCAATTCGTCAGTGCTGCCGGGTTGACCGTGCATGCCATGCCTGCTGCACAAAAATGTCCGGTGTTGTCGCCCTCGATATTCATCTCGTAGCATGTCGTATTCGAGACGCGGCATATCCACAGGCTGTACCCGAAGCCAGCTCCAGGCTTCGCCTGTTGCTCGGTACATACGCGGCTTGATTGTCCATTTGCCGCGACTATAATCCAATTTCCATCCGGTGAGTAGCGTGGTGTGCTGGCGTTGTAGGTCAAGTAGGCAGGAAAGTTGGTATATATCGCTGACAGATTCGTTTGGTTGGCCCCACTGTTTAATCCCATTGAGTACATCGCGGAACATTGTGCGGTCCCCGTGGCCTTGATGTATAAAACCTCTGCCCCGGAGTTGGCGGTCGCGCAGGTCGTCGTTTGGCACACAAAAGGCTGGGCTGCTCCGTTTGGCCCCAAAGTCGCCGGATCGGGCGCGAGATAATATGTTTGGGCTGTCAGCGAAGGCCCCACAGTTATCAGCGCGAGGAGCGTGATCAGAAGCCGCCGCTTCATTGCCGTGTCTCCAGCGCCGCGATGCGCGCTTCCAGCGCTTCTAGTTTTTTCTGTTGCTCCTGGATCGTTTTAATAGCGAGCGTTAGCACTTCGCGGTCTTTCCAGTTTTCCAGTTGGCCGTCTTTGTCGTAGCTTCCAAGCAGGGGGTCGATCGCGGCCGTCCAATCAGCGATCATGCCAACGTCGTGCATACCGCTCACCGCATCAATGCTACGTGTGCCACGCTTCCAATCGAATGTCACTGGGCGCATCCGCATGATCTCGGCAACGGCGCTCGCCTCATCCAGATCTTCAATGTTTTCCTTTAGTGCGAGCAACGAGCTGCCGCACGTTGCAGTGTCATAGGTGAGCGTCCCGGTTCCGGCAGGTCCCAGGCATGCATAATATGTCCCGGTGCTATTGGATATACCTTGGAATAACGTCCCTGAGCCGCTAACCGTCAAAGCTGGAAGAACCCAGGTCCCTGCGTTGTTTACGCTACCTACCGTGCTGTATGCCCCACCGTTGATGGATGCTCTAAAGAACAAGCTGCTGGTTGTGGCGCCCGCATTAGTCGCGGGTTCGTTTAGAAACTGGAAGCAATCCGTCTCACTCAGCGTTGAGCTGGAATTATAAGCGGTTCCACAAATATTTTCCGCGGGTGCATACTGCGCTGTCGCGCCAGAAATAGAAGCGGTTGGATTCAATAACGAAAAGCCCGCAGTAGGCGTAGCGCCAAGCGATGTTAGATTTACTCCTGTCGCGAAAGGAATCACGCTGGCAAAGCTCATGGGCGTTATGTCGCCCGTGACGGTTGTCGTTCCGGTTCCTGCGCTGTTAGCGACAATCGCGGACCCACCGTACGTCGCAGAGACCTCAAACTGGGTGCTCGACAAGCCAGTAGCGATCACATAGCAAACTTGAGGAGATGCACACGGAGAAAAACTCGTGGGGTAACCGCCGCCTGAGTTGATAAAAGATAGGGCGGCGCCGATAGGAAAGCTGTTCGCGCCAGTAATTACCGCCGAACTGTTGGTAAATATCACGGTAATTGTCACAGGACCGGCGAGAACAAGACTCGCAGTGGTCGGGGCATACTGGGGCCATTGTTTGAACCATGAAGTAAGGCTGGCGGCATTTGGCCCGAGCTCGCCAATCGAATTTACCGGCAGGCTTATGCAGGGAGTGGGAGTACAGTTGAGTGGCGGGACGGTGGTATTTCCAACCTCGGCAATCAGGCCGGAATATCCATTCGCGTTGGCCACCTGGAACGGACTGGCGACTGGGCCAATCGTCAAGCCACTGGGCAGCGTAGTCGAACAGCCCAAAGAACTCAGGACCCCAGACGGGCATCCCGAACCGAGGCCTGCTGTCTGCGCAAGACAGGCCGACGAGAACAAGAGAAATGCGCTAAGGACTTTCATCTTAGTGAACTCGACAAACTCATACCACGCCAAGTGCAAACACAACGCTCCCCATGGATAGTCCCAATTTTGGCTAAAGGCGTTCGTCAGCCTGGTTAACCTGCGCATTTGCATGCGCATGGTGAGATTTATTGGGCTCTCTGTGTGAAGTGCAAATTCTTTTCGAATCGGGGTCACTGATGACTGGCACTCGCTCCGTTGAGTCCCAGCAGGCGGCCCGGTTCGGTACACTCAGTTCGGTGCCCTTTACAACTGCTTCCTGCCGAGGTACCGTCCGCCACCGCTCAGTGGGTCTCATCGACCCAGGATTAGCCGGCTCCCTATTCGGCGTACCTTCGCGAAACGGAGGACTTATGGGAACGATGAAACGAATGCCCTTGGCAGTGGCGTGCGCGCTAGCTGTTATGACTCTGGCGCCTGTCGAAGCCCAGGTGCAAGAGTTCGTGATACACAATTTCACATTTGGGACGGGGTGGAGTCCGACGCCGGCCGGTGTTACTCTCGCGCCAGACGGTATCTACGGAACTACTGAGTCTGGCGGCACATCAGATGACGGTGTGGTGTACAAACTGGACACCGCCTTCCACTACACCGTGCTGCACAACTTCACGGGCCCCGACGGTGTTGGTCCCAACGTAGGCGTGATCCGCGACTCGGCTGGTAACCTCTACGGGACAGCTTACTATGGAGGCAGAGCACGTTACGGCGTGGTGTACAAGCTGGACTCCGCCGGCAACTATACGGTGCTATACACCTTCGCGGGCGGGGCCGACGGCGGTCAACCCTATGCAGGCGTGATCCGCACCCCGGCAGGCAACCTGATAGGAACTACCCAATTCGGCGGGAGCGGAAACAACGGCGTAGTGTTCGCGCTCACCGGCGTGCAATGACGGGTCCTGTGACAACGAAGCCTGGCTAGTTGTCTACATCCTGACCGTAATGAAAGCGATCCAGGTAAGGCCGCATGGGGCGGAGAATCTGGGTTCGGTATCGTACTACCTCGGGCAGCAGGTTGGTAGGGCGTTTGTCAATCAAAGCTGCGTAATCGACGGCGGCTTCGGGTTCGATCTGCAAGAACCGCAGGATGGCCTCGATGCTGCCGGTAGGGTTGCCGCAAATATCTTCATAGCGGAAACAGATGGCGTCGGCGGCGGGGATCGAGTTGAAATTGGCCATGAAGTAACTGCCTGCGCGCGCCACATGCCGGGGCACAATGTACCGCCACAGCGGCAGCCGGCCGGAGAAGACCTGCCGCATGAACTGGCGCCGGATACGGGAATCCCAAACGCGCGGATACCAGGGGGCGATAAGCCGGTGGTATTCGTTGGGCCCTTCCATCATTGACCGGATGGCGCGCAACTGCGAGTTGATAACGGCCAGGGGATGGCGCTGAAGGAAAATGAGCTTGGCTTCGGGAAAGCTCTCTTTCAGGGAGACGAAGCTCAGCACGTCCCAAGGGTTCTTGAGCAGGACCGGCTTATCCGAGCCGCCGATCAGCCGCAGCTTTTGACACAATTCCACCAGGCGGCCGCGGTTGGAGGGCCGCAACCGGGGGCGGGCGCTGTCTTCGATGACGAATCCGTACTCTTCCGGCAGATCGGGTGTGACGCGGACGCCATCGAATACACGGTCACTCGTACCCAGCTCGGCGAACCGCTTTTCCAGGTCGAGCCGCGCAGTCTCGGTGCGTCCTTCCATGAAGTGCGTGACGATCTCGTCGTAGTGGATCACCTGGTACGCAGTCAGCACGTGGAAGCACCCGGTGGCCGCCAATATTTGATAGAGAAGAGTGGTGCCTGATCGGTGGTCTCCCACGATGAACACCGGGCGAAAATCGAGTTTTGAGAATAAGGGGCCGTATTGTGCATCCATACTGTAAGCTACTGGTTTTTCAGAATCTTTGGCCGGCTCCGACGCCCTTAGTTTCGTTTTCAAAGTGGGTATCCGGTAGTACTAACACTCGGGTTCTTGGCTCTCCGTTGCAAATTCCGCGACAGCGCGTTTAGAATGTTCCCATGCGTTTACCGCCAGCTTTCAATCTTATGCTGCTTCTGGCGTCTGGCGCCAGTAGCGGGTCCACCACATGCCCAAAACCATGACCGCCACCGTCCCCCCCCTCGTTTTGGATAAAAGCCTCGATCAGCCGTATTTGGAAAGGCTGAACGGGGTGGAAGTGCGTCCGGTTTTCATTATTGCTCCACATCGCTCCGGCACAACCCTGCTGTATAGAATCCTGGTGGAGAGCGGGAGCTTCAATGCGGTCACTGTCCACCATATCCTCAACCGGCACCGTCTGCTGCAGTTGCATTTCACCCATCAGGACCAGGCCGCACGGCATGAGTTGAACCGGATATTTGAAAGCAAAGGGATTCGGGACGAATCGATGAACTCCAGGGAGTTCGGTTCGGACGTTCTCGAGGAGTACTGTTATGCCCTCGATCACCAGGGCCGCCGTCCCCGCCTGGCGCCGGACAACGCGGAAGAGTTCAAGCTGTTCTCGAAGAAGCTCCAGGTGATTCAGGATTTTTCCCGTCCATTGCTCCTGAAGAATCCATACGATGGTGTCGGATTTCTGTATCTCGCGGAGGTTTTTCCAGATGCGCGCTTTGTCTTCATTTACCGTAATCCGGTGGACGTGATCAATTCCAAAATCCGGCTGAACCGCCTGCTCCTCAGCAAGAAATTCGAGTATCACGCCATGGTAATTCAGGAGTACGCCCGGCTTTTCGAAAAGCCGATGAAACTGGCGATGGCCCGGCTGGTGTTTTCCAGCAGGCTTCCCCTGATGACCGAGTTAGTGTTCCGCGATGTGTCCCGGAGCTGTGATTATGTGCTGGAGAACGTGAGTAAGCTGGGGGAGAAAGCCATGGGCGTGACCTATCCCGAACTATGCGCGGATCCCACCCAAGTGGTGCACCGTGTCCTGGAGTTTTTGAAGTTGCCGACCAACAACCGGGATTATTCCGATATGATCCGCAAGCGCGAGTCCGATATCCTTCCGGAAGTGGAGCAGCTCCGGCGCCGCATCGAAAAACGAAACGAGGGTTACTGCCAGGCGTTCCACGTCTGAAGCTCTGGGTGTGTCAGCGAACCCTACGGCTTTACGGAAAACACCGTGCCGCACCCGAAGTATTGCTCGCAAACCGTGCTCGTAGTATTTCCCCCTGCCGAGGCAGTTCCATAAAGGGTTCCGTCCGGTCCCACTACGAGAGCCCCAACCGGGCTTGATCCTTCATGGCCGCTGAAAGAGTGCAGAACCGTGTGGGTCCATGGCCCGCGGAGGAGTTGGGAGGCGTCAGCTCGAAAACGGTTCCTGCGTTCGAAGCGCCACCTGCCAAAGTGGTTCCGTAAAGCACTCCATTCGGCCCGAATACCACACCCCCACCCGGTGTGTAACCATCGCCGTCGTGCCCAAGGAACGCATACAGGACTGTTTGCTTCCAGACACCTCCGGGCGACACCGGCGGCGTCAACGAGAATACGACGCCGCACCCCGGCCCACAATATGTCCCGTTTCCTCCTGCCTTGGTCGTCCCGTACAGCACCCCGCCTGGACCCAGCAAAAGTGTCGATTCCGGGTCAGCCCCGTCGTCGCCTGTAAAGGCGTATATTGTGTTCTCGGTCCAGGGCTGGCCTGCCACCGTTGAGGCCGTCAACGAGAAGACTGTGCCCACGCTGACGGTTTCAGGGTCGTTCTTAGTGGTCCCGTAGAGCACGCCTCCCGCGCCGATCACCAAACCCCCGTAGATGTAGGGTCCCGTGTTTCCGTTGTGGGTAAAGCTGTAAAGCGGGTACTTTGTCCATGCTGCGCCGGCAGAGGCAGGTGGCGCCAACGCCCAGACCTGGCTCTGTCTTGAAGTGGTCCCGAATAACGCCCCACCAACACCGATCGCGACCCCCGACAATGGCTCATAACCTTCGTACTGATTCGCCCCGAAGCTTGCAAGGGAAGTTGGGGTCCACGCTCCGCCCGGCGACGGTGGGGGTGTCAGAGAAAATATCGCACCACCGTTCTCCGACAGGGCACCGCATAAGCTTGTCGTACCGTAGAGAACGCCCCCTTTCCCGAACGAAACTCCGTTTGGAACGCAGCCGTCGTTGCCCCCGGTCGCGTCAAAATAGAACAGTATGGTCTCGGTCCACGCGCCGCCCGGAGATGTTGGCGGTGTCAACGAGAACACTGTCCCGGCGCCCTGAGGGAAGCAACAGCCACCCTCATTGGTAACGCCATAAAGGACCCCGTCTTTGCCTAGGACGAGGTTACCTTGTGGAACCGCCCCGTCGCTTCCTCCATAGCTCGACCCGCCGCCCTGAAAAGTATAGAGCACCGAAAACGTGGGCGTCTGAGCGTCCGCGAGGCCGGATACAATAAGGGGTGTCGTTAACAGCGCCCCGAGATAGGTGAGAGTCTGCAGTCGATTGTTCACAATGTACCTCCTAATCCTGCGCGATTCAATCCTTGCGAAACCAGGCTTACTGCGAGGCGTTCCACGTTTGAAGCTCTGGATGGCACGATTTGTGCTGACGATCTGGCCTCTGTCGGGGCATCTTTACCCAAACGTAGCTCTGGCTGACGCGCCGCGGAAGGCTTGCCATCCAATTGTGTCGGGCCCTATGGCAGCACCCGGAAGGGCACGTTGCTTGAAAGCGTGCCGCTGGGAGTAACCACCTGGACTGGTCCGGTTATCGCGCCGGAGGGTACCCCGGCGATGATTTCGGTACTTGAGACCACTGTGAAGGCGGCGGCGACACCGTTAAATGTGACGCCGGTTGCCCCGGTCAGTTCGTACCCCAGAATCCTCACACTCTCGCCCACCACGCCAGCGGCGGGCACTGTTTTCACAAACGGGCCAAGACCTAGAGACAGGCTGAAAACCGTGCCACAGCCTGCTTGACCGCAAGCGCTGCTAGACCCGCCATAACTCGTCGTCCCGTAGAGATCTCCATTGGTCGCCTGGACCAACCCCGCATGAGGGTCCTCACCGTCCGCGCAGTTTGTTTGAGAGCAGAAGTTGTAGAGCGCTGTCAGCGTACCACCCGGGGTCATCTGGAAGACGGCGCCATAATTTGTTGGCCCGAAGCCGTCCTCTGTTGTTCCGTAGAGGTCGCTATTGGTAGCCTGGACCAGCCCCCCAACAGGGTTGTGGCCGTCGGTGCAGTTCGTGAGGTTGCATGAGAAGCTGTGGAGCGTCGTTAGCGTGCCACTTGGCGTTATTCTAAAGACCGAACCACCCGGCGACATGCCGCTGGCCCCGCCTTCCAGTGTTGTCCCGTAGAGGTACCCGTCAGCGGCCTGAACCAGCCCCGATTGGATAGCTGTGCCGTACGCGCAGTTGAGGTTTTGGCAGAAGCGGTATAGCGTTGTTAGCGTGCCGCCAGGCGTGATTTTGAAAATCGTCCCCTGGTTGTTGGCTCCGCCTTTCCCGGTCGTTCCATAAAGGTCGCCATTGGTAGCCTGGACCAACCCCGCATGAGGGCCCTCACCGTCCGCGCAGTTTGTTTGCGAGCAGAAGTTGTAGAGCGTTGTCAGCGTACCACCCAGGGTCATCTGGAAGATCGTGCCGCCGCCGTTGGCCCCGCCCGCTATTGTTGTCCCGTAGAGGTCGCCATTGGTAGCCTGGACCAGCCCCGCAAAAGGGACCTCACCGTCCGCGCAGTTTGTTTGAGAGCAGAAGTTGTAGAGCGTTGTCAGCGTACCACCCGGGTTCATCTGGAAGATCGTGCCGTCGCCGTTGTCCCCGCCCGCTGTTGTTGTCCCGTAGAGGTAGCCATTGGTAGCCTGGACCAGCCCCGCATAAGGGCTCTGACCGTCCGTGCAGTTTGTTTGAGAGCAGAAGTTGTAGAGCGTAGTCAGCGTACCACCCGGGGCTATCTTGAAGATCGTGCCGCCGCCGTTGGTCCCGCCCGTTGTTGTTGTCCCGTAGAGGTCGCCATTGGTAGCCTGGACCAGCTCCGCAGAAGGACTCTGACCGTCCGTGCCATCAAAGCTAAACAACGACGTGAAAGTCTGCGCAGGCAGCGCGATCTCCGTCATTGCGCTCAGCATAAAAACGACACAGGCTCTCTTTGCCCAGCTCAGTTTGCCCAACTCGCCAACGATTCGTTTCATTTGCTGCGCTCCTTATTCTTAAGCCAGTTGATTCGGCGTCTGTGCCACAGTGAAATCTGAAAAAGCTACAATCCACCAAAAACCGTCAAGGCTTCCCCAGCCATCTGTAGCATTCTCGCGATGCCTGGTCTGCTCAAGAATGCTCACTTTCATTGTGCGAGATCCCATCCCAAGATCATATACTCGAATAATAAGTTGAGCGAAGGCTAAGACAGAAAAACAGAAGGAGGATCTTAGATGAACAGAACAACGGCTGTTCGCCTGAGCATTGCTCTCATGCTCCTGTCGGCGCTGGCGCCCCGCGGCGCGCAGACTCTCGGGACACTTTACGCGTTCAACAGCTATGTGAACTCCGGGGACGGAACTGACCCGACCGCAACGGACGGGCCAGTGTTCGAGATTTTCGGCTTCGTGCTCAGGCCTGCGAGCGCGGACGGCTCGCTTGAGATACTCAATGCACGCTCGATAAACTCGGGACCGAAACGTGCTTAGGCGCGGTTGTGGCGACGGCGGAACGCCAACCCAGCCAGCCCGACTAAGCCGGTGCAGACCAGTGACAGCGATGCCGGCTCCGGGACCGCCGATGTCGGCGAGAACTCCAGCGCCTGTACGAAACCATCCACGCTGGCGGAGGGGATGCCGGCTCCGCTATCGAGGTAGTCAAACGGCTCTATGTAAGCTCCCAACGCAAAATACGGCCCAGCGGGGTTGTCATCCGTGAAGCTCCCGGTGCCAAGCCCGATGCCAGCGCCACCCGGAACCGGATTGGGGATGACAGAATAACCGGGGAAGATGCTGCTTGTCGGCGTTATCGCGTTACCGCTGGAATCGAGAAACGCGGCGTAAGCACGGTCAAAGTCAGTCGCCACAGCCGCATCAAGACCGGTCTCATAAACATTCCAGTCATCCGAAGTATTGGACATCAACGGCGTGTCAGGGGTGGACGATTGATAAGTGAAGACCAGCCATTCGCTGGATCCGTCCGGCACGATCGAAATGGTCAGATCGATCGCTCCGCCGTCGATCGCTGTAGTGCCATTCTGTAAGGTCACAGTATTCGAAAAAGAACCGGCCGAATTTAGGCCCGAAGCGGTGAAAGTGCTGCCGATGTCGAACAAGTCGGCTTTGGCCTGCCCGAGCGTCAGCACGCTGGCGGCTACGATCACCGCGCCGGTGGATATATGTCCTAAAATCATAAAGAATGCTCCTTGGGGCACGCTGCAACGGCGTGGCCTATTAGCGTTTATAACACTGGCAGGCTCAGTCACGATCAAAGTTTTTTTGGCAGCGCAGGACCGGAAATTGTACTAGTACCACCGGGATGTCGGCGTTGCCTGTCGGCGGTCAAAACATATTCCGTGACACTTCAACAGCAGGTAAGCTCGGGTCCGGGAATCGAATCTCGGCGGCAGTCCATCTTCGATCACTCGTTGCGCTTCACGGTATGTCCTGCCATAGTTCTCTCGTTCCTGACCTGCAAGTATTCAGACCAAAACGTGGGGGCAGTATTCGATCCGCACCCGGATCGGCAATGTTCGGGAATTGTTTGAGCGCGCCTCGCTGGGACTTGGTCCGGAAGGAAGTGGTTTTCGAAACGCCGCCCACGAAGGGTACTGATGATCTTCTGGAGTAAAACCGTTCCAAACCCATGTCTTTGGCCGCAGGCTCGAAACTTGGTCCCTACGAAATGTGGCTCTGGGGTCAGGCATGATAGATTGTTGAGCGCGATGGTTATGGGAGGGCACATCAACGTACGATTTTGGTTAGCCGGAGTTGCGTGGGCTGGTTGCGCGATGGGTGCGGATTCTTCGGCGGTTGCGCCCGTAACGTTTAACAAGGAAGTCCTGCGGATTCTTCAGCGGAACTGCCAGACATGCCACAGGCCGGGAAATATCGCACCGATGTCATTTGTGACCTATGAGGGCACTCGCCCGTGGGCTAAGGCCATCAAATCCACGGTCGCGCTGCGGAAGATGCCACCTTGGTTCGCCGATCCCCAATATAGTCATTTTTCCAACGATCGATCCCTGAAACAGAGCGAGATCGACACGCTCGTGAAATGGGTGGACAGCGGAGCCCCGCAAGGCGACGCGAAGGACGCACCGTCTCCGCTGCAGTGGCCAGAGAATGGATGGACCACGAAGCCGGAAATCGTTCTGAAGGGTGTGCCCTACACTGTGCCCGCCGCTGCCTCAAACAATGTGATCGAGTGGATGACCCTGGTGACACCGACGGGATTCACCAAAGACACCTGGGTGACATCCATCGAAATCAAACCAAGCGAGCCGGCTGTGACGCGCCATATTTGTGTCTCGTTTGTTCCGCATAAACCCGACGCGGTCTACAACATCCTCTTCGAAGCCGGCGTGGAAGCGCCAGCGGAGCGCAAACTCGCGATTCCCACCGCCGATGCGAAGGACCGTGAGGCGCCTTCGCGCGTGCGAAACGACACCGTCGGTATCGGCTACACGTGTTATGTTCCGGGGCGCGCGCTTTCGGATTTCCGGCCGTTCCAGGCGGCCCTGCTGATTCCGGCAGGCTCTGACGTTAACTGGACAATCCACTACACGCCCAATGGCACAGAGCTTACCGACCGGCCAGAGGTAGGGTTCACGGTGCGCACCAGTGCACCGAAGCGCTTGTTAATCGAGAGCTTCGGCGGAACCGACTCCTCTAAATTTGCTATCCCGCCCAACGCTGGCAACTATGCGCCAACGCCCGGCGAGATCACTTTTTTGGAAGACGCCGAACTAGTTTCGATGTCGCCCCATATGCACCTGCGCGGGAAGGATATGATGTACAAACTGGTCTTCCCGGATGGGAAAGAGCAAGTTGTGCTCAACGTGCCACACTACGATTTTAATTGGCAGCTCACCTATAATTTGGACCAGCCGATCAAGCTCCCGAAAGGCGCCAAACTGGTGGTCGTCGGCCACTATGACAACTCCGCGAACAACCGGTTCAATCCAGATCCGAGCAGGACTGTCTATCAAGGCAACATGACTTGGGAGGAGATGTTCGCGCCTTTCTTCACGATCACTGTGGATAAGAGCGTGGATCCCGCGAAGGTCTTGAAAACTCCTTTCGCTGTGGCTGGCGGGGCTTGAAGAGCGGAACCACACAAGTGGATGGCGCCTAAGCGGCAACGCGCTGAACAAGATCAGTTCCCGGCTAATTCGGCTGGAAGCGCGCGTTCTCCAGGCATACCTACTGCCCGCCACGACTTGGGACGACAGCCCGTCATGGTTCCATGTCCAACTGATCACCCTGCATTAAGATGGGATGGCGCTCCTCGCGCCCTAAATTGGTGCACTGATGAAATCGTTATCCAACAGATCGCGGGCGCGGATCGCTCGACACGTAGCGTACGCCCTCTTAGTCCCGTGCGCTGTCACATTCGGCATTCTTCCGGCGCAGACCTTAACCAAGCTGCATGATTTCGGGGGAGCGGAAGGGCAAAGTCCCTCGGCGGTGCTCATTCAGGGGACCAACGGCAATCTATATGGCACGACAGCGGGAGCCCTCCCCAACATCGGATCGACGATCTTTGAAATCACGACGAGTGGCACTCTAACCACGCTGCATAGGTTCTGTGAACAAGAGGGGTGTCAGGACGGCAGATTAGTAGTCGCCCCGTTGATTCAGGCGAAAGGCGGGAATTTTTACGGCACAGCAGAACGTGGGGGTGCTTTTCGCGGGGGCGCGATTTTTGAAATCACTCCTGGTGGCGCGCTAACTACTCTCGTCAGCTTTTGCTACCAAGCCGAATGTACTTACGGCAGCGAACCGGCCGCCGGACTTGTACAGGCTCCCAGCGGGAAGCTGTTCGGCACAACCACGCAAGGCGGATCGGGCGCCGGACCCTACGGAAACGGAACAGCGTTCAGCTTTATCCCTGGGGGCGCCTTGACGACCCTGTATAGCTTTTGCCTCCAGGCTGGGTGTCCCGACGGTTCTTTGCCGGGAGACTTCATCCACGCCCGCAATGGATCGTTCTACGGCGCCACCCTCACGGGGGGAACGGGCAGTAATGGCGGAACAGTTTTCGAGATTACTCCGACCGGCTCGCTAACCACAATTTATAACTTCTGCTCTAAAAGTGGATGCCGGGACGGTCAGTACCCATCTGTGTTGTTCCAGGCAGAGAACGGACAATTCTATGGAGTTACATCTACTGGTGGAAGCGCTTCCAACGACGGTACGGTCTTCGAACTCACTTCTGAAGGCACGTTGACGACACTGCACAGCTTCCATGGCGCGGACGGAGCGTTCCCAACAGGCTTGATCGAAGCGAGTGACGGGAATTTTTACGGGACAACTCAGATAGGCGGTACTCAGAACGCCGGAACGGTTTTCAAGATGACTCCGAGCGGCGACTTCACAACGTTGTATAGCTTCTGTTCGCAGACATCCTGTACGGACGGTCAAAATCCGTATGCGGGGTTGGTCCAGGCGGACGATGGAAACCTGTATGGGACGACAGCATTCGGTGGGGTTAACGGCGCCGGGACCGTGTTTAAGCTGTTGCTCGGTTTGGCTCCCTTGTAACGAGAGAACTGGACGCGGCCTGCTCAGAATACCAGTCACGTACCGAAACGAATCGAATTTACCTTCGTCGGCGCTAGCGCCGCCGATCGAAGCCTCAGAGGGGAACATAAAGATTACTTCTGGCTCCACATCCGCGCGGAGTAGGCTGTCACCCGTCAAAGCGGGATGGCTTGTGAGTGCGCCGTTTTACAGGACCCCTATCCCCCTGATCAAGTAAACTGAAGGAGCGACGATGAAATGGACTGCGATTGTGCTTGCAGCGACCACCCTACCTCTCTCCGCGCAGTCGCTCGTGCCTCCCGAATTCTTCGACCTGTATCCCGTCCTCCAGTTTGACCTTGCGACGTATCAAGCAATCCTCCGTGCCCAATGGGACGGATCAAAGAGTCCGGTGCTCCTGGGCGCCGAAGTCACCCCGGCCGACGGCTATTCGGCGATATATACCGGCGCACAAAACAATACTCTCGATACCTATTACGCCCAGTCCATCACGCCGTACTTAAGCGGGTTCCAGAGCATGGGCATGACGACGGTAAAATTTTTGATCCAGTTCCCCATGCTCTACCAGCCCTTCTACCAGGCAAAGGGCGATACCACGGGATCAACGTACGCGAATGTGGTCGCCTTCTACCAAAAGCTTGTGAATGACCTCCACAGCCGCGGCATGAAGGTTATCATCCAGACGCAGGTCCAGCCAGCAGGGAACGGTCCCACGACCGGGGATCCCCTCAACCTCACCGACTATTACAACGGCATGCCGACCTTTGCCGACTACGTGCAGGGACGTGCCCAGAACGCCCTGGCCATTGCCCAAAACCTGAAGCCCGACTACCTGAACTTCTCGTCGGAGCCGGATACCGAAGGACCGAAGACGGCGAACTCTGTGGCGGCAACCGCCCTCCATCCCGGCGCGAATAATCCGGACTTCGTCTCGAACGTGCAGTATCTCCAGACGACAATCCTGAACACGCTTCTCGCCGCAAACCTCCCGGGGCTTCACAGCAGCCTGAAGCTCGTGATCGGTATGGGGAGCTGGGAGTATAACCTGAACGCCGTATTGCAGAATGAACTAGCCTTCTCCGGCGTCGACGTGATCGATATCCACGTGCACCCCATCAATACGCTCTCGGCAACCCAGGACTTTCTGGCTAACATCCTTACCATAGCGAACGCAGCAAATGCTGCCGGGAAGGAAACCGGTATGGACGAGGACTGGGAATACAAGGAGCGCAACAGCGAGTTCGGCTCCGACTATGGCACGAGCAGCGTCTCCGTCGCCACGATCGATTCCCGCGACCACTGGAGTTTCTGGGCGCCCATTGACCAGGCATTCCTTGAGGCTATGGTGGACACCGGCTACTACGAGCACATGGCGTATTTCTCGGCTTCCGAGCCCGACCAGTTCTTCGCTTACCTGAACTATTTCAGCACCGCCGGATGCCGTACGAATCCTGCCGTTACGAATCCTCCTTCGTCCGTCTGTACTTCCACCCAGTGGAATGCCGCGAGTGCCCAAGCCGTCACCCAGGCCTTAAGCACCTCACCAGTCACGCTCAGCAATACTGGCAGCTTCTATGCCGGATTGATCCACGGAACGCAAACCTCATCCGGCCCACCCTCTATCGCCGGGATTGTAAGCGCGTCGGCGTTCGGCGGATTCCCCTCTGTCGCTCCCGGCTCCTGGGTCGAGATCTACGGATCGAACCTGGCTCCTGATACGCGCGGCTGGGCTGGTTCTGATTTCGTGGGTAACTACGCGCCCATTTCGCTCGACGGTGTTTCGGTGAGCATCGGAGGACAGGCGGCGTTTGTGGATTACATTTCCCCGACTCAAGTGAATGCCGAACTGCCGTCAAACATTTCCACCGGCGGCGCGCTTCAAGTGACGCTTAGCAACGGCCCTGCCACCAGCGCGCCAGTGAGTCTCGACGTAAAAGCAACTGAGCCGGGGCTGCTGGCGCCAGTCTCGTTCAAAGTCGGCGAAAATCAATACGTGGTGGCTCAGCATTTTGACGGGAGTTACGTTCTTCCCGTTGGAGCCATCGCGGGCATCAAGTCGAGTCCCGCGCGGCCTGGCGAGACGATTATCATTTACGGCGTCGGCTTCGGCCCCGTCACTCCCAATATTCCTGCGGGGCAGCTCGTCACCGAGTCCAATCACCTCTCCGCTTCGTTGGAGATTCTGTTCGGGCAGACGCAGGCGCAACTGTCTTACTTCGGGCTGGCCCCGAGCCTCGTTGGGCTGTATCAATTCAATGTCGTGGTTCCGACGGTTGCGGACAACGATCTTGTACCACTGACGTTGAACCTGGGCGGCGTCCCCGGTACGCAGACCCTCTTTACGGCAGTGCAGTAGTAACTTTCCTACACCAACGGGAAACGCCGCCCCCGCCCGGAACCTGAAGCGGCGTTGGCTGGAGGACTGTACGCTGGCTACTTCGCGATCTTGTAGTGCGCTCACCATCCGCGCTCTTGGAAGAGCCGACCGTATCCCTGCTTGCTACTGCACCACCTGGCTGACCACCGCCGAAGTACTGGCGCCGAATCTGGCGTTTCCATTGTATGTCGCGGTAATCGAATGCGTCCCCACTGAAAGCGTGGAAATGGTCAAGGTGGCTGTATTATCACTCAGAGGGACCGTGCCGCCTGGCAGAGGCGTGTCCCCGTCCTCGAAGGTCACGGTGTCGGCCGCCGTTGCGAGCGGTATGGCGAAGTGGGACGCCACGCTTCGAACCACCGCTCTGAACGTTACACGGCCGTTGGTGGGCGATGGATTTCGCGACGAAGTCAGCGAAGTTGTAGTGGTGCCGGTGACGCCCAGCAGCACGCTTGCCGAGGTAGCGTTGTAGTTTGCGGCCACAAGGTCGGTGCGGCCGTCGCCGTTGAAATCCGCTGCGGCCAACGCGATCGGATCGGACCCTGCGGGGAAGTTGGCCACATCTTGAAATGTGCCGTTGCCATTGCCAATCAAAACCGCTACCCGGCCGCCCCCGTAACTGGTCGTCGCCAGATCGGCAATGCCATCGCCAGTTACATCTGTGGCCACGATCCCAATCGGGCCGCCCAGCGTCGTATAGTTGACCGCCGCCTGGAAAGTGCCGTCGCCATTGCCTACCAGCACGCTAACGTTGCTCGATCCGGTGTTGGCCACTACCAGGTCCTGCCGCTGATCGCCGTTCACGTCCGTCACCGCCAGAAATGCGGGGGATGTGCCCACGGCATAGTTCAGTCCCGCCTGAAACGCGCCAGCGCCGTTGCCCAGTAGCACTGTCACGTTATTGCTGCCCGCGTTGGACACTGCCAGGTCCGGAATGCCATCGCCATTAAAGTCGCCGGTCACCAGGGCGTACGGCGACGTCCCCACCCCAAAGTTGACGGCGCTCTGGAAAGTGAGGTTGCCATTGCCCAAAAGCACGCTTACATTGTTAGATCCTTTGTTCACCACCGCCAGGTCGGCGATTCCATCACCATTGAAGTCTGCCATCGCGATCCGCAGCGGAGTCTTTCCGGCGCTGAAGTGCTGCGTGCCTGGCGTAAATGTGCCGTCTCCGTTCCCCTTGAGGATGGTGACCCGCTGTGCGGTGCTGCTTACCAGTGCCAGGTCCGGGATGCCATCGCCGTTGAAGTCGCCCACAGCTACGGCGATGGTGCCGGTATCGGCCTGGTAATTCTGCGCCGGGGCGAATGTTCCATTGCCGGTGTTCAGCAGCACGCTCACGCTGTCGCTGGAGCCCGCAGTGGTGTCGTAATTAGCCACCGCCAGGTCCGGATGGCCGTCTTGGTTGAAATCGGCGACCGCCACGACGATCGGATTCTTTCCGACCGGCACGCTCACCGGGGCAGAAAACGCCGCGCTGGGCGTAGCATTCACCACCACTTGCTCAATGCCGGACGACGTGCTGGCTACATACTGGTTGCCCGGATACAGTGCGTGCAGGGCGTGTGGACCCGGAGACAACAGAGACGTCGTGAAGGCCGCCGAGCCGCCTGTCACCGGGGCAAAGCCGAGCAGTGCGGCGCCGTCATAGATCGCTGCCGGAGAGCCGGTGATTTGCGCGGGCGGCGCCAGTTGTATCGTGATCGTTACCGGCTGGCCTTGTTGCACCGGACTGGGTGGCACTATTAGCATCACGTTGTTGAATACCTGCGCGATGCTGAAACTCTGCATCACCGCAGATGCCGCCGTATATCCGTCGGCGCCGGCTTGATTCGCCGTGATCGTGCAGGTGCCCGCGCCCATCAGCGTCACCGTGTTGCCGCTCAACGTGCATGGTCCCGCGGCCGTCAGGCTCACCGGTAAGCCGGAAGAAGCCGTGGCGGTGATCTGAAATGGCGGCGCGCCGTAAGTTTGATTGGCAATCGGGCCGAACGTGATGGTCTGTGACATCGCGCTGACTGCCTCTGTCAGTGTAGACGAAGTGCTTGCCAGGAAAGCCATATCGCCGCTGTAACTGGCCGTGATCGGAAGCATGCCTCCGGGCAGCGACGAAGTCATATAGCTGGCTGCCCCGCCGTTCAGTGGGAGCGTCCCGCCGGGCAGCGCCGTGCCATTATTCAAAAATGTGAGACTGCCGGTGGGCTGGCCGAAGAAAGGCGCCGCCGGCGTGAGCGCCGCTGTGAAAGTCACGGATTGCCCGCCAGCGCTCGGGTTCAGCGAAGAATTCAATGCCACGCTGGTGGCCGATTGCCCGTTCAGCATCACCACCACCGTGCTCGCGCTGCCGCCCGCCACCACCAGGTCGGCGCGGCTGTCCCCGGTAAAATTCGCCACCGCCAGCCAGACCGGCCCGCTGCTCGCGGCAAAACTCACGGCGGGCTGGAACGTGCCGTCGCCGTTACCCAATAACACGCTCACCGTTCCATCGCTCTGGTTGGCGATCGCCAGGTCAGGCCAGCCGTCGCCATTGAAATCGCTCACCGCGCCGAACTGTGGGCCGTTGCCCGTGGCGTAATCGACAGCCGTCTGGAAAGTGCCGTCGCCATTGCCTAGCAGCACACTGACAGTGTTTGCCCCACTGTCGGCCACCACCAGGTCCGGCTTACCGTCGCCGTTCAGGTCGGCAGCCGTTACCGACTGTGGATTCGCCCCGGCCGCGTAGCTCACTGCCGGCTGAAAAGTGCCGTCGCCGTTTCCCAGCAGCACGCTCACCGTGCCGTCCCCGTTGTTGGCCACCGCCAGATCCGGCTTGCCGTCGCCATTGAAATCGCTTGCCGCCACCGCCGCCGGATTCGCTCCCGCCGCATAATTCACCGGCGCCTGAAAAGTGCCGTTGCCATTCCCCAGCAGGATGCTCACGCCGCCCGCATTGGACACCGCCAGGTCCGGTGCGCCATCGCCATTCCAATCGGCCACCGTGATCCCGGTCGGGCTGGTTCCGGCGTTATAAGTGCTCCCTGTCTGGAAGGTGCCATCGCCGTTGCCGGGCATGATGGTCACGCTGCCGGCCGCATACATCGCGGCCACGTCCAGCAGACCGTCTTCGTTGAAATCGCCCGTGGCCAGAACCAGGGGATTGGTGCCGAGTGCCGAGTTGACCGGAGTGCCGAAGGTTCCGTCACCGTTACCCGGCAACACACTGATGCCGCTATCGGCCACCACGAAGTCCGGCTTGCCATCTCCGTTGAAATCGCCCACTGCCACCGACGTGCCAGGTCCGCTGGCCACATAGGGTGTGACCACGGGAAAGCTGCTGCCGGGCAGCGCCTGCACCGTCAGCGCCGTGGCTGCCGACGCGCTGCTGGCGAAAGTGGAGCTTCCTTCGTAGCGCGCCAGCAGCACGTTCGCCCCCGCGGGCAGCAACTTAGTCGTGAGACTCGCGGAACCGCCGGAGGCGGGCGCCGTCCCCAGCACCACTGTGCCATCGTAGAACGTCACCTGGCCCGAGTTGACCTGCGGGGAAATCTGTGCGGTGAGAGTCACTCCTGGCCCCAGCAATGCAGGATTCGGTGTGACCGACAATGCGGTCAAAGTTGGAATCGATCCGGTCGATGTATTCAACAGAACTGAGATGTACCCGCTAGTTATGTCTGAGAACACCAGGTCCGGAGTGCCATCTCCGTTGAGATCCGCAATAGCCGTGTCCACCGGACCGTCCCCCGCCAGGATGATAACGGCGGGTTGAAAGGTCCCATCCCCATTCCCCAAGAAAATAGAGACATTGCTGGACAGGAAACTGGGCACGATCACGTCCAGCATGCCGTCGCCGTTAAGGTCCGTTATGCCCAGCTTTTTTGCGTATTGGCCGCCGGTCGGATACACCAGCGGCGTCTGCAGTGTGCCGTCCCCATTGCCGAGAAAGACAGATAGGGTATCGTTGCCATGGTCGGATACAAGCACATCCAGCTTTCCATCGTTGTTTAGATCCACCATTCCTACGGACATAGGGTGTTGTCCCGATGTATACGTCACTGACGGCTGAAACGTGCCGTCTCCATTGCCGAGCAGGATGTCCAGCGCTGCGCCCCAGAAAGCGCCGATCGCCAAATCCAGTTTCCCGTCCCCGTTCAAGTCTCCGATCGCTACGCTGAGTGGTCCGCTTGAAACCTGGTAACATGCCGCTGGAGCGAATGTGCCATCTCCGTTCCCCAGCAATATCGAGATCCGCTTTTCGGGCCCTGAAGAGCCCGTGCCTCCGTCTGTGACTACCAGGTCCAGTTTGCCGTCACCATTGAAATCGGCCGTCGCGATTCCGTACGGTCCCGGGGCGCAGGTAGGATAGGCCACGGCCGGCTGCAGGGTGCCATCGCCGTTTCCCAGAAGCACCGAAACGTCATTGCCGCTCGACTCGTAGGCGGTGGCCACCACATCCAGTTTCCCGTCCCCGTTAAAATCCCCGATTACGGCGTGCCGGGGCGCCGGAAAGGTATGGTAGGCCACGGCCGGCTGGAAGGCGCCATCGCCATTCCCCAGCAGAACCGATACAGTGCTGACATTGGAATCCGTGACCACCGCGTCCAGTTTACCGTCGCCGTTGAGGTCGCCCAGAACCACCGAGTAACTGTCCGCGCCGGACGGATAACTCAGGGGCGCCGCTAAGGAGAATCCCTGTGCAAAACACGGGGACGTCCACACCAACGAGAAGACTATGACCGCGAAAACGAAAGCAACCCGAAAGGAACCGGCGCCAGTCACTGAAAAATCTGGCAAGAGTGCCAACCGTAGCCTCTTGGTCACGATTTTTTGAGCTCTGTATTTTGGGGAACGATTATACCCTCAGGCTTCGTACAGTATAAAGCGAATCGCCTCGATTGCAATAAGTTCTTTAACACGCCGTTCATGGAAACCAAATGAGTGGGACAAGTGGGCAACCCTTTTGAACTGATCTTTCCGGCCAAGCGCGATGTGCGGTTGCGGCAAAACTCTTAGGCGCGTTGCTCCCGCTGAATGATGCGTAGGACAGTCATCGCGGAGGCGTGCACCTTTGCCGCGATGGCGCGCGAGCTCAAGCACTTTCCGTTTCCTCCCGAGATGATCTGTGTTGCCTTGCCTCCGAAGCCTGGCGATCGCTGCTGAGGCGCGCTCACTTCGACGAACGCGCTCTTGCTCTTGCTTGTCGATGGTGGCAAGGATCGGTGCACTGCATCACGGAACAAGCCGCAAGAGTCCAAGTGCTGCCCGGTGAATAAACGCCATTCCACACCGGCGGCCGTCAACCGTTCCAGATGGCTTTTAGTGTTCACTACTTTAGTAGTGCGTTAGATCCGGCCTAATTATCAATTCCAGGGTGGAGACACCGTCCAAATCGACCATAGTCTTCGATTTCGCTGACACCCTCGTTTTCACCTGGAATTGACAATAATTAGCATTTTTTCGGACAAAATTGGCCAAAATAACCCGGCGAACGAGTCGTGGAAGACGAGTTCCTGAAGGGCCAGGGCCCGCGGTGCCCGCTCACGTTGACCGTGCAGGAGCGGTCGGCCAGGCGCCAGTCGTGCGGAACACAATCATCGATTACGCGACCAAAAAGATAATCTCGACGCGCGAAAAACGTGGGCATCGTGGGCGTGGTCTGGCCGCGCGCGACTCCGCCTGCGACAAAAAGCGCTGACACATCCAGCACCAAAAATAAGATTAGCTTCAGTGGTTTTCATTGTGTCGAATCGCTTACCGTTTGCAACACTTCCGCCTGGCTATTGTACGACGTTGACCATACTCGAGATGTTGTTCGAGCCGCTGTTGGCGACCACAATGTCCGGCCACTTGGGCCGGCTGAAAAAGCCCACCCCCATGGAAAGCGGGTTGCTATTCGCGCCGAAGCGCATCGGGCTCTGGAAGGTGCCGTTGCCGTTCCCCAACCGGATATCCACGTTGCCTTCATAGGCGCTCAGCACAGCCACGTCCTGGTTGCCGTCGCCGTTGTAATCGCTCACAGCCACATAAATCGGCATCACTTCGCCCGTGATCGTAGTGGCGGTGCCGAAGGTTCCGTTATTGTTACCCAGCAGAACCGAAAGACTGTTGCCTTGGCTATTGGACACCACCAGATCCACTTTCTTGACGGCAGTGAAGTCGGCAGGGGAGATCGAGGTTGGTTTAGCGCCCACGGCATAATTCACGGCGGGCTGGAATGTTCCATCCCCATTGCCCAGCAGCACCGAGACATTGTTGGAGCCGGAGTTGGCCACCATCAAATCATATTTCCCGTTGGACCTCGTGTCGCCGCTGACCAAAGCCGCGGGTAGCGAACCCACCGCAAAAGTCTGGGCCGGATTGAAAGTCCCATTCCCATTCCCCAGTAAAATCGAGACCGTGCCGGGATTCGTTTGGTTAACCACCGCCAGATCGTACTTGCCGTTTTTTCTGAAATCCACCGTGATGACAGAAACCGGGTTCGGCCCGGCTGCGTAGGTCACCGGTGGCTGGAACGTTCCGTCACCTTTGCCTAACCAGATCGTCACCAAGCCAAGGGAAGGATTGGTAGTTACCAGGTCTGGTATGTTGTCTTCATTGAAATCGGCCGTCGCGATCGCACCCTGCCCAACGCTGGATGTCACCACAGGCGCCTGAAAGGTGCCGTCACCATTCCCTAGCAGGACCGCGATTCCGGAAGCAGATGCGGCCGCCACATCCAGTTTGTTATCTCCGTTGAAGTCCGCGCTGGTAATCGATTGTGGACTGGTTACGCCTGCCGCATAGCTTGGAGCCACCTGAAATGTGCCGTTATTGTTGCTAGGAAAGACAGAAACGGTGGCCGACCCGGAATTGGCCACGGCCAGGTCCGACAGGCTGGCGCTGTGAAAAGAAGCCACCACCAGGCACTCGGGCGCCGTGCCCGTAGTCCATAAAGTGGCTGGCTGGAAGGTACCATCACCATTTCCCAGGAGCACTGCGATATCGTTCGCTGCATTGTCGGCCACCGCCAGATCCAGCTTGCCATCGCCGTTGAAATCGGCCACCACCAGTGAGAGCGGGCCGTTGTCGGCGACATATCTCACCTTTGGCTGGAAGGTCCCATCGCCGTTGCCCAGCAACACATAAACGGAGTTGAAGAAAGAACCGGCCACTGCCAGATCCAGATGCCCGTCGTGATTAAAGTCGGCGGTGACTATAGAGGCCGGCCCACCCCCCACGGGGATCAGCGATGGCGGCTGAAAGGTGCCGTCCCCATTACCCAGAATGATAAAGACATCCCCGGCGAACCTGTCGGCGATGGCTGCATCCAGCTTGCCATCGCCGTTGAAATCGCCCAAGGCAATCGACACCGGATTGTCCCCGCCGGTAGAAGAGCTAATGGGGGCCTGGAAGGTTCCATCGCCGTTGCCGAGAAGAACCGACACGGTTCCCTCCACTTCTTGGTTGATGACCACCAGATCCAATTTGCCATCGCCGTTCACGTCAGCCACTGCAATGGCTCCCGGGTTAGTCCCTGCCGGATAGCTGACCACCGGCTGAAAGGTCAAGTTGCCATTCCCTAAGAAAACAGAAACGGTGCCGGGGTCGGGAGTATTAGCCGTGCCAGAGCCGTAATTGGTGACCACGATATCCGCATTTCCATCCTTATTCAGGTCCGCAATCGCCACGTTCAGGGGATTGGTGCCCGCCGTGAGTGTGCCGCCCGCTTTGAAAAAACCGGTACCGTTGCCTTTCAATAAAGTAACAGTACTCGAGCCGGAATTGACGACGGCCAAGTCGACAGATCCGTTGTTGTTCAGATTGCCCGCCGCAATCGAGGTGGGGCCCTTGGAGGTCTGAGTGTCTCTCCGTGTGGTGAAGTTTGCGAGCTGCGCGCAGAGCGTCACTGGCACAAGAACAGCTATAAGAGCGGGTTTTCGCAGGATAGCGGAAAGCCCTAGGTGTGATTCCGGCAAACAGTCTCGAATTTTCCAGTACATATAGAATTCCTTGTGACTTTTCAGGCGCGCGCAGACACAGAAGTATACAACACCTCTTGGGCTATGTATGATCGCGCTGAGGTGTGTAAAGTACTACTCCGCCTATGCGCTCGCCGGCTTCCAGACCTGGCTGCAAACCTGCTAACTGATAGCTGCGGTGAGATTTAACACTCTTAATCATTGAGATTTATGGTGGAAGTCGACACGAGCTGCCGCCTTGCATTTTCCTGGCAGACCACGCATAATCTTAAGACGCTTGAGGAGTCTTGGCCACCTTAGAATACGTTCCAGCGGTGCCCATGGCAAACAAAGGGAGAAGAGCGTTGCAGAGACCCGGTAACACCTGCTCGCTCGGGCGTAATCGATGTTTGTTGGCGGTGATTTTAGCCGTCTGTGGTTGCCTCAGCACGCCCTTGCGTGCCACCATCCAAGTCCAGCTCACGCCTTCGTCGGCGTCACCCCAGATCCTGGGCACCATGATCACGTGGACTGCGTCCGCGACTGACTCAAACCCCGGCCCAGTCACCTACAAGTTCGAAGTCGCACCGCCGGGTTCCAATCCGACCTTTTCTACGATCAGCGACTTCAGTCTTGGGAACACCCTCAATTGGACGCCCAACCTTTGGGAAGGCACTTATCAGATCCGGGTGACCGCCAGAGACTATCTGGCGGGTCAAACGGCTCAAACCGTATCCAATTTTGGGGTCGAACCTCTGGTCACTGGTAACCAGCCAGTGGTGACCGCCACGGCCAACCCTCTGATCGCTTTGTTCAGCGCGCCCAGTTGTACTGCTGGAAGTTTCATGCGGGTGGGCTTCGAATTGAGCGGTTCGAAGGCGATGACCTACACGAATTTCCGATCGTGTCATGGCGGCACCATGAATTTCTATATCGCCGGGATGCGACACGCCAGTACTTACAACATGCACTACGAGGTCGCGACCGGAAAAACGATCGTACCGAACACCACGATTCTGCCATTCGCCACGGGCCCTCTCCCCTCCACCATCACGTTCCCGCTGGTAGAGGCATTAATGCAACCTTCGCCCCAAGCGGACGTCAGCAGTGGCGTCGTGTTGACTGGATTCTCAGCAATAGGGCCTTGTTTTCTCGGGGCTTACCCTGAGGCTACGGATTTGGAGGGTCACGTTCTTTGGTACTATGGGCTCGACCATCCTCAAATCACGCGCATCGTTACCGGCAATAATATGCTCGGAACAACCCTCGTGATGATCTCGGAGGGCCCTGGGACAGGTACAGGCAGTTACGGAACCACTACGAATCAGGAGTTGGTTCGGGAAGTCGACCTGGCGGGCAACATTATCCGCCAAACCAACGCCGATCGGGTATCCGAGCAACTGGTAGCCGCTGGAACCGACCCCATTAGCAATTTCCATCATGAAGGCATACGGCTGCCGAACGGCCACACCATTACGTTCGGCTCCCTGCAGGGGATCTATCCTGCGGGGACGCAGGGTTCCAGCGGACCCATTGACATCATCGGCCTGATGATTATCGAGCTGGATGAAAACTTTCAAGTCGTCTGGCACTGGAACGCTTTTGATCATGCCGGCGGCGGCACGCAGCTTGATATCAATCGTGCCGCGGTTCGCGGCGAGTCCTGTGTAGTTGGGGCGTCCTGCTTTCAGGGCTTAGGTTGTCCCCCGGTATTGAATGCCAACACCGCCGTGGATTGGCTCCACGGCAACAGCGCCCAATACCAGCCTTCGGACGGCAGCCTGCTGATCTCCTTGCGCGACCAGGACTGGGTGATCAAGATCGACTACAACAACGGCCAAGGCACCGGCGACGTCATTTGGCGGCTAGGACTCGGCGGGGATTTCACCATGAACTCGACGGATCCTTATCCGTGGTTTTCCGGACAGCATTACGTGGAATTCCAATATGGCGGCCAGCAAATCCTCTCGCTCTTTGACGACGGCAACACGCGGGTTATGGAGTTTCCGGGCGAAACCAGCCGCGGGCAGGTGCTCAATGTCGATCAGACGGACATGCAGGTTTCCCTTAATCTGAATGTTTCTCTGGACGGCTACTCTCCGGCGCTGGGAACCGCGCAGTTGCTTACAAACGGCGATTACGCCTTCGAACCCGGATATCTAAACCCAGGCAGCCATAGTTACGAGCAGAGCATCGAAGTTACCCCAAGTACGTCCGTGGTGTATGAGTTCCAAGGCGACGATCCTGCCTACCGCAGTTGGCGTATGCCAAGTTTATACAATCTGGCAGTGGTCAATAGTCCGTCGCCTATAACGCTCGCTTGCGCCTCCAATGCCGGTACGGTTGGTGTGTCATACTCCTCCTCGCTGACAGCCAGCGGTGGAGTGCCGCCGTACATGTTCTCCATCAGTGCGGGTTCGCTACCGCAAGGGCTATCCCTGAACTCCTCGACAGGCGCCATCACGGGAGCGCCCGCGACACCTGGAACCTATCCATTCACGGCTACCGTTGTAGACTCAATCGGCACCGATGTTGCATCCGCCAATTGCGGCATGACTATTGCGCCGGCGCCTGTGACGCTGGCCTGTCCCCTCAATACCGCGCAAGACGGCACGGCGTACGCTTCCGCTCTAACAGCCAGCGGCGGTGTGCCGCCTTATACGTACTCTATTACCGCAGGTTCCTTGCCGCTGGTGCTGTCACTGAACAGCACTACCGGAGGCATCACCGGAACCCCCACCGAGGGCGGGACTTTCTCCTTTACCGCCAGTGTTGCCGACTCGACCGGCACTCCTGCCGGGAAGGCCAGCACGAATTGCAGCATCGCTTCGGCCAATCCCGCGTCGGTCGTAATCAACATCAATACGCAGAAACCCTCGGCCATTCCCGCCAAATTCAGCGGTTTTAGCGCTCCGCAGCCACGCAACGGGGTGGAATACTACGACCCCAAGTTTCTCAGCGCCGTCGAACCGCTCAATCCGGGCTGGATCCGGTTTCCAGCCGGCACGGTATCCATGCCGTTTGACTGGCAGGCGGGTCATACCAATACCAGCTGGTTGGATGAGCTGATCGCCGGTAATCCCCCGCTGGTGGATTCTTTCACTGCCAGCGAGCTTGTCAGGGCTCAGCAGCTTACTCAGGCCAAGGGCGGCGTTTACTTCTCAGACTTCGCCAACTTCGTACAGAGCCTGGGCGCCAACACCGTTGTTACATTCAACGCCTATACGGATACCAGTCCCTCCAGCGCAGCTGATATGGTTACCGCCGCCCAGGGATACGGCTTAAATGTCCTGGAATGGGAGCTGGCGAATGAGCCGTATCTGTTTCCGCTCATTTTCCCGTCGCCCGCTTCTTATGCGTCTGCCATGAATTCCCCGTATTTCGGCGACATCGTCTCCGCCAATCCGAGCGCCACCGTCGGACTTTTCTACGCTGGACAGTTTACCGGGCCACCGGTTAACTACACGGCCTGGGACGACGGTATGGCAGCCTATGCACCTCGCTACTGGAACGCGGTCTCTTTTCACATGTATCCCATTTCGAGTTCCGTCGATAATACCACCGCCTCCCAGATCTTAAACGGAGTGCTGGCTCATGGAACAGTGGATTACGTCAATTCCTATCTGCTCCCGCTGATAGGTGCGAACACTCCAATTTTCGTAACCGAATTGAACGCGTCGGCGTTGAATAATCTCCCGTTGACGCCGACGCTCTACAACGGGATCTTCCTGGCCGAGTACATTGCGCGGATGTCCACTTGCCCGAACGTACGGGGCGTTGCGGCCCACGCGCTCTTCATGGGCAATTCCGTTAACTTCGGGTTGATACGCGCGGTCAACGATTACGAAAGTTATTTGATCGGTCAGGTCACCGCGAACCCGAACTATTCGACGAATACAGCGACCGATCCGAACACTCCCTTCGAGTTTTACACTTCTGCTCCCGCCCTGGCACTTGCGGTAGCCAACCAGGCAATCAACAACAGCACTCACATCTGGCCTACCACCGTGACCGGTGGCGCTGCTGTCCCCATTCAGGGATACGACGGCAACCCGATTCCAGCCATCTATTCGCAGGCTTACCAGGGTGACAACGGATTGCACTATCTGCTAATTACCAACAAGTCTGGGTACTCTTCAAAAGTAACCATCCAGGTAAACGGAACGAAGTTGGGGCAAACGCTCACCGTCACTTATGTCTCGAACTCCGACAAGAGCATCAGCAACACGGCTTCCGCGCCCAATACCGTTCAAATTGAGACGGTGACCTCGGGCAATCCCGTTGTTATCGGGCCGTACAGCGTCACAACCGTGCAATGGAAAAAGGCATGATTATCATTCAGGAACGTTCTCCCATGCGGTGGGCGGGGCTATGGGCTCTGCCGCTGCTGCTGTTGGTTTCCCGGATGGGGGAAGCCCAGTCCGTTTCTTTAACCCGGGACGACTTCACGCAAGTCTCCCTGCAGGGCTTTGATGGCGACCGCCAGAACGGCTATGCCTGGTCGATGCAATGGTTTAACGGGCAGCTTTTGGTGGGTACCGATCGCGCGCAAAACTGTATGGCCGCGGCCCAGGAACACGACAACCATTCGGCTGATCCATACCCTCCTACCGATCCGGACGTCTCTTGCCCGCCGCTTATTTCGGAATTGCCTCCACTGCTGCAGGCCGAAATCTGGTCGTGGAACCCGCTTACCGGCGCATGGACCAGGGTGTTTCAGTCCCCTTTGAATGTTCTGATACCAGGCTATGGGACATATACAGCTCCCGACACCGGTTTCCGGGGCATGGGCGTGTTTACCGAATCGGATGGTACCCAGGCCTTATATGTGAGCGGCGCCAGCGCGTCTGATGTGTGGCCTAAAATTCCGGGAGCGCGCTTGCTACGGTCGACGGACGGCGTGAATTTCAATCCGGTGCCGCAGGATCCGGGCACGCTTCTGGGAACTTTGCATAATCAATCCTTCAGGGACATCGTCACTTACAACGGCAACTTTTACATTGTCTCGGCTGCGGGCTTCATTGGTGGATCGGCAGGGTCGAGCTGGCAGCTTCTGGAATCGGCCAATCCACAGGAAGGGGACAACGCGTTCCAGGTGATTCCTCCGCCCACGGCCGGTATGCAGGTGTGCGAAATAGCTGTTTATAACGGCTACCTGTATGTCGCGTATCGGAACGAACAAACGGGTTTCGAAGTATATTACACAAACGCTCAGCCGCCCTATACCTTTACGCAGGTTATTACCAATGGCGGTTACGCCACATATCCTAACCATGAAATCTTACATATGCTGGAATACAATGGCAGTCTGTACCTGGCAGGCCTTGGTGTCGACCCGAACCACCCTTTTAGCGTCGGTGGCGCCGAGTTGTATCGGATCAACTCGGATAATTCCTGGGATTTGATCGTGGGGACTGCGCGCAGTACGCCGGACGGGGAAAAGACCCCACTGAGCGGCCTGGGGAAGGGATTCGGCTGGGCGCTGAATAATCAGTTCTGGCGCATGGCAGATTACAACGGCTGTCTTTACGTCGGTACGTCCGACGGAAGCACCATATATCGGGACAGTCCGTCGCTCGCGGCATTAGTGGCTCCGGAACTGGGAGCCGACCTATGGTCCTCATGCGACGGCGTGAATTTCTCGGCGGTCGACATTAACGGCTTCGAGGACGAATTTAACTATGGATTTCGCAGTTTCTCAGCCACTGCCTATGGTTTGTTCGTGGGAACGGTCAATCCGTATTTCGGCTTGCAGATCTGGCAGGGGATTCCAAATGCCTCGTCGATGACGCCACGGCAGCCATAGCGCGGCGCACTGTCTCCGGCCCTTGGTAAGCGTCCGGCGAGCACCGTCTTCCGTTAGCCGTCCAAGGCTGTGATCTTGGAAGGACGGGAAGTGCGCCCTTGCGCCTTGATTTTGGTGTATCCAGTCCTGATGAACCTGCCAAGGACCGTACTTGTGCGCTGGAGGGACAACATGTGACTAGTCGATGTCGGACTCTCACCGCTCGGGGTGCGCTGTTTACGGCGCTCCTGAACTTCGCTGGAACCGCCTTGGCGCAGACGTTCGAGGTGCTTTATAACTTTACAGGTGTAAACGACGGGGCCGACCCGAACGGCCTGACCATTGGCGAAGACGGCGTCCTTTATGGCACGACCGGTGGAGGAGGCGGTTCGAACTCTCCGACTCGGAACGGCACTGTATTCTCTCTCATGCCGCCAACCTCGGGCGGTGGCGGATGGACTCTAAGCACGCTCTTCAATTTGGTGAATTATCCCGCGTACGGTCGAATCCCTCTGGGCACTTTGGCGATCGGCTCGGAAGGGATTTTGTATGGTACGATCGCGGTCGCTGGCGCTCAAGACAGCGGCGGCACTGTGTACTCACTGACGCCCCCAGCCGCGCCTGGTGGAGCTTGGACGCCGAACTTCCTTACGGAAACTGGCGGCGCCAATCTACCCTACGCGGGCGTGGAGATGGGTAGGGACGGGGTGCTCTATGGAACCACTACAACTGGAAATGAAAGTACCGGCACCGTATTCGCAGTGGCACCGCCCTCGTCTCCCGGAGGTGCGTGGACCTATTCGGTGCTCCATAGCTTCGACGGATCGCCTGACGGCGCGGCCCTGTTTGGGGGTGTGGTGATCGGTAAGGATGGAATCCTTTATGGCGGGACGCACTCAGGCGGAACTTACGGTTACGGCATCGTGTATTCTTTGACGCCAGCGCCCATGGGCGAGTCTTGGGCCGAAAACATACTCTTGAATTTTGATGGAACAGACGGGAGAGCGAACGAATCAAGCCTGGTGTTCGGAGAGCATGGCATTCTCTACGGAACGACCGACTTCGGTGGCGGCACGGGTTGCGTGTATGGTTGCGGCACGGTTTTTTCGTTGACCCCGCCGGCGGCCACGGGCGCTGCCTGGACTGAGACCGTTCTTTATCAATTTGGGGAGATTGGGGACGGCTTCGCGCCCCGTGGAGGGGTCGTGGTCGGCAAAGGGGGAGTGCTGTACGGAACCACAATCAATGGCGGAGGTCAATGTTGTGGCACGGTCTATTCCTTGACGCCTCCCTCATCCCCGGGTGGCGCTTGGACGCATAAGGTCCTCCACCGCTTCGACAAAACGGACGGGAGCGCGCCATTATCGACCCTTGCCCTCGGAAAGGATGGGACCCTCTACGGAGCGACCGAGAATGGTGGAAGCGGCCTTAGCGGAGTGGTCTTTGCTGTCAAGCCGTAAGCTTTGGCAAAGTAACATACCTCCGGTTAATTTTGGGACAAATATACTTTCACGGGTCCTTGGGCCATTGCGCTCCTATCACTACCGATAGAATGCTTTTCATAATCGGCGGCTATTCTGGGGACTGCCGATTGACTTATTGTCACGAACCACTGGGACAGGAGACCAAACGCGCGTTGTTACGGTAGAGCGAACGCATAGAAAGTGTTGCTGGCCGTTCCCACCGGTTCGCTTACTGGGAAGTTGTGATAGCCGGTACCCCAGTAAACCGTGCCGTTCACCACCGCCGGCGCCGCGTTCACCGAGCCGGGTGCTTCGAACGACCATAATATTGCCCCGGTCGCCGCATTGAGTGCGTACATGTACCCCGACATGGAAGGGACGAAGAGCAATCCATTCGCTACGGTCACAGGACCCAGCGCCATGGAGTGCTGGGACTTAAAGACGGTGCTCTCACCCGGATCGGGCACTTGCCAGAGAACTGCCCCCGTGGCTGGGTCCAGTGCCGCCCAGGAGCTTCCGTTCCAGGAGGTTCCAGAAGGCTGTAAGGTGTAGCTGGTCTGGTTCGGGTTGTCGAGCGCCACGTAGATGCGCTGGTTGTCGGACGCCGTACCCCACTCCATTCCGCCGAGCTTTGAGTACGGCCCGACAACGGTATGCCACAGCGGCACGCCGCTAGTCGAGACCACCCAATACACACCGCTCTTCTGTCCCGCTCCGACCAACTGAGTTGGAACGCCATTAATATTCGCGGTGAAAAGATTGGCGCCGGCTCCGAAATCGAGATCCATTCCTTCAGGCTTGGGGCAAGCAGCTCCATTATGTTTGCAGGCGCTAATCCACGCATCGGTGGCGGAACAGCGGTACGCCCACTTCACTTTTCCGGTCGCGAGGTCCAGTGCGACAATCGAATCCTCAAAATTATCCGGCTGGCATGCCACCAGCGCCGCAGGGTTTCCAATAACGGCCTGCTCACATTTGTCAACGGAGGTGGGAACCACGTAGTTGTTGCCCGTGGTCACATAGATCTGGCTGTTCGTGACGTCGATAACGGGTGTGCTGGACCAAACCGGAGCGCCAGTGTATGTTACGGGGACGAAATGAGTCCGCCACAGGATCGCCCCATTACTGAGCGAAATTGCGACCAGGCTTCCGCGGAACGTCGGCGCAGCTAAGGCTTCTTCCCTGGAGGACACACCCACATACGCGATACCGTTGTAAATGATAGGGGAAGCGGTTGAGATGGCATTCAAGTCGGGATCGAGCATCGTGCTCCAGATCAGACTGCCATCGCTCGCGTTCAGCGCCAAAAGATAGGCCCCGTACCCTTCCGCGCTGCTCAGCCCTACGCTCGCGCCGATGATCACCGTCGTGCCGTATAGCGTCGGCGTGGTGCGCGACATGACCCCAGGCGTCAAGCCATAATCGGTCATCGTTTTCGTCCAGACAACGGCACCCGTAGCCGCGTTCAGTTTGTATAGGTTCCCGGACCAATCGGGAAAGTAGACATAGCCTCCAGTGGAATCCACGGACGGCGTGGCGGAGACGTCGTTCTGGGTCGTGAACTTCCATTGCACGGTGAGAAAGCTAACGTTTTCAGTAGTTAGAGTGGACTCCGCAGACGCCCAATGGCTATCATTCAGATCAAAACCGGCGAAGGGCCAGCCGCTGGGTGTTTGCGAAAAGGACGCCTTCGCTAGCAATAACATAGCGATGCCAGCGGCTCCGGCCGCAGATCGACGTTTCAACATAAAATTTAGATTCGCGTCAATCTTACCATGGGCTTGCCACTGCCAACTACAACTTGGTACCAATCTGGTACTTTCCTGCTCGGTTAGGCGACACCGACCACCAAGGCTACACCCCATCATTTGGTAAGGTTATCTTCCTCCACGCATGCCCATTCATCGGACAACTGCGATTAACTAGAAGCAAGAGGCGGCAGCGATCTCGAAGCCTCTTAAGGCGTGGTCACCGTGAGCATGTTGCTCGGTCCCGAGGTGCGGCCCAACGAATCCACCATCTCGACTTCGTAATAGTAGGTCGTTGACTTCACCACATGGGAATCTGTGTACGTGGTACCCAGATTTTTCGCCACAATGATCGAGAGCGAAGAAGGCGATGTGCCCTTGAGAATGCGATAGCTCGTGGGTGGGTCTGATCCGCCCGAGGCAGTCCAGCTCAGGGAGACGCTGGATGCCGTCACCGCCGTGGCCTGGAGGCCGGTAGGCGGCGGGAGGGCCAACGTGGTTGCGCTGATGGTGGTGCTGGGCGCGGAGCTGATTCCGCTTAGGTTGTAGGACTCCACTGCATAGTAATAAGTGGTGTCGGGGGATACGTTCGAGTCCACGTAGCTGGTTCCAGGGACGTTGGCATCGACGATTTTCATGGTTGACGGCGAAGTCCCCTTGAGAAGGCGGTAACCGCCGACTCCACCGCCGCCCGTGGAAGCCATCCACGTAAGGGAAACCGAGGTTTGCGTCAGGCCGGCGACGGCCAGCCCCATAGGTACCGTCGGCGGCGTCAAGTCGATCAGCGTTATGGTGAGCGTCTCGGACTCAGGCGAAACATTGCCTTGCGCATCGAAAGCACTCAGACCGTAGATGTAAGTGTCGCCGGGAGTAAGGTCGGTGTCATGGAAAGGAGGTACCGCGAGGTGTGCGACCACTGCTCCGTTGCGATAAATGTTGTAGCCCGCCACGCCGATGTTGTCCGTGGTCGGAATCCAGGTGATGGTTGCGCCGGTACTGGAAGAGCTGACAAGAGTGGGTGCCGATGGCGTCACCGGAGGTGTCGGATCAGTTCCTACGATCATTTTCGAGAACGCCACGCCGGTAGAAGTGAAGGTACCAGTGCCATTTGCCGAGGATGCCACATGGAAGGCGACTTTCAGAAGTTCGGCCGGAGGGTCGGCCCCGTAGGTGTCGTAGCTCAGGTAAGCGGCAAAGTATTGGGGTTGGGAAGGCGAGAAGAACAGAAACTTTTCATATTGCGCGCAATCCACCAGGGCCTGCAGAAAGGCCGTATCCACCGGCGCCCAGAAGCTGAAAACGTCCCGTGAATCGAGTGCGCTGATGTTCAAGACCCCCAGTTCGCTATTCGATTCCTTGTCCGGCCACGCCTCGCTCATGCCGATCCCTTTCCCGGATTGCTGGATGATGGAAGCCGCTGTGAGCACATTCGTGAGGTAGTTCTTGTTCACCGGGTAGACATGCATATCGATATAGTCCAGCGGCGTGGTGACGAAATCCTGGATATAAGATGTGAAGCTGGCGATCCAGGTGCCGGCTCCCGCGCCTAGGGTAATGTTGGTGATATTGGCCTGCTGGAATGCCGTCAGTTGCGTCTGTAGTAATTGCAACGCTCCGGCGGGGGTGTCTTCGGTGGGCTGAGATGCATACTCCGCCTCGGCGTCGGGCTCACAGATCAGCGACAGATAATCCGGCTGGATGAGTTGCGCTACATTCACGGCATTTTGTGCCCGGCCAGCCATGTAATCGTTCCAGTCGAGGGTTTGATAGTAGGCCGCGAAGTCAGCGCCTTCGGTGCCGGCCAGGGGCTCGGAGACGGTCGCCTCCACCACCAGCTTCATGCCCGCCGCGTGAACGCCGGCCACTACCTGCTGATAAAAGGAAACAAATGCTTGATAATTGGAAGGGGTTCCGGAGTAAGTATAGAACGGCTGGTACAGGATCGGGAAATCGATATGGACGGTGACGGCCTTGGCTCCAGTGGCCTGGAGTTCCAATAATTCGACAGCAACGGTGTCTTGGTAATAGTTCGCTCCCAGTAGCGTGAGGTAGTCGTCGGACTCCGCCGTGGAAAGGTGCGGCGCCCATGTCACCGGATAAGGAGTTCCGTTCCAGCTCTGGTTTAGCGTTGTCTGGAAGCTGCTGATCTGGGTGGTCATGTTGCTGTAGATGGCCTGGTACTGGGTGGGCACGGTTTGGGCCAACATCCCCAAGGCTCCCAGGAGACCCAAAGACGCGATTCGGACGCCCGAAGTCTTACATGACAATTTCACGATGGTTACTCTTTCAGCATTCCGTTCTCAATTGCATAGTGGCATGCACCGGCTATTTGGTTTAACCGCGCTAAGCTTGTGCCTACTAGTGTATTGAGTAGCCGTCCGAAAGTAAACGGACCAAAGGGCAGCGTTACCGCTCAGAGGTCCGCAGAGATTTGATTCACTTCGCGGCGGTCGTGACGGTCACTTCGCTGCTTACTGGAGACGTGATTCCAAGCTCGTATGACTCAACTTCGTAGTAATAAGTCGTTGAGGGATATGCGTCTGGATCGGTGTAGGGTGGTGCGGCTACCTGGGCATGGATGGACAAGTTAGTCGGCGAGGTGCCTCGCAGAATCCGGTATCCTCCTGAGGCCGCGAGTTCAGGGGTAGGCGTCCAGTTCAGCGTTATCGAACCAGGGGTGCCTGGCACGACGCTGGTCACCGCCAGATTGGCGGGAGCCGAAGGAAGCGGTGGAGTGGTGACCGTGACTTCGTTGCTTGGTCCGGACTTAACTTGAAGCGGGCTGTACGACTCCACTTGATAATAGTAAGTCGTCCCTAGTTCAGCGGACTGATCGGTGTAAGGTGTGTGCGTGCGCGGAGCCGGCACGTCGGCGTGGATGGACATGGATCCTGGCGAAGTACCTCGCAGAACATAGTATCCCCCTACACCCCCGGTTCCAGTGGCAGGTTTCCAGTTGAGGGACACGGAGCCGGGTACGTTGCCTGTCACCACCAGATTCGTGGGGACCGAAGGCGGCGCTGGGGTTGCGACAGTCACCAGGTTGCCAGGCGTGGATACGACTCCAAGCGGGCTATATGACTCAACCTGGTAATAGTAAGTGGTTGAGAGAAGAGCCCCTGGATCGGTGTAAGGCGGCGCAGTTACATTGGCGTGGATGGACATGGATCCTGGCGAAGTACCTCGCAGAACATAGTATCCCCCCACGCCACTCGTTCCTGTTGATGGCGTCCAGTTCAGCGACAACGCGTATGGCAGATTACCTGTTACAACGAGATTTGCGGGAACCGAAGGCGACCCCGGAGTTGCCACCGTCAGCATGTTGCTCGGTCCCGAGGTGCGGCCCAACGAATCCACCATCTCGACTTGGTAATAGTAGGTTGTTGACGTCGCCACATGGGAATCCGTGTACGTCGTACCCAGATTTTTCGCCACGCTGATCGCGAGCGAAGAAGGCGATGTGCCCTTGAGAATGCGATAGCCCGTAGGAGCGTCCGATCCGCCCGAGGCAGTCCAACTCAGAGACACGCTGGATACCGACACCGCCGTGGCCTGGAGGCCGGTAGGCGGCGGGAGCGCCAACGTGGTTGCACTGATGGCGGTGCTGGGCGCGGAGCTGATTCCGGTTTCGTTGTAGGACTCCACTGCGTAATAATAAGTGGTCTGGGAAACTACGTTCGAATCCACGTAGCTGGTTCCAGGGACGCTGGGCTGGACGATTTTCATGGTTGACGGCGAAGTCCCCTCGAGAAGGCGGTAACCGGCGACTCCACCGCCGCCGGTGGAAGCCGACCACTTAAGGGAAACCGAGTTTTGCGTGACGCCGGCGACGGCCAGCCCCGTGGGTACCGTCGGCGGCGTCAAGTCGATCAGCGTTATGGTGAGCGTCTCGGACTGATGCGAAACATTGCCCTGCGCATCGAAAGCGCTCAGACCATAGATGTAAGTGTCGCCGGGAGTAAGGTCGGTGTCGTGGAAAGGAGGTGTCGCGCTCTGTGCGACCACTGCTCCGTTGCGATAGATGTTGTAGCCCGCCACACCGATGTTGTCCGTGGTCGGAATCCAGGTGATGGTTGCGCCGGTACTGGAAGAGCTGACAAGAGTGGGTGCCGATGGCGTCACCGGAGGTTTCGTATCAGTTCCTACGATCATTTTCGAGAACGCCACGCCGGTAGAAGTGAAGGTACCGGTGCGATTTGCCGAGGATGCCCCATCGAAGGCGTCCAGCAGAAGCACGGCCGGAGTGTCGGCCCCGTAGGTGTCGTAGCTCAGGTAACCGGCAAAATATTGGGGTTGGGAAGGCGAGAAGAACAGAAACTTTTCATATTGCGCGCAATCCACCATGGCCTGCAGAAAGGCCGTATCCACCGGCGCCCAGAAGCTGAAAACATCCCTCGAATCGAGTGTGCTGATGTCCAAGGTCCCCAGTTCGGTATTCGATTCTTTGTCTGGCCACGCCTCGCTCATGGCGATCCTTTTCCCGGATTGCTGGATGATGGAAGCCGCTGTGAGCACGT
>Ga0302324_100000370_pt1 | contig 122299 bp, 107 predicted proteins | sample Palsa_T0_1_FD_201949 | JGI IMG/M metagenome (GOLD analysis project Ga0302324, IMG submission 201949) | Peat permafrost microbial communities from Stordalen Mire near Abisko, Sweden - Palsa_T0_1 | ecosystem: Environmental > Terrestrial > Soil > Palsa > Peat permafrost | place: Sweden: Abisko... | reverse complement strand
GATAACACGCACGCGTTGACTTCCTGTCCGTTCGCCTTGTCAACGTAATTTACCCAACCATTGAAAACAACCAGGGAAACAGCATTGACCGCGTCCGATTGGAATGTCTCGTGGACCGTACGGAGGCAGATTTGATATAGAACGCTGTCATAGGTCCGGTTTAGCCATGCTTCGGAGACCGGAATTTCTTTAAGTTCGTCCCGAACCGCTATGTATTTAAGCTCCTTGAGACGAGGCAGGCTTTCGATATCTGGGAGCGCATACTCTATGACCAAGGTTTGCGTCTCGGGTACATAGTCCAATGAGAACGATTTGGGGAATCCTTCAGGGTATTCGGAGGCGAAGAGTACCTGCGACCAATATTCGACCAAGCCATCTGGATCTTTCGATTCGTAAGATGCTTTCTTAGCCTCCACTTCCGCATGTTGCCCGGCCAGAGCCGTGGCATGCAATGTTCTCTTTGCAATCCATTGCCTGAGGCTGGTTTCGTATTCGGTCTGCTGTTTTACATTGGTATCACGGATTTGTTGGTCTTTCGCTGTCCACTCACGCTTGGCATTTAGAAAACGCTGTTCGGCCTCCGCAGCCCTTCTGGAACGCCTATTAGGTATCAGCCGATCCAAGAGATTCAAAATCGGCTGGAACTCGATGGCATCCTTCCTCGGCTCCGGCATCCCCACTATTAGCAACTTCGCTGTTGGTTGCGACTCTGAAAAGCCGGACCGGTCCTTCAACTTCTCCCAGTCCAGAGCTGAGTCGACTTCTATTCCGTCGCGTAGAATTTGCTCCAACGCCTTTTGCTGACGCTCCGCTTCTCGTGTGCGCAGTAGGGCCAACTCCTTTTTTTGAAAACTAACCTTCGCAGATTCTTCCTCCTTCCTTCGTTTGCTATTGGCCAGTTCGACCTTGGCCCAACGCTCCTCCCAACGCTGAAGTTGGAGATTGGCCATGAGTTCTACGGTGGCCGGGTCGCGCCCCCGAACTATGCGGAACATCTTCAGCCCGGGGTGAGATATTCGCTTCTCCCAAATCAAAGCTCGATCCTCCCTTTGGCAAAGCGGGAGCGTACTATCGGCTTTTCGATACGTCAATCGGAAGTTAGTGCCGTAGGTCTCTGCATCCGCCCTCGTCGCCACCGCATCTAAACCTTGACAACGATTCACTCAGGTCTTAGCATGGTCTTGGGCGCAATCACATCGACATTGATTATAAAGCACTTATCTAGTTCAGGAGGAGCATTGTATGGGAAAGATTATCGGAATTGACCTGGGGACTACCAATTCCTGCGTGGCGGTCATGGAGGGCGGCGAGCCCAAAGTGATTCCCAATGAAGAAGGAGGGCGCACTACGCCCTCGGTAGTCGGGTTTACGAAAACTGGCGAACGGCTGGTGGGGCAGGTCGCGAAGCGGCAAGCCATCACTAACCCGGAGAACACGGTTTATTCGATCAAGCGGTTCATGGGGCGCCGCTTCAACGAAGTCACGGAAGAGATCAAGATGGTGCCCTACAAGGTCGTCCAGTCGGGCGACCACGTCGCGGTGCTGGCGCAGGGCAAGGAATTTACCCCGCCGCAGATTTCGGCGCTTATTTTGCAGAAGCTGAAGAAGGCGGCGGAGGACTATCTCGGCGAGAAGGTCACCGAGGCGGTTATCACCGTGCCGGCGTATTTCAACGACGCCCAACGGCAGGCGACCAAAGACGCCGGGCAGATTGCTGGCCTCGAAGTGAAGCGCATTATCAACGAGCCGACGGCGGCTGCGCTGGCCTACGGGCTCGACAAAACCAAAGACGAAATGATCGCCGTGTATGACTTCGGTGGCGGGACTTTTGATATTTCCGTGCTGGAAGTCGGCGAAGGTGTGATCGAAGTCAAGGCCACCAATGGCGACACGCACTTGGGCGGCGATAACCTCGATCAGCGCATCGTCGACTGGCTCATTGACGAATTCAAGAAGGACGAAGGCTTAGATCTCAGAGGCAAAGGGAATGAAATGGCGCTGCAGCGTCTGCGCGACGCGGCCGAGCGGGCGAAGATCGAGCTCTCGACCACCATGGAGACTGAAATCAATCTGCCGTTCATCACGGCGGATGCGAGCGGTCCGAAGCATCTGGTGAAGAAGCTGACGCGGGCCAAGCTCGAAGGCATGGTCGAGGACATCATTCAGCGCTCGGTGGGTCCGTGCAAGCAGTGTTTGAAGGATGCGGGCGTCGATGCCAGCAAGATCAACGAAGTGGTGCTGGTCGGCGGGCAGACGCGCATGCCGCGCATTCAGGCGCTGGTAAAGGAATTGTTCGGCAAGGAAGGCCACAAGGGAGTGAATCCCGACGAAGTGGTCGCGATTGGCGCGGCGATTCAGGGTGGCGTGCTGGGCGGCGAAGTGAAGGATCTGCTGCTGCTCGACGTGACTCCGTTGTCGCTGGCGATTGAAACGCTGGGCGGGGTGGCAACGCCGATGATCCCGCGCAACACGACGATTCCGACCAAGAAGACGGAAACGTTCTCGACCGCAGCCGATAGTCAGACCTCGGTTGAGGTGCACGTGCTGCAGGGCGAACGGCCGATGGCGGCGCAGAATCGGACTCTGGGCAAGTTCCACTTGACCGGGATTCCACCGGCTCCACGCGGCGTGCCGCAGATTGAAGTGACGTTCGACATTGACGCCAACGGCATCCTGAACGTGACGGCGAAGGACACCGCCACTCAGAAAGACCAGAAGATTACGATCACGTCATCTTCCGGCCTGTCGAAGGAAGAAGTTGAGCGCATGGCGAAAGAAGCCGACGCGCACTCGGCAGAAGACAAGGCGCAGCGCGAGTCAATCGAAGCCAAGAACCAGCTCGACAGCATGGTCTACAACATCGAGAAAATGCTGCGCGAGCAGGGCGACAAAATCTCCGGCTCGGATCGCGGAGATGTTGAGAACTCCCTGGCCGACGCCAAGAAGGCGCTGGAGTCCAACGACAAGGCGCAGATGGACAAGGCGCGTGAGACGCTGACGGCGGCTTCGCACAAGCTGGCCGAACAGATGTACAAGGCGGCGCAGGCCGCACCGGCAGCGGGAGGAGGTCCAACGCCATCGGGTGATGCGGGAGCATCGTCCAACGGCGGCGGACAGAAGAAAGACGAAGGCGTGATCGACGCGGAGTACGTGGACGTCGAAGACAAGAAGTGAGTCATAAGCGCACTGTCATCCTGAGCGGAGTGGGTGCTTCGCTTCGCGAAGCACCCACGGAGTCGAAGGACCCCGTACCCGCTGAACGTGAGATGAACAGTGCGAGAAGTTCGCACGATGTTACGGCGCGGGACGTGAAAACGCCTGTGCTGGGATTGAGGGGGATGGGGTCCTTCGACTGCGGTGCCGTCCGCTTCACGGGCGGTACCTTCGCTCAAGATGACAGGGTTTTATTTCGAACGCGTGGCGAAAGAACTGTCGCCGCAAACGCAAAGGATCAGGATTGGGGGAAGGCGAAGTGGACTTTCAGGTGAATGGGGATACTTATTTCTTGAGCCTCGCTGAGGACGAACGGCGATGGCTCGTTTTTGTCGAGAGCGCCACGGGCTCGCGGGACGTGCCCGTCTATGTGGACGAGGCTGAGGGCGACGATTTCAAACTGGTGGTGGACGATAAAGAGAGGCGAAAGATTCTGAATTAAACTCGGCAGTCTGTTAATCCGATTTCAGATCGTACTCAATGGCAACCACCCCCAAAAAGGACTACTACGAAATTCTCGGTGTGAAGAAGTCGGCTTCGGCGGACGACATCCGCAAGGCATTTCGCAAGCTGGCGCGCAAATATCATCCTGACGTGAATCCTGGGGACAAGTCGGCGGAGGAGAAGTTTAAGACTCTTTCCGAAGCCAACGACGTTCTCAGCGATCCCAAGAAGCGCAAAATCTACGATCAGGTGGGGTTCTACTCCGACAATATTGATCCGGCGACGGCTGAGGCCTACGCCCGCGCAGGCGGCGCAGCGGGAGGAGCCAGCGGATTTCCGGGCGGCGCTCCAAGCGGTGGGGCGGATGCCGGCCAGGGCGTTCCCTTTGATTTCGGCGGGTTCGATTTTTCCGACCTCGTCGACAGCGCGAACCGGGGACGCAGAACCGGCGGGGGGAGTGGAGGCAGCAGCTTCCGCGACATTTTTTCCGGAATGTTTGGCGGCGGGCGCGGCGCTCAGCAAGAGGAAGGCCCGGAACCGGGCACCGATCTCGAATATCAGGTCAACGTGCCGTTCTGGACGGCGATCCGCGGCGGCGTGATGCGGCTGAATATTTCCCGCCATGATACTTGTTCGAACTGCCACGGGCAGGGAACGCTGGAAGCTCCAGGTAAATGCCCGGAGTGCCACGGGACCGGCCAGATTACGCAGACCGGTGGGCGCATGAAGTTCAACGTGCAGTGTCCGCGATGCCACGGTACCGGCAAGAATCTGACGACCTGCCCCGTATGCCACGGCGAGGGCACGGTCATGACCACCGAACCGCTCGAGGTCCGAATTAAGCCCGGGACGCGCGACGGCCAGCGCATCCGCGTGCCGGGCAAGGGAAATGCCGGAGCCCACGGTGGGACGGCGGGCGATCTGTATGCGATTATTCGGACCGAGGAGCATCCCGTCTTCCGCCGCGATGGAGACGACATCTATCTGACGGTGCCGGTGAGCGCCACCGAAGCCGCGCTGGGAGCGAAAATTGAAGTACCGACCATTGATGGCCGGGCGCTGTTGAAGATTCCTCCGGGTACGCAGTCCGGGCAGAAACTGCGGCTGCGCGAAAAGGGCGTGCCTTCCGCCACGAAAGAGGGCGTGCGTGGCGACGAGATCGTCGAGATCACCGTGACCGTAACCATGCCGCGCGACGAGCGCACCAAAGAACTGCTGCGCGAGTTGGCGAAGCTGAATCCAGAGGATCCGCGGGCGGAGTTGTGGAGTAAAGTCTAACCGCACTCCCAAGTTCCAAAATGATTCTTGTCATCCTGAACCCGGCGCTGGCCGGGCGGGGGACCTTACGAGTCCCTTGGCCGGTGCGGTCGCGATGTCGGCCGAAGCTGTGACAAGCTCGGCGGCTCCCATTCGCCGCATCGGTCGCTCGACTGACGGAAGGTCCCTCGCGCCGGCTGCGCCGCCGCTCAGGATGACCATTCCTTTCATTTCTTTGACATGGGGTCGTCCGCCGGATTGATCCAATTAAACTTCACCGGAGACTGCCCGTGGATCTGAATGATCGTCGCTCCCGACGCAGCGGCATAATGATGCATGCTCGGGTCGAGATAGGCGAAGCTGCCGGTGCCGAAACTCATCATCTTGCCGGCGTCGAATGTGTCGCCCATGCCGACTTTCAGCGTGCCGGAGATGACTGTCACGTTTTCCCGCGTGGGATGCGTGTGCGGCGGGATCTTGTAGCCATCGGGCAGTTTCAGGCGAATGGTGAAGTCGCCGGAGTCGGCCATCGGGTTGCCTTCGAGGACGGCGAGTTGTGCACCGGATGGAATGAACGGTGGAGCTGGGCCCCATTTGACTTGATCGGGCGTGAAGGCGTTTTGTGCCTGCGACGGCGGCGCGATAAACAGCGCAGCCACGGAAAGAGCTACAACGAGAAACGCTAGCTTCATCGAACTTCCTCCAAAGGGTCGGCGGCATCATAAATAGAGTCTGCGAGAACATCAAGCAGTCATCGACCGAATCATCGATCCGCAGTCACTGATCCGCAGTCATCGACCGGCACTCATCGACCGGCGAGACCGGGACCCGGAAATTGAAAATCCCGGCAGCGCGCCGCGTTACCTCGGTCACGCCGCGGGCTGACAAAATTTTGCCAAAAACCTCAAAAAAAACTTGCATCTGTGGAAAATTCCCGTAATCTCACAAATGCGAACTAACTTCGCCGAAATGCCCGGGAATCGCAGTGACCCAGGGAGCCGCGAGAAGAGAGTCTTTCAAAGACACAAGGGAGACGCGGTGGTGAGAGTGAGTCGCTTGAGGAGGAAGACATAGAAATTGGCAACAGCTAGCGCCCCGCGTCAACAAACCGAAAATTCCCAGCCCCTCACCGCCGTCCCCAATCGGAAGAAGTTCGTCCGCCTCACGCTCTGGCCCCTGGTCGCCGCCACCTTCTTTATGGTGTCGGGCGGAACCTATGGCACAGAAGAAATCGTGCATGGCGCCGGCTACGGACGCGCGATCCTGATTCTGATGCTCACCCCGCTGCTCTGGAGCCTGCCCACGGCTTTCATGATCGGCGAGCTTTCGAGCGCGCTGCCTTTCGAAGGCGGCTACTACGCCTGGGTGCGCCGCGCCATGGGCAACTTTTGGGGATTTCAGGAAGCCTGGCTCTCGCTGGTTGCGTCCATTTTCGACATGGCGATCTATCCCACGCTGTTCGTGGCCTACCTGACCCGGATGTTTCCGTGGTTTCAGGATGGCAATCGCGGATGGTGGGTTGCGCTGTTCGTTGTAATCGCCTGTGCACTGCTAAACATTGCCGGAGTGAAAGTAGTTTCGCTCACTTCGCTGTGGCTGTTCGTGGCCCTCTCGGCGCCGTTCGCGGCAATTGTGCTGCTGGCACCGTTCAAGGTCCACGCGCTGGTTAACGCCGTGACCAAGCCGACCACTTCGACCGTCGACATACTCGGCGGGCTGCTCATCTGCATGTGGAACTACATGGGATGGGACAACGCTTCGACCATCGCCGCCGAAGTGGAGAAGCCGCAGCGGACATATCCGCGAGCGATGCTGGTCGCGGTCTGCATCGTGGCCGCCAGCTACATTCTACCTTTCGCCGCGATGTGGATGACCGGTCTGAAATCGACAGCCTGGGAAACCGGCTCCTGGGCCGATATTGCCGGGCTTCTGGGCGGCCCGCTGCTGCGCATCCTGGTCGTGGTGGGCGGCATGATCAGCGCCTTTGGCATGTTCAACGCGCTGGTGATGAGCTATTCGCGTCTGCCCTTGGCCATGGCGCAGGACGGCATGCTTCCTGGCGTCTTCGGCAAGCTGCAGAAAAAGTCGCGGGCGCCGTGGGTTGCGATTCTCGCTCTGGCCACGGGCTGGGCGATGTGCCTGGGCCTCGGATTCGAGCGGCTTGTGACCATCGACATCCTTCTCTACGGCGCCAGCTTGCTGCTGGAATTCATGGCGCTGGCCGTGCTGCGCTTCCGCGAACCGGAGCTGGCGCGTCCCTTCCGCGTGCCGGGCGGGTTGTTTGGAGCCATCGCCATCGGCATCCCACCCATGCTGCTGCTGGGCTTTTCCGTCATCCGCAGCGAGCATGAACAGATATGGAATATGAGTTCGCTCACCTTCGGAATGATCCTGATCGCGGCGGGCTTCGTGGTTTATTTCATCAATCACGCGCTGAAGCCGTCCGGATGGACGGCGCGGGTGCGGCAGAAACCGGAACCGGCAGCCTGACCGTGATTCGCTGATCGTGGTTTGCTGACCGTGATTCGCTGATCATAGTTCGCTAAAACGTCATGAAAAAAGGAGGACCGATTCCGGTCCTCCTTTTTGCTGTTTGGTTGGTTCCGCAACGACCTCGTGCTTGCAACAACTAAGCGGCGGCTTTGGCAGCGTCGCGCAGGCTCTTCACTTTGTCATGCGAGCTCTCTACGCTGGCGGCCTGCCGGCGAACGATCTGAGCGATATTCTCCGGCAAATCACCGGCAACCGCCTTCTCGTAAGCTTCTTTAGCACTGTCTTCGCCGGCCTCCACCGATTCGAGGACCGTCTTGTCGCCGCCGCCAAGACTGACTTTGGTATCGATCCAGGCGCGCCGAAGCGCTCCGCCGACGGAACCGGAAACTTTCTTGTCCGGCTTGCCCAAGCGGATGAGTTCCGCTTCGAGTTCTCCCGCGAAACGCGCCCGCTCCAGGCTTTGTTCGTTGAAATACGTCTTCAGGTCCGACCGCTTTACGTGCGTGGCGGCGTCCTGGTAGCCCTTTTGTCCATCTTTGCAGGTTTCAATCAGGTTTTCTATCACGCTAAGAGCATCATTTTCATTCATAATAGCCTCCGTGATTTGGATGCGCCTGGGAGCTCAGGGTTGGCAGGAATTCTGAGCAGCCAGATTAGGAAGAAAACGGAGCATGCTCTAGAATCGGCTTTAAAATCAGCTCTAGAATCAGCTCTAGAATCAGCTCTAGAATCAATCGAGAGAGACCGTGACTAAACGCAAATCAAAAGGCGCGTACATGATCTCGGCCGTGGCCGAGATGTATGGAATCCATCCGCAGACCCTGCGACTCTACGAGCGAGAAGGCTTGCTCAAACCTTCTCGCACCGAAGGCAACACGCGCCTCTACACCGACGAAGATTTGCTGCGGCTGGAGTTCATTCTGTCGCTGGCTAGAGACCTGGGAGTAAACATCAGCGGCATGGCGATTATTCTGCAAATGCGCGAGCGCATGGAGGAAATGCAGCGCCAGATTCAGGAGTTCGTGCAGTACATCCAGCAGGAAGTGCTGACCCGCGCACACGCCGCTGCCGACCCGGCGAAGGGCGCGATTGTGCCAGTAAGAAGGTCGATGATCGCGCCGACGGTACACATTCAGAAAAAACGATAGGGCCGCAAGAAATAACCCCCGTGTCCGCTGTCATCCTGAACACCGGCAAAGCCGGTGTGAGGGACCTTACCTCAGCAAAAGCCGCGATGCCGCCGACCGGAAAGCCAAGGACGCATGCGCCGAACCCGACCCCAGCGACGCCGATGCCGCCGCAGGCGCATCGTAAGGTCCCTCGAAGGGCTTGCGCCCTCCTCAGGATGACGAGACTGAAAGGCCGGAGCGCATGGCGGTATCATGAGAAGGCGCCATGCTCCCCTTCAAACTCGTCTACAGCGACGCCTACTATTTGCCCATCGGGCAGCACGTCTTTCCTGCCGAGAAGTACCGGCGCATCCGCGACCGGCTGATTGCGAATGGAATCGCGGAAGCCGCTGATTTTCTCGAGCCTCAACCAGCTACCGATCAGGACATTCTTCTGGTGCACACGCCGGAGTACGTGCAGAAGCTGAAGACCGGCACGCTCAGTCCCCGCGAAGAAATGGAATTGGAAGTTCCATTCTCCCCGGAATTGGTGAAAGCGTTCTGGCTGGCGGCCGGCGGATCGATTCTGGCGGCGCGGCAGTGCCTGCTCGACCGCGTGTGCATCAGCATCGGCGGCGGCTTTCATCATGCGTTTCCCGACCACGGCGAAGGATTCTGCATGATCCATGACGTAGCCGTGGCCATTCGCCGCATGCAGCGCGACGACAAGATTCACACCGCGATGACTCTCGATTGTGACGTGCATCAGGGCAACGGTACAGCGGCAATCTTCGCCGGGACCCGCACCACGAGTGCGCTGCTGCCTTCGTCGTCAACCTCAACCGTTCAACACCCGGCCAGCGTACCAGAAGGCAAAATGCGTGGAGCCCATCCCGGGGACGTCTTCACCATTTCGCTGCACCAGCACAACAACTATCCCGTCTACAAGCCGCCGTCGTCGATCGACGTCGACCTGCCCGACGGCACCAGCGACGACGACTACCTGGCCTGGCTCGACAACGCCCTGAGTTCCGGCCTGCGGCAGTTTGAGCCCGATCTGCTGTGCTACGTCGCGGGCGCCGATCCGTATAAGAACGATCAACTCGGCGGCCTTAGCTTGACGATTGAAGGATTGAAGAAGCGTGACGAACTTGTCTTCCGCGTCGCCCGCGCCCGGGACATTCCGGTCATGGTGACTTACGCCGGCGGCTACGCGCGGAATGTCGAGGACACGGTGACGATTCACAGCAACACGGTCATCGCGGCGTGCGGAGTCTTCACCACCTAAACAATGTCATCCTGAACGCAGTGGATGCTGCGGGAAACGCAGCATCCGCGGAGTCGAAGGACCCCTTGTTTCTTGACGGCAGCGCGGACACGGAAAGGAATCCTCTGATGAGCTGTAGGCGCGGCCCTGCAGGCAACCACGTTCGGAATTTCCCCATGAGCCGGTTGCTCCGCCGGTGCTTAAAGGGGTCCTTCGACTGCGTAGTCGTCCGCCTGCGGCGGAAGACAACTTCGCTTAGGATGACAATGCAAGGGGCTGTTAAAATAACTCGTTACCTCCATGTTTGAAAACTTACAGGAAAAACTCCAGCGCGCGTTCAAGAGCCTCCGCGGGCAGGCCAAGCTCACCGAAGAGAACATCGACGAAGCCCTGCGCGAAATCCGCCTCGCGCTGCTCGAAGCCGACGTCAATTTCAAAGTGGTCAAGCAGCTCATCGACCAGATTCGCGCCAAGGCTGTCGGCCAGGAAGTGCTGACTGCGCTGTCGCCGGGCGAGCAAGTCATCAAGATCGTGCGCGACGAACTGGTCGAGATTCTCGGCAAGGACACGGCGCGCATGAAGTTTGCCTCGCAGCCGCCCACCGTCGTGCTCATGGCCGGTCTGCAGGGTTCGGGCAAGACCACGACTTCCGGCAAGCTGGCTCACTGGTTCAAGGCAGGCGGGCATCGTCCGCTACTGGTTTCGGTGGACGTGTATCGTCCCGCGGCCCGCGAGCAGTTGAAAGTTGTGGCGCAGGCGGTGAAGGCGCAGATCTACGAAGGCGAAGTCGGCGAGGCCAACACAGCGACAGTTGAGAGACTGGTGAAAGAAGCCCGCCGCGAGGCCATTGTCTCCGGCTGCGACGTCCTCATCGTCGATACCGCCGGCCGCTTGCATATCGACGACCAGCTCATGGATGAGATGCAGTCGCTGAAGAAGCTGCTGAATCCGTCAGAAATTTTGTTCGTTGCCGACGCCATGACCGGACAGGACGCCGTGAACTCGGCCGACGAGTTTCACAAGAAGCTGTCGCTCACCGGCATCGTACTCACTAAGATGGACGGCGACGCCCGCGGCGGCGCTGCGCTTTCGATTCGCCAGGTCACTGGCCAGCCCATCAAGTTCATCGGCGTGGGTGAAAAATATGATGCTTTGGAACCGTTCCATCCCGACCGCATCGTTTCGCGCATTCTCGGCATGGGCGACATTCTCTCGCTGATCGAGCGCGCCGAATCGCAGATCGACAAGAAGAAGGCGCAGGAGATGGCCACCAAGGCGCTCTCCGGCGATGGATTTTCGCTGGAAGATTTTCGCGATCAGCTACGGCAAGTGAAGAAAATGGGATCGATGAAGAACCTGATGGGCATGCTGCCGTCGATCGGCCCGTTTTCCGGCCTGCAGAAAGCAGCCGACAACGTCGACGAGAAGCAAATCAACCGCGTCGAGGCCATCATCAATTCGATGACGTCGCACGAGCGCAACCATCACGAAGTCATCAACGGCAGCCGCCGCAAACGTATCGCTCGCGGCTCGGGCACCACCGTGCAGGAAGTGAACAACCTTCTCCGCCAGTACGCGCAAATGAAAAAAATGTTCAAGCAGATGGGCAAGCCCAGTTTCGCGAGAAGGCTGGCGGGGATGAAGCTGCCGGGGATGTGAGTGCAGTGGTCAGTGGGAGTCGAAGACCTCTGAGGTGTGACATGATCCACTCGAGGAGCGGCTGGATGGGAGCCGGAATCGGGGGTGTCGCGTTCATTTTGCTCGGCGCGTTCGTGTGTTTCCGCAGCCTAGAAAGATATTATTATGCCTACGGCCCGGCAACCGATGATCTGAGTTCGCGCCATATCAATATGATATTGGAGATCTCGGCGTGGGTTATCGCCGTGGCATTCGTCGTCTCTGGCATCATTCTTCTTAGGCTTGCCAAGAACCTAAACAGATCGAATTGATCTTCACATTGCATCACCTACCGCTGCCTTATGAAATGGCGTTCCCTCGAAGAGTCCAGTCCGGAAACTGACAATCGTCTACTGCGCGATATCTTCGCCGAGCGCAAGGAACTGATCGCGAAATACGTCCCCGCCGACACTCAAGCCATACACGCGGAATCCGTCGCTGAACTCAAAGGCCGGCATCTCGCGGCAAACATCCTGCCAGTCGGCGCGAAGGCGCCGATGTTCGAACTTCCTGACCACGCCGGGAAAACGGTTTCATCTTCCGACCTGCTCGCTAAAGGATGTCTCCTCCTCTGTTTCATCCGCGGCCGCTGGTGCCCATTCTGTGTCGGTCAGATGGAGGCAATGAATCTCGTTCTGCCGCAGATCACGCAGGCTGGAGCATCGCTCGTCGCCATTTCGCCGCAGACAGTGAAACAGTCCTTCTTCATGCACGATCAGCACAAGCTGCGCTTTCCGCTGCTCTCCGACGCCGGTAACAAGGTCGCGCGGCAGTTCGGGCTGACCTACCGCGTGCCGTCGCCACAGGAAGATGTCTACCGGCGCGCCTTCGTCAATCTGCCCTTTACCAACGGCGATGAAAGCTGGGAATTGCCGATTCCGGCAACGTATATTGTCGACCGCGACGGCACCGTTCTCTACGCGTCGGCGAACGAAGACTACACGGAGCGACCGGAACCGGCGGAGATCATGCGGACGCTGCAGAAATCAATCCGGGATCTGTAAGCGGCCCCGACGCCGCTGATACCGTGGAAGAGCGGCCCTTGAGGGCCGCGGCAAGCTTCAACATACTTGGAGCTTCAGCCCCTGTGGACGAGTTCCTCAGGGGCTGAAGCCCAAATCCATTTCGCACGAAACGCGGCGCTGAAGCGCCGCTCTTCCACGTTTTCGGTACACTGAATACTCATGCACTACATTTACGGCATCAACTCTGTGACTGAAGCGCTGAAGGCGCGCGGGCGGGCTTTCGAGTGGGTGGGCATGGCCAAGGAGCGCCATGACATCCGCCTGCAGCGCCTGATTGAAGACTGCCGCCGCCTGAAAGTTCCCGTGCGCTTTCTGCAGCGCACCGAACTCGACGAACTGGCGGGCAACGCCGCGCACCAGGGCGTGGTCGCCGTCACGTCGGCGAAGCAATACAACGACCTCGAAGATGTCATCGCCGCCAAGCGCGCGGAATATTCGCTGCTGGTGGTGCTCGATGGCGTGGAGGATCCGCACAATTTAGGAGCGATCCTGCGCACCGCCGATGCTGCCGGCGCGAACGGAATCGTCATTCCCGAACGCCGCTCGGCGAGCGTGACCGGCACGGTTACGAAAGTGTCGGCGGGAGCGAGCGAGCACATGCCCATCGCCAAAGTGACGAACATCGCCCGCACGATCGAAGAACTGAAAGAGCACAATGTGTGGACAGTGGGCCTCGACGAGCGCAGCAAGCAGACTTACGACGCGCTCGATTACAACATGGACTGCGCCCTGGTTCTGGGCGGAGAAGGCAAAGGACTGCACGATCTGGTGAAACGAAAGTGCGACTTCCTGGTTTCGATTCCAATGCTCGGAAAAGTGCCGTCGCTGAATGTTTCGGTAGCCGCGGCGGTTGTACTCTATGAAATCGTCCGGCAACGGCGCGCCCGCGCCGCGTCTTCAGATGCAGAATGAAGATGGATACAAAATGAGGTTCCACTTCAAGAGCTTGGGTTTTCTCTGTGTCCTCTGTGCCTCTGTGGTGAATTGTTTTTCTCTCTCTCTCGACCGCGAAGCGTTCAGCATCACTAACTACGACCTCAACGTCCAAATTGAACCGGAACAACATCGCCTAGGAGCGCGCGGCAAAATCACGCTGCGCAACGATTCGCAGACGCCGCAGAGGATCGCCATACTGCAGATTTCGTCATCGCTCGACTGGCGGTCCATCAAGGCTGGTGACAAACCGTTGCAGTACGTCACGCAGCCCTACACCTCCGACATCGATCACACCGGCAGCCTTTCCGAAGCCATCGTCACTCTGCCGATTGCGATCGCGCCCAAAGGGACGGTCGAGTTGGAGATTGGTTACGAAGGCGTCATTCCGCTCGATGCAACTCGGTTGACTCGCATTGACACGCCCGAGGATGTGGCGAACAGCACGGACTGGGACCAGATCAGCTCAGGCTTCACGGGGGTGCGCGGCGCGGGTTACGTAGCGTGGTATCCGATCGCGACCGAGGTTGCCAATCTTTCGGAAGGCAATAGTTTGTTCGAGGTTCTCGCGAGATGGAAGAACCGGGAAGCTCGATCAGCGATGCACCTCAAGATCAGGCTATCGAGGGACGCTTCTGAGCCGCAACCGGACCTGCTGGTCGACAATCCGTCGTGTCTCATTCTTCACGAAGCGATGGCAGGGATCCAGGGGGTCAGTGCTGATTGCACCTACCAACCCCTTGGTCGCCGCGTGCCACTGTTCGTGACCGCTGATTATCGTTCGTTAGAACGACCCTCAGTTGTAGTCCACTATCTGCGCGGCCACGATGTAGCCGCTACAACTTTCGCCGATGCCGCGGACAAAATCCTCCCGTTCATCACCGACTGGTTTGGCCCGCAGCGCGAAAAAGCGCAAACTGCCGACCTACCTGACCCCAACGCCGCTTCCTTCGAAAGCGGCGCACTGTTGCTCACGCCGCTCATCACCGACGATCCTAAACTGGCCGGTCTCGCCACCGCGCATCAACTCACGCACGCCGCGTTCCAGTCATCCCGTCCGTGGATTGAAGAAGGCCTCGCCCACTTCGCGCAGGCTCTCTATGTCGAACACGAGAAAGGACGCTCCGCCGCACTCGACTACATGGCGCAGCACAAGTTTGCGCTCGGCGAAATCGCGCCGCAGACTACCGTGCCCCGATCAGAGGATGAAGCCAACCGGTCGCTGGTGAATACCACCAGCGAGGAACTGTATCGCAGCAAAGCGATGTATGTCTGGTGGATGCTGCGCGACATGGTCGGCGAACCGGCGCTGAGGAAAGCTCTCGCGGCGTACCGTCCCGAGCAGGATAACGATCCTTCCTACATGCCGCGGCTCATCACGGCGCAAACCCAGCATAATCTGGAGTGGTTCTTCGACGACTGGGTCTACCGCGATCGCGGCCTGCCCGACTTCAAAGTGGAGTCCGTCTTCCCGCGCAAGACCATGAACGAATCGTTCATGCTGACCATCACCCTCGACAATCTCGGCACAGCCGGAGCCGAGGTGCCCGTCATCGTCAAGTATTCTGGCGGAGAGATCAAGCAGCGGCTTGAGGTTCAGGCAAAGAATAAGGCCGTGATCCGCGTGGAAGTTCCAGCCGCTGCGCAGGAAGTCGTAGTCAATGACGGCAGCGTGCCTGAGAGCGACACGACGAACAACACATTCAAACTCGAAACCAGCAGCGCTCCCCAATGATACTGAACACTCATTGGCTGCCGGCTCTAGTTTTAGCCCAACGTAAACTCGACCAGTTTTTCCAGCTTCTTCGCGGCTGCGCCGGAATCGATGGACTCGGCTGCCAACGGGATCGCATCACCAATGTGATCTGCTCTGCCGGCAGCCACCAGCGCGGCGGCGGCGTTCAGCATCACCACGTCCCGCCGCGGAGACTTCTCTCCACCGAGGACCGCGCGAATGATTGCCGCATTCTGTACGGCATCGCCGCCGGAAATTTCCTGCAGCGTGGCGCGGGCGATGCCGAATTCCTCCGGCTCCACTTCGTAGGACCGCACCGAACCGTCGCGAGCCTCGGCGATGCGCGTGAGGCCCGTGATTGTGATTTCGTCGAGTCCGTCGAGCCCATGCACCACCAGCGCCCGATGCAGCCCCAGCATGCTCAACGCTTCGGCTAGCTTCTCGACCAGATCGAGTGAATACACACCCACCACTTGCCCCGACGCGCGCGCTGGATTGGTCAGCGGACCGAGCAGATTGAACATGGTTCGCATCCGCAACTCGCGGCGCACGGCTTGTACCTGCTTCATGGCAGGATGCAGATTCGGCGCGTACAGAAAGCAGATGCCGACCTCGCGCAAACATTGCGCAGCGCGGTCCGGCGAAAGCTGGATGTTCACGCCCAGCGCTTCCACCACATCGGCCGAGCCGCATTTCGAACTGATGCTGCGATTGCCGTGCTTGGCCACGCGGATGCCCGCTCCGGCGACGACCAGCGCCGTCGCGGTTGAAATATTGAACGTGCCGCTGGCGTCGCCGCCGGTTCCGCTGGTGTCAACTAAGCTGGTATCAACCAACCTGATGTCAACCAAGGAAGAGCCGACGAAAGACTCTCCGGCCAGGGCGTCGCGGCCCGTACCACTGACAGCCAGGGCGCTGCTCGCGCCGTCCTCCGTTCTTGTCCGCTCAATCGGCAGCGGCGCGGCGGCTGCGCGGATGGCCTCGGCGAAACCCACGATTTCCTCCACCGTCTCGCCTTTCATGCGCAGCGCGATGAGCAGCCCGGCAATCTGCGCGTCGGTGCATGCCCCCGCCAGCACTTCCGACATCACTTCGCGAGCCTCGGCGCGATCCAGCGACTGGCTGTGGTTCGCGATGCGATGGAGAGCGTCGAGGATCATGGATTGGATTGAATCATCCTTGCGCTGAGCGAAGAAGCCCGCGATCGAAGAGGTCGCGCACGACGTCGTGACTCATGTGGCCTTGTCCGAAGAACGGCAGCAGGAGACAGCGCGAGTCCGGCGATTTGCTAATCTTCGGCGAAACCGGCTGCCAGTCTACATCAAGCAGCTGCGCAAACTTATCCGCCGAACCGCGTCCGTAGCAAACGACCAGATGCGGAGAGCTCTGCCTCATCATCTGACCGAGCCGCTCTTGCCGCTGGCTAAGATGGCTGATTAGCTCGGGATCTAGGTGCATAAACCAACCGTGCCACTTCTTCCCGCCGACAGTATTGTGCGCTGGAATCGGAGACAATTCGGTCAAGAAAGTCTCTCCCTCGCTCCGCCCAAGGTTCAGTCGAACGTAGTTCTTAGCAGATTTTTTCTCGCTCCAATCGCTTTCTCCCCGGCGGGCGCGCATGATCTTCGCCATCCACCTCCAGACTTGAGTGGTCGGCGGATTCTTCTCGACATCGATGGGATGCCCTCCTGCCCGCAACTGAAGGTGCGCCTTATATAGGTCCGTCGTCTCGTCAAACCTGCCGCGGGCGATTAGGTTTCGGTCAGTGTCATCCGAGTCCATGTTGCCTAGGCCCTCCTCAAGTCCAATGAACCATACCGGAGCGCATGTATTGCCGTAGCCTATGAAGCCGACAATCCTGCTGACTTGCTCAGGGGACAGCTGAAACGGAGTCTTGGCCATCACGTTCTGGACGTCCATCCACGGATGATACAGCAGTCAGAACACGCGGCCCTATCCAACTGCGGCATCGCGGCCCTCTCCGCCGTTCGCGTTTGCCCTATCCCGCGGGCTTCTATAAAATTAGGGGTTTGCAGCCCGCAGTGCGACGCCGCAAGCCGGGCCCTTCCGATTTCTTAAACTGATTCTTAAACTGATTCTTAAACTGACGATCCAAACTACTGACGATCCTAACTAAAGAGCCGCATTATGAAGATCCACGAGTACCAGGCCAAAGCAATTCTCAAGAAGTACGGTGTAGCCGTGCCGCGCGGGGCGATGGCGGCCTCACAAGCGGAGGCCGAAGCTGTCGCCAGAGAATTGCTCGATGCCGGCGCCAGCGGCGTGGTCGTGAAGGCGCAGATCCACGCCGGCGGACGCGGCAAGGGCGGTGGCGTAAAGATCGCTAAGTCGGTGGACGAAGCCGGCGAACTCGCTGCCAAAATGCTGGGGATGAAACTGGTGACGCACCAGACCGGCCCCGAAGGCCGCATCGTGCGCCGATTGCTGATCGAAGAAACGCTGCCCATCGAGAAGGAACTCTACCTCGGGATTCTGGTCGACCGCGCCGAAGGCAAGCCGGTGTTCATGTCCTCGGCCGCCGGCGGCATGGATATCGAACAGGTCGCGGCTGAAACTCCGGACGCGATTCTGAAGCAGCACATCGATCCCGGCATGGGCCTCGAAGCGTTCCAGGCGCGGAAAATCGCCTTTACCCTCGGCCTGAAGGCGCAGCAGATTAATCCGGCCGTACAGTTTCTGACCAGTCTCTACAAGGCATTTCTCGATACCGACTCGTCGTTGCTCGAGATCAATCCTTTCATTACCACCACCGACGGCCGACTGTTCGCGCTCGACGCCAAAGTCACTTTCGACGACAACGCGCTGTTCCGCCATCCCGACCTGCGCGAGTTGCGCGACATTACTGAAGAAGATCCACTGGAAGTCGAGGCCTCGAAGTACAGCCTGAACTACATCAAGCTGGACGGAAGCGTGGGCTGCATGGTGAACGGCGCGGGCCTGGCCATGGCGACCATGGACATCATCAAATACGCCGGCGGCATGCCAGCGAACTTTCTCGACGTAGGCGGTGGCGCCAGTTCAGAGCAGGTGGCGCACGCATTCGAAATCCTGCTGAGCGACAAAAGCGTGAAAGCTGTGCTGATCAATATTTTCGGCGGTATCCTGCGCGTCGATACGCTGGCGACCGGCGTAGTCGAAGCCGCGCGCAAGACCAACATCAAGCTACCGATCGTGCTGCGCCTCGAAGGAACCAACGTCAACGAGGGCAAGAAAATTTTGATGGACTCCGGACTGAACTTCCTTGTCACCGACACCATGAAAGACGCCGCCGACAAGGTGGTCGCCGCGGCTCGGGGCACTCTCGGCGTAACGGAGTGGCGGTAGAAGTGCGTGGAAGAGCGGCCCGTAAGGGCCGCGCAAGAGACTTCGAACAAATGCGGGCTTTAGCCCCAGTCTCACCGAAACTTGTAAGCGAGGAATAATGTCAATCTTAGTCGACAAGAGCACGCGCGTACTCGTGCAGGGCCTGACCGGCCGCGAAGGCACGTTTCATGCGAAGGCCAGCGCCGCTTACGGTACGCAAATCGTCGGTGGCGTGACCCCGGGCAAGGGCGGCACCACGCACGAAGGCTGGCCGATTTTCAATACCGTGCGCGAGGCTGCCGATAAAACCGGCGCCAACGCGACGGTCATTTTCGTCCCTCCGCCGTTCGCCGCCGACGCCATCATGGAAGCCGCCGACGCCGAAATCGATTTGATCGTCTGCATCACCGAAGGCATTCCCACGCTCGACATGGTGAAGGCCTGGGAGTTTCTGCAAGACCGCAAGTCACGGCTCATCGGCCCGAACTGCCCGGGAATCATCTCGCCGGGCAAATGCAAAATCGGCATCATGCCGGCTTCGATTCACAAAGAGGGCTCGATCGGCATCGTCTCGCGCTCCGGCACACTGACTTACGAAGCGGTGCATCAGCTTACGCAGCGCGGCATTGGACAGTCGACCGCCATCGGCATCGGCGGCGATCCAATTATCGGCACGAATTTTATCGACGCGCTCGACTTATTCAATCGCGATCCCGAGACCGAAGCCGTAATCATGATCGGCGAAATTGGCGGAAACGCCGAAGAACTGGCCGCTGACTTTGTAAAGACGCACATGAAGAAGCCGGTGGTCGGCTTCATCGCCGGACAAACCGCGCCTCCCGGACGCCGCATGGGCCACGCGGGCGCGATCATCTCCGGCGGCAAAGGTACAGCCGCGGAAAAAATGAAAGCTCTGGAAGCGGCGGGAATCCGCGTGGCCAAGTCCCCGGCGGCAATCGGCGAAACACTGGCGGCGGCCATCGGAGTAAGCGTCTAGAGCATCCTGGCCGGACGAAGCAGATTCCTCGCTTCGCTCGGAATGACAAGCATTTCGGAACAAACCATTCAGGCGAACGATCAACGACTAACGACCAACGACCAAGGACTAACGACCGAACTTATGAAAACTCTGCAACGCACCTTCACCATCGTCAAGCCCGACGCCGTCCGCAAGAACGCCGTGGGCGACATCATCGAACAATTCGAGAAGAATGGATTCCGCATCCTCGCCATGAAGATGCTGGAAATCTCGAAGCATCAGGCCGAGCAGTTCTATGCCGTGCACGCCAGCCGCCCGTTCTTCGGTACGCTCACCGACTTCATGTCCAGCGGACCGATCGTGGTGCTGGCCCTGGAAAAAGAAAATGCCATCGCCGATCTACGCACGCTCATGGGCGCAACCAACCCGGCCCAGGCCGCGGAAGGCACCATCCGCAAGAAGTGGGCGACCAACATCGAGCACAACGCAATTCACGGCTCCGACGCCGAAGATACCGCGCGCTTCGAGCTGAGCTTTTTCTTCGCGGGATACGAGTTGGCAATATAGGCCACGGATCTTCACGGATTCTCACGGATAAAGCGTGAGGCTGTTCGCGAGGATCCGCGCTCTGACTGGATACTGGCAACTGACAACTGGGTCTTCCTATGCCGATGGTTCAAGTCACAATGCTGCAAGGCCGCACCGCCGATCAGAAGCGCAAGATCGCGAAGCGGATCACCGACGCGCTGGTCGAAGAAGCCGGCGCGCGCCGCGAAGGAATCATCGTCGCCTTCAACGAAGTCTCGAAGGAAAGCTACGCCTCGGGCGGCGAATTGATGATCGACAAGGCGAAGTAGGCATCCTTCGTCCGACTTTTCTGGCAGCAGACGCGAAAGGGAGCGAGTCTATGCGGCCAAGCACGCGGGATCAGCTGAGTTTATTGGGTTGGGGCGTTTGCATCGCAACGTTGGTGGCAGCAGATGGGTTCTTCGCCAAGACACACGGCCTGTCTTCTACGTTCGCTATTCGCGTCCCTGGCTACATGGCCATCCTGGACTATTTCGTGATAAGAGAGACCCGCAAAGCGAAGGCAACATCGATTCAGGCGGCCATTTGCGTGATCATTGCGAGCGTCCTGCATCTGGGAACTGCTTTCGCCTTTCGGCGAACGTTCAGTGACCGCTTCAGCGCAGGTCTCTGGATCTTGATAACGCTGGAAATTTTTGCAATTGTTCAACTGATGGTACTGGCGGTTCGGCATCTGCGCCCTAGGACCCATCGCTACTAGATGTCGAAGAGAAGCGCGGTTCTCTTTCTCGCCGAGAACAGCGCGTTACCCCAGCGGTTCAAACAAATGCCCTTCCACGCGATCGGCGATCTTGGGCAGATCTTTCTTGGCGTGCTGCAGGAAGTGCGGCGCGGCGCGATGGGCTTCGAGTGCGGCGTCGTCTTTATATTGCTCGTAGATGAAGTAGCGGCGCGCCTCCGTTTTGTGCCGATGCACCTGGTACATGGCACAGCCCGGCTCCTTGCGGGATTGCTCGGTCAGCTTTTCAAACAGCGCGGCCACTTCGGCCTCGTGCCCAACTTTCGCCATCCAGGTAACGGCCAACACCACCATCGTTTTTCGCTCCTTCCCCGCTCGCAGGTAGGTCGGGGAAGCGATTCTAAGCCTTTTTCGCGGCTGCCTTCAACTCCGTAACGAATTCGTCCACCAGAATCGTATGGTTGCGATCCGGGCCAGTCGAAATCATGCCGACCTTGGCTCCCGCTTCTTTCTCCACGAACGCCAGATAATCCCGTGCCTGCCTGGGCAACTTCGCGTACTCAGTAATGCCCTCGGTCACAGTCCGCCAGCCCGGCAGCATCTGGTAAATGCACTCGATCTTGTCGTAGCCGCTGGCCTGCGCGGGCACGTCGGACGTGGTCTTTCCTTCGATCTTGTAGCCGACGCACACCGGAATCTCGGCCAGTTCGTCGAGCACATCCAGCTTGGTTACGACGAGCCACGACGTTCCGTTGATCATGCCCGAGTAACGCAGCAGCGGCATGTCCAGCCATCCCGTGCGCCGCGGACGCCCGGTCACCGCGCCATATTCATTCCCCCGCTTACGCAGGTTGTCGCCCGCGTCGCCTTTTTCTTCGCTGGGAAACGGCCCTTCGCCCACGCGCGTGCAATAGGCCTTGCTGATGCCAATCACCGAATTGATGGCGTTGGGAGCAACGCCCGTACCAATCACCGCGCCGCCGGAAGTCGCGCTCGACGAAGTCACAAACGGATAAGTTCCATGGTCGATGTCGAGCATCGTCCCCTGCGCGCCCTCGAACAAAATCGATTCGCCATTGTTCAATGCCTGATTCAGCAAGACAGCCGTGTCACAAACGAACGGCGCGATCTTCTCGGCTGCCTGCGCGTATTCCGCGTACATTTTGTCGGCATCGAGCGGTTCAGAGTTGAACAGCGCATGCGCGATCATGTTCTTCTCATGCACCGCATTCGCAATGTGTTTCCTGAGCAGTTGCAGATCAAGCAAGTCCGCAACTCGAAGCCCGCGGCGTCCCATCTTGTCTTCATAAGCCGGCCCAATGCCACGCGAAGTGGTGCCAATCTTCACCCGTCCCGGCGCATTCTCCGCCGCCAGTTCGATCATGCGGTGGTAAGGCAGAATCACATGCGCCCGGTTCGAAACAAACAGATGACCGTCAATTTTCACCCCGGCCTCGCGCAAAGAACCGGCTTCTTTCAGGAACGCAATCGGATCGAGCACCACGCCATTGCCAATCACGCTGCGGCAACCGGCGCGCAGCACGCCGCACGGCACCAGTTGCAGAATAAATTTCTTGCCATTGATGATGACCGTGTGCCCGGCGTTATGTCCGCCGGCATAACGGGCCACTACGGTGAAGTTCTCCGACAATACGTCGACGATCTTGCCCTTGCCTTCATCGCCCCACTGGGCACCCACAATGACCGCAGTCTTGCCTTTTTTCAATTGCAGCTCCGTCAGGGAAATTTCGCGCGGGCAGATGTCTGCACTGCGCCCGGGGTCGCACACTCCTTGCCCGCAGGGAATGCCGGTACAGAAAATTCTAGGGATAAGAGCGGAAAAGATGTGTACGGATTATCTTATCGTGTCCAGGTAGCGAATACAACGCAGAGCAGGGGCCAAGGAACTCGTTACTCGTGATTCGGGGACAAATAAAAGACTAAAGTCTTTCTCGCCACTGAGCACTGTCCCCTAGCCCGTGCCCCCAATCCCCGTTCCTCATCTCAGGTAAAATCAACCAAAGCTCATGCCCAAGTTCGAAAAACATATTTTCGTCTGCGGCAACCAGCGCCCGGCGGGCCATCCTCGTGGATGCTGCGATCCCGCCGCGGAAGCCAATCTGCAGAAACTCTTCAAGCAGAAACTCGCCGAGCGCGGCCTCAAAGGCAAAGTCCGCGCCAATCATTCTGGCTGCCTCGATCAGTGCGAACACGGCCCTAACATCGTCGTCTACCCGGACGCAGTCTGGTACGGCCACGTCACCGAGGCCGACGTCGACGAGATTATCCAATCCCACATCCTCGGCGGCCAGCCGGTCGAGCGCCTCCGCCTGCCGGACTCCTGCCTGAACACCGCAACCTGCGAACATCGCCAAGGGAAAGCCTAGGTCCGGCGGCCGGTTTCGCTTCCTTCCCGCCTCTCGCGGCCCGCGATTTGCTTCAATTCATCCCAGGACTCATACACAGAAAGTGCGCAAAAACTTTCAGTCTTGCCAACCGAACATCGGCTGCATACGATTTCGTGCCACCGACTGCAGGTCTGAATCCCTCGGAGGTACGCCTTGAACCAAGCCTTGTCCCGAACTCTCTCGCAAAGCCTGTCCCGAACTCTCGTCTCGTTCTTTGCGCTGCTGATTCTCCAGCCCGCGGTCTTCGCGAGGACCGAAATCAAGATCGCTGTCGGCAGGAATCCCGATTTCGTCGCGGTGAATTCGGCGACCAACATGATCTATTCATCGAATTCCACGCAGGGTACTGTCTCCGTGATCGACGGCGCGACCAACACTCCCGCGGCCACCATCTCGGTCGGAGGATTTCCGCAGGGAATCGCGGTGAACCCGGCCACGAACCAGATTTACGTTGCGCTGTTCAACGGTCTCTCCAGCACCGTTTCCGTAATTGACGGCGCCTCGAATACGGTAGTGAACAGCATTCCAGTCCCCGGAGCCGAATACGTCGCGGTGAATGCCGGAACCAACCGCATCTACATCTCAGCCAGCAACAATACCGTGCAAGTCATCGATGGCTCCAGCAATACCGTCACCGCGACCATCTCGTTCGGCGATGTCCTCGAAGAGTTGGCAGTCGATGCCACGCGCAACCTGGTTTACGTTGCGGTGGTTGGAGCCCCGCCCACCATCGGCGTGATCGATGGGGCGAAGAACGCCGTAGTGAACACGTTCGCTGTGTCCAAGGGACTGTCTTTAGTGGGAGTGGCGGTCGACCCGTCGCTGAATCAGATTTACGCCAGCGACATCTCGAAAATGGATCTTTTTGTGATCGACGGCGCGACCGGCAGTGTAACCGCAACCATAGGCCTCACCGGAGCCGGGGATCCAAAGTATGTGGCTCTGGGAGTCGGCCATCAAGTGCTCGTCTCGGATGCCTCACCCGGCCGGGGACGACTTTTCTTCGTCAACGGAAACACGAAATCCCTGACAGGATCTATTCCCTTGACGTACGACCCCTGGGGCGTTGCCGTGAACTCCGTAACCAAGGAAATCTACGTGGCGTTGTCGTCGGGAACCTTCGTGACCGCCATTGCGCCCTAGCTGTACGGCGCCAACCACAACCAAAACAGCTCGTGCGATGCCGGGTTTGGGATCGCGCCGTCTGCGGGTAAAATGAAATCTGCATGGGCGCGTAGCTCAAACGGATAGAGCATCGGATTTCTAATCCGGCGGTTGCAGGTTCGATTCCTGCCGCGCCTACCATTCCACCAGCCTTCTGACATATTGTCCTGCCACAAGCCCTGCCCGGTGTGGCTGCAGTCCTCGATGCGAAAGTTTCGCGAATCCCACAACGATCTCCAGCGGGTACGCAAGCGAAGAGGAAGCAGTTTCTGTCTTTCCACAAAGTCCCTGAGCCCCGTCGCGCCAGTTCTTCATTATTCTTGACACTCTGTTCTTTTTGAGTCAGAATCGGCTCAATTTTCGACCCTGTACCAGTATTTTTTTGACCTTTCCCCGTTACGCCGGGCCCCTTCCAAAGGTTTGAAGCCAGAAAACAAACACCAAAGCCTTTCCTCAAGCGAAGGAGAACTCACCATGAAAACGAAGAAGCGCTGCTCATCTTCCCTGCTGGCAGTGTTGCTGTTGTTGCCGTTTGGAGTTATGGCTGCTCACGCACAGACCTATACGGAGAGTATTTTGTACAACTTTCCGCTATCGCCTGCCGGGTATTATCCGCACCCCGGCAGTCTCGTGACGGACTCAGCGGGCAACCTTTACGGTACGGCGGACGGCGGCGGCAGTTGCAATAACAACCAATCCTCTTGCGGCATTATCTTCAAGGTGAGTACTGGCGGTGTCTTCTCCACTCTCTACAATTTCGAGGGTGGGCTGGATGGATTCGGTCCCTGCTGTTTGGTAATGAACGGCGCCGGCAATCTCTACGGCACTACCGAAGGCGGTGGTGACGGTTGGGGAACCGTATTCAAGTTTGCCACGAAAACGAACACGTTCTCGACATTACATGAATTCGGTAAGTTAACCACGGATGGTCGAAATCCATCAGGACCGTTGACTTTGACCGCAGGCGGGAATTTGTATGGCGCCACGCAAGAGGGTGGCACGAGCGATGACGGAATACTCTTCGAGGTGACCCCGACCGGGGCAGAATTTGTCTTCTACAACTTTGGGTTGGGGGGACCCGTTTTTGAGGGTCTTACCGACGTCCTGCGAGACCCTGAGGGCAACCTCTACGCCACAGTGGGTTTCTGTTGTTTGATTGAGGTCACTGCAGGAGTCAAAACAACGCTGGCTACTCCCGGCAGCGACGACGGACCTGATTTCCTCGATGGCACCCTCGTCCGTGACACCAACGGCAATTTCTACGGTGGCTTTGAAGATGGCACTGCCAACGACGGGCTGTGGGAAGTCAACGGTACCAACCACGCAGTCTCGTATTACAACTCGTTTGGCGGCTACCTCACCGGTCCGCTAAAGTTCTGGGGTGGGAACCTGTACGGCACGGTCAAGCCTGGTGGGGCGCACGGCGACGGTTACGTTTACGAGTTCGTGCCAGGAACTGGCGTGCGAACCGACTTATACGATTTCGGCGCTTATTCAACCGACGGAGTCAACCCGTTTAGTGGCATTGTCATGGACTCAGCGGGAAACTTGTATGGCACCACTGACGTCGGCGGCACCTACGGCTACGGAACCATATTCAAGCTCACCAAGAATTAATCTGAAGCCGCCAAAACACGAGGCAGGCGAAAAGATCGTAGGAATGGCGCGAAACGGCAACCGCCGACCACTCCTTCCCGCGCCCCCGAGGACGAGCGCAAAAGGCTGAAAGCAAACGAACAAGATGGTGGGCGCTATAGGATTCGAACCTATGACTTCCACCGTGTGAGGATGGCACTCTACCGCTGAGTTAAGCGCCCCGCGAGAGTTATTTCATTCAAACATTTGCGCCCGGATTATGCAACCTCCCCAGAAACCTCGCCAGAAAAATGGATTACGGAGTTTCAGCCGGGTGCCCATGCGTGGTAGCCTATCGGCTACGGGGCGAAAACCGGGCTCGGGTCCGGCGTGCGCTCCGCCTGCTTCTTTCTTTTGATGGGGCTTGACTCCAAACCTCCGCGGACACCGCTATCCCCCTCATCCAACGGGACTTCCACGGCTCCCTCGGAACCTCCAGAAGCGCAACTTTCGGGCGAGGACGGGGTTGAAATAGATGTGAGCACCGCCGCACTCGACCGGGGCATGCTGATGGCTGGAAGGACGCCGACGTCGCCAGCGGGAATGCCCGCTGCGTTCTCGCCTGCGGTTGGCGCGGAGGCGCCGTCCGACGCCGAGATCATGCTGCGCGCCAAGGCCGGCGACCAGTCGGCGTTCGATTATCTGGTGCAGAAGTATCGCCGTCCGATGGTGAGTTTCATGTACCGGATGGCGCGCAACGCGGCCGCGGCGGAAGATCTGGCGCAGGAAGTTTTCCTGCGGGTGTATCGTTCGCGCGCCAGTTACGAGGCGAGTGCGAAATTTACCACATGGCTGTATCGCATCGCGACGAACTTGGCGGTCAACCATGCGCGCGATACGCGCCACGAACGGCCCGAAGTTCAGGTCAGCCTGGACGAGCCGAATGAGGAAAGCGGCGCCACGCTCGAACTGCCTGACGCCGGTTTGACCGCCGAACAGGTGATGGTGCGTCGCGAACGCATGCAGGCCATTCGGGGCAAGGTAGAGGCGCTGCCCGAGCAGCAGAGGCTGGCGGTAATCATGCACAAGTACCAGCAGATGGATTACAAAGAGATTGCCCAGGTTTTGAAGAAGAGCGAGTCGGCGACCAAGTCGTTACTTTTCCGGGCGTATGAAACTTTGCGGGACCAGTTAAAAGAATTTGTCTAGTAATGTTGGTTTTCTGTTGATGATGTTCTGGTGAAGGTAGTGGCGAATCGAACGAAGGGGAAGTGGTTATGAACTGCAACGAAATTCGTGAACGGATGCCCGATGTGGCCGCAGGCTTCAGCGCCGCCACGCTGGACGATGGCAAGCATCTGGAAACTTGCGGCGCTTGCGCGGAGGAATTGAAAGCCATGCGCGCCACCATGGCGCTGCTCGATGAATGGAAGGTTCCCGAGCCGTCGCCGTACTTCGACGTGCGCTTCCAGGCTCGTTTGCGGGAAGAAATGGCGAAACCAGCCGCCAGTTGGCTGTATTATTTCCGCCGGCCGGTCATGGCGGCTGCGCTTACCGTAATCATGGGAGTTGGGGTGGGAATGTACGTCACCAAGGGCTACCACCATGGTTCGGAGGAAGCTACGATTAACGAACCGCCGGGCACTGCGGTAAGCGATCTGCAGGCTTTGGAAAATAATCACGACATGTATTCCGATTTCGACATGCTCGATGATCTGACGGTGCAGCAGGATGTGGCAGCGAATCCGTAGAATGCTTTAGCCAGGCGAAGGGCAACACAGGGGAGGACGATGCGGTGGGGACAATATAGGACGGATTGGCTGACGGCGGCCGGTCTCGGCGTTATTGTCTTAGTGTCCCTTCCTTGCTTGGCACGCCCAAGTCTGGCTCACGCAAGTCTGTCGCACGCAAGCCTGTCGCACCCCGCAGCATTCCACCAGGCCGCTTACCACGGGATCGCTTCCTACCGGACTTCCTATCGAAACTCTTCTCGGATAAATGCTTTCCATGCCGGCATTTTCCATGCGGCTCAGGAGCGCCATCCCGCGCCGGCGCCGGCCTTTCAGCGGCCACAGGCTCCTCGGTCGCAGTCGGGGCATCCGCAACAGCGAGGCCACGCGGGCGACTGGCTGCGGCGCTACAAAGACTTGCCTCCCGCCGAACAAGAGCGCGAACTGCAGAAGGATCCCGGCTTCCGCCGTCTGCCGCCGGCCCAGCAGCAACTATTGCGCCAGAGGTTGCAGCATTTTTCCAGCCTGCCGCCGCAACAGCAAACGCGCATGCTGAACCGCATGGAAACCTGGGAGCACCTGACCCCTGAACAGAAACAGCAGGCACGACAGATTTATGGCCAGATGCGGCAACTTCCTCCCGATCGCCAGCGCATGGTGACCACGGCGGTTCGCGAACTGCGTTCGATGCCGCCCGACCAGCGCGAACGGATCATCAACTCCGATCGCTTCAAAGGCGTGTTCACCGACCAGGAACGCGACATGATGCGCGGCGCCACCCGCCTGCCGCTGGCTCCGGCGGAAGGCGGCGAGGCTGGTCCGCAGCCGTAGGAAGGCGGTTTCCTAGCGCTATCGGTAGATGTCTTTCCTTCCGCCGACGCGGACAACCAAGACCCGCAACTGCTTGTCGAGCAGCTCGCAGATGATGCGGTACTCACCCACGCGATAGCGCCAGAATTCTCCCAGAGGACCGCGCAACGCCTTACCCAGGCTGCGGACGTCTTCGAGCGGTGCGATGCGTTGATCCAGGTAGTCGAGAATTCGACGCGCAGATTGTTTGTCTAGTTTGCGAAGCTGGCGGCGAGCCGTATCGGTGTACTCAATCGTCCAGGCCAAGATCCTGTCTCACTTCTGGCGCACTGAACGTGCGTTCCTGCCCCTTTCGCAGCCGCTCGACCACATCCGCAGCAAGATAGTAGTCTTCCATTTCGTCGATGTGGGTCAAAATCATCTCGCGAATATAGAAGGCCTTGGTGCGTCCCGTCTTTTCAGCCAAGGCATCAAGACGGCGCTCAACGTCTTCGGGAAGTCGAATGGAAGTTGCCATAGGCGACCTTGAATACATGCACTCTTTGTATTCAGTGTATCACAAACCGTTCCGGGGCTTCAATCCGGCGGCCTACCATCACTTCCGCAGCATATTCCGGGCAATGAAGAACACGTTCGCCGGACGCTCGCCCAGCCGCCGCATGAAGTAGGGATACCACTCCGTGCCGAACGGCACATAGACGCGCATGCCCCAGCCCTCGCGCACCAACTTCTGCTGCAGGTCGCGGCGAATACCATACAACATCTGAAATTCGAAGGAATCGCGCGCGATTTTTTCGCGTGTGGCAAACTCTTGCCCGGCGCGGATCATGTTCTCATCGTGCGTGGCCATGCCGTGATAGATGCCGCTCTTCATCAGTATCTTCATCAACCGGACGTAGTTCGCATCCACGTCGGCCTTGTTTTCAAACGCGATGCTCGCCGGTTCCTTGTAAGCTCCTTTGCATAGCCGGATGCGGATGCCTTCGCTCAACAGTTTTTCCACATCGATCTCGGAGCGCTTCAGATAAGCCTGAATCACGGTGCCCACGCTGTTTTGATTTCCCGGCATGCGGTGCAGCTCGTGCACGAAATCCAGGGTGCGCTGGGTGTAGGGTGAGCCTTCCATATCGACGCGCACAAAACCGGGTGGGCTCATTGAGGAAGCCTTCGCCACCAGGCCGGCCACAATGTCGCGGGCCAGTTGCTCGTCGACATCCAATCCCATGTGGGTGAGCTTCAGGCTGATGTTAGCGTTGAGCCCCTGGGCCGCGATGGCGTCGAGAATCTCATGGTAGAGCCTGGCGCTCTCACGCGCCTCGTCAGGGTTGGTGACGTTCTCGCCCAGGTTATCGATGCTGACGCTCATCCCGGCACGATTGACCGCCTGAGTAACGCGCACCGCGTCGGCGATTTCCGTGCCGGCCACGAATCGCCCGGAAACGCGACGTCCGATCGCCGAGCGCTCGGCAAAGCTGCGCAGGGAACGGTTTTCAGAAAGACGGACGAAGAACGTCCTCAGCATGCGCCAGGCCTCATTTGCCGTGCTCTTCGAGGAACTTCTCCACTTCGATGGCGGCCATGCAGCCGGTGCCTGCGGCCGTGATGGCCTGGCGATAGCGGCGGTCCTGCACGTCACCGCATGCGAACACGCCGTGGACGCGGGTGAGCACGTAGTTGTGAGTCTTGAGGTAGCCGTCGGCGTCGGTATCGAGCTGGCCCTCGAACATTTTGGCGTTGGGCACGTGGCCAATGCCGAGAAACAGCGCGTTGGTAGGGAAGTCCCAGACCTTGCCGGTCTTCACGTTGCGCAGCTTTAGACCGGTGACTTCCTTGTGGTTGATGTCATAAACGTCTTCCACCACGGTATCCAGCAGGAACTGAATCTTCTCGTGCTTCTGCGCGCGCTCGAGCATGATCTTCGATGCGCGGAAGGCGTCGCGGCGATGAATTACCGTCACCTTGGTCGCGAAGCGAGTCAGAAACAGCGCCTCCTCCATCGCGGAATCGCCGCCGCCCACCACGACGATTTCCTTGCCCGAGAAAAAGAAGCCGTCACACGTCGCGCAGGAAGACACGCCGTGGCCGATGAGCTGCTGTTCATGCGGCAAGCCCAACCACCGAGCCGAAGCGCCGCTGGCAATGATCAAAGTCTGGGCGTGCACCTGATGAACTCCCAGATGCAGAAGAAACGGCCGCTTGCTGAGGTCGGCGCTGGTGAGATGCGCCAGGCGATATTCGGCGCCGAAGCGTTCGGCCTGCTTGCGCATATTTTCTACCAGCTGTGGGCCGAGGATGCCTTCCGGAAATCCGGGGAAGTTCTCGACCAGCGTGGTCATGGAGAGTTGTCCGCCGGGCTCGTGGCCTTCGACGACCAGCGGCTTCAGGTTAGCGCGCGCCGTGTAGAGCGCGGCCGTGTGTCCGGAGCATCCGGACCCGATGATGACGACGTCGCGAGTTTCGCTCATGAAATTATTTCGCAGCTTCCGTTTAGATGGCTGATTTCAGATTTTGATGCATGACCCTATTCTGTCATCCTGAGCGAAGCGAAGAGCCTATGCAGTCGGCTCGGCAATCGCATCAACCTTTCGTTTTTCCGATTCATTTGGTTGGCGCCGACTTAGTCGCTTTGGGCTTTGCAGTGCTCTTCGGTTTGGATTCACCGCTGATTTTGTCCAACTCCTCGGGCACAATTTTCTTTACTCCCAGCAACGCTCGATAATTCGCCAGCACATCCGACGCTCCGCGGAAGAGCGGTTCGTAGGCGCTTTGATCCGGCGCCGGCGCTCCCTCGGCGGCCTGACAACGCGCCAACGCGACCGAGGATTTCCCAAAACGCTCGAGCCGCACCCGGCTGGCCGGAGAGTTCGACCCCAGCATGGCATCCGCACTGGTGACCGAGGACGCGCTGTCCTCCATTGAGACCTGAATCAGATCCTTGGGATCGCGCACGTGCAGCACCAGCGTCTCCACCATGTTCTGCCCGTCGTCGCTGAAGGAGTACTGCACGCTCGAAAAAAGCGCCTGCACCGAAAATTCGCGGCGAATGCGGACGTAACTGGCCACGGATTTTTCGTCGGAAAAGTGCGTACTTGTTCCGGGCTGCAACAGGTTCGGCATGTCGCTCAGGGTCGAGCGTCCGCGGGTGATTTCGAAATCGGAGCCGAACAGAGGCTGCTTGGGAACGCGAGCCAGCGCCGCGGCAATTTCCTTCTGCTCTTCGGCCGACGGCGAGCACACGTTCAGCATATTGACCTTCACCTGGGGCTGGGCAGACGGAGGGTTGGCCGCAGGTTGCTCCTGGGCGGCTAGCGGTTGCGCCAGGGCGAGAGCGCAAATCAGAAACGGGAGAACGGAAGTTCTGGGCACAATTTTCGGCACGGCGGAATTCTAAATGAGAAGCATCGAAAAATCTTGGCCCGAACGCGGCAAAGGATTTCGCCAAGGGCACTGAAAAAAGCCTTAGAATTCCACTATGGCGAATCTGACGTTAGTCTACGGTATGCGGCTATTGCCGTCTGAGGATGTATCCGAAGTGGGGCAGGCTCCCGTGAAGCTGAAGAACGGCCGGGAAGCTCACGTCACCATGCACGTGCTCGAAGGCAGCAAGGAAGAAATCGAAAAACAGTTGCGCACCAGTCTGGAAGCGTTCTTCGATCTTTATCCGGAGATTTAGGGACCTGGATGCCCGGATCACGCAGCCGGTCCGGCGTGGAAACTCCCTGCGAGGCTGTTGTCCGGCGCGAGCTTGCAAGGGATTCTTCGCTTGGCTCAGAATGACAAATCGGTAATCCGAACGAAAACATGCAGTGGTCCTATCCAAAATTGCGGCGGCGGTTGATCACAGCCGGATTGTGGCCGGAGGGCCGCGTGGCGCGACTCGCCTGCTATTTAGCGGGCATGGCCGTTGTTCTGTTCGGGCTGCAGAAATTGCTGGGACTGTTGGCCAGGTCCTGGGGCGAGCACTTGGGCGGATGGGTTGAGTTCCTCGCGTTCGTCTCCGGCTTGCTGTTTTTTATCCTTGGCTTCCGCTGGGTGAAGCGCCGAATCCTGTGGCGGCTGCGCAACCGGCTGATTGTCACGTATGTTTTTATTGGCGTGATTCCTGTGGTGCTCCTGGTGGCGATGGCAGGCTTTTCATTGTTTTTGTTTGCCGGGCAGTTCGCCAGCTACGTGGTCATTTCAGAACTCAACTCCCAGCTCCGCAGCGCGGAGGCAGTGAATGCGGCCATCGGCAACGAACTGGCGGCGGGTCTGGCGCGTGGAAACACTGCCACAGCGGAGTCGCTAGCCGGCCTGAAAAAGCGCGATCGAGCCTGGGAACGCCGGCAGGTGGAGGCTTGGCAGGGAACCAAGGCGCTGCTGCTTTCCAGTGAGGCCCCCACAGAATCCGGTTTTTCTTATCCCACTTTTTTCGACAAGAAGGACAACCAGTACGCCAAAGCTTTGCGCGAGGGCAAGCCATTTCGTGAGATTGTGAGCGACCACGGGAAGCTCTATCTGCGCGTCGTGTCGGTTCTTCCCGTCGGCGAAACTTCGCTGACCGTGGTCACCAGCGAACCACTCGACAAGGCTCTGATAGGGAAAATCGCCGCGGACCTGGGGGAAATTACGCTCTACGCGGATGCCGCGCCCGACGAACCTGCGGGGCCAATCGCACCGGCCCCGGCGGGGTCCGGCGTGAAAACGACGTTCTCTTATAACGGAAACAATCACAACGGTGTAGTCATCACTCACGGCTCCGGCAGCCAACACTCATCGGAGGTGCTGTCTTCGACTTTCACCGTCGGCACGTCTCCGCAGCCCACAAGTTTCATGGATCAGGAAATCCCTTTCGTCACGCCCCTTCAGGCTGTCGATTGGGGTTCAGGGGCTGCCGTAGGGCGAGACATACTGCTGAAAGTCAGAACGCGGCCCTCCAAGCTCTATGGCCATTTGTTTGCGGCTCTCGGCGAATTCGCCGGGTACGTGGTGGATGCTCTGATCTTCGTGGCGATTTTCTTCGCCATCATCGAACTGATCGCGCTCATCATCGGCATGCGGATGACGCGCACCGTAACGGCCGCCGTGGCGCAGCTGCACCAAGCCACCACCTACATCGACCGCGGCGATTTCAGCCACCGCATCCCGGTGAAATCGAGCGACCAGCTGGCCGATCTGGCGATCTCGTTCAACTCCATGACCGCTTCGATTGAGAAGCTGATCCAGGAGCAGAAAGAAAAACAGCGCCTGGAAAACGAACTGGCCATCGCGCAGGAAGTGCAGGCGCAGTTATTCCCGCGCGAGGTTTCGCAACTCGAGTCGCTCGAAGTGCACGGTTTCTGCCGCCCCGCGCGCACGGTCAGCGGCGATTACTACGACTTTCTGACGGCCAGTTCGCACAAGCTGATTCTGGCGGTCGGCGACATCAGCGGAAAAGGAATTTCCGCCGCGTTGCTGATGGCAACCATCCACTCGGCCGTACGCGCCTATAGTGTCGAGAATTTGCCGCAGATGCGGGAGCCGGTCGCCGTGGGCGCGGTCGCCGGCGCAGGCAGGGTGATGGCCGCGTGGCCCGAGGGCGTGGAAGTTTCTCCTGGAGCACTGCTCAGCCTGCTCAACCACCAGCTCTACGAAAGCACTCCGCCGGAAAAATATGCCACGCTCTTTCTCGGAATCTATGACGGACGCTCGCACCACCTGACCTACAGCAACGGCGGGCATTTACCGCCGATTCTGATCGCGAGAGACGGCAGCATTCGCAGGCTCGAAGCGGGCGGAACTGTCGTTGGCCTGTTCGACAATATGACGTATGCCGAGGGCGCGGTTGAGATGCATCCCGGCGAGATTTTTCTTGCCTACAGCGACGGAGTGACTGAGCCGGAAAACGACTTCGGAGAATTTGGCGAGGAACGGCTGATCGACCTGGTCCGCGACAACCGCGAACTGCCCCTGCCCGAGATCAGCCAGATCGTAACTCTGGCCGTGGATAACTGGATCGGCGATAATGAGCAGCCGGATGACGTCACACTCGTTCTGGCGCGGGCGCGATAGTTATTGTTGAGCACCAACCACGCAGTGCCAGAATGGCAAACTTTAGCGCGACAGAAGGCGAGCTATATTGACAGAAGAGGTACCATGCAATACCTTTGGTGCCTCGGTGATCCAGTCCGTTGCGTGCGCGGGAGTAGCATAACCACGGCAATGCGCCGGGGCTCCATCCCGGAGATGACGGTTCGAAACCGTTCCTCCCGCCCCAGTTTTTCCCCTCGGTTGAGAGGGTAGCAGTTTTGAATTTTCTGCTTTCGCCTCAGTCGCTGCTGGCTCGAATAGCGCAGCGCTGGTAACGGCAGTCACTTCTTCGGCAGAACCAGCACCCGCGCTGAGGCCGCCCCGTTTTTCAGCATGCCGCCGAGAATTATCGGTCCCAGCGCCGTGTTCAGGATTCCTCCGCTGTCCGCGCGAGCGTCAATCGTATCCTCGCTGATCGTCTCCCAGCGGGCGCCACGCACTTCAAACTCGAATGTCATAGCGGATATCTCGGCGAGCTTGCCCTCGTAATCCAGACCCTTGAAGTTATGCGGGCTTACCGTTCCGCCGGAGAAAAGAATTCTGCGACCTTCCGCCGCCCCCGCGACGATGCCGAAGCGCCCGGGCCCAGGATGCGGCGGCAGCTTGCTCCACTCAATCTTGTCCGGATCTTTCTTGTCGATCTTGCCCATCCAGCACTCGTCGGACGCAACATAAGGAGCGCCGGCCGCCGGATTTTTCCGGGCGCCATCGACATAAACGATGGCATCGTCCACCAAGCCGCCGGCGTGACCGAACACCGGAGTTCCGGGCAACGGAGTGGCCTGGCTCCAGGTATTTTTCTCGGCGTCATAGACTTGCACGTTATTCACCGGCCCGTTTTTCGATCTTCCGCCCACCAGATAGATGTAGCGATCATGATTCTCGCCGATCACTGCGCGGTCGACAGGAACCGGAATGTCTTCGCCCCGATACCATTTGTGTTCATCGGCCAGGAAAGCGTTCACGTCTCCTACGGTAAATTCATTTCCCTGGCCATCCACTACATAGCCGCCGAAAAGAAACACTTTCCCCCGGGCTCCGATCGCGGACGAACCCAGGCGTCCGGCAACTCCCGGCACGGCGCGGCCTTCGGTCCACTTGCCCGTCTTGAAGCGGAGTACGTACATTTTGTTGGAAATGTCATCCCAGGTCTTCTTGGGGCCGATCCCCATCAGAGAATAAACTTCGATGCCATTCTTGAGCGATGCAACCGCGTTGCCCGACACCTCGGCGGGCATGGGCGGGATCTTCTCTTTGTCGGCCGCCAGCAGGAAAAAAACGCACAGCAGCGGCAACAGGAGCGCTGGGCGAATAAAGACGCGACGTTTTTTCATTGCTGAGATATTACGTCTTCGCCGCGGCGACGGCAAAGCATGCGTACCTTTAACCGCGAAGGACACGAAGTTACACGAAGGAAGATCCATAAAAACGGGAATCTTCGTGATCCTTCGTGCCCTTTGTGGTTGGCGGTTCTTTTCTTGAATCGTCAAAACGCCGCTATCCGGACTTCCGCGCGCGCCAAGAACTGGGGCGATGCTACGATGACACTGTCGTTCCCGCGTTCAACTTTCTTGCCACAGAAAACAATCGTGCTGTCAGGACTAACGTCAGGACCAATGTTGAGGTGCGTATGCAATTGAAGCCCTTCCTGCTGGACATGTGGCTGGACAAATACGAGCATGATATTGAATTCAACCTGGCGTCGAGCGAAGGGCCGAGGTGGACGGTCAATGAAGTGTTGAATCTCGCAGGGGAGGAAGAACGCCAGCGGTTTCTCAATCATGAGTTGGTCTATGGCCATCCAGCAGGGGCCGACGGGCTGCGGGAAGCGATCGCGGAAATGCACGGTGTGAGCGCGGAGTCTGTGCTGGTTATGACCGGCGCCTCGGAGGCTCTGCTCGTGCTGATGTGGCTGGCGGCTGAACCCGGAGCCAATGTAATCATGCCTCGTCCAGGATATCCGCCGTTTTCTGCGCTGCCTGAGTCGCTGGGGATTGAAATCCGCTTTTACGGGATACGTCGGGAAAACAACTTCAGCATCGACGTGGAGGAGATCATCAAGCTCGCCGATGAAAGGACGAAGCTGGTCCTGGTAAACAGCCCGCACAACCCGACAGGCGCGACCATGAGCGATGCGGAGATGGACCGATTGCACGAGTTCACCTCAATGCGTGGAATCCAACTCGTGAGCGACGAGGTATATCACCCGATTTACTACGGACGAAAAACGCAATCGGCATCACGACTTCCGCAAGCGACGGTGATCCACGATTTCTCGAAAGCGTTCGCTCTGGCCGGCGTGCGTACGGGATGGATGATTGAGCACGACCGAAAACGCCGTGAACGCTACGTAAATGCCCGGACATATTTTTCGATCTCGAACAATTCGGCGGGAGAGATGCTTGCCGAAATCGCGATGCGCCAACGCGCTGTGGTTCTGGGGAAAACGCAGGAAGCCGCTACATTGAACCTGGAGCACCTGGATCGCTTTTTGGCGACGCATCGCGAAACGCTGGGCTGGATTCGCCCTCAAGGGGGAATAACGGCATTTCCCTGGCTGCTCAGCGGAGAAAACGCCAGACCATTTTGCCAGGCTGCCGCTGAACAAGGAATTCTGCTCGCCCCGGGAGATTGTTTCGATTCTCCATCGCATTTTCGACTTGGCTTCGCGACCGCCGGACACAAGTTCTCACAGGCTTTGGATCGCTTGAGTGAATTCGTGACGAACTGGCCAGCGAAATCGCGAGACGGCGTATCAGCGTGAGCTACTCACTCCCAAGCGTGACAGTTACTCCACTTGGAACAGTCCCTGGCGCACGCCGTGAATGAAGTCGGTGTAGGCGGGAGTTTCTCCGCTGGCGCGCATGTGGGTGGCGATTTGGCCGCGATGATAGGCGGAGTGCATCAGCACATGCGTCAAGACGTCGACAATCGTGCTGGTCCACTCTTCTCCCTTGCTGTTTTTGTAGGAGATGGATTGAGAAACGTCGCCGGCGGTGATCAGGTCGAGAAATTCGAGCCACAGGCCGCCCATTTTTGCGGCTTGCGCCTCGCACTGCGCCAGATCGGGTTCCGGCCACACGGGAACGCTTTGCGGTTGCTGTTTCAGTCGCTCCAGCCACACCAGTTCGGCGGCCAGAATGTGGGACATGAGCTGCAGCGAGCGTTGGTTGGCAGAGCGCTGATTAGCAGAGCGCGGATTTTCAGAAGCATGGTTGGACGCGCCCGCGCGTCGGATCGCGGCCAGCACTTCCCGGTTCGCCCATTCGTCGTAAGCGAACTGGCGCCGCAAATAGTCAGCAAGATTCACGAAACTGCCCTCCGTCGCATGGCTACATGCGATGCGACCCGCGACTCCACCAATGTAGTCGGTGGCACTGCCGCGAGCAATGTTGTAACCATACTTTCACATTTCAGGGGTAGACTGCTGAGTTGAATTGCGCCGAAGTATCGGGTGCGGCCGCGACGACGCGATTTTAGAATTCCCACGTCTCGCAAGAACCGCAAGACATGGGGCACCCACTTTTTATGCCACGTAAAGCGAAGAGCACCGGAGTTGAAGATGCGGAGGCCAACCCGCGCCCAGCCAAGGCTGCAGCCGAACCGAAACTCGGCGGGCCGGACGACCTGACGCGCCTCGCCTTGAAGGCCTGCCTGATCGCGCGTGACGCTGCCTTCAATGTCCGCGACCTGCTCACCAATAATTCGCGCATGGCCTTTCTCGCCATCAAGGATTGCGAAAAGGAACTCGACCTGATCGAGCGCCAGATCGACGAGCGCCTGCCCCAGGCCATCACGCGCGTGAACGAAGCCCGCGCCCGCCAGTTGCTTTCCAGTCTGAAGTCGACCACTGACCTGGAGCGCATCGGCGACCTGGTCATGAGCGTAGCCATGCGCGTGCAGGCCCGCACCGCAAAGATGGCCACATCTGACGTTCGCCAACTCGTGGAGATGTCAGCCGTGCTGCGCGACATGCTCGACCTGATCCATCAGGGCTTCTCCACGCTCGATCTGGAGTGCGCTCGCAAGGTCTTGCAAATGGACAAAGAGATTGACCGCGTCTGCCATGGATTGTTCCAGAAGCATCTGGCGGAAACCGTGGCCCAGGGCGATACCACAGGGTTCGACGTGCTGCTCATGGCCCAGGCTCTGGAACGCGCCGGAGACCACACCACCAACCTCGCCGAGGATCTCTACAGCCTGATCGAAGGCCGCAGCCTGCGGCACATGCCGAAGAAGAAGGCAGCGAACTAGTAGCTCTCAGCTGTCAGCTTTCAGAAAAAGCTCCACAAATTCATCGTTCATTAACACGCGGGAAACATTCGCGCAACATTCGCCCAATAGAGTCGTGCATGCGTGCCCTCCCTTAGGAAGTCCTCTGACTTCGTGGGCGCTGAAGCGCATCCATGCATCAGCCAGGCGAATTCCACGAACGGATCGACAGCGCGAGCAGCCCCGTCGCGTTCCGTCCGGTGATTTTTGTCGTCGAGGACGACGAGGATATCGCGCGCCTTATCTCTCACCATCTGCAGGCCTCTGGGTTCGAGGTGCAGAGTTTTGTCAGCGGCTCTTCCGTTCTCACCGAAGCGGTGCGCGAAATGCCCGCGCTGTTTCTGCTCGACGTGATGCTGCCGGGGACCGACGGCTTCGAACTCTGCCGCCACATCCGCCAGACTCCGGTGCTTTCCGCTACGCCCGTCATCTTTCTCACCGCCAAGACCGCTGAAGCCGACCGCGTCAAGGGACTGGAACTGGGCGGCGACGACTACATCACCAAGCCTTTCAGCCCGCGCGAACTGGTGGCCCGCATTCGCAGCGTGCTGCGCGGATTAGGCCAGGTCCCGGCGGCGGGCGAACAGTTACGTCTGGGCGATCTGGAAATCGATGTCTCTTCCATGACCGTGCAGATGCAGGGCCGCAATGTCATGACCACGGTGCGCGAATTTCGGTTGCTCGAATACCTGGCCACGCACCGCGGCCGCGTTCTCACCCGCGATCAACTGCTCGATGCGGTGTGGAAAGAGACTCCCTTCGTCACCCCACGATCGATCGACGTGTACATCCGCCGCCTGCGCGAAAAGATTGAACTCGACCCCCGCCATCCCCAATACCTGAAGACCCTGCGCGGAATCGGCTACCGCTTCGAAGTGCCGAAGTAGTCGGTTCCCTACTTTGTCATCCTGAGCGAAGTTTTCGTCCGCAAAGGCGGACGAAAACGCAGTCGAAGGACCCATTCCACGCGTTGAGTGAGATAAACCTGGAAGGGAGTTCTCACGATGCTACAGTCTTGTGGTTGAAACGCCCTGACTTCGTCCGTGTTGAAAGCGAGTGGCGCGGGGTCCTTCGACTGCGCTGCCGTTCGCTTCGCGGATGGCACCTCCGCTCAGGATGACAGACACGAGTGGTTCTGACCATCCACTCTTTTCATCCGCAATATGGGCGACCCGTAATTCCGGATATCCCGGCGTCAGAGTGCGTCAGTCCTGTATTGCATCCTCGCGTCGTTGGGCAACGTGCCACAGCACTCCGGATGGATCCCAGACGTAGGCGACCCGGAGGCCCCACGCCTGCATAGCCGGCGCGCGCGGAGGCTGGACCTTGAATTTTCCGGGCAGATCGATCCCTTCAATGTGCGCCCACCAAGCGTCAAGATCATCGACCATGAGCTGCATCATAAAGTTTTCAGCCCACTCTTTTTGATAATAGTTCTGGAGGATGAAGCTGCCGGAGCCCGCCCTGAAGATGGCCACATCGCCGTCCAGAAGCTTTTCGAAACCCAGAGTCTCATAGAAAGTCTTAGAGAGAGCAAAGTCTCTTGCAGGTAGGAATGGGCGGGCGAGTTCTGTTCCGTTCGGAACTAGATTCATCTCAATATCCCTTCAAATCCGGACCGGTCTTGCGCTGCCATTTCCAGAATTGCTCTGATTGACCGACCTATTGTTCCGCCTCTTGATTCGTCGCGATTCACTCTTTTCATCCCACCGTTTCGCCCGCGTCGTTTATTCTGCCTACATCCTTAGATGGCGTCAAACAAACCCAAGCCGCTGTGGAAAGCCGACGACCAACAGGCCCGCCTGGCCGAAGTGATTGCGAGTTCCGACGAGCCCGCCAAAGATAATCCGCTGCGCCGCGACGTGCGCTCGCTGGGCGCAATCCTCGGGCAAGTGCTGGTGGAGCAGTCCGGGCGAGAGCTGTTCGCGTCGGTCGAAGAGTTGCGGCGACTGCTCATCGAACATCGCGAGAGTGCCCATCGCGAGGCCGCTCATCGCGAGACGGTAGATCGCGAAATCGGGCGGAGCAATCCCGACCAAGCCTCTGCGCCCGAACTCATGGCCAAGGCGCAGGAAATCATCTCTGCCATGGACTTGCCCCGCGCCTACCAGGTGACCAAGGCCTTCGCGACCTATTTCGAGCTGACCAATCTCGCCGAGACCAACCACCGCCGCCGCCGCCGCCGCGCCGGTAAACTGGACCGCGAACATGCTCCGCAGGCCGGTTCGTTTCGCGGAACGCTGCAGCGCATGAAAGCTGCTGGAATCTCGGCAGAAGACGCCGTCACCGCGCTCGCCCAGATCGTGATCACTCCCGTATTCACGGCGCATCCCACCGAGGTCGCCCGGCAGACGGTGTTGCTCAAGCGCCGCCGCATCGCGAAAGAACTCGAGCGCCTCGACCGCCTCCCGCTCACGGATGAAGATGCGGAGGATTGCGAAGACCATATCCGCGCCGAAGTTACTTCACTCTGGCAGACCGACGAAGTGCGCCTGGCCAAGCCGACGGTCGACGATGAAATCCGCATGGGCCTGCGCTACTTCCGCCTCTCATTATTCGACGCGCTGCCCAAGATTTACGCCGAGGTCGTGGAAAGCTTCCGCGACGTCTATGGCCTCGATCTGGACGCCAACGACCTGCCCAACCTGGTGAACTTCGGCTCCTGGATTGGCGGAGACCGCGACGGCAACCCGCTGGTCAAACCCGACTGCATTCGCGACGCGCTGGCTATGGCGCGCACGTTGATCCTGCGCGAATATCTCAACGACGTTGAATCGCTCAGCGACCACCTCAGTTCCTCGCGCCGGCAAACCGACGTTTCGGAGGAACTGCTTGCGCGTTTGAAACTCTACGAACGCACTATCGCCGGCGTGCACCTGGCGTGGGGCGCGCACAATACGACCGAAACTTATCGCCGCTTTCTTTCCTACATGTTTCACAAGCTGCAGCAGAGCCGCCTGGCCGTGGACGCTCCCGCCGCCTATCGCAATGCCGGGGAGTTTGAAGCCGATCTTCTCCTCGTGCAAAGCAGTCTCCAATCCCATCGCGGAGAACGCCTGGCGCGAACCTACGTGAGTTCCATGCTGCGCAAGGTGCGCACCTTCAGCTTTCACCTGCACACGCTCGACATTCGCCAACATGCGCAAGTGCACGCCCGGGTCGTCGAGGAACTGGGCGATACTCCCGAACGCAGCACCAACTCCGCCGAGAGCCGCGACCTGCTCGATACTTTTCGCGCCATCGCCAAACTGAAGCGTACCTATCCCGCGCAATCGATTCGCCACTACATCATCAGCGGCGCGGAATCCGAAAATGACGTGCTCAATGTGCTTCGCCTGGCGAAGGCCACCGACGTTCAGCTTGCAGCATCAGGCGACGACCCTGGCTTAATGCCGGTTCCGCTGTTCGAATCCATCGAATCGCTCCGCGCCGCCGGCGCCGTCATGCGCCGCCTGTGGAGCCATCCCGAGTACCAGCCTCTGCTCGATTCCTGGGGGCGCTGGCAGGAAGTCATGCTCGGCTACTCCGACTCCAACAAAGACGGTGGCATGCTCACCAGCACCTGGGAGCTTTATAAAGCGCATCGCGAGCTGCATCGCGCGGCACAAGAATATGGAGTGAAGTTGCGCCTCTTCCACGGCCGCGGCGGAACGGTAGGCCGCGGCGGTGGGCCGACTCATGCCGCCATCCTCGCCCAGCCCCCAGGATGTTTTTCCGGCCAGATTCGCATCACCGAGCAAGGCGAAGTTCTCAACTGGAAGTATGCCGACCCTGTGCTCGCCGAATGGAATCTGGAGTTGATGATCGCCGCCAGTCTGGAAACGCTCACGCTGCACGGAGAGCAGCAGTCCCAGCATCCTCCGCGCTGGGAAGAAGCCATCGAAGAAATGTCGCAGGAGGCCTACCGCCTCTACCGCAAGGAGATTGCCGACAGTCCCGACGTCCTGGAATATTTCGAGCAGGCCACTCCAGTAAACGAATTGGACACGGCGCGCATCGGATCGCGCCCTTCGCGCCGCACTAAAGGTAGAAGACTAGAAGACCTGCGCGCCATCCCCTGGGTATTCGGCTGGATGCAAAGCCGCCTTGCCGTCCCGGCGTGGTTTGGCATCGGCCACGCTCTCGACCAATTCACCAAAAACGGTCCCGGACACGAGCAGCTCCTACGGCAGATCGCGCGCGGCTTTCCCGTATTCTCAGAACTGCTTCGCAACGTGGAACTGGGCATGGCCAAAGCCGATCTCGGCATCGCACGCGACTATTCCGGCCTGGTCAAGAATGCGGCGCTGCGCAAGCGCGTCTTCGGGATGCTGGAAGAAGAATTCCTGCGCTCCCGCCGCATGATTCTCCGCGTGACCGGACAGCGCGAACTTCTGGGCCGCAATCGCGTGCTGGCGCGCTCGATCCGCCTGCGCAATCCTTATGTAGATCCCATGAGCCTGATTCAGGTGGAACTGTTGCGCCGCAAGCAGCAAGGCCAGCAAAGCTCGGAGCTGGAGTATCCCCTGGGCGCGACCATCAACGGAATCGCCGCCGGCCTGCACAACACGGGCTAGGAATTGTTGATTGCTGATTTCTGATTGTGATTGAAATCTTCGGTGCGAGCAACACCGTCAGACCGGCAATCTGGAGTCTTTCTCAGACGCGGCTATTCTTTTGTCGCTTCCTTGGCAGGGCTGGCCGCAGCTTTACCGTCGTCTGCGCTCGCAGGCTTCTTCGTGACGGGTTGCTTGGCAGCCTCAGCCCGTTTCCGCTCCTGATACCGGCGGTCATGAAATTGTTGATCGGACGCTTGTTTCTTCATCCTTCCATCATGTCACAGATTCCTGCCGGCGCAGCGAAACTCATGTGGCGACGGCCGCCTTCGGCCGTCCAAAGCCCGGCGCCCCCACCAATCCGTTGGGGCTTGACAAACTAACCCCGGCAGAAGCAAAATCTTGAAAGGCGAACAAAAAGCGAATACGCCTCCGTGGCTTCAGTCGATGAACCCCAGCCCCGGCGTTCCCTGAAATCTTTCCGAGGAATCGATATGTCTTCCGCAGTGGTTTCCACTTCGGCGGCCCTGGGCCGCCCTTTTGTCTTTGACGACGAAACAGTTCCTGAGGTGTCTTCATCTGTCAGCCCGCATTGTGGAGGTCAGGCGGAAGCCCAGGAATCTCCTATCGCCCGCGTTCTTCAATCAGCCATCAGCAATCAAAAATCAAAAATCCCTCCGGCCCGCGTCACCCCCGCTTCGCAGCTCGATATTCGTCCCGCGCCCGAGATGGTTTCGTGCGGCATCCCCGCCCTCGATGCCCTGACCGGCGGCCTGCCCCGCGGATGCCTCACCGAAATCTGCGGCCCCGCGTCCTCGGGTCGCACGACCGTGCTTCTGGCCGCTCTGGCCGCCGCCACGCGCCGCGGAGAATTCTGCGCAGTGGTCGATGCCAGTGACGCGCTCGACCCCCGCTCAGCAGCAGCGGTCGGTGTGGAACTGAGCCGATTGTTGTGGGTACGCTGCGGCGAAGATCCTCCGAAGCCGCCCACCCGACAAAAAGGGTGCCCCATTTCTCGCGCGTCCTTCACGGGGAAAGCTGGGGCGCGAGAAGCTTGCCCTGAGATTGCCGAACGGGTGGGTGTTTTCTCCCAAGCTGCTTTCGACTTTGAGCGCACAAGGTTAAAGAAAAACGAGTTACTGGAAAATGGGTTAAAGGAAAATAGCGCGCGCCAGTCCGAGCATCGTCTGGAGCAAGTGCTGCGGGCCACCGACTTGCTGCTCGAAAGCGGCGGCTTCGGTCTGATCGCGCTCGATCTCAGTGATCTGCCGCTTCAAGCTGCACGCCGCATCCCGCTGGCCACCTGGTTCCGCTTCCGCCGCGCAGTCGAGCCCACGCCCACGATCCTGCTGGCCATCGAGCCCCACCCCATCGCCGGAAGCTGCTCGTCCCTGCTGCTGCAGCTGGCTCTGCCCAATAGTCAGGGAGAAACGATGATGCTTGATCACCCAGAACCCAGCCGCGTAGCGGCAGCATGGGAAAGCCCGGCACGGCAGTGCCGGGTGGGCATGGAGAAAAAAGCCGAGTCCCGTAGGGACGGCGCTGCCACGGATGACTTCACTCATCCCACACATGCGCAACTGCTGACCGGACTGAACATCACCGCAGAACTAATCCGCTCGCGCCTGGACCGCAAACCCGCGCGCTCCATCGCATTCGTAACTAAAACCGCCTGGGCCGGATGATGGATTCCCATGCCGTTTGCCTCCATCTACGTGCCGAATTTTCCCGTGGCGGCCGCACTCCGCGCCGAACCGGAACTGCAGGGGCGCGCCCTCGCCATTCTCGAAGGCAAACCTCCACTCGAACAAATTATCGCCGTCAATGAAAAAGCTCGTCACATGGGCATTGCGCCGGGCATGACCAAAGCCCAAGCCGAACTGTGCGCAGAACTCGCCTTACGTCCGCGATCTGCGCTGCGGGAATCCGCCGCGCATGCCGCCTTGCTGGACTGCGCCCAGTCGTTCTCGCCCTGCGTGGAAGACGCCGCCTGCGACACCGCTCTACTGGATCTCGCGGGCCTGGAATCTCTTTTCGGATCGCTGCCGGAAATCTCCCGCGCCCTTCACAATCGCACGGCCACGCTCGGACTCACCGCCAACGTCGCCGTAGCATCCAATCCCGATGCGGCCATGCTCGCCGCTCGCGGATTTCCTGGCATCACCGTAATCTCCCCCGGAAAAGAAGCTGAGCAACTGGCCCCGCTGCCGACGGAAGTTTTGTTTGTAACTGGACTCGCAGAAGATCGTCTGCAAGAAGACGAAAACAAATCAACCGCCCGCCTGCTCGAAACCCTCGACCGCTGGGGCATCCGCAACCTGCGCGGGCTGGCCGCGCTGCCCGAAGTTTCGCTCAGCGAACGCCTCGGACAGGAAGGCCTGCGCCTGCAGCAATTGGCCCGCGGCGCTGCTTCGCGCACGCTGGTCCCCGTGGAAGCGCCTCCGATCTTTGAAGAAGCCGTCGAATTGGAGCATCCGATCGTACTGCTCGAACCACTGGCCTTCCTGCTGAATCGCCTGCTGGAACAAATTTGCGCACGGTTAGATTCGCGGACCCTGGCCACGCAAGAACTGCGCCTGACGCTCGATCTCGAAAATTTCTCGTCACGCAATCAGCAATCGGCAATCAACCATCAACAATTCGTCCGCACCCTGCGCCTGCCTCTTCCCATGCTCGACGCCAAAGTTTTCCTCAAATTACTGCAGCTGGATTTGAATGCGCATCCTCCCGGCGCGCCCATCGTAAAAATCCATCTGGCCGCCGAACCGGCCCGCCCGCGTTCCGCGCAGGGTGGTCTGTTTCGGCCTCCCTCGCCGGAACCGGAAAAACTGGAACTCACCCTCGCCCGCATCGCCGGCATGGTCGGCGAAAACAAAGTTGGAGCGCTGGAGTTGCTCGACACGCATCATCCCGAAGGCTTTCGCATGCAGCGCTTCGTGGCCGAAGCCCCGCGAAACAATGAGCGAGAAAAAGCTCCCACGCCTACAGAAGAAAAATCGGCAGTCACAGCTTTGCGACGATTCCGCCCCCCGCTGCGCGCCCATGTGACTTTGGAAAACGGCCAGCCTACGCATTTGTTTTGCAGAAACAACATTCAGGGCGGTGTGCTCTGGAAGGCCGGCCCCTGGCGCTTCTCCGGCGACTGGTGGGAGCACGAAGCCTGGTCGCGCGACGAGTGGGACATTGCTTTGCGAAACATTGCTCTTCAGAACAACGCTTTGCGAAACGGCGACGCCCTCTCTTTCCACCGCCTTGTGCACGACCTGCTCAGTGGCGGCTGGTTCGTGGAAGGCACGTATGACTGAAAGGATTAAATCATTGAGTGATTGAATCATTGATTCATTGATTCATTGCTCCAATCACTCATTGATTCAATGATTCAACGAGTCAATGTATGTCGAACTCCACGCCCGCTCTGCATTCAGTTTTCTCGAAGGCGCGTCTCTGCCCGAGGAACTGGCCGCCGTCTGCGCCCAGCTCAACCTACCCGCCATGGCGCTGCTCGATACCGACGGCGTATACGGCGCTCCCCGCTTTCACCTGGCCGCGCAAAAAGCAAAAATCAAGGCACACATCGGAGCCGAAGTCGCGTGCGCATCTCTACACCCAATCATCCCATGCGCTCCCTTTCCTTCTGTCATCCTGAGCGGAGCAGGTGTTTCACGAAGTGAAGCACCTGCGCAGTCGAAGGACCCCTATTTCCTGAAAGCCGCACAGAGGATAGCGATTCCTCGCTCCGCTCGGAATGACAAGTCTTCCATTCGAAATGACAATCCCTTCCGTCTTCCTCTTCTCGTCTCGTCCCGCGCGGGCTACCAGAACCTCTGCCGTCTGATCACCAAAATGAAGTTGCGCGCCAACAAAGGGGAAGGCGCAGTCCGCCCAGAAGAACTCGAAGAGCACGCCCACGGCCTGATCTGCCTCACCGGCGGCGCCGAAGGCCCGCTCGCCGCAGCCCTGCAGCAAGGCGGTATCGACGAAGCCCGCCGCCAAGTTGATCGACTCATCGGCACCTTCGGCCACAAAAACGTCTACGTCGAACTACAACGCCACTTCCAACGCGAAGAAGAATCCCGCAACCGTGCCGCCATCGACATCGCGCGATCATTCAATCTCCCGCTGCTCGCCACCAACGGAGTCTCCTACGCCACCGCAAAAGCCCGCGAACTATGCGACGCCTTCACCGCGATCAGCCACCATCACACGCTCTCGACCGCCGGACGCCTGCTGGCGCGCAATTCAGAATGCTTTCTGAAGTCCGCGCCAGAAATGCAAGAACTCTTTGCCGACCTGCCCGAAGCCATCGCCAACACGCTCGAACTTTCTTCGCGCCTCGAATTTTCGCTCAATAATCTCGGCTACGAATTTCCGCGCTATCCCGTGCCCGAAGGCGAAACCATAAATTCGTTTTTGTACCAGCGCGCGTGGGAAGGCTTTCACACGCGGTATGGGCACGCCAAGCCTGAGTTGCAACTTCGCGCGCGCGCCCAGATTGAAAAAGAACTCAAGCTCATCGAAAAACTCAAGCTCGCCGGATATTTCCTCATCGTCTGGGACATCATTCGCTTTTGCGCCAAAGAAAACATTCTGATTCAAGGCCGTGGATCGGCCGCCAACAGCGCTGTCTGCTATGCGCTCGGCATCACTGCAGTCGATGCCGTCAGCATGGAGCTTCTTTTCGAGCGCTTTCTTTCTGAAGAGCGCGGCGAGTGGCCCGACATCGATCTCGACCTGCCCAGCGGCGACGAGCGGGAAAAGGTAATTCAGCACGTTTACCAAAAATACGGGGAACGCGGCGCCGCCATGACCGCAAACGTCATTACGTATCGCAACAAAATGGCCGCGCGTGAGATGGGCAAGGCGCTGGGCTTCGATCCGGAAACGCTCACGAAAATTTCCGCGGCTGTCGCCACCTGGGAATTTCGTGACGAGAACGACGCGCTCGACCGCCGCTTTCGCGACGCTGGACTCGACCTCAACCATCCCCGCCTGCGCAAATATTACGAACTCTGCCTCGCCGTGCAGGACATGCCACGCCATCTCGGCCAGCACTCCGGCGGCATGGTCATTTGCCAGGGACAACTCGATTCCGTCGTGCCGCTCGAGCCCGCCTCCATGCCCGGCCGCGTCGTCGTGCAATGGGACAAAGAAGATTGCGCCGACATGGGCATCATCAAAGTCGATCTGCTCGGACTCGGCATGATGGCCGTGCTCAAGGATTCCATCGAACTCATTCGTGACCACTATCACGAAGAGGTAGACCTGGCCCACCTTCCGCAAGACGATCCGCCGGTATATTCCGCGCTGCAGCAGGCCGACACCATCGGCTTGTTTCAGGTGGAAAGCCGCGCGCAAATGGCGTCTCTGCCGCGCCTGCGTCCGCTGCGCTTCTATGACATTGTGGTACAGGTCGCGATCATCCGCCCCGGACCGATCGTCGGCAAGATGGTGAATCCTTTTATTCTTCGTCGCCAGGGACGCGAAGATGTCACCTATCCTCATCCCTCGCTCGAACCCGTGCTGAAACGCACTCTCGGCGTTCCGCTGTTTCAGGAACAACTGCTGCGGCTGGCCATGATCGCCGCCAACTTTACCGGAGGCGAAGCCGAGGAACTGCGTCGCGCCATGGGATTCAAGCGCTCGCTGGCCCGCATGAAAGAAATCGAAGCCCGACTGCGTTCCGGCATGACCCAAAATAAAATCCCCGCGAAAGCGCAGGAAGAAATTATTCTCTCCATCACTTCGTTCGCGCTCTACGGATTCCCCGAATCGCACGCCGCCAGCTTCGCGCTCATCGCCTACGCCAGCGCCTTCTTGAAATGCCACTACCTGGCCGCCTTCACCGCCGCCCTGCTCAATAACCAGCCCATGGGATTTTATTCTCCCGCCACGATTGTCAAAGATGCACAACGCCACGGATTAAGAATGCTGCCCGTGGATGTGACGTGTTCAGAGTGGAACTGCACGCTGGAAGCTGTAGATAAGCTGGTCGCTGGTCGTCAGTCGTTGGTCGTTGGCCCAAGAATCATGGACGAAGGAGATGTCCACACGGCAGCCGCGGAGCGGCGACAGAATGCAGCCCACGGCGTAAGCCGTGGGTCAGACGCCGGAAATGAAGAAGCCCCGGAGGGGCGAAAGAATATTGCATTGCGCATGGGCCTGCGCTATGTCCGCGGACTGCGGGAAGAAGAGGCCGCCCAAGCCCTGCTTCGCGAGCGCGAGCGCGCTCCTTTCACTTCCATTCACGACCTCACGCGCCGCGTTCCCGAACTGCGCAAAGACGAACTCACCACCCTCGCCGAGATCGGCGCGTTGAATTCAATCTCAAAATCCCTTGTCATTCCGGCCTCCGAGCGAACGCGAGGGGCGGAGGAATCTCGGTACTCGGCTGCCGCTACGCGCAACTCGATCCACCGCCGCGACGCTCTCTGGCAAGTCGAGCGCGCCGTCCGCGCCTCCGGCCCGCTGCTCGAACAACAGCCCGAGCCCGACTCTCCCTCGCCGCTCCAGCCGATGAATCATGAAGAGCGCCTGGTCGCCGACTTCCACGGCACCGGACTCACCGTCGGCCCGCACCCGATGGCTTATCGCCGCGCCTGGCTCACCGCCATGGGCATCCGCCGCGCCAGCGACCTGCGCGATCTTCCCAGCGGCAAGCGCCTCCGCATTGGAGGCTGCGTCATCGTCCGCCAGCGTCCCGGCACCGCCAAAGGTTTTGTGTTTGTCAGCCTGGAAGATGAAACCGGCGTGGCCAACGCCATCATCACGCCCGACCTGTTTCATCAGAATCGCCTGCTGCTGGCCAGCGAGCGCTTCCTCGCCATCGAAGGAATTCTGCAAAATCAGGACAACGTCATTTCAGTCAAAGCCGAGCGCGTGCTGCCGTTGTTCGTCACGAAAGCGGAAACCGTCTCGCACGACTTCCACTAAGAAATCACACACCCATCTACCGTAAACATTGTCATCCTGAGCAGGGCGAAGCCGTCCGAGGGACCGTACAAAAAATCGTGAACCAGCAGCGCAGCCGCCGAGAGCCCCCGCGACGGACGGGCCGAAGTCATTCCCTATCAAATTATCGAAGCTTCCTGCCGGCGTACGGTCCTTCACGCCGGCTTCGCCGCCACTCAGGATGACAAGCGAGATGTTCATCTCTCACTTCCCGGTATAACTCACCCTCCAGATCGATCCCGACCCGTCATCACTCACCAGCAGCGAACCGTCGGGCGCCACCGTAATCCCCACCGGACGTCCCCAAACATGCCCATCCGGCAGCACGAATCCGGTCAGAAAATCCTGATACTCGCCAGTGGCGTGCCCCGTCTGATGCAGCGGCACGCGGATCACTTCATATCCGGTGCGCGCCGCCCGGTTCCACGACCCATGCTCCGAGGCAAAAATCTCGCCGCTGTATTCCGCCGGAAACTGTTTGCCCTCATAGAACGTCAACTCCAGCGACGCATTGTGAGGCTGCAGCAGCACGTCGGGAACAATCACCTTATCTTTCAATTCCGGATGTTTGCCCGCATGCCGCGGATCCTGATTCGCCCCGATATACCACCACGGCCAGCCATAGAATCCGCCCTCCTGCACGTGCGTGATGTAGTCGGGCACGAGGTTATCGCCGAGCGCATCGCGTTCGTTCGTCGAGCACCACAACTCGCCCGTCTGCGGATTCACCGCAATCCCGCCACCCGCGTTGCGAATACCATAGGCATACACCTTCAACTGGCAATTCGCCGGATCGCACACCAGAATGTCGGCGCGATTTTTCTCGGCGGGATGGGTGTCCGTGTCGTCGACATTTGAGGCCGAACCCACCGCCACAAACATCTTCTTGCCGTCCGTAGAAAAATCGACCGCCCGCGTCCAATGCCCGCCCCCGCTGGGCAGATCGGCTATATGCTGCGACGCGCCACTCGCCTTCAGATCTCCATTGTGATAAGGGAAGCGAATCACTTCATTCGTATCGCCGATATAAATCCACTGCGGGTCGGGCCCCGGCGGATAAAACGCGATGCCATACGGGTGCTTCAATCCGCTGGCGAAAACTTGCATCTGTTCCGGCTTGCCGTCGCTGCTCATTCCCCGGAATACGCGAATGCGCCCAGCATCGCTCTCGGCCAGAAAGATATCGCCGTTGGGTGCGGTGCGCAGCAGCCGCGGATTGTTCAGTCCCGTGGCAAACAGTTCCACCTTGAACCCCGCGGGCGCCACCGGCCACGCGTTCTCCGGACGAGCCACCAACTCCGCGCCGTTATTCGATGACTGGGTCGCATAGGGCTGCGGAAGGTCTTTCGCCGTGATCTTGCGAGTCGTCCCCGGCACCTCGTAGCGGAAATCGGTAAAGGGCGCGGTCGGTGAGGCATCCTTGATTTTTCCGGTATCGACTTCCGCCATCGCTGTCGGCGCAGCACTGGCGCCTGCCTTGCCCGACGCCATGGCCTCAACGTAGGTGATAATCTTCCATCGCGTCTCTTCAGGCAGTCCGTCCCAGGCAGGCATTCCGTTATCCTTGTCGCCTTTGGTGATGAACCAGAACACCTCACCCTCGGTCACCCCCTTCAACTTGCCATCCACCAGCGAAGGCACGTTGCCCGTGCCCTGACCCGCCTTGCCGTGGCAAGCCAGGCAGTTCCGCGCATAAAGCGACTTGCCGGCATCGGCCGCAGCCTGCTGGCCCGCAAATGGATTCTTCTGGGCTCTCGCCGAGGCGGGCGCATCATGAAATGGCTTGTCATCCGCCTGCGAGCGCGCCGTGAAGAGAACAGCAGTAAAGAGAGCAGAGAGAAGAAACGAGAGAACTGCCGGGGCGATCCTGTTTGAACTCAAACGCATAGCATCCTCGCGATGAAATTTTCCAATCTAGATTAGACGCTTCGCCCAAAAGATGCCAATCCACTACCCCCGAGTCGGCGTTTCTGCATCGTCGGCGTCTTGCAACGCCTACCGATTCACACTCGCCCAACGATCATCGAGGATGGCAGAAAGAACGACTATTTCAATCACTTACGAGGCGTGAAGAAGATTCCTCGACGAATGCTGCAGATTTTTTCATCTTGCCAAGAATTTTCCTGCTGATAGCATTGGACCCCGGTTTCATTCCAGCTGGGCACCTGAGGTTTCCTACGTACCGCCATTTTCCTTCCCCCGGAGCGCAGCAAAATCGTTTGGAGGTTCCCGATGCACCGTAAGTTGACCCTTGCCCTCATTTTCCTGTCCTCGTTCGCCTACTCTCAGACAGGAAGCATGAATGTCTTGACTCGTGAAAACGACAATCAGCACACCGGTCAACAGTTGCAGGAGACCATCCTTACTCCAACGAACGTGAACTCCAGTTCGTTCGGCAAGCTGTTCACTTATCCTGTGGATGGCCAAATCTACGCCGAACCACTCTACGTGCATAACCTGACGATGGCGAACGGAACTGTGCACAACGTGGTATTCGTGGCCACGGAATACGACAGTGTCTATGCTTTTGACGCCGACAGCGCGGCGCTGAATCCGCAGCCCCTGTGGCGGACGAACTTCCTGAATCCATCCGGCACGCCCAGCGTGACGCCGGTCCCGTGCTCATTGGGAGCCGGCATCTGTCAGTTGTTTCCCGTAGTCGGCATTACCGGTACACCCGTAATTAACTTAGCCACCAATACGCTATACGCGATCGTGCGCACGCAGGAGACCAGCGGCACCACCGTCAACTGGGTCATCCGCCTGCACGCCCTGAACATCACCAGCGGCGCGGAGCAGCCGGGCAGTCCCGTCGTGATCTGCTCTGCCACGGGAAATCTGGGATGCTACCTCAACGGAAACAATGTGGTCTTTGGACCGGCGCATCAGGAGAGCCGGCCTGGAATGTTGTTGGTACCTGAGACCGGATTCCCGCAGGGGGTGCTTTTTGCCGGCTTCGCGGGCGATTCTGGCTGGGTTCTGGCCTTTGACCCGACCTCTCTGGCGATGTTGGCCGCGTTCTACACCGATACGCAAAATCACTTCGGGGGCACCAAGGCTGGCGTGAAGGTTCCAGGTGTCCCGGGTGAAGGCCACAGCGGAGTCTGGGGCACGGGCGGCGGAATCACCGCGGATACGTCCGGAAATGTATACGCGATGACTGGCGATGGCTATTGGGACGGTCTTCTCAACTGGGGCGACAGCCTGGTCAAGCTTCAGCTCGTCAAAAATGGCAGTACTTATTCGTTGAACGTGGCTGACTACTTCACGCCCAGCGACGAAGCCTGCCGTTATACCCATGGTCTGGACTACGGCTCAGCCGGCGCATTGATCTTGCCCACGCAGACCGGCTCTGCGACTCCCAATATGATCTGGACCACTGGCAAAGCCATCTCCACCTGCGAGACCCCATTCGAGGGATATATCGTGAACGCCAACAACATGGGGCACCTGGGCGGTCAGATGGCCAACACTGCGGCTTCGAATGGCGGCGGCGAACAGAACTCCGCCTACTGGTCAAGCTCGATCGGAAAGCAATACATATACAACGGCGATGACGCCGACTACCTGCGTGCCTTCACCGTGTCTGCCTCGGGCGTGAGCGAGTCCGGCGTCATGGCTACCACGCACCTGTTCGACGACGGAACGTCGCCGGCCGTTTCCGCCAACGGAAACACCAACGGAATCGTGTGGGCGATTGAAATAACCGATGACGGCGACCATCAGCCGACGTTTCAGCCCGCCGTGTTGCACGCCTTTAATGCTACGAATTTGAGCAGCGAACTGTACAACACCACGCAAGCAGCCAACGGGCGTGATACGGCTGGTCCGGCAGTCAAGATGCAAGTTCCGATGATCGCCAACGGCAAGGTCTACGTGGCGACCCAGACCGAACTCGACGTCTACGGCCTGTGTCCTTGCGGACTGGCCAAGTAACTGGACTGGCAGCAGTGCTTCGATTTTCGTTTTGGTTGGTTTTCGTAATTTTTTGCTCTTTGCTCTTGGATGGCTACTGAGTCCGTGGAACCGTGACCCTCCGGCAGGTTCGCCGGTATCGCTCAAGGAGACCTTATGTCCGTTCGGATGTTTACTCTGAAAAACGCCCTCCTGCTTATGACTCTCGCGCTGACCGCGGCAGCCTGGGCACAGACCGAGAGCACACTCTATACCTTCGGTGAAACCACGAGCTTCTGGCCGAATGGCACTCTCCTCGAAGATTCGAAGGGAAATTTGTACGGCACAACTCGCGGTGGCGGCACCTACGGAGTCGGCACGGTATTTGAAATGTCTCCGCCAACGAAGGCGGGCGGGGCCTGGACGATGACGACTCTCTACAACTTCGTGCCTTACGGCACCGGTGGCTGGGTGCCGATTTCAGATCTCGTCCAGGACAAGAACGGCGCCTTCTACGGAACCACCTTCAACGGCGGCAACCCGACCTGCAATTGCGGAACCGTCTACAAGCTCACCCCGCCCGCTGTGGCCGGCGGCGCATGGACCCAGTCCCAGCTCTACGCCTTTCCCTACGACGACATCCACGGACGCTTACCCGCGAACGCCGCACTGGCCCTCACTTCGAACGGAACGCTCTACGGTGTGACCGTACAGGGCGGAACCTACGACGCCGGCGTGATCTACGAACTTCAAACCAAGAACGGCAAGAGCTACACCGAGACCGATCTATATTCCTTCGGCGATGAGGCCGACGGCAACACGCCCAATGGTCCGATTGCTCTCGACTCTGCTGGAAATCTTTACGGTGTGACTCTCTGGGGCGGCGCCTTCAACCTGGGAACCGTGTACAAGTACACGCCAGCCACAAAAACGACGGCAGCCGTCGAAACCATTCTCTATTCCTTTGGCACTTCCGGTTCCAGTGACGGAGCCAATCCCACCGGCAATCTGGTTTTCGACTCCGGCGGGGACATCTACGGTGTCACCAACACCGGAGGCGACGAGTACGGCGACGGAACTGTTTTCACACTCGAACCCAGCAAAGGGGTTTACACCGAAAGCATCATCTTCGACCTCAGCCGGCCCAACCGTACCGGAACCAATCCAGTAGCCGGACTCTCCTGGAACCCCACCAATCACTCGCTGTACGGAACCACCAGTCAGTACGGCGCGCTCGACACAGGCAACGGAACCGTATACCAACTGCTGCCTCCGGCGACCAAGACCGGAACCTGGACCGAAACGACGCTGTACGATTTCACTTATGACGTCGTCGGCGGTTACCCGACCGCCATCGTTACCCGCGACCCCACGACCGGAACTCTCTACGGTACGGCTCAGAATGGCGGCATTGAAGGCTGCGATCTGTATTGCGGCACCGTCTGGCAGATCGTGAATCCGTAAGCGTATGGACCACAATCGCTGGGTGGCCCATCTTTCGCGTTTGCTGCGAAAGGTGGGATTCCACGCCCGTAATCCCATTGCGATTTTGACTTTCGAACAGAACGCAGCGAAACGATAAGAAGGTTCGGAACGCAAAAAGACTTTGGTAGCGCTGACGGGAATCGAACCCGTATACCCGCCTTGAGAGGGCGGTATCCTAACCGTTAGATGACAGCGCCACGGGTCGGTGGAACGCCTGATTATAACAAAGCCACCGATTTTCCCGGCGCGCCGCATCGCGTGAGTGCTCATAGTTCGTGCTCGAAAATTGTTCGTGCTCGAAAATTTCGCGCAGGAATTCCGCACAGCCCCATCATATTTTTCTATACAAATTTTTATACAAACCGACGCCTATGACCGCCCGCAAGCGTTATAGTTATATGTAACTCCGCAAACTTAGAACTCATAGCAGCCAGAACCAGGCAAGGATGTGCATGTTGTTCATTCATCAACAATTCCAGTCATTCCTACATTTAGGAGAGTGCAAGGAGTATCCGATTATGGCGAAACCGAAATCCCCCAACACGAAGAAAAGCGCTGCACTGAACCCACCAAGCACTACCAGCAGCCCGTCACTGCCCACTAATGGCAGTGCAGCAGCCGCCACTGCACCCGCGATGGAAGCGAACACGGCTCCAGCCCAGAGTGCAACCGCAGCCAATAAGACGGCGCCGCGAAAGACCGCGCGCAAGCCGGAAATCGTAAAGACTGAAGTGCGCGCCAATCTCGTTCCCATCAGCTTGGAAGAGGAAATCCGCCAACTCGCCTACTTGCTATCAGAGCGCCGCGGATTCGAGTCCGGCCACGAAACCGAAGACTGGCTGACCGCGGAGGCGGAGGTTCGCCAACGCTACCACCAGCAGAGCGCGTAGCCGCTTCCTGACTCCGGCTTTGGCGGCCGAGTCCCGGCCGCCGCTTTCTTCGTGCAAACCTGTCTTTCCGACCACCTTAGCTTCGGATGTCCTTCTGACCCTCGTTTCTGGCTTCTGCGGTTGCCTCTAGCATGGCTTTCTGAAAAAATACATCGGGGTTCCTCCTCATGGCGCAAATCGGTAGTTTTGCCTTGCTCTTCGCTTTGGCGCTGAGCATGTATTCGTTCGGAGTGGGCATGATCGCCCTGTTCTTCCCGGGCGATCCGCTTTGGGAGCGCCTGGGAGAAACCGCTCGCCGCGCCGGCGTCGTAGTTTTCGGCGGAGTTCTTCTCGCCGCCATCGCCCTCGTCGTCGCCGCCTTCCGCGACGACTTCACCATCGCCTACGTCTTCCACCACAGCAATCGCGATCTCCCCGGTCCTTACAAGTTCGCCACGTTGTGGTCCGGACAGGAAGGCTCGTTGCTGTTCTGGTCGCTGCTCCTGGCCGGGTATGGATTCGTCCTGCGCCTGCGCTACAAGACCGATCCCCGCTTGTTCGCGTACGCTTCAGTCGTTCTTGCCGGAGTGCAGATATTTTTCCTGCTCCTGGTAAATTTCGCCGCCAATCCTTTCGGCCTGCTCGAAGGCCCGCTGCGCGCCGATGGCAGCGGCCTCAACCCGCTCCTGCAATATCCCGAGATGGTCATCCACCCGCCCATGCTCTATCTCGGCTACGTCGGATTCACCGTCCCCTTCGCCTTCGCGCTGGGCGCGCTCATCATGAAGTATCCCGGCGAAAAATGGATTCACATCACCCGCCGCTGGACCATGGTCACCTGGGGATTCCTCACCTGCGGCATTTTCCTCGGCGCGCACTGGGCCTACTCCGTGCTGGGATGGGGTGGCTACTGGGGATGGGATCCCGTCGAGAACGCCTCGCTCATGCCCTGGCTCGTCGGCACAGCGTTCCTGCACTCGGTCATGATGCAGGAGAAGCGCGGCATGCTGAAAGTCTGGAACATGTGGCTGGTCTTCGCCACGTTCTGGCTCGCGATTCTTGGGACGTTCCTCACCCGCAGCGGGATCATCGCCTCGGTCCATGCTTTCGCGCAGTCGTCGATTGGCGACTGGTTCGCGTGGTTCCTCTCCATCACCCTCGTAGTCTTCGTTTTCTTCTTCTTCAAAAACAAAGACCACCTGCGCAGCGAGCACAAGCTCGAATCGCTCATCTCCCGGGAATCCAGCTTCTTGTTCAATAATCTTCTCTTCGTCCTGCTCTGCTTCACCGTTCTCTGGGGCACGTGGTTCCCGAAGATTTCTGAACTTGTCCAAGGCAACAAAGTCACGGTGGGCGGCCCTTTTTATAATCGCGTGGCGATCCCGGTCGCGCTGTTGCTGCTGATCCTCACCGCTGTCGGCCCCTTGCTGGCGTGGCGCAAAACTTCCTTCGACAGCCTGAAGCGCAATTTCATGTGGCCCAGCATCGGCGCCCTCGCCGTGATGGCTTTCCTCATGATCACGCCCCCAAGCTGGGGATCGCCCTTCGGACTGCGCCCCTGGCAGGACGTCGCTTATTTCTATTCGCTGATGGCCATCGGCCTCTGCGCCCTGGTCACTCTCACCATCGCCAGCGAATACTACCGTGGCGGCAAAGTCATTGCCGGACACACCGGCCAGGGCATGTTCGCCTCGATCGTCCAACTCACGCACCGCAACACGCGCCGCTACGGCGGCTACATCGTTCACTTCGGCGTAGTGGTTGTCATTATCGGATTCGCCGGGTCCGCATTCAATCAAGACAAAGAATCCGACAAGGGCCTCGGTTACGGCGACAAAATGCAGATCGGCTCCTACACCCTGGTCTGCCGCTCCTTCACGCAGGAAGACAAGCCGAACTACGCCAGCGAGTGGGCCATCATCGACGTCTTCAAGGGCGGACGCCAGATCGACACAATGTATCCCGAACGCCGCTTCTACAAGGCCAGCCAGCAGGCGCAGACCATACCCACGATTCGCTCCACTCTGAACGAAGATCTCTACCTGGTCTACGAGGGACAAAACGAGAAGGGCGAGCCCATCATCAAAGCGCATCTGAACCCGCTGGTCATGTGGATCTGGCTGGGCGTCTGGATCATCCTAGGCGGCACAGTCCTAGCCCTGATCCCAAACGCCCCGGCCCAAGTTCGCATCCCAGCAGCCCGGCTAGTCGGCCAGCAGGCCGTTCCAGCCGTCACAGGAGATTAACGGCGCAGCCGTTCGAGCCGCGAGGCGATGTTGCTGAGAAGCCGCGAAGCGGCGAAAGATTACAGCCCACGGCGCAAGCCGTGGGTGGCTAGCACCACAAATGAACAAGCCCCGGAGGGGCGAAAGAACTTAGCCCAGCGCTTCCAGCGCTGGGTAAGCAGCCAATAAAAGGAACCGAGTCCCGGAGGGACGGCACAACTCCGCGAGGCCAAAAAATAACCATGACGACGAGACCCACTCCAATCCTCCGCCGCCTGCTGCACTGCGGCCTGCTCGGTCTCGCCGTCTTCGCCCTGCTCGGCGCCGGTGACCCGGCCAAGCGCTTCAACGACATCGGCCACCAGATGATGTGCATCTGCAGCTGCAACCAGATTCTTCTGGAGTGCAATCACGTCGGCTGCCCCGACTCCGACGGCATGCGCAACGAACTCATGGCCGCCGTCAGCCGCGGCGACAGCGATAGCCTGGTCGAACAAGCCTTCGTACAGAAATACGGACCCACGGTGCTCGCCGCCCCCACCACCGCCGGCTTCGATCGCACCGCGTGGATCGTCCCCTTCGTCGCTCTGGCCCTTGGACTCATGCTGGTCGTCCTGGTAATCCGCTCCTGGAAGAATCGTCCAGCACCCGCCATCGCCGACGGCCTGCGCCCCGTCCGCGGCGCCGAACTCGAACAATTCCGCGACCAGGCCCGCAAGGAGACTGACTTATGACCATCGAACTCGCCGCCTGTCTTCTGGCCGCAGCAGCTGCGTTTTTCTACATTTTCTATCCCGCCACCTTTTTCGTTGGCCCGAAAAAAACTCGCGCCTCCTACCTGCGCGAGCGCAAAGACGCCGTCTACGAAAACCTGCGCGACCTGAACTTCGAATTCAAAGCCGGCAAAATGCCCGACACCGACTACCAGTCCCTGAAAGCTTCCCTGCAAGACGAAGCCGCCACGCTTCTGGCCGAAATCGCCAGACTCGAAGCCAAAGCTGCTGCACCGCGTAGAGCCCGACCATGACACGAAAAGCTAGACCATGATCGAAATCATGAAAGGAATACGACTTTTGACCCAAGCAAGAATTGTCATCCCGAGCGGAGTGGCTGGTGCGCGAAGCGCAGCAGCCACGGAGTCGAGGGACCTGCTGTTCGCCAGCACTCTGACGCGGCCTCTCTGGCAAGTTGTCTCTCTCGCGATCCTCCTCACCACCCTGGCCTCCGCCCAAACCCTGACCGGCAAAGTGAAAAACTCCACCACCGGAAAACCCTCCGCCGGAGACGACGTCATCCTCCTCAGCCTCGGTCAAGGCATGGAAGAAGCCGGACGCACCAAGTCCGACGCCAAAGGCAATTTCACCTTCAAACTGGACGCCGAGGGCCCACACCTCGTGCGCGTGATCCATCAGGAAGTCACCTACCACCGCATGGCCCCTCCGGGAACGACTTCGGTCGAAGTCGAAGTCTTCGACGTCAGCAAAAAAGTCGAAGGCATCCAGGTCGTCGCCGACATCATGACCTTCCAGGCGAGTCAAGGCCAGCTCCACGTCCAGCGCACCTTCGCGGTGAATAACACCTCCAAGCCACCGCGCACTCAGATGAACGAACACAACCTCGAGTTCTACGTCCCCGACGGCGCCGCAGTCAGCGAAGGCCAGGCCATGACCGCCGGAGGCCAGCCCGTAAACTCCGCGCCCGTCCCTGAAGGCGAGAACGCCAAGAATCGCTACGCCTTCCTGTTTCCACTTCGCCCCGGCGAGACCCGCTTCAGCGTCGTCTACACCGTTCCCTACACCGGCAGCGTGAATATCGATCCCAAAAGCGTCTATCCGCTGGAACATTTCGTCGCCATCGCGCCCAAGTCGATCGAATTCTCAGGCGCACCAGGAACCAATTTTCAGGTCGCGCCCTACCCCGGCCAGCCCGACGCCAACGTAGAAGTCGCCTCCAACACGCAACTGGGGGCACCCCTGGCGTTCAAGCTCAAGGGCGAAGGCACGCTGGCAGCGCCCGCAGAAGAGGGCGGACAGCAAAGCCAGAGTTCGTCGGCGCAGCCCGAAAGCCGCCCCGGCGGCGGCCTCGGACCGCCCATCGACGCGCCTCCGCCCTACCAGAAATATCAATGGTGGATCCTGGGCGGCTTCGCCGCAGCTCTAATCATTGGCGGAGTCTACGTCGCCTCGCGTCAGCAAGCGACCAATCGCGGTGCCCGCGCCGCAGGCAAGGGCACTACGGCGTTTGAGGACGAAGGGGAAGAAGGCTACGAAGTCGCGGAAGTCCCCGCAGCCCGTGGGGGCGCAAGCCCTCCGCGCGCCGCGTCATCGTCGATGCTCCTCGAAGCCCTGAAAGAAGAACTCTTCCAGCTCGAAGTCGAACGCCAGCAAGGCCGCATCAGCCAGCAGGAATACGAAACCGCCAAGTCCGCGTTAGATCAAACGCTGCAACGCGCCCTAAAACGCGAAGCACAGAAAGCTTAGGCCTGTGTGGGGACGGGCGCCTTCGCCCGTCCCGCCAAGCGCAGCGCGGCGATCCGCCACGACTGTCGCAGATTTTCTCACTTGCCAGCTAACTCAATGATTCTAATAGTCCGTAGGGTCCGACTCCCGAGCAAACTCCCGCAGCCAGAGCCCTTGCATCGCCCCACGCGGCGTAACATCAAATAGATAGACACGAAGAAACCAGGTTCCAACAAACTTATGGGAAACATGTTCAAAACCGCGTTCCTGCTGACCGCGATGACGCTGCTGCTGATGCTCATTGGCCGCGCCTTCGGCGGCCAGAATGGGATGTTCCTGGCGCTGGCCATCGCCGCCGTCATGAACTTCGTCTCGTACTTTTACTCCGACAAGATCGCGCTGGCCATGTACCGCGCCCAGCCGGTCACGCGTGAGGAACTCCCGCGCGCCTATGCCGCCGTCGAACGACTCACGCAAAAAATCGGCATTCCGATGCCGAAAATCTACGTGATCCCGACCGAGTCGCCCAACGCCTTCGCCACCGGACGCAATCCGAGCCACGCCTCGGTCGCCGTGACGCATGGGATCTTGGGTTTGCTGAATGACGAAGAACTCGAAGGCGTGCTGGCCCACGAACTCGGCCACGTCAACAACCGCGACATCCTGATCAGTTCCGTCGCCGCCACGCTCGCCGGCGCCATCACCATGATCGCCAGCATGGGACGCTGGGCCATGATCTTCGGCGGCTACGGAGGCCGCTCGCGCGATGACCGCGGAGGCGCAGGAGGAGGAATAGCCGGACTGCTCATGCTGTTCGTCGCCCCGATCGCCGCGACGATGATTCAGCTCGCCGTCTCGCGCTCGCGCGAATATCAGGCCGACGCCACCGGCGCGCACTTCACCGGCAATCCCTACGCCCTGGCCAGCGCCCTGCAAAAACTCGACGCCTACTCGCGCCGTGTCCCCATGCAGGCCAGCCCGTCGACCGCGCACCTGTTCATCATTGCGCCGCTGCTGGGAATCAACTTCGGCGGCCTGTTTTCGACCCATCCCCCGATCGCGAAACGCATCGAGCGGTTGACGGGAAGGCCCGCGGAATTTACTCAGTGAGAAAGCTTCTAGCTGCTAGCTTCTAGCCAGACACCAGAGGGACGCATCGCAAAACTTTCGCAAGACGACCGCGAGATGGACGTTCCTTCACCGGGAGACACGATCATGCGTGAGTCGTGGGGTAGCTAGCAGCTAGGAGCTAGAAGCTGCATGACGTACGTAACTCCACTGCTCCCTGACGCAGCTAGTAGAATCGAAAACAATGCCCGAAGCCGCCATCGCCGTTTCTCACAAAGCCGCCGAACTCGAAAAGGCCCTCCGCCGCGTGATTCGCGGCAAGGATGACGTGGTCCGCCTCGCGCTGGTCAGCATTTTCGCGCGCGGCCACTTGCTCATTGAAGGCGTTCCCGGCGTCGGCAAGACCACGCTCGGTCAGGCGCTCGCCCGGGCCATCGACTGCAAGTTTCAGCGGGTGCAGTTCACCAGCGACATGCTGCCCTCCGATGTCGTAGGAATTTCAATTTACTCAGCAAGCCAGAAGGAATTCGAATTCAAGCGCGGCCCGGTATTCACCAACGTTCTGCTGGCCGACGAAATCAACCGCACCACGCCCAAGACGCAGTCCGCGCTGCTTGAGGCCATGAATGAAGGCCAGGTCACCGTCGACTCACATTCTTACGAATTGCCGCAGCCGTTTCTGGTCATCGCAACGCAGAATCCGGTCGAGCACCACGGAACGTACCCGCTGCCCGAGTCACAGCTCGACCGCTTCCTGATGCGCGTGCGCATGGGATACCCCGACGCGCAAGCCGAGCGCCAGATTCTGCGCTCCGAAGCCGGCGCCGCGCACCTTGATGATCTCCGCCCCGTACTCACCGGCGCTGACGTGCTCGAAATGCAGCAAGCCGTAAAACAGATTCGCGTGGACGAATCCCTGGTAAGCTACGCCCTCGAAATCGTGCGCCGCACCCGCGAGTCGGAGTTCCTCTCGCTGGGCGTCTCGCCGCGCGGGTCGCAGGCTCTCTACCGCGCCGCGCAAGCCATGGCCTTCCTCGAAGGCCGCACATTTTGCACGCCGGAAGATATCAAGCCGCTGGTCGTCCCCGTCTTCGCCCACCGCGTGGCCGTGAGCGGCCTCTACGCCTCAACCCTGAAGAAATCCGAACAGTCGGACCAAGTGCTGAAAGAGATCATTGAGAACGTTGCGGTGCCGGTGTAAAAGCAGTTGCCAGTAGTCAGTGGCTAGTGGACAGTTCGTCTTCTCCTCTGTGTCCTCCGTGTCCTCTGTGGTTAGCTCTTTCTGACCTCGCCACGCGGCTATAATTCTCCCGCCATGTCAATCCTTCGTTTCCTCATGCTGCTGTCGCTCGTCGCCTGGATCGGTGGCCTGATCTTCTTCGCGTTTGTGCTTGCGCCCACGATCTTTGCTCCGGGCGTTCTGCCGAACACACATCTCGCCGGGAATATCGTCGGACGCGCACTTGGCAAGCTGCACTGGATCGCCATCGTTTCCGGAATCGTATTCCTGGCCAGTTCGCTGCTCTACAGCCGCCTCACCGCCGGAACCGCGCACGTCTTTGCCGTACGTCACGTGCTGATCTGCGGGATGCTAGGGCTCACGCTGCTCTCACAATTCTGGATCATTCCCCGCATGGACACGCTGCGCACCCAGGTCGCCGACTTCGCGACGGTCCCGCTGGATAATCCGGCGCGCGCGGAATTCGATGCCCTGCATGTGTGGTCGACGCGCGTGGAAGGCGCGGTGCTGCTGCTGGGATTGGTGGCGATTTATTTGACCGCGAGCGCCTTCATCCGGCGTTGACGAGTCCGGCGCGCGGACAATCTTCAGGGGCTAAAGCCCTTGTCAAGCACGCGTCTTAACGCGGCGCTGAAGCGCCGCTCTTCCACAGGTCTCGCACCACTCTCCCGCTCACGCCTTGTAGCGGAAGCATCCCACCACGTGGTCGTTCACCATTCCCACCGCCTGCATGAAGGCGTAGCAGATGGTCGATCCCACAAACTTGAACCCGCGCTTCTTGAGATCTTTGCTCATCGCGTCGGATTCCGGCGTGCGCGCCGGAACCTGCTTCATCGACTTCGGCGAATTCACCCGCGGCTTGCCGCCAACGAACTGCCAGATGTAGCGGTCGAAGCTGCCGAATTCTTTTTTTACGCTGAGAAAAGCTTTCGCATTGCCCACGGCCGACGCAATCTTAAGTTTGTTGCGGACGATACCGGGATCGCGCATTAGTCGCTGCCTCTTACGGCCGTCGTAGCGCGCGACGCGCTCCGGATCGAACCCGTCGAAAGCTTGGCGGTAGTTCTCGCGTTTGTTCAGAATCGTGTCCCAGCTCAGCCCCGCCTGCGCGCCTTCAAGAATAAGAAATTCAAAGAGCTTGCGGTCGTCGTGCACCGGCACGCCCCATTCTTCATCGTGATAGCGAATAGAGAGTTCGTTGCTCGGCCACGGGCAACGTTTTGGTTGAGGAAGATCTTTAACCATAGAGGTCACAGAGTTCACAGAGACAGAGATTGCCGTTGCGAGGCTACTCGAGCGACTTGGGGTCGGACCTATTCTCGGGCGACTTGGTGTTCAGCAGGCTGACAAGTTCGTGCGCGCACGCCGGGATGCCGACTTTGCCTTGGCGGATGATCTCTTTTGCGGTCAGCTTTTTCCCGTAGAGGTTTTCGTTGGCGCCGCCATCGGAGCGCAGGGTCGAGCCTTCCAGCGAAATGCCGGCGAACAGTCCTTTGTTACGCGAATAGGAAAGAATTTCAGCATTCATCACAATGTCAGTGGCGCCTTCCACGGTGCGACCCTTAGGCCCGGCCGCGGCCGATGCGTCGGCTCCGAGTTTTACTTTGCTGTAGAGCAACGACTCCGCTCCTTTCGGATTCATCACCAGCAGCACGAAGTCAGTCGCCTGGCCACCCAATTGAAATCCGATGCTGACGCCTTCGAGCGCGTACATTGCGGGAGCTCCCCACGGGCCCCTGTAGTGCTCGCCGCTGCGGCAAATCATCACGCCGCGTCCGTAGCTGCCTCCGATGCCGAATGCGCCCTTCTTCACCGAGGGCAGAACGATCACGCATTCGGCCTTGTCCAGCAGATCCTGCGGAATGTTATCGGGGATGTTCAGAATTTCTTTGATGACCACTCCGGCATCTCGCACGCGATCCTCCTCGCGTTCGTCATCGGCGAATACGGCGATGCTCAGAATGAGGACAACGATCAAGCCCGCGACGAGTTTCTTCATCATTCATTCCCTCCAGGATTATTCTGATTATTCTAAGGAAAAACCATCGTATTCGTGAGAGTATGCTAGCCCCTGCATTCGATCAGCCAACTCATCATGCCCGAGTCGAGACGGCGAATCGGCCCATGGGCGCCGGAAGTCGTAGTATTTGCACGTCTTCTGCTATGACCAAACGTGTGCTCCTTTTGTAACTTGGAACTTTGGCCGAGCGCTCCTAAAGTCAATCAGACAGCGTCAACCGGACAGAGTAACCGGACAGAGTAACCGGACAGACGTATTCGAACAATGGGTTCCGAGACGGACCCGCCTTCGGCATCCGGCGTGCATCCAAGGTGTTGGAAGTGCGTTTCGAGCCGGTTGAGAGTGAAAAAATTGGGTTTGCAGGGCATGAAGTACACGAACTGGATTCTTCGGCTTCTGGCGTTATTGTTGGCAACCTTTCCGGGTGTTGCCCAATTGCAGGCCCAGTCCGCCTACGCGTCGGCGGCGCCCAGCATCTCCGCATACAGCAGCGTGTACAACACGGGAAGTGGCCTGACTGCCAATCCTGCCCCGAATCCATCCGCGGATTCTGACGACCCGCAGAGTTCGATCCTCACCCTGCACGCGCGGGTGAACGAGGTCAACGTGCTGTTCATCGCGACCGACAAACATGGCAAGTTCGTGCGCGATTTGAATCAGGCCGATTTCAACATACTCGACGACCATAAACCACCGCAGGCGATTCTGAATTTCCGCCGCGAAACTGATCTGCCCCTGCATCTGGGTCTGCTGGTAGATGTCAGCGGCTCGGTGGGCGGCCGATTCGATTTCGAGCAGAACGCGGCTACGAGTTTCCTCGAGCATACGGTGCGTGCCGGTTTCGACAAGGCTTTCGTGGTCGGCTTCAACAGTCACAGCCAGATGGCGCAGGATTACACTGACAACGTGAAACTGCTTTCGACAGCGGTGCACACGCTGCACGATGGCGGCGGAACGGCTCTCTACGACGCTGTCTATCACGCGTGCAAAGAAGAATTCTTGAAGGACCGCCCGGACCATGCAGTGCGGAAGGCGATTGTGATCGTCAGCGACGGCGAAGACAACCAGAGTGAGATGTCGAGGGCGCAGGCCATCGAAATGGCGCAGCGCTCGGAAGTCATCATTTACGCGATCTCGACTGACGACAGCGGCCTGGTCATGCGCGGCGACAAAGTGTTGCAGCAGCTCGCTGAGGCCACCGGTGGACGCGCGTTCTTTCCGTTCAAGATGAAGGACATCACGCGCTCGTTCGCGGCCATTGAAGACGAGCTGCGCAGCCAGTATGTGGTGTCTTACAAGCCGGCTAATTTTGACGCCGATGGGCGCTATCGCTCGATCGAAATCTCCACGCTGAAGAAAGATCTGCAAGTACGCGCGCGCAAGGGGTACTTCGCGCCGCAGCAGTAAAGGGAACAAGTTCTCAGTTTTCCGTTCCCCGTTTTTTCGCCTCCTTCATCGCCTGTAAATCTCTTATTGCAGAATGCAAAAGTGCGGCGTTCCCTCGCGTTTGCTCGTGCGCTCCCACTGTGTTAACGTCCCATTGATTTCCCGTTCATTCGTCGGACTTCGCGCTAACTGAGGAGACGCTCATGGTTGGCATCATCATTCTGGTTATTCTGGTCGTCATTGCCGTGGTGCTGATCGGCATGTACAACAGCCTCGTACAGCTGAAAGTGCGCTGCGATTCGGCCTGGTCCGATATTGATGTGCAGCTCAAGCGGCGGCACGATCTGATTCCGAACCTGGTGGAAACGGTAAAGGGATACGCCACGCACGAGAAAGGCACGTTTGAAGATATCGCCAAGTTTCGCTCGCTGGCCATGCAGGCGACCACGCCGGAAGGCAAGGCCGTGGCCGAGAACCAACTGACCGGCGCGTTGAAGAGTCTGTTTGCCGTGGCCGAGAACTATCCTGAACTGAAGGCTTCGGAGCAGTTCACTCAGCTGCAAGCATCGCTGAGCGAGACGGAAGATTCGATTCAGAATTCCCGGCGCTACTACAACGCCGTGGTGCGCGATCTGAATACCAGGATTCAGGTTTTCCCGACGAACATTCTGGCCGGGATGTTCAACTTCACGCCACGGCAGTTCTTCGAAACCACCGACGCCGACCGCGAGCCGGTGCAGGTGAAGTTCTAAAGGATTGGTAATTGTGTAATCGGGGAATTGTGTAATTGAAAACCGCAAAAGCTATTCTCGTCGCGCTGCTCGTCTGCATCCTCGCGGGCGTTGCGCAAGCGAAATCGTGGCGGGTCACCGACTTTCAAGACACCATCACCGTCAATCAGGATGGCACCGCCGTCGTGGAGGAGCGCATCACGCTGGCCTTCGTGGGCGAATGGCACGGAATTCATCGCACCATACCGATTGAATATCCTGGACCGAATGGAACGAATTACGAACTCTTCCTCGATGTGACCAGCGTCACCGACGGCAGCGGCGGCAAACTCAAATATGATTCCTCGACTTCGAACGGCGCTCGCGATCTGAAGATTTACATTCCCGACGCGGTCGATGCGACGCGAACAGTTGAGGTCACCTACCGGGTTCGTAATGGCACGCGTTTCTTCGACAGTTACGACGAATTTTATTGGAACGTCACGGGCAACGACTGGCCGGTGCCGATCGATCATGCGGCCGCGACAGTGCGGTTTCCACTTGCGGCCTCGGGATCGCTGCGGGCGCAGGCTTTTACCGGCGTCTATGGCTCGAGCCAGAGCGATGCCACGGCGAAAGTTGCGGGACCGGAAGCGGTTTTTGAGACCAACAATCCGCTGCCCATGCGCGGCGGGTTGACCATTGACGTTTATATTCCGAAAGACATTCTCAAAGAACCCAGCGCACTCACGAAGTTCTTCTGGTTCATCGGCGGCAATCCCATTGTCTTCCTTCCGCCGGTCACACTGTTGGCGATGTTCGCGCTGTGGTGGCTCAAGGGACGCGATCCCGATCCCGGAGTTTCGGTTGCTCCCATGTACGCTCCGCCGGCTGGGATCACTCCCGCGGAGGCAGGCACGCTGCTCAACGACAGCATTCATCCCCGCGACATCACATCGACTATCATCGATCTGGCAGTGCGCGGCTACATCAAAATCGAAGAGACGGCAGACAAGGCTCTGGTCTTTACGCACAAAGACTACATCTTCCACCTGCTCAAGCCGCGCGAGCAGTGGGGAACTGATCTGGCTCCGCACGAGCGCGTCATGCTGGAGAATGTGTTCGCCGCAGGAACCGACACGCGTCTCTCCAGCCTGAAGAACCGCTTCTATACGGCGGTTCCGGTCATTCGTCAGGACATTATGGCCGCGCTGAAGACGAAGGGGATTTATCTGCTCGACCCGGATTCGGCCAACGGATACAGCGTCGGAATGGCGGTCGCGATCCTCGTCCCATTTGGTATTTTGCAGTACCTGGGCTGGGCGAACTTTTTCAACTCCCCAGTGTTGCTGGTAGCGTGCGTGGCGCTGTCGGCGCTCCTCTGGTGGCTGTTTGCGCGAGTCATGACAGCCAAGACCGTCAAAGGAGCGCAGGTGCGGGTCGAAGTGCTCGGATTCCAGGAGTTCATGAATCGTGTGGATGGGGAACGGCTCAAGATCATGCCTCCGACTACGTTTGAAAAGTTTCTGCCCTACGCCATGGCCCTGGGCGTGGAACACCACTGGGCGCAGGCCTTTTCCGGGATTGTGAAAGATCCGCCCCAATGGTATGTGGGGCCGGGCGGATATGGCGTCGGTGTTTTCAATCCAATCTTCTTTTCAAGTTCCATGACCAGCATGGCAACGGATATGCATCAGGTCTTCGTGTCTACTCCGCGCGCGAGTTCTGGCGGGTCGGGATTCGGTGGAGGGGGCGGCGGTGGTGGGTTCTCGGGCGGAGGATTTGGTGGCGGCGGCGGGAGCGCATTCTAAAGTCGAACCTTACCACCTGTCCTCCCGAGCAACGCGAGGGACCTCGGTTTCTCTCGCCTGAATGCGCTATGCCGGCGAAGCAAACACCGAGATCCCTCGCCTCGCTCGCGATGACAAATGTTATTGCTCATGGTTAGTCCTCAGCATGGCAAAAAGTGAAAGCGGCGTAGAAATAAAAAAGGGCCGCGAGTGGATCGCGGCCCGTTCGAGTGATTGCTCAGGAGATTTTATTGTTCGCCGGCGGAGACATTGCTGCCCCAGAGCGCGTTGCTGCCCCATAAGGCGTTGCTCCCCCACAAGGCATTGCTACCCCAGAGCGCGTTGCTCCCCCACAAAGCGTTGCTGCCCCAAAGAGCGTTCGATCCCCAAAGAGCATTGCTACCCCAGAGCGCGTTGCTGCCCCAGAGGGCATTGCTGGCCGAAACCGAGCTGCTCGCCGAAACGTTCGCCGAACCGGTGCCGGCAACGAACTGCGAAGTTCCCCAGACTGACGCGTTCGACCAGGTGGCGGAAGTATTCCACACGGCGGAGGGGTTGTCGGTAAGGTACACGTTGTTGGTGCTTGAATTGAAGGTGGCAATCGGCGACATCGCCGTTCCGGCCGCAATGGCAGTGCTGTTCAGCGCGGCTTCCACGTCCACATAGCCGGCGCCAACCGTGAAGACGTCATATTGATCGCTGTATGTTATCCCGGTCGTGGGATCGGTTGTGCTGCTCGATTCCGGGAAGGTCTTGTAAGCCGTCAACATCAGCCGCGCTTTGACTTGATCGGGATTGAGACCCGGACTCTTTTGCAGCAGGTCGGCCACGACTCCGCTGACGATGCCCGTCGCCATGCTGGTTCCACTCAGCGTGAAATAGCTGGAAGAAGATGCGCTGCTGCCCCCGCTGACGTAATAGTTGTAAGGCACCTGGTTGCCGGGATACTCGTTATAAAGCGTGGAATTCGGCGCCTCCAGCGAGGTCAGCAGGTTGCCGGGAGCGACGATGTCGGGCTTCACGATTGCGTCCACCACAGTCGGACCTTTCGAGCTGTAGCTGGCGATCAGGTCATCCGTGCGGGTGGGCGTGCCCATGGGCTTCATGGCGCCCACGGTAATCACATACGGGTCATTGCCGGGCGAGGTAACCGTCGCGTAGCCATCCGTGGGTTGATAGCGCCCGTTATTTCCGGCCGCCACTACAACGACAATGCCAGCCTTCCAGGCCTTTTCGACCGCCTGGCACAGAGGGTCGAGCGTGTAAGTCTCATATACCGCGCGGCCCAGCGACAGATTGATCACACGAATGTTGTAGCGCGATTTCAGGGTGATGGCTTCGTTGATCGCAGCGATCACGAGACTGTCGGTTCCAGCGCCATTCTGATCGAGCACGCGCAGGTTGACGATGCTCGCGCCCGGCGCAATCCCTTTGAAAGTCTTGGTGTAGAACAGACCCGTGGAACTCAGGCCATCGCCCGCAATCAGGCCTGCGACATGAGTGCCGTGTCCGTATTGGTCACTGGCAGAGGAGTTTCCCGGCACGAACGACTGCTGATACACCACTCGTGACAGCGGAAGAATGCCGAGATCGAGATCCGGATGATTGCTCACGCCGCTATCGATCAGAGCTATGCCCACGCCGGCGCCGGTGTAGCCCGACTCCCAGGCAAACGGTGCGTTCACTGCCACGGCGGCATTGCTGAGCGACGGCGTCAACGGCCGGTCGGTGCTGATGTATACGACATTCGATTGATGCGAGAGGTTCTGGATGCTGTTGCCATCGAGCAGAGCGACCACGCCGTTAATCAGCGGCAATTGTCCAAGAATCGTGCCGGTCAGGTTCGTAACGTCACTTACCACGCAGCCCACCAGGCTGAGCAGTCCGCCGCAGTTCGCCTGCGTCGCGGGCGGCGTCGCCCCGGGCGCATATTGCACGATGACCTGCACGGGCGTGGTCGACGTATAGCCTTGCAGTTCGGGCGAGAGTTTCGAGTTGTCGACCTGGTTGTTGGCTTGGGCCGCCGTCAGAGTCGACGTGACGATTATCAGCAAAAGCAATAGCTTCTTCATTTTCCCCCACTCAAGAAGCGCCCGCAGGCGCGTAACTCACCCCAAGTGACCTTTACCTGTGCAGGTCCAGGCCCAAAGTCGTGAACAATGTGCCTTATTTATCAGTCAGTTAGAGGGAGGTCGCCGTGGGACTGAGCGGACAGTTTGTCCCGCGCCCGGACTATGGGACAGGTTGTCCCAGCCAGGAGATCAGATCGGCCGATTCGACTCGCGGAAACCATGGTAACCAAAGGGACTGTTTTTGGGCGGACAGGCTCCCGCAGTTCATCGAAAATTTAGGTACCTATCATGTCTTGGGTTCGGTCCATTGGCGCACGTGGGTTCATCGCTAGCATGGCTGTGGCGGCGTGCATCTGCTTTGTCCTGGCGTTTTCGCATTGGCAATCGAGCGATCCGCTCAAGTTCACCTGTTACCTGATTGCGGCACTGCTGGCTTCGTCGCTCAAGGTGAGTTTGCCCGGTATCGAGGGCACGTTGTCAGTGAACTTCTTGTTCACGCTGCTGGGAATCCTGGAACTGAGTTTGCCCGAGACTCTGGTGATCGGACTGGCCAGCACGCTGGCGCAGTTTTACTGGAAGCCGGCGCGGCAACTGAAGCTGGTGCAACTGATATTCAATCTGTCGCAGGTCACGGTTTCGAGCGCGGTAGCTTACGGTTCTTACCAACTGGTTGTGATTTATGTGTTGCACGCTCCCGGACCGCTCGCGCTGCTGGTGGCCGCGGTCACGCACTTCGCGTGCAATACGGCGGCGATGTCGACCATCATCGGCCTGACGGAAGATAAGCCCATTGCAAAAGTGTGGACCGCGAGTTATCTGTGGTCGTTCCCGTACTACATGGTGGGAGCCGCTGCGGCGGGGCTGGTGCACTTCCTGAACCGGCATATCGGATGGCAGTCGTCGCTGCTGATTCTGCCGCCAATTTACCTGATGTACCGGTCGTATCGTTTGTATCTCGGGAAGCTGGAGACCGAGAAGCAGCACGCCGAGCAGGTTTCGAGTCTGCACCTGCGAACCATCGAAGCACTCGCGCTGGCCATTGAAGCCAAAGATGAAACCACCGGCGAACATCTGCAGCGAGTTCGTGTATATGCCATGGAACTGGCGAAGGAATTGGGATTGACCGAGGACGAAACCGAGGCGCTGAAGGCGGCATCGGTGCTGCACGACATTGGAAAGCTGGCCGTGCCCGAGCACATTATTTCGAAGCCGGGGAAATTGACGCCGGAAGAATTCGAGAAGATGAAAATCCATCCCATCGTCGGGGCGGAAATTCTGGAACAAGTCGATTTTCCATATCCAGTGGTGCCGATCGTGCGCGCGCACCACGAAAAATGGGATGGCAGCGGTTATCCGAACGGACTGGCCGGGGAAGAAATTCCGATTGGTGCACGCATTCTGGCAGCGGTCGATTGCCTGGATGCGCTGGCCTCGGATCGGCAATATCGCAAGGCACTGCCGCTGGACGAAGCCATGGCCAAGGTGGTGGCGGATTCAGGCAAGAGCTTTGATCCGAAAGTAGTGGCGATTCTCCACCGGCGTTACATTGAACTGGAGAAACTGGCCAACCAGCAGCCGCTGCAGGCTCCGCCAAAATTGTCGACGGACATTAAAGTTGAGCGTGGTCTGGCACCGGCGGCGGGATTCGCCGAGGCGGCTGAACCAGCTGCGGGTGCAACGGCGCCGCACGCGGGCTCGACTGAGTTGATCTCGGCGGCGCGGCGGCAAGGTCAGGAAATCGTCGACCTCAGCCGGCAGACCGGCTCTTGCCTGAGCGCGGCGGATCTTCTTTCTCTGCTGGCAGTGCGGTTGAAACGCCTGGTGCCCCACGCGTCGATGGCGGTGTACTTACCCAAGAACGGCTTCCTCGCGGCGGAGTTTGTGAGCGGCGAAAACTTCCGCTTGTTCTCTTCGCTGAGAATTCCGGATGGCGAAGGCCTCTCAGGATGGGTCGCGCAGAATCATAAAGCAATCTTGAACGGTAATCCGTCGGTCGAGCCGGGGTACCTGAACGATCCTACGAAATACAGCACGCTGCGTTCAGCGCTGGCCGTGCCTCTCGAAGGAACTGCAGGAGTGGCGGCAGTGCTGGCACTGTATCGTGCCGATCAGGATGCATTCACGGCTGACGACCTGCGTGTAGTGGAGGCGATCGGCGCGGGCCTGGGAGTTGCCATCGAGAACGCGGGTAAGCCGAAGTCTTCGGCAATCAGCGCAGCATCGGGACGCTAGACTCTACAAAATTGATTTATGCCCCGGGCGTCGCAGCTCCCAAGACGCGAGTTCTTCCGGTGGGAGAGGCTCGAAAAATTCTGGTCCAACCACCAGTTTACCCTTCAAAATGCCGAGTTTTCGACGGCCCTTGCGTCCTGCGACCGGAACTAACCGGACCAACTGATCTTTGCCACGCCAAATGATGATCTCCTCTCCCAAGCATGCTTTTTGAATGAGCCGGGAAAGTTTGGCCTTAGCTTCGCGGATGCCGATGGTTTTCATTGCGGTCCGCCAATCATAGCTTGGCCGCCGATAATCTTCACTTAACAATCTCTCAGCTAGCGCCAGCTTACTCCAACTCGAAGCTCACCCACTGCAACCCGCCATCGCGCTCGACCTGAAGCACGACCGCGTCTCCACTCTTCAGCGCTGTCACCGCCGCGCGCAGAGTATCCATCGAATCAATGGACGTGGTGTTGAGCTGGTGGATAAGATCGCCCGCCTGCAGGCCGGTGTCAGGCATGATCAAGTCGGCGGCCCGGCCCACCACGACAACTCCAGAAGGGATTCGGAGATCGCCCAGGCGAGAGCGCAAATCGGGAGTGAGATCGATGGCCAAAACTCCCAGGCGTGGAATCAGACTATTCTCGGGGTTGACCGCATCGAGAAGTTCGTCCATGTGATCGTGCTGTTCAATCGCCGGGATGTAGAGCGTCTTCTTTTCCGTGCCGCGGAGGACCTCCAGCTTCACCACCTGATCAAGACGGTGCAGGTACAGAGCAGACGAAAGCGACGGCAGGGTTTCGATGCGCCGGTCATCGGCAGTGAGAATAATGTCCTGAACCTTCAGGCCGGCGGCAGCGGATGGGCCGCCCGGTTTCACGTCGTCCACGATCACGCCCCAACGCTGCGAAAGATGGAGACCCTCCGCCAGAGTCGGCGTAATCTCCTGCGCTCCGGCGCCGATTTCGACGTGATGCACGTGGCCGTATCTGCGCAAGCTGTGATAAACAAAATCGACGACGCGCGCCGGAATGGCGAAGCCCAACCCTTCACTGCCTCCGCCTTCCGACAGAATGAAGGTGTTGATCCCCAGCACGGTACCGTTCATATCCACCAGCGGGCCGCCGCTGTTGCCGGGATTGATGGGAGCGTCGGTCTGCAGATAAGTGAGCGCCTTGCTGGGGTCGGGCTGGCGCGCCAGTGCGCTCACCACGCCCATGGTGACCGAGTTCTGCAGACCCTCCGGGCTGCCGATAGCGAACACGAGCTGGCCGACACGAGGCCGCTGCGGGCTGACGAGGGGAAGCGTCGGCAGATCCGTCTCCTCGATCTTGAGCAGAGCGAGATCGGTTTCCTTGTGCTGGCCGATGAGTTTCGCCTCCAGGATGCGGCGCTTTCCGACCGGCACCTGGCCGTCTCCCATGGGCAGCGGCAGGGCGACGCGAATGCGTTGAGCGCCTTCCACCACGTGCGCGTTGGTGATGATGTAGCCGGTTGAGTCCACGATTACTCCCGACCCGACTGCGTGCTGGCGAACGATAAAGGCAGTCTGCGACCGGTCATCCTCCCGTTCGCGGAGCGGCCCGTACCCCGTGACGAGAATCTGCACTACTGCGGGAGAAACCCTGGCAGCCAGGCTTTCCAGGGCACTGTTGAGCTGCACGAGAACGTTCGGAGGCTCGGCAGCCTTGGCGTCGGCTACGCCGGGGCCGGCTTTCTTCTGCACGGGATCTTGAACGGATTGAACGGCCGGCTTTTGGGAGGTTTGAGCCCATGCCCCCGGCAGGGCGACGCAGAGAAATGTGAAGCCTACGATCATGCAAACGAGACGGCGGAGAGTCCGCCCTGTGGCCTTCTGCGTAGCCTGGGATGATTTCGCCATAGGAATACCGCTCCTGAACATCAGATCGAAAAACGCATTATTTAGGACGCCTATTAGAACACTATCACGCGAGTTTCGGCCTTGCCGTAAAGGTCCGTCAAGCGGGTCCGAAGGCCTCGGGAAAGCCCTCTACAGCCAGGGGGAACCTAGTTGCTACCGTTAACGAATGGGTTATCAGGCTTTTACGCGGGTGCCTTTCGTGATATAACCGCCCCTGAGCACAAAAGCGGGCCTGCGCCCCGCCAGGAGCACGGTTTGACGATGTTGGCCCGATTCGCAGACGAGAAGCAGACAACAGGCCAGCCTAGAGGAGGCACTGTGGGCGAAGAAGCACGGACCGGGAAACGGTTCCCGCTGGAATTGCCGATCAAGATACATCAGGGCGAAACTGGCGGAGACGCCAAAGGAATAACCGGGAATCTGAGCGCGGCTGGAGTGTACATACGCGCCGATTCCTCGATGGAGATTGGTTCGCCCGTGGAATTTGAAATCACGCTGCCCCCGGAGATGACGGGCGGTCAGGAAAATGTGACCATCCAGTGCAAGGGCCGGGTGGTGCGCTCCGACGAAACTGGCGAAGGCGGCGAAGGCCGTGGCGTGGCCTGCGTGATCGACTCCTACGAGTTCGTGAGGAACTCTTAAATGTATCTTCCTCTTTGTCCTCCGTGGTTAAAAGATTTTGAACCACAGAGGACGCAGGGGACACAGAGGTTTAAACGCTGAACGTAGTGCAGTGGACTTTCTTGGAGCGTTAACAACATGCTCAAACTGATATTGGCCGATAACCAGGCAATCTTCCGGGCGGGCATCGCCAAAGTGCTGGCCGTGGAAGATGAGATGCGCATTGTGGCCCAGGCCCAGACGCCTGAGCAGATGTTCATGGCACTCGACAAGTTCCGCGCCGCGGTGCTGGTGGCGGCAGCCGGATTCCACAATGACTTTGCCGCGATCGTGCTGGCGGCCAACAAGGCGAAGACGCGCGTGATCGTGCTGGCCGACACCGGCGAGAGCGCGCAGCGCCACATGTCGAACGGCGCGCATGGCGTGGTCTATCGCAACGTAACCAGCGCGGCGCTGGTCGACTGCGTGCGCAAAGTGGCGCGCGGCGAAACCTGGGTGCAGGACGTCGCCGTGCCCAGCGAACTTACCGAAAACGATATGGTCGGGCTGCGCGTGCGCGACCGCCTGACCGCAAAAGAACTCCGCATTGTGGCGCTGATTGTTCAGGGGTATAAAAATAAAGAAATCGCCACACAACTCGGGACGACCGAGCAGGTTATCAAGAACTACCTGCGCAACGTATATGACAAAATTGGCGTTTCCGACCGGCTGGAGCTGGCGCTGTTCACCATCCACCACCGCATTCTGAACGAGGCAGCGGCTGCAACGACCACGGGCGCGGTGCCGCAACCGCCCGCGGGGGTCGCGCAGTAAACTTCAAGCGTTTGGAAATCAGGCCGCCTGCGGGCGGCCTTTTTGTTTCCAAGCTAAGAGTCTCCGAGCTAAAAAAGAATGTCATCCTGAGGACGGCGGTAGCCGTCCGAGGGATCTTACGGCGATCAGAAAACGGCAACGCGGTCGATAGAAGTCGCAGGAGTACGCGCCTCTGAGTCGCCCTTCATCATCTCGCTGGCTTCGGGCCATTGCCCGGCTACACCGATAGAAATTTGATCCTGAAGCACCCAATTCAGCGTAAAATCTGCCCGTGCCTTACCCACTGGAAGTAATTCTGTTCGCGCTTCTTTCCGCGCTCGGATTGGCCACTCTTCACTATCAGTTGCGCAAGACCGCAAAGAAATTCTCCCCGGTCATCGCCCATTGTTTAGTCCGCCCGATTCTGACGGCCTATTACCGTTACGGAGTCAGCAAACCAGGCCTGTCGAAATCAAACTGACTCACGAACAGCGCACCGAATCACTCTGCCGGAGCATCTACTGCTGATATGGAATTCCGACAGCTTGGCCGATCTGGTTTGAAGGTTCCGGTGCTGAGTTTCGGCACAGGCACATTTGGCGGTGGCACCGAGTTCTTCAAGGCCTGGGGCGCGAGCGATGTTGCCGAGGCGACGCGCCTGGTGGACATCTGCCTCGACGCGGGCGTGAATCTATTCGATACCGCGGATGTTTATTCCAACGGACTTTCCGAGACCATTCTGGGCAAGGCGATCGCCGGACGTCGGGAAAAAGTTCTAATCTCGACCAAGGCGACATTCAAGATGGGGCCCGGGCCGAACGATCTGGGATCGTCGCGCCATCATTTGATCCCGTCCTGCGAAGCCAGTCTGCGCCGGCTCGGGACTGACTACATCGACATCTATCATTTGCACGGCTTCGACGCGCTTACGCCGGTCGAAGAAGTTCTGAGCACGCTGAATACTCTAGTGACCAGCGGGAAGGTGCGCTACATCGCCTGCTCGAATTTTTCCGGCTGGCACCTGATGAAGTCGTTGTCCGCCTCGGATCGCTATGGCTGGGCGCGCCACGTCGGCCACCAGGTCTATTACTCGCTGATCGGCCGGGAGTACGAATGGGAACTCATGCCGTTGGGCCTCGATCAGGGCGTGGGCGCGCTGGTCTGGAGTCCGCTGGGATGGGGACGGCTCACCGGCAAGATCCGTCGTGGCCAGCCACTGCCAGCGCAGAGCCGGCTGCACAAAACCGGCGACTTGGGCCCGCAGGTTTCGAACGAGCATCTGTACAAAGTTGTCGATGCGCTGGATGAAGTTGCGAAAGAAACGGGAAAAACCGTACCGCAGGTTGCCCTGAACTGGCTGCTGCAGCGGCCCACGATTTCGACTGTGATTTTCGGCGCGCGCAATGAAGAACAGTTGCGTCAAAATCTCGATGCGGCGGGATGGAATCTTTCGCCCGAGCAGGTCGCCAAGCTCGACCGCGCCAGCGACGTGCCGCCGATTTATCCCTACTGGCATCAGCGGCAGTTTACGGAGCGGAATCCGTTGCCGATTCCATCCACCGAGAAGGCCTAGCCCCATTGATTGACTGAAAGCTACTGAAAACCAACGAGGGAAACATGTCGCGCGTATTCATCACAGGTTCTTCCGACGGACTGGGTCAAATGGCCGCGCGCCTGCTGATCGAGCAAGGGCATAGCGTCGTGCTGCATGCGCGCAACCAGCAGCGCGGGCAGGAAGCGCTGGCGGCCGTTCCTGGCGCCGAAACGGTAGTCATCGGCGATTTGACGAGCATTGCTCAAACCCGAAAAGTGGCGGAACAGGTGAACGCGCTTGGAGCCTTCGACGCGGTGATCCACAACGCGGGAATTGGGTACCGGGAGCCGCGGCGCATTGCCACCGAGGATGGATTGCCGCATCTATTCGCCGTGAATACACTCGCGCCCTACATCCTGACGGCTCTGATCAAACGGCCGAAACGCCTGGTCTACCTGAGTTCCGGCCTGCACCGGGGTGGCGATGTCAGCTTGCAGGATCTCACTTGGGAGCATCGCGAGTGGCAAGGGCAGCAGGCTTACTCTGACACCAAGCTGCATGATGTTCTGCTGGCGTTCGCAGTGGCGCGTCACTGGCCCAACGTTTTCTCGAATGCCGTGGAGCCCGGCTGGGTGGCCACGAAAATGGGCGGCCCGGGAGCGACCGATGACCTCGATGCCGGACATCGCACGCAAGTTTGGCTGGCAGTGAGTGACGATCCGGCCGCCATGATCACCGGCGAGTACTTCTATCACCTGCGGCCTCGCACGCCGATAGCGGCCACCCGCGACCTCGAGAAGCAGGAGGCGTTGCTGGCCGCCTGCAAACGCCTGTCGGGCGTAGATTTGCCGAACTGATCCGGCCCGCGATCGCGGCCTGATGATCTTCTATATTTTCTCGCCGACAACCTTGGCCTGCGTGAACAAGTACAAATAATCCGGGCCGCCGGATTTGGAATCGGTGCCCGACATATTGAAGCCGCCAAAGGGATGCGCGCCGACCATCGCGCCCGTGCACTTGCGGTTGATATACAGGTTGCCGACGTGGAATTCGCGGATGGCGCGGTCGATCTTATCCTGTGACTTCGTGTAGACGGCGCCGGTCAGTCCGAATTCGGTGTCGTTGGCGATTTCAAGCGCGTGATCGAAGCCGTGAGCTTTGATAACCGCGAGCACCGGGCCGAAGATTTCTTCCTGTTCCAGCTTCGATTTCGGCGGAATGTCGGCAAACACTGTGGGCTGGATGAAATAGCCTTCGCCCATTTCGGTGACGCGTTCGCCGCCGGTGAGGAGGCGTCCGTCTTTCTTGCCCTGCTCGATGTATTCGAGAATTGTATTCATCGAGCTTTCGTTGATGACCGCGCCCATGGCGGCGTTTTCGGTGACGTCGCCGACCTGAATCTTTTCGACTCGGGCTTTGAGCTGCTCAAGAAATTTATCGTAAACGCGCTCGTCGACGATGGCGCGCGAGCAGGCTGAACATTTTTGTCCCTGAAACCCAAACGCCGCTTGTGCGACGCCTTCGACGGCGGAGTCGATGTCGGCGTCGGCGTCGACGATGATGGCGTCTTTGCCGCCCATTTCAAGAATCGTGCGCTTGATCCAGATCTGGCCGGGAGCCTGCGTGGCTGCGACTTTGTTGATGTGCAGTCCAACTTCGCGCGATCCGGTGAAAGCGATGTAGCGCGTCTTGGGATGCGCCACCACCGCGTCGCCGAAACTCGCTCCAGCGCCCGGGCAGAAATTCACCACGCCCTCGGGCATGCCACATTCCTCAAGCAGATCAAAAAACTTCGACGCGATCGTGGGCGAGTCGCTCGACGGCTTCAGAATCACCGTGTTGCCGCTGACAATTGATGCCAGCGTCATCCCAGCCATGATGGCGCAGGGAAAATTCCACGGCGGAATCACTGCACCTACGCCCAGCGGAATGTACATCAGCGTGTCGCGCTCGCCGGGCAACTGGATGGGCGTCTGCGCTTTCGCTAAGCGCAACGCTTCGCGCGCGTAAAACTCGCAGAAGTCGATGGTCTCGGAAATATCGGCGTCGGCCTCGGCCCAGTTCTTGCTGACCTCGAAAACCAGCCACGCCATATATTCCATCTTGCGCTGGCGCATCAGGTCGGCCACGCGGAATAAGAGCCCGGCGCGCTCTTCCACCGTCGTCCGGCTCCAGCTTTCGAAGGCTGCGAGCGCGGCCTGCATGGCGGGCTCGACGTGATCTTTGTTCGCTTTCTGATGGATACCAACAATCTGCGACGGCTGCGACGGGCTCAGCGACTTGATCTTGTCCGTAGTCTTAACGCGCTTGCCGCCGATGATCAGGTCATACTCGCGGCCCAACTGGGCGCGGACTTTGGCAATGGCGGAGCGCATACGGCGCACGTTCTCGTCGTTATTATTGCGAAAATCGAAAAACGGTTCCGTAACAAATGGACCAGAATGCAGGCTGGTGCGCGGCCGGACGGGGGCTTCTAGCGTTGCCATGGGGAAATCCTTTCGAATGTTGTCTCTTCACACCGGGAGCTTGGGTAGATAGAACTCTCCGAATATTTTACACCCCCGACTGGCTCACCAACCTAGTACGCAAGCGAGCCTGCTTCCGCTTCCTCGATGTGTTTTCATCAAGGTGGTAGACTCGAACGTTTTCCAAAGGTACATGCTATGGAAATGCAACGAGTTGGCGTGGTGGGCGCGGGGACGATGGGCAGCGGCATTGCGCATGTATTCGCGCGCGGCGGACACGATGTGGTGTTGTGCGACGTGGAGCAGCGCTTTCTGGAGCGCGGGCTCGCAACCATTGGCAAGAACCTGGAGCGCGAAGTTGCCAAGGGGAAGATCACTGCCGAAGCCAGGGATCAGGCGCTGCGCCGCATCCGGCCGGTTACCGACCGCAACCAGCTGGCCGATTGCGACTTTGTCATCGAAGCGGCGACCGAGAAGTTCGAGATCAAGACGGAAATCTTTCGCGACCTCGACCGGGTGACGCGGCCCGAAGTCATTCTGGCGTCGAATACGTCGTCGATTTCGATCACCAGGCTGGCGGCGCAGACCAAGCGGCCGGAAAAAGTCATTGGCATGCACTTTTTCAACCCGGTGCCGGTAATGAAGCTGGTGGAAGTCATTCGCGGGCTGGCCACTTCGCAGCAGACGTTTTCAGAAACTCGCAACCTGGCTTTGCAGCTCGAGAAAACTCCAGTCGAGGTGAACGACGCGCCCGGCTTCGTTTCAAACCGCGTGCTCATGCCGCTGCTGAACGAGGCCATGTTCGCGGTGATGGAAGGCGTGGCCACGGCGGAGGCGGTCGACGAAGTATTCAAGCTGGGGATGGCGCATCCCATGGGTCCGCTCACCCTGGCCGATTTCATCGGGCTCGACGTTTGCCTCGACATCATGCGTGTGCTGCAGAGCGGTCTGGGCGATCCCAAGTACCGGCCGTGCCCGCTGCTCATCAAGATGGTGGATGCGGGCTGGCTGGGGCGGAAGAGCGGGCGGGGGTTTTATACGTATTGAAGATTTCAGATTGTTGATTGCAGATTGAAGATTGCAGACTGCAATCGTTGATTGCTGAATGCTGAATGCTGAATGAAGACATCTGGCTCGGGGACTGACGCGTGGTTTTACCTGCTGGCCGCTCTCTGCGGCGTGGGTGCGGGCTGGGCCGATGTCGCGGTCAACGACCTGCTATTCACAGCGTTGCTGGTACTGTCGGCGTGCATGTTGCTGGGACTGCTGCGGCCGCGCCGGCCTTGGCGCTGGGTCGTGCTGGTGGGAGCCTCGATACCGCTGACCGAACTGGCCGCCTACACCATTCTCGCCGTCAAGCCCACACGGGCGCAGGTCTACGGATCGTTCCTGGCGTTTCTTCCCGGAATCGCGGGCGCGTACGGGGGAGCGGTCGTGCGCCACGCGGTAGACAATTTGTGGCAGGGGAAGTAAAAGGGGCACGCGGCTTTCGGCTTGAAAACGACACGTCTGCGAGATTCCCCGGCAGCCAGACGCCGCCCTTAGGTATCGGATAACCAAAAAGTAACTCCCGAATCCACAGGCCGGGCGCGTATGCTGCGGTCATGGGCTGGCGGGTATTGGGACAGCAAACTTTGAGTTCGCCAACATTGGGTTCCGAACCATGGGAGTAAGTGTGACCATGCTGGCCTCGGGGAGCCGCGGCAATTGCGCGGTGGTGGCCAGCGCCCGCACCCGGATTCTGGTCGACGCCGGCATCTCCGGCCGCGAGACTTTCAAGCGCCTCAAGACGCTCGGCGAGGATCCGCTGGCGCTCTCCGCCATTGTCATTACCCACGAGCATTCCGATCACGTCTACGGATTAGCAACGCTGGCCAGGAAACTGCGCATCCCAGTGTTCATGACCGGCGCAACGCACCAGGCCTGGGCGCGGGCCTTGCGCAATGAAAAGGGCGAGCGGCCGAAGCTCGAAAAGTTTGAACCATTCGAGTCCGGCCACCGCTTTCAAGTGGGCGATATTGAGGTCAAGCCCTTCACCATTCCGCACGACGCGGCTGATCCCGTGGGATTTACCTTTCGCGCCGAGGGCGTCAAGGTCGGGGTGGCGACTGACCTCGGCTACTTGCCAGCCAGCGTGCGCGATCACCTGCGCGGCTGTGACGTGCTGATCATGGAGTCGAACCATGATCTGGAGATGCTGCGGGTGGGGCCCTATCCCTGGTCAGTGAAGCAGCGGGTGATGAGCCGCGTGGGGCACCTTTCCAATGGAGCGCTCGCCGATTTCCTGACCAACGACTATGATAATAGTGCAACGTTTGTCGTGCTGGCGCATCTCTCAGAGCAGAACAATCATCCGGAAATAGCCCGGAGAGAGGCTGAGAAGGCGCTGGCCACGCGCGGCGGATTGTTTCACAACCGCGTGCTGCTGGCGCCCCAGAGCGAGGCGCTGCAGCCGATTCGCCTGTAGGCCGCGCGTTTGCTTTGGGCCCCTTGGTTGTTTTGTTCTGACGTTCTTGGCTCTTTAACCCCATGAGTCAGCAGTGCATCGATCCAATCGTGGGCAAGATTCTGGCGGGCTGGCGATACGATATTTCCAGCCTGGCGCCGGAGATGCGCGAAGACTACGAAGCTCACTTCGCGGCCTGTGAACGCTGCCGCACCCGCCAGCAAATTCATCGCGTCATCGATGTCGGACTGATCGCGCTGGCTTCGATTTCGGCGGGCATTTTCCTGCTGGCCTTTGGCGTGATCTGGCATCTCGGCCCGCGGCATGCCTTCTGGCTGGAAATCGCCGCCCTCGCGGGATTCGGCCTTTCGGCCTTGATCTGGCTGGGCGTGGCCGTGGCTACGCCCGCTCCGGTCACAGTGCTGGACGCCGCTAAATTAGGCGCGCGGCGCGTTCATGACCGCCTGCCCGAAGAAATCCGGCAACGGCTTCCGGAAGAACTGCGCATCAAAATCACCGGAACCTAGACGCAATGATTCCTCCGCTGCAAGTCTAGATGGCTTTTCTCTTTCCTTTGCCGCTCCCGAATTCGACTGGCGCACTCCGGGGAATGTCGCGGCCCTTATCGATGAAGAATACTCGCAACTACTACGCCTTCGTTCGGGGGACGTTTCGGGGGATGACGGTTTTCGTCCTCGGCTGGCTGGTCTTCTATTGGCTGGTCTTCTGTTGCCTGATCTTCTGTTGCCTGATCTTTGTTCCAGCGCGGGTCTGGGCTCAGGAAAACACTGCGCAGCAAAACACTCCCGCCGGGCCGCAGCAGGACAAATCCATGGCGGGCATGCGCATGAATGTTGATATGAATATGGGCGCGAACAGCGGGCTGCAGCTGCCTTCGTCCCACGAAGGTTCAGGGACAGCCTGGCAACCGGCGTCAGTGTCAGGCCCTGAATGGATGTGGATGCGCGGTGGCTGGATGCTGATGGCGCACGGCGTCATCTTCGTCGACTACAACCAGCAAGGCGGCCCGCGCGGGGAAGGCAAAGCCGAGTCAGTCAACTGGGGCATGCTGATGGAGCAGCACCAGTTGGGCAAGGGTACGATCCTGTTCCGGCAGATGTTGTCCGCCGAGTCGCTGACCTCGCCGCATCCCGGCTTTCCCGAGCTTTTTCAAACGGGAGAGACTTACCATGGCGAGCCTCTGGTCGATCATCAGCACCCGCACAATGTGTTTGCGGAACTATCGTTGTTCTACACGGTGCCGCTCGCGAGAAATCTTTCATGGGAGTTTTACGGCGGCCCATCCGCCGAGCCGGCGCTGGGCCCGGTGACTTACATTCACCGGGCTTCGGCTGCGGAACTGCCGCTGGCGCCGTTGGGCCACCATTTGCAGGATTCCACTCACACCAGCTTCGGCGTGGTCACCACGGGATTCGTGATCGACCGGGTCAAGCTGGAAGCTTCTGCCTTCAACGGGCATGAGCCCAACGAAGAGCGCTGGAGCATCCAGTTGGCGCCACTCGACTCGTGGTCGGCTCGGGCCTTTGTGGCGCCCGCGCGGAACTGGGCGGCGCAATACAGCATTGGCCGTCTGGAGCACCCTGAGGCCCTCGAACCCGGCGACCAGCTGCGGCAGACGGCGTCGGTGGAATACAACCGGCCCCTCCTGCGCGATGCTGGGGCTGCCGGGAGTTGGGCGACGACGCTGGTCTGGGGACGCGTACACCAGTTCGCGGCTGCTACGAACTTCTCAGCTGCGACTCTGAATAGCTACCTGCTCGAATCGACGCTGAACTTCCAACGCAAAAACTATGCCTTCTCGCGCCTGGAGCTGGTCGACAAGGACGAACTGTTTCCCCAGGCGCCAGTGCATCCCGCCTACCGGATCGGGGCGTACACCTTCGGCGGCGAGCGCGACTTGATTCAGCATGACGTCACCCGCAATGGAGGGTGGCGGCTGGGATTGGGCGCGGATGTGACGGTTTATTCCAAGCCAGCCGTGCTCGATGCGAGCTACGGAAACTATCCCGTATCGTTCCAGATCTTCCTCCGGCTGCGGCCCGGACGGCCAGACCAGCAACCTTCCCACTGAGTTCGGCAAAACAATAATCGTGCAGTTTCAAAATTATTTCAGCTCGATGTCATTCTGAGCGCGGCGATAGCCGGGCGAGGAACCCTAGGCCGGCCGACGCCGTTTATGTCGCGGACGGGAGTACTTGCGCTTCACCCGGTCAGGAGTTCCTCGCATCCACACAGCCAATGTCTGAGTTTCGTAAGGTCCCTCCGGAGCGCTTGGCGCGCTCCGTCAGGATGACATCGATCGGCTAATCCGTAAGTGCTCGACTTCAGACCGCACCACTACCTGTACCCGATTTTCTGGCAACGATTTCCTGTCCGCGCAGATATCATGCTTTCTGAGGAGATTTCATGTCGATCAATGGGCCCGACGAACTCGAGGGTATGCAGGCTGCGGGCGCGGTGGTTCGTCTTATGCTCGAAGCCATGCGGAACGCGGTGCGGCCGGGAATTACCACGGCTGAACTAGATGCCGTGGGCGGCGGCGTGATGCGGCAGCAGGGAGCGCAGTCCGCGCCCGCGCTGGTCTATGGATTTCCCGGCGTGAACTGCATCAGCCTGAACGATGAGGCGGTGCACGGCATTCCCGGCCCACGCGCGCTGCAGCCGGGCGATCTGGTCAAGCTCGACGTCACCATCGAGAAAGATGGATTCATGGCCGACGCCGCCGTGACCGTCCCCGTTGGCGAAGTGACGGACGAGCGCCGGAACCTGATCGCATGCGCCGAGCGCGCCTTCGCCAAGGCCATGCTGGTGGCGCGCGCCGGCTTTCGAGTGTGGGAAATTGGACGCGCGGTGGAACGCGAAGTCCGGCGCAGCGGCTTCTCCGTGATCCGCGAGCTAGCGGGCCACGGCATTGGGCGAACTATCCACGAAGCGCCCCGCGTGCCGAACTATCCCGATGCGCGGGACAATCAGATCCTCACCGAAGGCCTGGTCATCACGGTCGAGCCGATTATCGCTGCGGGTTCCGGCAGGATCTTCACCGCACCAGACAAGTGGACGATGATCACCGCGGATCACCGGCCTGCAGCGCACTATGAGCACACGCTGGTGATTACTAAGGGCGCGCCCATGCTGCTGACGGCGGCCTGAAATGATTTGAGAGGTAGCGGTTGAGTCGCTGGTGAAATGCGGATTCTTTACCAACAGGATTCTTTACCAACAGTCATCCTTGCCAGCCGAACCCGTTCCCGAGCGTGCGACACCGGAAATAGCTGCGAAGTCTTCCCTGAGCACGTGGTACCCATTTGCCAAGATCACGCCGTCGACTGAATGCACGTTGTATCCCCTCATTTTTCCGAAGTCGCTGAAGGTGTCATATTCGACCGTGACCGGCTGTCCGTTCTTCGACGACAAGTGGTCGTGCAGGTCTTTCGAATGGAAGGCGTCGTAGCAAATAACCCCGCCGCGTCCTGTACGGTACAGAACAACTCCATCGGGTCCATCCCACGGTGGGCCGGCTATTCCCAACGGTCCTTTTCCATTCAGAGCGACGTTGGCCTGGTAGGTTTTCCTGTTTACTCTGTCGCAGCCAACAACTAGCAAAAGGATTATTACAGTCAAGAGGAGCCGCCAGTTCTTCGCTTGCTTCATGCCAATATTGTGCTGAAGCGATCAACTGCTGTAAAGGGCGAATCGCGCTGGTTGAACCGTCGTCTCCTGTAAGTTGTTGAGTCTTCGTGTAAGTGCTTGATAAGTCGTAGAGGGGCCCTGGGAGGCTCCAGGACGCGCGATCTTGTGGTGGATGGAGCTGAGCCTGACTCGCGCACCGATCGTCGCAGCAAGGGCCGTTTCCGGCCCCGGAATGGCCATCCTGGAGGACGAACGATGCGGGCTGTCTCGGTTTGAGATTTCCGCGCATCATCCAAACCGCCAATTACGTACTCCGCTGTACATACACCAGCGTATGTAAACTCTCTGCCAGTCGATTCACATCCAATACTAGCCGATGCGGTAGCTCGACTAGTCGCTCTTTACGGCACCAGAGTAGCCGCGAGCACAGCGACGTCTTTGTCGTTGGGTAGAGTAACGCTCTGCACAATCTTTTTCGGATTCAGCGTGAACTGGTACTCATACAGATTGAACGTGCGCTGATCCTTGGTGCCGTTGTCGAAGTTCCGGTAGGCCATGGCCACGCCTTCCGACTCGTGGGGATATTTCTGCGGGGTGTACCAGTCGCTGAGACTTTGGGTGAATTTCGAAGTGGATCCGTCGGTGTAGGTGACGGTGAAGGTTTGGGATGCCTGATTTCCTTCTACGCCGGTCGCCAGAAGGGCAAGAGCGGAGAACTTTCCCGCCGGCAGCGCGACCGATTGGCCGCTGCCACTTACCGCGTCCAGTTCATTGGCCGGTCCGAATTCGAACAGTGTGCCGTCGAAGACGCGCGATGCGGTGAGCAGGTTCGCGGAGTAGGAGTAGCCTCCGCCGTCGAGGCCTCCGGTCGTATAGGTCGTGCCGTCCTTGTAGATTCCGTACAGGTTAAATTCTGAAGACAGATTGACCACCTTGCCGGTTCCAGTCTTGCCCACGCCCGCGCTTACGGCCAGCGTGAAGGTAACGGACTGTGTGATGGTGCCGGAAGTGCCTGTGACGGTGACCGTGGTAAATCCGGTGGCGGCGGTGGAACTGGCTTTGAAGACGGCTTTGCGCGTGTTGCCCGTTCCCTGGAACGATACCTGGACGCCTTTGGGCAGACTCGACGAAGTCAGAGTTACGGTGCCGGTGAAGCCGCCGAAGTCAGTGATGGTGATCGACGCGTTGGCAGTGGAACTCTGGTTCAAGAACACGTTCGTCGGTCCCGCGAGAGTGAAGCCGCTGCTGCTGACCGCGTTGTTGATCGCGGCGGCATATTGCGCCGCAAGCCCGGTTCCGACGAAATCGTCATAGAGCCACATGAATCCGCCGAGGATGCCGCATTGGCTGTGCCAGCCCGTCATGATGCTCTGCACCTGGGCAGGAGTGTCATCCAGATCCCACAGACCGGGGAAAACTGGAACCGTGCCGAAATTCCATCCGGAGCAGGGATTATTTCCGGCGCCGCCCGCGTAAGCCTGCAGATGAACGCCGTCGGCCGTGCCGGGGAGTTGATCGTTAATTTGAGAAACGACGTTGGTCCAATAGCTGCTGTCATCGAAAGCGTCGGGCATAACGTGATAACCGAGTTGGCCGAGCATGACACCGAAAGAGATTGTCGTCGGCGAATTGAAGCTGTTCTCGTCGTCGAAGTCGATGGCATCGAGGGCCGGGATGGCGGCTTTCAGAGCGGCAAAATCCTGATAGAGAATGCTGGTGGGGCCGGTGCCTTGTGAGTTGACCAGCGCCGTGATGTCTTCCCAGTCTCCATAGTTGGACGAGCCGATGCTGAACGTGACCCGCTTGACCGTCCCTTCTTTCAACTGCGCCATGTCGGCGGCGAAATCTGGATAGTACTGGTCGCCAACATACACGCCGCCGGAAGTCAGGGGAAACTCGCCGTTGAAATTCAGGTCGCCGGTGCTGCTGACTTCGACACTCCAGACAATGGCCTCGGTGAAGCCGGAGTTTTCGATTTCGGTGATGTTGTTGGCCGCATTCTTATAGAACGGGCCGCCGCCGAAGATGCCGGTGTATCCAGTTTGAGCCGACGCGGCTTTGGTGGAGAATGCCACGGCCATAAGAATGAAGAGAAGAGTCATGAAGCGGCAGACAAGAGACGAGTGTTGATCGGAATGCAGGGATCGGATTTTTGTTGAGGGCTTCACGTCATCTCCTGGGATCGGCTGAGTTGCGGCGCTGGGTGCGGGTTCCGCCGTTGAGCACCGGATTATACACGTTCGGGGCTTGAGGGAGTGGGGCGGGTAGTGGCTCAATTTCAAGTTTGGGCACTCACGGATTCACTAGTCGATGATCGATGTCATCCTGACGGAGCGCCGAGCTATCTGGAGGGACCTTACGAAAGCCGCACATCGGATGCACCGGTCCGGAAAACGTCGGCGCCGCGGGAAGCGCGGTCTTCCTGTCCACGCATCAAACGCCATCGGCCGTCGTACGGTCCCTCGCCCGGCTGTCGCCGCGCTCAGGATGACATCGGGCTGGGAGTAATTTTTATGCCTTGATATGGCAGCTGGCCAGGCCGCGCTTTTCCAGGTACTGCTGGTGGTAGTCTTCGGCGGGATAGAACGTCACGGCGGGGACGATCTGGGTTGCGATCGGCTTCGAGTAGCGGTGCGCCTTGTCGAGCGCATCTTTCGAGGCCTGGGCCTCTTTGGCCTGCTCGGGCGTGTGGAAGAAGATTGCGGTGCGGTATTGCGAGCCCCAGTCCGGGCCCTGGCGGTTGACCTGCGTGGGATCATGGTTCTCCCAGAAAACCTTGAGCAGGTCGGCATAGCGCACTTTGGCGGGGTCAAACTCAACTTCCACGGCTTCGGCGTGGCCGGTGCGATCGGTGCAGACTTCTTTGTAGGTCGGGTTCTCGGTTTGGCCTCCGATGTAGCCGACGCGGGTGGCGGTGACGCCGGGGAGTTGGCGGAAAGTGGCTTCGACTCCCCAGAAACATCCTGCTGCAAAAGTGGCTTTTTCGGTCATAGTGATTGGCTCCGTGATTGGCTCCCCTGGACTTTTGACGACAGGATTTTCGACGATTACGTTGGTTTATAAATTCTCGCTGATTTGATGACTTAATGCCAGAAAAGTCACAGACTTGTAACATCTGGCAAGATCAGCCCTTTGGGCAATTGACGCTTGTCTGGAATCACGATAAAGTCCGAAATAGGTTGTCCGCAGGGGTTATTCCGTGGTTTTTTCGACCAGCCGCTCACAAACCGGATCGAGGAATACGCAGAAGCTTGCGCACTCGATGTTGCGAGCGATGTTGCGAGCGATCTTGCCAGCGACGCTGCGGGCTGCATTACTGGCGGTTCTGTTGGCGTTGACCACGGCCCAAGCCGCGCTGGCGGTTTCCGGATTCGCTCCGCAGAAGCGCCTTGGCTACCACACTGGCGATCAATGGGAACCGGCAATCGCCGCCGACGGGCGCGGGCATGTTTATGTGCTGTATCCGCAGTATGGGGCGGTTCCGGATTGCGCGAGCTGCACCGCTCCGAGCATCGCCCTACTGGCCAGCAGCGACAATGGTGTCACTTGGCAGGACTCGAAGGCTTTGCTGCCGTTTTCGACCGGGCAATTCGATCCGCAGATCGTGGTCGATCCGGTGGACCGGCAGATGGTGTATGCCTCGTGGCTGCAGAATGAGAAGCGAGACGTTGTGGTGGCCCGGTCGCTCGACTTTGGCCGGACCTGGTCGTTCTCGTGGGCCGAGCGCGGCCTGGAAGACGCCGACAAGCCGGTGCTGACGGTGCGCGGTGCCGACGTTTATATTGGCTTCAATCACGACGAGAAATTCTTTGTTGCCGCCTCCCATGATGCGGGACAGACCTTCAGTTCGGTACAGGTGAATCCCAACGCGGATCCGGGATCGTCGCTAGCGGGCGGCGCGACGGTTGATCTGGCGGGCAACGTTTTCTTTGGCTGGACGGCCTATGCCCACCACGAAATGCCGACGCGTCCAGTGAGCGTTTACGTCAGCCGCTCCGCCGATGGGGGACGCACCTGGAGCACGCTGCTGCTGGATGTTTCCGGCGCGCCTCCGGGCTGCGAAGCGCAATCTTGCGAAACCGGATTCCTGGGCGCGCAGATCGCGCTGGCATCCGATGCGTCCGGAGCACTCTACGCCCTGTGGAACGCGGGCGACGCCAACGGAGGGCCGGAGCGCATTTACTTTTCCTCTTCGACCACGGGCGGAGCCAGTTGGTCGGAGCGGGCGAGCGTTTCGGCGGCTGCCCCCGGAATCGAGCATGGCTTCCCGGCCATCGTTGCGGGCGCATCGGGCGATGTGCGCATCGCCTGGATGGATGCGCGGATGATCGAACCGGCCCATCCCAATCATCTGCTGTGGAACACTTTTTACCGTAGCTCCACGAACGGCGGCGCTACCTGGAACCCTGAAACCCGGCTCTCCGGGCCCGCTCAGGGCTACGACTACATTCTGCCGGAAGGCTTCCGCTTTCCTTTCGGAGACTACTTCGGCCTGGCCATCGACAGCGAGGGCGCCACGCACGCGGTCTGGGGCGAAGGCCGCGACTACAAGTCTCCGGGATCGATCTGGTACGTGAACGGACGGTAGACAGGAAGATAGCCGGAGTCGCAGCCGGGATCACTCACTCCGTGGCTTCATTGATCTGCATCAAAGGGCCTTGCCTATAAGGCAATGGCCAACTCTGCCAGGAACTTCTGATCTTCCTGGGTAAGCTTTTGCTGGAAGATCATTTCGGGTAAAGGCTGAGTCAGCTGCAAGAACACACTTCGACATCCCGGGCACGAGGCGGCGATCGCCGCATTACCTTGGCAAAAGGGAAGGTGCTCAGGTTTGTTATTCATATTCATATTGACCGCCTCCTTTCGCCCCGTTTCGGGCCCCCACAAGCGAACTTCGATGCACCTTACATCGGCATAATTTAGATCGGCATATGCGAAAAATAAGGGCAGAGATTTCTCTAACTTAGGTAATGGACCGGGTGGTGTTACAGTCAAGGCCTGAGAAGACTAAGCTTTTCGGCTGCGATGGCCGATTGAAAAGGCGGGGAACTTCACCATGGAATCGCCGAGCAGCCATCAGACTGACGCACGATCCGTTTCGGAGAGGCTGAAAGCGGCCACGGATGAGCTGCAAGAGTTGGAGAAACTTGTGGTCTCCGGGTGTTCTCCCCGTGTTCTGAGTGAATTCCGTGACGCGGTCGACAGCATGCGTCAAACCGCATGGGCAGTTCAGCAATGGACCGAGCTGCAAGGGCAACATCGCGACCCGTACTCAGTGCTGGGAGTTCTATCGCAGGAGCGGGTCCGGCGCGCCACGCAGATTGCGAAGGATCTGAGGATGGACCTGGAGTCACTGGAACTGGGCCTGGAAACCGAGGGTCTGGCGCAGCTCTATGAGGCCGTGGAAGGCCTCTGTGAGCGCATGGCTCCGCTCTTCAAGAAGAATGTGGGTTAGGCAATCGGATTTCCACCCGTGCTGTGACTAAAGTCTCCCGGAGTGCTACCGCCTTCCCTTCGGAGACTACTTCGTTCTGGCATCGACAGTGGCGGCGCCACGCACGCGGTCCGGGGTGAAGGCCGAGACTACAAGTCTCCTGGTTCGATCTGGTACGCGAGCGGACGGTAGCCGGGTCGCTGAACCCACCATAAGGCCTAATCGCGATCTGCCAGCCATCCTGATGTAAACTCCGTGTTAATGAGCGCTATTCCTTTTATTCTGATCGCGGTCGTAGCATCGATCGTGTTTTACACACTCTACACTTCTCACCGCTACCGGGCAGAAGCGATTCGAACATTAGCGGCTCGTTCGGGTATGCATTATCTTGGAAACGCGCTACCGGGGTCTCTAACGCTAGAAGGAACGCCGTTTTCTCGTTTTTCGAAAGTCTGGAACGTGATCGATGGGGAGCCACATGGAACCAGAATCATGGCTTTTGATTGTCAAGTCGGCGTTGGCAAGCGTAGCTGGAGGCGCTCGATCATCGCGGTGGAAAGTGACGGCAGTGGCGACGCCTTTAGAAATGTGAAGTTACATCCCGATATGACGGTTGATCATTCAGGCCGATGGAAGATTCTCTATTACCGTCCGAAAGCCCATTTCACCCTTCGCATAGCTGGACTTACGCCCATCGAGGAATTGGAGGCGAATTTAAACGCCGTGCTGACCAGTTCAACAAAGACCAGCCCGTGAGCCAAGAAGGTCCTACTCCAGCTGCATGCCGCCGATGAGATCGGCGAGTTTCTCGACGCGGTGTTCGCTGCACCATTCTTCTAACGCGCCCACGATTTTCTCCGTCGCGCAGGGGTCCCAGTAGCTGGCGGTGCCGATCTGGACTGCCGTCGCTCCGGCCAGCAGGAATTCGACGACGTCTTCCGCCTTGGAGATGCCGCCCATGCCGATCACGGGAATTTTCACGGCGTGCGCCGCGTCATACACCATCCGCACCGCGATGGGTTTAATGGCCGGGCCGGAGAGTCCGGCGGTGACGTTGGCGATGCGCGGCTTGCGCGTTTCCGGGTCGATGGCCATGGCCACGAAGGTGTTGATGAGCGAGAGCGCGTCGGCACCGGCTTCCTGTGCGACATAGGCCATTTGCGCGATGCTGGTCACGTTGGGCGAGAGCTTGACAATCAGCGGGCGCTGCGCCACGCGCTTGGCGGTGGTAACGACTTCATCGAGCGAGCGCGGATCGCTGCCGAACTGCAGGCCTCCGTGGGCGGTGTTGGGGCAGGAAACATTCAATTCGTAGGCTGCGATGCCCTCGCCTTCATTGAGAATCTGGATGGTGTGTTCGTAGTCTTCGCGGGTGTAGCCGAAAACATTCGCCAGCACGACGATATTCTTGATTTCGCGGAGGTGAGGCAGCTTCTCGTCGAGGAACGCGCGCGCGCCGATATTCTGCAGGCCGATGGCGTTCAGCATGCCGGCCGCGGTCTCCCACAGGCGAGGCGGAGGGTTGCCGATCATCGGCTCCTTCGACAGTCCCTTCACCACGAAGCCGCCCAGTTTGCTCAGGTGCACCACATCTTCGAACTCGACACCGTAGCCGAACGTACCGCTGGCGGCGATCACGGGATTCTTGAGCGGAATGCCGGCCACGCTCACGCTGAGGTCGGGAGTCATGGCTGGCCTGCTCCCGGGGGCGTGACTGGACTCGTGCCCGGCTTTGTGACTGGATTCGTAACTGGGTTTGTGCTCGGGTTTGCACTTGGGTTTGTAGTTACGTGGGTGAGCGCTTCGGTCAGCACGCGGCCCACGGAGTGTGTCGGAGCGTTGATGCCAAGCAGCGAGGCGAGCGTGGCTGCGAGATCCACGGGTTCCACATTCGTTCGATACGTTCCCGCCTGAAACGGCAAGCCGTAAAACGCCAGCGGGACGTGCGTGTCGTAATTGTAGGGCGATGCGTGGTCGGTGCCTCGCGCCGAGCCGACCGTATAAATGTCAGGGACGCCAAGCACGTACCAACTTCCTTCCGGGGAATAACTGTTCAGGTATTTTCGTCCCAGCGCCGTGTTGGGAACTTCGCCCTCGGCGAGTTGCGACTTCGTGTAGAAATCGCGCAGGCCAGCTTGCTTCATGGCCTCGCCGACGGCTTTCTCCGCATCAGCCTCGTGCACGTGAGCGGCGGCGAAAGCGTCCTTATCAAGCCATGCCACGGGATAGTCGAGCTTCAAGTACGCTGCGGGATGGCCGGGAGAATATTTCGCGGTGAGCGTGCTGTTGATCTGCGCTTCGATTTTTCCGGCTTCGAGGTTCGCCGCGGGAATGCGCAGCTTCTTTACCGCGTCGGGCAGCGAGGAAACGCCGTGGTCCGCAGAGAGAGCGATCCACACGTCGGCCAGGCCGATCTGGTGTCCGAGAAAGTTGATGAAGTCGGCCAGTTCGTGGTCGAGGTCGAGCGCCATCTGGTGCATCTCGGGAGAATCCGGTCCCACCTGGTGGCCGAGAATGTCGTTGGGCGAGAGGCTGATTGAAATGAAGTCTGTCGCCGGACCGCGGCCCACGTTTTCGTAAACCATCAGCTCTTTGGCGAACTCAAATTCGTACTCGTTGCCGAACGTGGTCGAGCCGACAACTTCGTAGAAGCCGGCGTCGGAACCGTCTTTACTCTTGCGATGCGCGGTCGAGCGCAGAACGTTCCCCTGATCATCCTTCCATTCGCGATCCCAATATTTCTGCGGGCGGCTCGAATTGAAATCCTGCGCCCACTTGGGCAGGTCGGTACGATAGTAGGTGGAGGTGATCCACGCGCCACTCTTGGGCTCAATCCAGTAGGCCGCATCACCGGCGAATCCGGCGGGAAGGACGGAGGCGCGGTCTTTCAAGGACACGCCGAAAACACGAGCTTTCCCTTGCGTGGCCAGCTTGAGTTCGTCGCCCAGCGTGTCGGCGAGGAGGTTGTGCGGGGAAGCTCCTGGTTTGTCTCCGTCGACGCCCACCAGTTTGGTAGCGTCGTCTTCCACCGAAGTCACCATGCGTTTCTTTTTCTGGTCCCACCATTCGTTCGCGACAATGCCGTGGCCGTTGCTGTAGGCGCCGGTAAACAGCGTGGAGTGTCCCGGAGCCGTGCGCGTGTTGACGTAGTTGTAATTGCAGTTGGGGAAGTAGGCGCCATGGTCGAGCAGAAAGCGGAAGCCGGAGTCGCCGAACTGGTCGCGGTAGCGCTCCAGGTAATCGCCGCGGAACTGGTCAATCACGATGACGACGACCAGCTTAGGATGGCCGTTGTAGGCGGAGGCGAAGCTGAGGACCGGGAGGCTGATGAAAAAACCGAGCAGGGCCAGCGGCAAGAAGCATTTCACAGCGGCAGATCTGGGGGACGACCTCATCGCGAAGGTAGTTTACACAGGCGGCCCGCATTCGCCAAAACCGGCTTGTCGCGTGCTCTGGTCGTTGGAGTTTCAGTTCGCGGGGGATTCTTCGGCTGTGTCTTGCGGAAAGATGGCAGGCTCGCGACGCGAATCCGCGCTCCTGAGCGAGGTCTGAGGCCGCCCCTTGCCATTCGGCCTAAGCTGCGGCATAATAAGAGTTTGCCTCGATCTCACCGGACTCTTCCGGAACAAGGATATAAGACCTGTGTTAATGATTCGTCTGGCGCGCCGCGGTGCGCGTAAACAACCGCACTATCGCATTGTGGTCATTGAGAAGGAGCGCGCGACCAACGGCCGTCCGGTGGAAGTGGTTGGGACTTACAATCCCCGCACCAATCCCGCCAGCGTCGAGCTGAAGCGCGAGCGCGTCGAGTACTGGGTGTCGAAGGGCGCTCAAATGTCGGAGCGCGTGAACAAGCTGTTCTCGAAGACTCCGGCTCCGGCTGCCGCCGGCTCCGCCGCCTAGGCCTTGAGGCCACCGATTCCCACCCTTTCGCAAAGGCGCGAAAGGATGGGGTACCCTCATTCCGAGCACATGCGAGAAATCGAAGCCTATGACTGAGCCCTCTGGAGATGTCCGCGTTCTTGTTGAGCTGATTGCCAAGTCGCTGGTTGACGCTCCCGACGAGGTTTTTGTCGAGAAGTTCGATGACGACGTCATTGAACTCGAGGTCGCCGAAAGCGATGTGGGCAAGGTCATCGGACGCCAGGGCCGCACCGCCCGCGCGCTGCGTGCCCTGCTGAGCGCCGCCGGGCACCGGGCGCACAAGCGTTACACGCTCGAAATCCTCGAGTAGGGTCCGGGCATTGCGTCCTGAATCACACGGCGAGCGCGAATTCATTAGCTTGGCCCGCGTTGTGAAGACGCAAGGCCGGCACGGCGAGGTCGGCGCGGAAATGCACAGCCAGGTGCCGGGACGCTTCGCGGTCGGTATGAAGCTTGTGGCTCTGCCGAAGACAGGGGACGCGCGGCGCGAACTGCAAGTCGAAGATCTGTGGCCGCACAAGGGCCTGCTCGTTCTGAAGTTTCGTGGCGTCGATTCCATGTCCGACGCGGAGTTGCTGATCGGATCGGAATTGCAGGTTCCCAGCGCCGAGCGCGCGAATTTGGAAACGGGCTGGACTTACGTCAGCGATCTGATCGGCAGTAAAGTTCTCGACCGCGGCCACGAAATCGGCCGCATCGAGGATGTTCAGTTCGGAGCCGGCGAAGCCCCGCTGCTGATCGTGACGGACGCGAGAGGGAGAAAGTTCGATGTACCTTTCGCCGAAGCGTACTTGGATGGGATTGATCGGGAAGGTGTCGACCTGGCGCAGCGGCAAGTGCGGATGAATCTTCCTGAAGGCATGCTGGAAGTGAATGCGCCGGTCACGGCAGAAGAAAAGCAAGAACAGAAGACAGAGAGAAAGAAAAGACGCTAGATTTTCCTCTGTGTACTCCGTGTCCTCTGTGGTTAAAAGTTTTAGGGTCGCAGGTCCAGATGAAAGCCGATATCCTGACGATTTTCCCCGGCTTCTTTCAAGGACCGCTGGATCACGGCATTACCCGCCGGGCCTGCGAGATGGGTCTGGCGAAAATCGAAGTCCACGATTTGCGGCAGTTCACGCACGACCGGCACCGCACCGTGGATGACCGCCCCTTCGGCGGCGGCGAGGGCATGGTGCTCAAGCCGGAACCGATCTTTGATTGTTTAGAAAAGCTTGGGCTGGCTTCGCGCGAGCAGCGGCTGTCGGGTGCTGTCAAGCAATGCGTGATCCTGCTGTCGGCGCAAGGCCAGCGCTTCACGCAGCAGGTGGCGGCAGAATTGGCCACGCTCGACCGCATGGTTCTGATCTGCGGCCGCTACGAGGGCGTGGACGAACGTGTAGCCGACCATCTGGCCGACCGCGAACTCTCGATTGGCGACTATGTGCTCAGCGGCGGAGAACTAGGAGCGGCCGTTATTATTGAAGCCGTCATGCGCTTGTTGCCCGGTGCAGTGGGCAACGAAGCTTCGACGCGGCAGGAATCGTTCAGCGCGCATGTGGAGTCGGCAACGCCGGGCGCGGCGGATTCGACTTGCGGCTCCGGCGGATTGCTCGACTATCCGCACTACACCCGCCCTGCGGATTTTCGCGGGATGCCTGTACCGGAAGTCTTGCTGAACGGCGATCACCAGGAAATTCGACGCTGGCGCCGGCAGCGGGCCCTGGAAAAGACGTTGCGCAACCGTCCGGATTTGCTCGAAGGCGTGCAACTCAGCGACGAAGACGCAAAGATTTTGGTGCGGATTAAATCCGGCCGCGAGTAGGCCGTCGTGAGCAGGGCGCATGCTGCTAGGGAAAAAGATTCGTATCAGGGTATGCCTTCAGGCATACCGAACGGAAACTGGAATCAATCGCGCCTTCAGGCGCTGCGAAGGACGAAGGATAAAACGACAATGTCAAACTTAATCATCGAAAAGCTGCTGGCCAAACAGAAACGCACAGAAGTTCCCGCATTCCACCCCGGCGACACCATCCGGGTCCACGTGAAGATCAAGGAAGGCGAGAAAGAACGCGTGCAGGCCTTTGAAGGCGTGGTCATCAAGCGCGACAACGGGCCGCAAGCCAGCTTCACCGTGCGCAAGATCAGTTTCGGCCAGGGTGTGGAGCGTATTTTCCCCGTCCATGCCAAGGTCATCGATAAGGTCGAAGTGCTGCGCTCATCCAAAGTGCGCCGCGCCCGCCTGTTCTACCTCCGCGGTCTGCGAGGCAAGGCCGCCCGCCTGCGCGACGTGGAAAAAACCTAGCGTTGGAGAAATGAGTTCCAGCCGCGAAGCGGCGAAAGAATGCAGCCCACGGCGCAAGCCGTGGGTCAGCCACCGAGGAGCAATCAGCCCCGAAGGGGCGAAAGAGTGCAGCTGCCCCACCAAGGCACAGCGTTGTTTCTGGCGCGGCTGCCGATCTAGCTCAGCTTATCCCGCCACCGCGAGCGGTTCGCGCACCACTTCCACTTCAACGAACTCTTCGACCCGCCTGCTCCGCAGCTTGCTCAATACATAGCTGAGCAGCGGACGGTCGCCGCGGCGAATCTGTTGAAACTCAACGCCCATGCCAAGATTGTCGACCAGATATTTCACTTGTGCCTTCACCGCCACGCTGATGTCGAACATATTCAGCATGAGCCGGAAGTCGGTACCAGGCCGCAGGATTTCGGTGGCCGCGATGCGCGCGCCATATTCTGAAATCTGCTGGACCTCGCCTTCCACGCGCTGCACGCCGTCGATCACTTCCGCCTGCCCTTCGACGTAGAATCGCGGACGCCGCCGCCGGTTGCAGTTGTCTTGACCGCTCAAGCCGCGACCCGCACGGCGCTTCGAGCCATTGAGCGAGCTGTCGAGGATTACGGGCTGGTACTGTTCCTCTGTCTGTACCTGCATCTGCCGCAACTCTTCGTCCCAGGGAGTTTTGCCTTCGATGCACTGCACCGAGAACTGCCCGCGCAACGGCGATTCGGGATCGCCCGCCCATACCACCTGGCAGATGGCTTTGTTGCGTCCGCGCTCGACCATCACCAGGTCGCCCAAGTTCACCGTGCGCGCGCTGAGCAGCCGCGCGCCGTGCGGGTGAATGTCATAGGTGCAAGCCATCTCCGACGGGCCGCGACCTTGCTGACCAACCAGGCTCCAGCGCACGGGCAGCGCCAGGTGTACGGCCTTGCCTGTGAGCAGGCCGTCCTCGGGTGACGCGTTGAGTTTGGTTTCCACGATGCTTCTCGGGCCGATTCAACTTAAGACGCTCAAGTGAAATGAAGTTACCAGTGCATGTCCGACCGGACAATGTACGTACGTAATCAAAGTCATGGTTACTGCCTGGCGTTACCCGAGTGGGGGGCGTGGCACGCGTGTGCCATAGCAGAGGACAAACAGATTCCTCCGCCTTCGCTCCGCTCAGAGTCGGAATGACAACGGATCAGGAACCCTCGTGGAAACTTCGCTTGCCTGAATGCGCGCTCTCGACGAAGATGGTGAGCAACTCCACACTTACATGAAGTCGCCATCGACACGAACGCTCTCGCCCTCCGCGGCCAAGCTGCGGCTGCTGAAGAAGCTGCGCTGCACGTTGCGCTATGAAAAAAAGGCCTGGGCAGCGGGCGCGCGGCTGGTGGCAGGGGTGGATGAAGTGGGCCGTGGCTCGCTGTTTGGCTGCGTCGTGGCGGCGGCGGTGATCCTCGACCCGGCGTACCGGGTGCGTGGGTTGCGCGATTCGAAGTTGCTGCCAGCGGAGCGGCGTGAGGTGCTGGCGGAACGCATCCGCGAGCACGCCGTTGCGTGGGCCATTGCAGCTGTGGACGTGGCGCGCATCGATCAGATCAACATTTATCATGCGTCGCGGCTGGCCATGCGCGAAGCGGTGATGCGGCTTGCGCCTGCGGCGGATCACTTGCTGGTCGACGCCATGCGTCTGGACTGCGAGCAGCCACAAATGCCGATCATTCACGGCGACGCGCTCTCCGCCTCGATTGCGGCCGCGTCGATCCTGGCGAAGGTGGAGCGCGACCGCATGATGTGCGAATGGGACGCGGTGTTTCCTGCTTACGGCCTGGCCTCGCACAAGGGATACTGCACGCCCAAACATCTGGCGGCGCTGCGCGAGTTGGGGCCGACGCCGCTGCATCGGCAGTCGTTTGCGCCGGTGTGGCAGAATCCAGTGCCGCAGGAGGCGTTTGGATTTATGGCTGAGGGAGTGCAGGACGAGATAAGTCCTGAGGATCTGGCAGGTTAGTGGCGAGCGATGTAAAATGCATCCAATGTTCCTGCAGGAACATTTTGAGGTACAATGCTGTACAGACATTCTCATGCGTACGCAGCTAAATCTAACGGAGACAATAAGTTATGAAGACTGCATCTTCTCGTTTGAAGCGGCGCCGCGCTCCTGCGGCGGCCCGTCGGCGTAAGCCCATCAATCTACGCGCTTTAAAGGACGAGAAAAAACGGGTGTCCGGAGCCTTGCACGCGATGAAGATCGCGGATTTTTATCGTCCGCTGAAGAAGCCGGTCACGCTGCGGCTGGATGCCGACGTGATCGCGTGGTTTAAGAAAGACGGGCGGCGATATCAGACTCGCATCAATCAGGCATTGCGGAAGGTGATGGAGCGGGAGTTGAAGGGGCGATAGCCGGTCATGCGAACTGCTTCGGTGAGACGGCTGCTCACGTTGATCGTGATGGCGACGCTTGTTCCCTGCTTGGCCGGGAACGATAATGCCGCCGCTCAAACTGTCGCGAAGGAGGCTATTTCTCAGGCGGCGGGTAGCGCAGCCGCCTCAAAACCCAGAGAAATACGGATCACCGATGCGCCGATTCCGATGCGCATCCTGGTGCAGAGTCCCGCCGAGACTGACACCGAGTTACAGATCATCTGCCTGTTTCGGTCGGATCCGTCGAACACACTGCACGGTTCGCTGGTGGAGGCGAACGAAAAGCTGAAAGGGTTGCTCGATCGCATTCGAAAACCCACACTGTTTCGCGGCGACCTCGGGGAGACCCTGTTGATTGATCCGCCCAGCGGCAGCCTGGCGGCGAGGCGGTTGCTGATTATTGGCCTCGGCGACTCTGAGACATTTGTGCCCGAAAGAATGGAACTGGTGGGCGCGATCGCATATCGCGAGGCTAGTCGACTGGGCGTGGCACGTCCGTTTTTTGCGCCGACTGTGATCGATGGAGGGGTGACGACTTCCGCTGCCGGGCAGGTGGCGGAGCAGGTCATCCGGGGCTTTTTGCGAGCGGCGCGCACGGAGAAAGTCGTGCAAGAAGGCGGGGCTTCGCGGGGGCCGATCATTCAGGAGCTTACGTTTTTGGCGGGACCGCAACATGCCGCTGATGCGCAGAAGGGTATCGAGAACGCGATTGCGGATGCGGGTAAGTAAGGCGGAGTTTCGTGCAGCCCTCTGCGAGAGCAGGTTCCTCGATCACTCTCGCCGGTTTCACCGGCTGCGAGTGCCTCGGAATGACAAGGTTTATGCAGGGCTAGGGATGGAGCGTGGAGTTGAGTTGATTGAGCAGTTTGGTGTTGTTGGCCAACGCTCGCTGGAGGATTTCGGCTTGCTGTTTGGCAACCGGCCAGTCTTGGGCTTCGACGGCTTCGGTTAGGCCGGGCAGTTCCAGGTGAGCGTAGGTGAACCGTGCGCCGTAGAGGATGTGTTTGAACCAAGGGCGGCCGGGGATGCCGTCGGGGTTGAGCCAGTTGCGCTCGACTTGCATCATGCCGTGGTTGAGGGTGAAGGCGAGTTGGGGATCGATTGGGCCGGAGGCGAGTTTCTCTTTCAGGGAATCGTTCAGGCGTTGGCCGGCGGATTCGAAGTTGGTGATGGCTTTTTGAACGTCGCTGAGGTCCAGAGGTTTGGAAGCGGTCCCGGAGGGGGCGCAGGTGGCGCAGGCTTTCGTAGGGTCCTTCGCGCCGGCCTCGCCGCCGCTCAGAGCCTGCCCTGAGCTTGCCGAAGGGATGACAGATTTGTTTTTGGTCGCGAGTTCATTTACGAACTGGCGGATGTTGCTCGCGTAAGCGGCGAAATCGAAGGGGAGCAGGTCGGCGTTGGCGAGGCGCAACGCGGTCACGCCCCAGAGTTCCGACATCAGAGTGTGGTAGTGGTAGCTGGGGTCGCCGAAGTGGTTCATCCAGTAGAAATCGTCGTAGCCGGAGTGGTAGACGCCGTAGTCTCCGTCGAACTGCAGGCCGATGACGGGCATGCCGACGAAGTTTAGGAATACGGTGTGATCACTGCCGCTGCCGATGCGGGTGTCGGCGAGAGTTCCGTCGTTCACGCCGGAGTCGTTCATCTGGCCGGATTGATGGCCTGCTTCTTTTTCCCGCGCGGCGGTTTCTTTCCATGCTTCGTACAGGCTCTTGCCTGACGGATCCTGCAAAGTGTGCGTGGTTTCGACCAGCATGGGAGCTAACGACGCGACGGCCTGGCCGTGGAAGTTAGGACCAGAGGTGGCTTCGTCGACGTTGATGTAGGCGACGGCTTTGGCGCGGAGTTCGTCGGCGAATTGCTCTCCCCACTCGGTGGAACCGGTCAGGCCGACTTCTTCGCCGTCCCAACTGCAGATGACGAGGGTGCGGCGGGGTCGCATGCCTTGTTTCTTTAGTTCGCCGAGGCCGCGGGTGAGCTCCATCATGCTTGCGGTGCCGCTGGAGGGATCGACGCCGCCGAAGGCCCAGGCGTCGCGGTGGTTGCCGAGAACGACCCATTCGTCCGGGAGTTCGGCGCCGCGGATGCGGCCTTCGACTACGTAGTAGGGTTGGGTGCCGTTGTCCATTTCGATTTTGAGATGGACTTTTTCTTTTTCGCCGCCAAAGCGATAGGGAAAACCAAGGCCACCCTGCCATGATTCTGGGGCGACGGGGCCGTCCAGGTTTTCGAGCAGAGGCTTGGCGTCGTGCCAGGAGAGTGGGAGCGCCATGATTTTCGGGGCTGATGTTGCCTGCTCAATGGGAATTCGCTTTGCGCCGGGGACTGAGGCCCAGCCGGGAGTTTGCGGGTCGCCGGGGACCATGAAGTCGTAGGTGATGGCGCCGCGCTGGATTTTATATTCGGAGCCCCAGGGGCCGTCGGGATCGACTTTGCCTTTTTTGTAGCCGTCTTCGGCGGGATCGCTGTAGATCAGGATCGCGGCTGCACCTTCGCGTTGCGCGGTGAGGGCTTTGAATCCGCGATAACTGTAGGGATTGGAATAGCGCACGAGGACAATTTTGCCTTTGACGCTGATGCCGCTTTTTCGCAGCAGATCGTAATCGTCGGGATTGCCGCTGTGAGCGTAGACGACGGGCGCGGTGACTTCGCCGGAGATCGACATGCCGAGCCAGGCGCCGGAGATCGCGGGATTATTCGAGTCATCGTCGCCGGGGAGCGGAGTCTCGCGGAGGATGGCTTTGTAGTTTGTCGGGGCAATCATTTCCAGCGAGGCGGATTTTGGATTTGTGCCGTAGACATCGTAGCGGCGGATGATTACGTCTTCGAGGCCTTGCTTATTCCATTCGTCGCGAATGTATTCGGCGAGTTCGTTGTTGCGCTTTGATCCGGCGACGTGGGGTTCCTGGGTGAAGATGCGGTGCTGACGGCGTTCCTCGTCGGGAGCGGGGATGGATTTGAATTTCTCTTCTACGGTGGTTTCGCGGGCGGCGTGGGCGGCGGTGAAGCCTAGGATTTGAGCTTGGGCGGCGCGGCCAGGAAGTAAGAGAAGTACGATTGAAGCAAGGCGCGTGAGGTTCATGGGCGGATGCGATTGTACCGCAGTGCTGGAGGCGTTGAAGGCGTTCAAAAATGCGGCTCAACATTCATTGGCCGCTCGTTTCGCCTTCCTTGTGAAGTAAAGTGTGACCAGACTGGATAGTGAGTACGTTGTCAGGCAAACAAACGGCAACCCAAAAAACAAGGCGTAAAGGCACTCGCTATCATGGCAACCGGCACCCGTACCGAACAACTGCGAGAGAACATAGTCTTGTCGCGTTTGGTGTGACCAGGAGGGGTCCCATCCGCGCCAGAGTTCGTGGCCTCCAAGATAGAGCGCGAGCAATCCGAGCAAGCCGACAAATGGAGCAACGCCCCTGAACCAGCGAGACGATGCGAAAGCGGCAAGCAGTGCACTGACGACGACGAACGGGATGAATCCAGTTAACACCTGCACGTCCGTCGCGGCTCCCCGCGAGAGTTCTCCGGTTCCACGGTTCACTACAAACCCAAGAATAAGGCCACCTGTGGTTGCAATCATGGCATGAACCATGAAGCCTAGGACCGCCCTGCTGACCCCGTGCTTTTGACTGGCATTGGCGTTCATTGCGAATCAGTATATTCGCGTGGTAGATGGTTGTTGGCGAAAACTCCGACAGCGCTCATAGACCGTTGCGAAGGCGGGAGTGAAGCCGAGGATGATTTTGGGTGTGGGCGCCGTTAAGCAAAGAAAGCGCGATTAGAAAGAAAAGTGCGGTTGAATATTTGCGCAGGGTCGTTTATGCGATTCGGCACATATGCTGACAGGTAGTGTTAGGCATGGAACAAAATATCGATTGTCATCCTGAACGGCGGCGAAGCCGGCGTGAGGGACCTTACGTCGGTCGAAGGTTACGGTGCTGCGAATGGGAACTCGGGGGGCCTCCGGCATGGGCTTTCTTGCCGGCGAATTTGCCGCTGCCTGTGGATCGTAAGGTCCCTCGGAGGGCATGCGCCCTCCTCAGGATGACATCATGGGAACATCAGGAAGGGAAAGTGTAGGTGTCTATCCCAGTTTACGGTCGGGTTGATAGCGGTGTCGTTGGTACCAGCCGTAGCTCAGGTCTCTCCACTTCGGGTTGGTGGATTCAATCAACCTAATTTTTTCCTCGCGCCGCCAGGCTTTCATTTCTTTTTCCCGCCGGATTGCGGTCATTACTGATTCATGGCGCTCAAAATAGACGAGGCTGGTCACGTTGTAGTTGGCAGTGAAGCCTTCGAAGGCGTGCGTCTTATGTTGGAAGACTCGCTGCTCGATGTTGCTGGTCATCCCGATGTAGAGGACGCGGCGCTGGCTGCTCAGAATGTAGACATAGTAGATCTTGGGCATGCTTGAGGAACGCATAAGGAATGAGCAGAAGTCTGTGACGGATGTCACAACCTGGTGTGGAAGCTTCCGAAAGCGGAAAGCTGCTTACAGTTCTGTCATCCTGAACGGCGGCGAAGCCGGCGTGAGGGACCTAACGTGGGTTGAAGGTTCCGGTGCGGTGGATGGAAACCCGCCGGCGGCGGTCGGTCTATCCGGCATGGGGCTCTCGCCGACGGTATTGCCGCTGCATGCGGATCGTGAGGTCCCTCGGAGGGCTTGCGCCCTCCTCAGGATGACATCGCTCTGGGCGAATCTACGCTCTGGGCGAATCTACTTGGCTTTCAGGATTTCGGTTAGCAAATCTGGCTTCGAGTCGTCGCGGACCAGGTGGGGATATTTTTCGCCACCGTGGTAGTCGATCTTGTAGGTCTTGTAGTAGTCGGTATTTTCGACCAGCAAGTCGATGGGCGCGGAGCTGTTCTTCGCGGCACGCAGAGCTTCGCGCAGCACGTCGGGGGAGAACTGGCGACCGTTGACTGCGATCAGCTTCATGCCGGGGCCGATGCCAGCTTTGGCTGCGGGCATGGCTTCGACGGTATCGCCAATACTGCCGTCGCTGTTGAGCGCGAGGCCGAGGGAGTAAAGGGCGTTCACAGAACGGCGCGAGGCGCTGTCCATGGCAGAAGGAGTTTCGTCGTACACGACTTTCCATCCGCTGCCCTCGATGCCGCCGAGAGGTGCGCCGGGGCCGTGATTGGTGAGGCGCTCGGTCCAGAAGGTGCGCCAGTCATAGGTTGCGACCTGGTTGAGGGTGTTGACTACGTCGTCGAAGGTGTAGGGCTTGACCATCGGGCCGGTGCTGGGCGCGCCGTGGAAGAGATGGCAGAAATCGTCGATGGTCTTTGCGCCTTTGGTTTGCTGGCGGATGATGACGTCGGTCCAGAGCCAGTCCAGCGTGCCTTCGTCGTAAAAGTCGGTGCTGCGGCGCCAGGATTCCCAGGCGCGGGGAGAAAAATAAAGTTCCGGGGCGTCGTCGGCGGTGTCCTGCAGGTTGCGCCATTCGCGGCCGGGCGTGTGATCAAGGAAGGCGGCGGTGAGGGCGAGGTCGTCCCGATCCTGGTCAGCTGTCAGCAGACCGCTGCGCGAGGTGAGCACGAAGCCGAGATAGTTGGTCAGGCCTTCGTAGACCCAGAGCAGGTCATCTTGCATAGGCTGCTGGTAGTCGGGTGTGGCCAGGCCGGCGGGTCGGCGGAATTTTCCGTTCCAGGAGTGGACGTACTCGTGGGGCAGCAGGCTGGCGGACTGTTTGCGGGCGGTCTCGTCGACCAGGGCGCGCTCACCCACGCGACTGTCGTCGGATTCGTGGTGTTCGAGGCCGAAGTGGGCGACGTGATCGCTTAGCGTGTAGAGGAAGTGGTAGTCGCGGTAGTGGTGGGCGCCGAAAAGTTTCTGCGCTTGATCGACCAGACTCTTGTAGTGATCCCAGACTTCCGGTGGGGCTTCGAGGGCGGCGGCGCTGTCGGCGGCGATATCCATTTCGGTGACGGGATCGCTGGCCAGTGGGACGACTTTGAGAAACTCTCCGGTGATGACGGGCGAGTCGACTAGCGTGGTGAGGGAAACGGTGGCGAAGTGGATTTCGTTTCCGCTCTGGCTGGTCACCGGAAGCGGAGTGCCGAACTTCCAGCCTTCGGGGAGTTTCAGGTTGGCGCTGTAGTTGATGGCGTCGGATTTGTATCCTTTGGGGTAGAGCAGAACCTGGTTCCAGCTGATAATCGCCAGCTTGTCGGTGGCGGAGGAGCCGGCGGAGAATCCGCCTTCGAAGGTTGCAGGAGAGAGGAAGTCGAGTTCGGCGGTGATTTCATTCACGCCTGTGGGGACATCGACGTGGAGGGTGAAGCCGTCGAGCAGGTCGCGGCGCCATTTCAGAGGCTTGCCGGCGGCAAAAAATTTCAGTCCTGCGAGATCGATGACGGGGCCGTCGGGGGCGTGCTCGCCGGGAATCCACTTGGGGTAGTAGAGGGTGAGGTCGCCGGGCGTGGCGGGGATTTTCAGCGTGGCGTGGAAAATTTTGCGGGGGGCGGTGGTGGCATCGACCGCGATGGTGATGGTGGGCGGAGTTGCGGGAGATGTTGCGGCCAACGCAGAAGCAGAAACTGCCAGGATCGAGAAGCAGACTGCTCCCAAGTTTCTGGAGAATTTCATTGTGCTGGGGCCCTCATATTTTCTTATGAAGCGAATGTCACTCGATGCGAACTGGAAACTATAGCAGCCGGGGAGTGCGATGGTACAGGGAAGCAAGCACGCGGTAATGTCGCATTTTGATGCTTGGGAAAAAACCAACAACCACCAAGGGCACGAAGGATCACGAAGGACTTCGTTTGAGCGGGCCTCCTTCGTGTACCTCGTGTCCTTCGTGGTTAAAAGATCCTAAAACTGCACCGCTGCCGCCCGCACTGCTATGATTCCGCAGATGTCGCGCCGCGGGAAATTTATTACTTTCGAGGGACTTGACGGGACCGGCAAGAGCACGCAGATGCGAAAGCTGGCGGCGGTGGTGCGCGCGGCGGGACACAAGGTAGTGGAGACGCGCGAGCCGGGCGGGACGCTGACGGGAGAAAAGATCCGCAAAGTGCTTCTCGATTCTGCGACGGCGGGACTTTCGCCGCTGGCCGAGATGGCGTTGATGTTCGCTTCGCGGGCGCAGCATATTGCGGAGGTGATCGAGCCGGCGCTGGCCGCGGGCAGCGTTGTTTTATGTGACCGGTTTACGGATTCGACGGAGGCCTACCAGGGCAGCGGGCGCAAGTTGGGCAGCGAAGCGGTGCGCGAATTGCATCGCGTACTGTGTGGGAATCTACAGCCGGATTTGACCATCCTGCTGGATTCGGACGCGGCGGCGAGCGTGGGACGGGCGCGGCGGCGGAACAAGCGGGCGTCTCGGGCATCGAGCCAGGGGCACGGCGACGAGAACCGGTTCGAGTCGGAGACGCGGGCTTTCTTTGCGCGGGTGCATGACGGATATGTAGCAATTGCGAAGCGGGAGCACGGGCGCGTCGTTACGGTGGATGCGCGCGGGACGCCGGGGCAAACGCATGCGCGGATCGTGGATGTCGTGCGGAGGAAGTTGAAACTGGTGTGACAGCCGTTAGCATTTAGCACTTGGCATTTGGCCGTTGCGGGGCGGCGTAGTTCCATGCGCTACCGAGCGCTTACTTTGGTTGAATGTTGTGTGCCCAAAATGCTGCGCTGAACCCGAACGGCTAAATGCCAAGTGCCAAGAGCTAATGGCTTCTTATGTTTTCTGATTTTCACGGCAACGCGGAAACCATCCATCGCTTGCGCGACATGCTGGCGCGCGACCGCTTTCCGCATGCGGTGGTGCTTTCGGGCGGGACTGGAGCGGGGAAGTACACGCTGGCGCTGATGTTGGCGCAGGCGCTGAACTGTCTCGCGCCCACGACGACCGACGGCCTGCCTGATTTCTGCGGGAAGTGCGCGAACTGCATTCGGATTGGCCAGGCTTCCGATCTGGACACCCGCTTCGCCGAAGCCGTGGAGGCGCGGGAGAATCTGCGCGACGCCGACAAGAAGGAGACGCGGCTGTTTGTGCAGACCCATCCCGACGTGCTCATCATTCCTCCTGACCCTCCGCAGATGATGATCAAGGTCGATCAGGTGCGGCGGTTGATTGAGACCATTTATTACCGTCCGGCGGAGGGCAAGGAGCGGGTCTACATTTTCACTGACTCGGCGTTCATGAAGGAAGCCGCGAACTCGTTGCTCAAGGTGCTGGAGGAGCCGCCGGAGTTTGCAACGATTTTTCTGCTGACGGAGAATCCGGGGGAACTGCTGCCGACGATCCGCTCGCGGTCGATGGTGTTTCCGCTGGCAGCGTTAGCGGCCGAGGAAATCGAGAAGTATCTGGCGTTGAATCGTCCCGAGTGGAAGCCGGCAGAGCGTGCGCTGGTGGCCCGGCTGTCGGAAGGGGCGGTTGGTCGCGCCCGCGGGTTCGATCTGGCGGCTTATGTGGCGGCTCGCAGTCATGCGCTGGCCATTTTGAAGTCGGCGTTGCAGGGTGGGGAGCACAGTGAATTGTTCAAGGTGACCGAGTCGTATCGTCCGGGAGCGGAAGGGCGGGAGAAGACCGAACAATTGATTCGCACGCTCTATTCATTGTTGCGCGATCTGGCGTCGATCGAAGCCGGTGCGCCGGAGTTGATTCGCAATACCGACATTGCTTCGGAGTTGAAACGGTTGGCGGAGTCGGCTGATTTCGATTGGATTACGGTGGCTTCGGACCGGCTGGCTGAGGTGGAACGAGGGATGCGGCGGAATCTGCTGCGGTCGTTATCGCTGGATGCGTTTGCGGCGGCACTGGAGAAGTGAGTCGGCGGGCGGGTGCATTGAAGTGCGGAAACCGGGTAGTAGTGCATTTTGACGCTCGAAAAGAAAACCGCTAACCACGAAGGGCACGAAGGATCACGAAGGAATTCGTTTTGCGTGGGTTTCCTTGGTGCGACTTCGTGTCCTTCGTGGTTAAAGATTTTCAAACTGCACCACTAGGCGGAAACCGCGGCGCTTGCGTCGATTGCGGAGCGGGCGTATAGGGTAAGAAAGATCTCGTTACGAGTCATCCGATTTCGGAACGTGCCTTTGGAGGGTTCTCGAATGATCACGCTCAACGTGAATGGAGCACGGCGCGAGGTGCAGGCGCCGGCCGACACTCCGCTGCTCTATGTATTGCGCAACGATCTCCAGTTGATTGGTCCGCAGTTCGGCTGCGGGCTCGCACAGTGCGGGGCCTGCGCGGTTCTGATCGACGGCAAGGAAACGCGGTCCTGTGTTACGCCGGTTGCGAGCGTCGCGAGTCAGGAAATTACTACGCTCGAAGGTTTGCCCGCGAGATGGGCGAAGCAAAAGGGTCTCTCGGCAGAGGCTGCGAAAAATACGCTGCATCCGGTGCAGCAAGCCTGGATCGAGGAGCAGACGCCGCAGTGCGGATTTTGCCAGAACGGGATGATGATCAAGGCGACTGAACTGCTCGAAAGCAATGCGAATCCTTCGTTGACCCAAATCAAAGCGGCCTTCACCACATCGGGTATATCGCCGAATCTGTGCCGCTGCGGGACCTACGTCGCGATCATTGAAGCCGTAAAGCATGCTGCCGAAATCATGGCGAAGGGGAGGTAAGCGATGGCAACCATGAGCGAAAAGCCAGGAAACGTGCTTGCACCGACGCTATCGCGCCGCCAATTCATCAAAGCCGGCGGGGTTCTCGTCGTGGGGTTCAGCTTTGCCGGCACCGAACTTCTGAAGGGCGAGACCAAAGCGCCCTCGGTTATGAGGAACTCGCTCGATCCTACTCTGGCCAGTTCGTGGATCGAGATTCACCCGGACAACACGATTCTGATTCGCACCGGGAAGAGCGATTTCGGCCAGGGCACAACCTTCACCGCCTACCGGCAAATTGTGGCCGATGAGCTGAGCGTGCCCTTCGAAGCCATTACAACGGTCGTGGCGGGGAGTACCGACATTACGCCGGACGGCAGCGGCGCCTTCGATTTTCTTGGACATGGGACTCCGAACATCCGTAAGGCGGCCGCCTATACCCACCAGGCTCTGCTGGATCTGGCGTCTGAGAAACTTGGGGTGCCGAAGGACAAGCTTTCGGTCAAGGACGGCATTGTGTCGGGAGGCGGCAAGACCATTTCCTACGGCGACCTCATCAAGAACCAGCAGTTGAAGCTCACGATTCCCGTCAAGGGAGACCTCACGAGCATCATGGGGTTGAGCATCGAGGGCAATCCGCCGATGAAGCCGGTGAGTGAGTACACGGTCATCGGCAAGTCGTTCAAGAATTCCATTATCAGTTCAAAAGTAGCTGCCAAGGAAACCTGGGCGACCGATGTGCGACTGCCCGGCATGTTGCATGCCCGGGTGGTGCATCCGAAGACGCTGGGATCGACTCTCGTGTCGGCCGGGCAAGTGGACAAAACCAAGTTTCCGAATTCGCAAGTCATCGTGAAAGGCAATCTGGTCGGAGTGGTCGCGCCTACGGAGTGGGAAGTGATCCAGGCCGCCGATCAGGTAGCCGACGGGACCAAGTGGACTGAGTGGAAGGGCCTGCCGGGCAATGCCAAACTTTACCAGCATTTGAGAGAAGAAGCGGATTGGACCAGCGCGCCCGTCGTCAAGAGCGAGGATTCCAAAGGTGACGTTAGCCCGCAGCTGGCATCGGCACACAAGAAGCTTTCCGCCACGTATCAGTTGTCCTACATGAAGCACGCACCGATTGGTCCGACCATGGCCGTCGCCGATGTTAAACCTGATGGCACGGTGCACATTCATGTGCATAACCAGAATCCGCAGGCACTTCGCGGCGAGATCGCGATGATGCTCGGCACTACGCCCGATCATGTGATTGTGCATTCTTATCCCGGACCGGGCCACTACGGCAGGTCGAACGGCGGAAACTCGGGAGCGGAAGACGAAGCGGTACTCCTGTCGCAAGCGGTCGGCAAACCGGTACGCGTGCAATGGATGCGCGCCGACGATATGCAGTGGTCCACGCAAGCGTCGGCTGCCTTTTCTGACGTGAAGCTGGCCGTCGATGAAAAAGGCAAAATAGCGGCCTATCAAATCGACCACTACATGCCCGCTATGCAGGATGATCGGCCGATCGGTGCGGTCCTCGCCGGGCTGCCCACCATGGCGGCTCCTCAGGTGCATTCGGATGGTGTAACCACCACGGTGAACGGCATTGAAGATCCGTGGGTTTACGCCCAGGTTCCGAACCTGATCGAGAATGGTCATGGCACCTTTCAGGTTGGGCAGAAAGCTTCGCCGCTGGCCGTCGGTCTGCGCGACCACAGCATGCGCACGCCGGGGCAGTTTCAGCAGAACTATCCGCGCGAACTCGCGATCAGCGAGGCAGCCGCGCTTGCGGGCGCGGACGCTCTCCAGTTCCGTATTGACCACGCCAACGAAGAGCGGGCCATCGGGGTGCTGAAATCGGTTCGTGATGCGTCCGGTTGGGATACTCGGCCTTCACCGCGTTCTGACGCTAAAGCCATAGGATCCGCGCCCCTGCGCGGTCGCGGAGTTTCGCTGATGTTGCGTAGCGGAACCTACTGGGCTTGCGTTTGCCAGATCGCCGTCACTCCGAGTACGGGCGTGATCGTCGTGGAGAAGTACACCATCGCAGTCGATCCCGGCATTGTCGTGAACCCGATCCAATTGAAGCGGAATGTCGAGGGCGGTGCGGTGATGGGAATCGGCCATGCGCTCTTCGAAGAGGTCGCGTTCGATGAGAGCGGCATCACCACCGAGGACTGGCTTTCGTATCCCATCCCGACCATGGCGGACATACCGGAGATCAAAGTCGTGCTGCTTAACAATCCGAAGGTCGGTGCTTACGGTGGAGGTTCGGAAGCTGCGAACGCACTTGCGGCGCCGGCCATCGCAGCGGCCCTTCACGATGCAACCGGAAAGATCATGCGGCGGCTTCCCATGAAGCCCGCCTACGTGCAGGCGCTCTTGAAGACTTAATCGAGCCGCGCATCGGGATCGACGGGAAAGGCAGGGCGGAGCATTTCGCTCCGCGGACAGCCGCGCCCGTCCCCGCCTGAACATGAGTTCCCCAACCTCTGCGGAAATCGACCAGTAACCTACCCGGTGGTTACTACGGGCTGCCTCGGGACGACTCTAAGACTCTGCTAATGATCATATTTTTCAATCGGTTACCAAGATTACTCCGGTGGTTCTACTCCCTTCTGGGAGATTGCTCACCTACCTCCTCCCGCCTATAATCGTCTCAACTCTGGTAAGGGATTCTCCGTCAGGTTCCGGGTAGGACACGAGGAGGGCGCAGTCTGTTTAGACGGCTCTCCAGCGAAGGTTTGGTGAAGGGGATAACGCCCGGATTATGCGAAAGCGCCTGCAACTCGCACGGATGTTGATGCTGACGAGAACCACGGCACTCGCGACCTCCTTAGCTTTTTTGCCTGCCGTCATTGCTTCGCCTCGCGTGTGGGCGGCGGATGGCGAAGATTCGCCCCAGTTAATTACTCCTACTGACGAGCACGGACACAAAGTTTATGTGAACGAGCCTGCCCCGGCGCGGGCGCGGCACACCGACTCTCAGCAAAGCGAGGCTCCCCAGACCAGGCGAGCGTCGCTCGTCTATTGGAGCAGCAAAGAGAATCGCTGGAAGCCGGTGCCGCCGGCGAATACGGCGTCGATGCAGGCGGCGCGGTCGGCCGCGGCTGAGGTGAGTCAATACGTCACCCCGGGTTACGGTCACGATTCCACACAGTCCGCGAACGCGAAGATTCTGGCCGCCAATTCGCGCGGACATCAGGCGTCGCAGGAAGAGATTGATTCGTCCATCGTGATGGCGGCGGCGCGGCACAATGTGGATCCGAATCTGGTGCGGGCGGTGGTGAAAGTCGAGTCGAACTTCAATTCCAATGCGGTTTCGCGCAAGGGAGCGATGGGCCTGATGCAGCTCATGCCGTCGACGGCGCGCGAGTTGAAGGTGAGTAATCCGTTTGACCCGGACCAGAACGTGGACGCCGGAGTGCGGCATCTGAAGCAACTGCTGGAAAACTATCGTGGCGATGTGAATCTGACCCTGGCAGCCTACAACGCGGGTTCGGGAGCGGTGGCGCGCAGTGCCGGCATCCCGCACTATGCCGAGACTCAGAACTATGTGCGGAGGATCACCAATCTTTACTACGGAGGATTTGATCTTTCTCCGTCCGGGCCGTCGCACGAACCGGTGCGGGTGCAGCGAGATGCTAGGGGTGTGCTTTACATCAGCAACACCGATTAGGGTTACGGGCATCTGTCTTAAAAGTAATGGGTATCAAAATCCCAACCCTGTCGCAGAGAACGCGACAAGGATGGGGACCCTTAGGGCTAGAATGGGATCCTCAGTAAGTTTTCTCAGAAAGTTTTATTGATATCTCTCAGGTAGCAATGTAGTTCAACCAGGGCTGTTCAACTGCAACGTTGGATCGAGACGGTAACGGACCGACGACTTTGAAAATGAGATTGAGCCCGCGCGGCTTGCGCTGGGTGGTGCTGCTGCTATTCGTGGCGCTTCCCGGACTGACGGCCCATGCCCGCGTGCATCACACTGAGGCCTGGGCTCGCGACCACTTTGCCAGTGCCGAGCGCATGCGGGAAGCTTTGAACGGCCGTCCTCCGGCCGACCGCACGCGGCACGACTACCAGCGGGTCATCAACAATTATCGGAACGTTTATTTTGGGGCGCCTACGGCGACCAAGGCCGACCCCAGCGTGGTTGCCGTGGCTGAGACGCTGGTTGAGATGGGGCGTCACTTCGACGACGACAAGATTCTCGATGAGGCCATTTCCCAGTACAAGTTTCTGCGGCGGGAGTATCCGGGCAGCAAGTATCGTTGCGACGCCTTATTCACGATCGGCGAGATTTACAAAGATGACCTGAACGATCCCGAGCAGGCACGGGCGGTTTTTCAGGAATTTCTGCACCGTTATCCGCACAACCGGCTGGCAGGAGACGCGCAGCAGGCGGTGGTAGAACTCGACCGCGAGGCCGCGGCTGAGAAAAAAGCTGGAGCGCAGAAGCAGCTGGGCAAAGAAACTGCCGACAAGAGCAAGAAGCAGCCGTCTTCCAAGGACGCTGATTCCCGCGCCGATACCAAGCCCGCCAATACTAAGGCCGCCGATACTCAGACCGACGACGCCAAGACCGGCGACACTAAGGCGGATAACTCTAAGACCGACGCCAAAAGCGGCGCAGCAGGCCCGGAAGTCTCCGAAACCCATGCCGGACATTTGCCGCGCGTGACCGGAATCCGGCACTGGTCGACGCCGGACTATACGCGGGTCGCTATCGACCTGGAGAGTGACATCGAGTTCGGATCGCAGCGCATTGCCCATCCCGACCGAATTTTCTTTGACCTGCGCGGGACCAAGCTGGCGTCGACGCTGGTGGGCAAGAGCTTCGATGTGGATGACGGGTTCCTGAAGAAGATTCGCGTGGCGCAGTTTCAGCCGGGGCGTACGCGGGTGGTACTCGAAGTCGCCGACCTCTCGGACTACGAAGCCTTTCTGCTGCCCAATCCTTATCGGCTGATCGTTGATATTCATGGCAAGGATGTCCACGGCAAGGACAACCATGGCGCAGACAGCACGATGGCGCGCGCGAGACAGCTAAAGGAAGCGGACACCGAGACGGCCGACGTGGAAGCGCCGCCGAAGGCGGGATCGAACGTTGCTGTTCCGAAGGATGTTCCGAAGGATGTTTCGAAAAACGTCGCATCGTCTGAGTTGAAGGCTGACCTGAAAGCGCTTGCCGGGAAACCGGCCAGCCAGAGCGAGCAGATTCACGCCGATCAGAACGTTGCGTCCGGGAAACAGCCGGAAAGCTCGAAGGCACATCCTTCATCAGAATCACTGAAGCCGGCTGCCGCGGATGAGAAGACCGCGCCCGCTGTCGTGAAGAAGGTGATTGTGGAGGCGGGCGGAGTCGATAGTGAAGACGACGATGCTCCGGCTGTGAAAGTCGCAAAGGTCGAGACTCCTGCAGGTCATGCGCATACGGTGTCGAGCATTACTCCCGCTTCTCGAAAAGCGGACAGTGCTGTGGATCTTGATGGCGCCGCTGAAGAAGAGAAGGCGGTGAGCGATTCTCCGTCCGCGGGCTCTGCGCGAGGCAAGTTGTTGCCGCGTCTTGGCGCCAGCCGGCGAGCAACGGATTTGGATATTCACGAAGCCAAGCCGACGGCAAGCGGCGACCGGTCGCTGATTCGCGCCCTGGGATTGAAGATCGGCAGGATCGTGATTGATCCCGGCCATGGCGGCCACGATACCGGCACGATTGGTCCCGATGGGCTGCAGGAAAAAGATCTGGTGCTCGAAGTCGGACGCCGCCTGGGCAAACTGCTCGAGACGCGGCTGGGCGCCGAGGTGGTTTACACCCGCAAGGACGATACGTTCATTCCACTCGAAACGCGCACCGCTATTGCTAATCAGCAGCGCGCCGATCTGTTTATTTCGATTCACGCCAATTCGAGCCAGGATTCGGCGGCGCGCGGTGTGGAGACCTATTACCTGAACTTCACGTCTTCGCCGGAAGCGCTGGAGGTCGCGGCGCGGGAGAATGCGGTTTCGGAAAAATCTATTTATGAGCTGCAGGATCTGGTCAAGAAGATCGCGTTGAAAGAAAAGATTGAGGAGTCGCGCGAATTTGCCGGAGATGTGCAGGAGTCGCTGCACAGCAGTCTGGCGGCCAAGAGCCCGGCGATTCGCGATCGGGGAGTGAAGAAAGCGCCGTTTATCGTGCTGATCGGGGCCAACATGCCATCGATTCTGGCGGAGATTTCGTTCGTCAGCAATCCTGCGGACGAGCATCGGCTGGAGACCAGCGAGTACCGGCAGCGCATTGCTGAGTCGTTGTATCGCGGAATCGCGAAGTATGTGGACGGATTGAGTGGAGTGAAAGTGGCCAGCAAGTTGGACAAAGCCGCCGGGCAATAACAGCCTTCAAATCTGAAGTATTCTCATCGCTGCCAAAGCTCCTCATCTCTTGAAGAGCGCGTCGGGGAGGCTTGTCTGATCCCACCCGTGCGGACCGTTTTGAAATCGGGAATGTTGAAGGCGGACGAAAGCCGAGTGTGAGCAAGTTTGAACATTAAGAACGCTGCGGCAGCCGTAGGATTCAACCTAAGGTCTACCGCCAGTCCCGCTGGGAAGAGCGGACGGTTGCCTCAGGAGAGTTCAATGAACAGTTTCAAATGTCTTTTGCTAGCTGCAGTTGCCGGAGTCTGCTTTATGGTGACCGCCCCCAAAATGGAAGCTCAGGTCAGCGTTGGCATCGGCCTCGCGCCCGGATGCCCCTACGGCTACTATGACGCGGCTCCGTACAGCTGCGCCCCCTACGGCTACTACGGTCATGAGTGGTTTAATGGTGGCGTTTTCATTGGCGCTGGCCCGTGGTTTCATGGCGGTGAGGGCTTTCGCGGCCAGGTCAATAATCGTTACCATCCCGAGCACGGCTACCGCGGCCCAAGGCCAAACGTTGGCGACAGACCGGAGCCGGGAAGGCGTCTTGATCGGGTTTCTAACTTCAAAGGAAACGAAGTGCGCGATGGACGCGGTCACGCGGTTGGCAGACACTGAAAAGGTGCGAACAATTTGAAGCGCGACACCGGGACTTCGTGAGCGCTGAGAATGGTGCGGAAGTCAAGGTCCGAGTCAAAGTCAAAGTCCGAGTCAAAGTCAAAGTCAAAGTCAAAAACCCCACCCTGTCGCAAAGAACGCGACAAGGGTGGGGCACCCGATTCTGATTTGGCCGGGATTGCGGCTCTACTGGATGGCGCTGCCGACTTGCGAGAAGACGTTGCTGGCGTTCGAACCGATCAAACGCACGGTGCCGACGACAATGACGAGGATCACCGCCAGCATGACCGAGTATTCGGCGATATCCTGACCAGCTTCATCGGACCAAAGCTGCAAGCAAAAATTGCGGAATGAATTATTCATAAACTGAGCCCCTGTCCTTAGTTACGCTTTTCTGTTTTCTTCTCTACTTTTCCTACTCTACTTTTTCTACGCGATACCCGAAGTCTGCGGCACGGCCGGCGGCGAAATGGGCTGGCGTTTATAGTCAGCAAAATTCAGCCCGAACGCTTCGGCGTCTTGCGCCATCGCCTGCAACCCCACATGGAACTCGGAAGTTCCCTTCATCTTCTTCGTCCAGATAACGCGAAACTGAATCTTGCGCTGGCGATAGAAAACTGTGAGTTCCTCGTGCAAGTTCAATTCGTGATGAACCGACCCCAACCGGATTCCGTCCGGGGTTACATCCAGGGTGATTACCAGCTCTTCAAAAGCTTTTCCGTTCCTATCCCGGCCCTTCACTTTCACGGGAATCACTGCCTTGGTCCGATTTCCGCGGCGATTGTTCTTGCTTACCTCTAATGGCATTCCTTCACCCAGAGATAGTTTGATCCTGGAATCATCCGGCGTGAATGGCCCGCACGGGTAGGAGCGCTGCACAAAGGGGCTACGCCCTGGGTAACGTGCTCTCAAGACCCAGTTTAAACCTTGCCAGATCAGGCGTTTACGAGGTGGTGGAAACTTTTGTGCCCGCTCTGTGGTCTAATTATGGGGTGGTTCGCGCGTCTCGGGGATACTTATGAGTTTTTCCCGTTCTTTCGGTGTTGTGCTTTCTTTCGCCGGCCTGTTGGGCATGGCGTTCGCGGTGGATAAGCCAGCGGCTCGGACTGCGGTTCGGGCTGTGGAGCAGGCTCCTGCGATTCTTCCGCAACAGTTTGGCGGATGGCAGATGCAGGGCGCGGCCACAATCAGTACCGACCCGGCAGTCGCGGATTCCACCAACGCCGCTGTGATGAAGGAATATGGCTTTTCGGACCTGGCGGTCGCCACCTACACTCGCGACGATGGGCGCACACTGAAAATTCGCGCCGCCCGCTTCTCCGACGCCTCTGGCGCGTTCGGCGCCTACACTTTTTATCTGCAGCCGCGCATGACTCCGGAGAATGCGAAAAAGGAAGACAAGATCGGCGATCAGGCAGCGTTTCTAGGACAGCGCGTGCTTTTCTATCGCGGACACGTGCTGGTGGACGCGCAGTTCAGCCAGGAATCGGCCATGTCGGGTGAGCAGTTGCGCGAACTGGCGGCAGCGCTGCCGCGTCCCAACGGAAATGCCGCTAACCTGCCACCGTTGATTGGATTCATGCCGCACCAAAGCGAAGTTGCGAACACTCGGAAATATGCCATGGGGCCAGCCGCGCTAGCCGCGCTCGCGCCGCCGGTTTCCGCGGATCTGGTGGACTTCGATGCCAGTTCGGAAGTGACTCTGGCGCGCTACGAAACGTCGAGCGGCGAAGCGACGTTGATGCTGATCTCTTATCCCACGCCGCAACTCGCCGCCGAGCACTTGCGACGCATTCAGGCCGCGCATGCGATGGCGCAGCCACAGGCCGGGGTTTCGAGCGCGGAAGGTACAGGATCGTTTTCCGCCAAGCGCACCGGGACGATCGTCGTAATTGCGAGCGGAGGCGTTACGAGCAGCGACGCGAAAGCTCTGCTGGACCTGGTGAACTACGAGGCCAGCGTTACCTGGAATCAGCCGACCGAGAACGCGCAGGCCCGCGACCTCTACGTGCTGATTCTCAACATCGTCGTTCTCTGCGGGATTCTTGCGGGACTGGCGGTAGTGGCGGGTGTGGCGTTTGGTGGAATCCGCATTTTGATGAAGCGCTGTTATCCCGATAAAGTATTTGACCGCCCCGAGCAAATGGAATTCATCTCCTTGCGGCTGACGGAAACGGTGGTCAAGGGAGCGTCCCACAGCGGGCCAGAGGCGGGTCGTCCGGCGCCGGAAAACCCCGCCTGAGACGTTCCGAACTTCGCCTAAAATTCGTCTCAAGCTCATCCCAACCCACTCTGAATTGAGGATAAGTGGCTTTAGATAGATCGGCTTAGGGCCTTCATGGAGGCAATTTGTCTCAAATTGATCCATTCACCGCCTCTATTGATTGATCCTGTATCTAGTTGAAAACAAAGACATTTATTTCGCAAAAATCGCTTGACACCCCTGTTTTTGGACTCATAAGATTTGCGCAGAAAGTTTTGACGGATTTCAAAGCTCCGTTGGAACTATTCTCCCTTGAAGAAGAGGCTGCCCTGTTGCCGGGTGGCCTCTTCGTTTTTTCGTTTCGAACCTTTTTTTATCTCGATTCCTGTGTGCGGGGAGACTTGCGGTGACAGAGGGATGCGGAAGATGGAACTTCGCAGCGCTTCCTGCGTATCTCTTGTTGATGGTGATTGTTTGATGGCGTTTTGTGAGTGCGGTCTCGGTTCCTTGGATTTGGTTTTCGGAAACCACAGCGGAGGGCGTCAATGTTCTGCGATGGATGCGGCGGTGCGATTCAGCCGGGGCAGGTGTTTTGCAGCAAGTGCGGCAAACAGTTCGTCGGTCCAGTCTCGTTCCTGCAGCCCATCCCAGGCCGCGTGCAGTCCCATATGCACCTGCTGGGCATTTTGTGGCTGGCCATGTCGGCATTGAACGCGGTGGGCGGCTTGGTCCTGATCGTCGTGGGTAATACCTTGTTCCCGCATCTCCATGAAATGGGAGCGCCGGCGAATGTGCCGACACCGTTTTTGACCGCGATCGTGAGTACGCTGGGAATCATCGTTCTGGCCAAGGCGGCGTGCGGATTCATCGCGGGCTGGGGACTCCTTCACCGCGAAGGGTGGGGTCGCATCGTGGCGCTGGTGCTGGCATTTATTTCGTTGTTCAATATTCCGTTCGGGACCGCGATCGGGGTGTACACGATGTGGGTTCTGCTGCCGGGCGCTTCGCAGCGGGAATATGAAGAGCTGGTGGAGAAGCCCGCCGCCTAGGCTTTCCGCAAGCGCGGGTCGGAACTCGGGCCTGCGGGCACTCCGTTCGCACGCCTTCTCGGATCGAACGCCGAGCCACTACTAATCCCTTCCTCTCGGGCTTTCCCTCGAGTGCGTCCCCAAAAATGGCATTTGCACCGTTTGACAGGCTGTGGTCGCCCAGTCGACAATCGGCCCTCAAACTAGTGAATCCCGCCTAGTCTTTACCACGGAATGTCTACTGCACTCATCCTCGGGCTGGTCGGCGGTTTGCTGATGCTGGCTTTTCTGGCGAACCGCGTCTTCCGCGTGACTCGCGTGCCGGATGTGCTGGTGCTGATGGCTCTCGGATTGGTGGTGGGCCCGGTGCTGGGATTGGTAAATCCAGCGCATCTTTCGTCTACGACCAATGTGCTGGGTACGCTGGCCATCATCCTCGTGCTGTTTGAGGGCGGTCTGGAGATGGACTTGCGGCGCACCTTGCGCCATTTTGCAGGCAGCCTGGTTTTGTCGGTGCTGGCCTACGGTTTCAGCATTGCGCTGGTGGGATTGATCGTTCACAAAGGTCTCGGCATGCCGCTCACTACGGCGCTGGCAGTGGGAGCGGTGCTGGGATGCACCAGCAGCACGGTCGTGCTGCCGGTTCTGCAACAACTGGGGGCGCGTGAACCGGTGAGGGTCACGCTGATGCTGGAAGCTTCCTGGGGAGATGTGCTCGCGGTCCTGACAGTGGGGCTGTTGCTGGGCGTGGGCAGCCAGGGCGGTGCAGTGGCGCGCCATCTTTTGCAAGCAGTGCTCACGCAAGTGGGAGTGGCCGTCGTGTTCGCTACCGCGACGGGCATTCTATGGTCGCGTCTGCTACCCGTGCTTTCGGATGCCCGCTTCTGGCAGGTTATGACCTTCTCGATTGTGCTGGTGTTGTACGCGGGCACCGAGGCGTTGGGCGCGAGCGGGTTGATTGCCGTGCTGGCCTTCGGACTGACGCTGGCCAACTTTCCCGGCATGGATCCCCGGCTCCGTCTCGCGGAAGAGGAGGCGGTATCTCTGCAATCGCAGGAATCGCTGCTGAGTTTTCACTCGGAGCTGGCGTTCCTGGTGCGATCATTCTTCTTCGTTTTGATTGGTGCGATTGCCGACCTGGGAAGTTTTCGCGGCCACTCGATTCTGATCGCCGGTACGCTGGGCGGGTTGTTCCTGGCGCGCCTGCTGGCCATCCAAGTTAGCCGGTGGGCGTTCAAGGACGTTTCCTCAAAGGAGAGGGAGCTGATGCTGTGGATCATGCCCCGAGGGCTGATCACGGTAGTGCTGGCACTGCAAGTGGCTGCGGCGCGCAGCGAAGTAAACTTCCTGTCGGCGCTGGCTTTTGCCGTTATCCTGGTGACGAATGTGATGGTAGTGATAGGGAGCCTGCGAGCCAGTCGCGGCGCGGTGGTGCCAAAGGAGCCGG